>Ga0157372_10000565_pt1 | contig 40736 bp, 34 predicted proteins | sample C55metaG_FD_115307 | JGI IMG/M metagenome (GOLD analysis project Ga0157372, IMG submission 115307) | Corn rhizosphere microbial communities from Kellogg Biological Station, Michigan, USA - C5-5 metaG | ecosystem: Host-associated > Plants > Roots > Rhizosphere > Soil | place: USA: Michigan...
AGGTCTGTCCGCGGTTCTCAGACGAGCGGCACATTATTCGCAAAGTAATTCAATTTCGGAAATGGGGACGATAAATTTGACCAACCGCGGAGCTAAAACGTGGATCCTGGGCGGGGGAATGACGGGGCTGGCAGCCGGAATGGCGTCGGGATGCCCGGTTTTCGAGGCGTGTGAGACCCCCGGCGGCATATGCTCCTCTTATTACGTCACCCCGAAAGGCCAGAAGCGCGAGACTTCGCCTGAAGACGGCGAGGCTTACCGGTTCGAAATCGGCGGCGGGCACTGGATTTTTGGCGGCGATCCCGCAATCCTTCGCCTGATTCGATCGCTCACGCCCATGAAAGAGTACTCCCGCAGTTCCGCCGTCTTCTTCCCGGAAGACAACGCATATGTTCCTTATCCCTTACAAAATAATCTGTCGCACATGCCGGAAGACATCCGACTCAAAGCGCTCACCGAGATGTTGACCAGCCCCAAAGGTCAACCCCGAACCATGTCGGATTGGATCAACCAGAGCTTCGGCGCAACCTTGACTGAGAAATTCTTCGGTCCCTTTCATCGCCTCTACACCGCTGGCCTGTGGGAACGGATCATGCCACAAGACGGCTACAAGTCTCCCATAGACGCCGCCATGGTCTTGCGCGGGGCCTCAGGTAAAACCACACCTGCGGTCGGTTACAACACCGGATACCTTTATCCGCAAGAAGGCTTAGGAGTGCTGGCCCAAAAGCTTGCGACCAAAACGAAAATTGAATACTGCAAGCGGGCGAGCCGAATTCATCTGGACAAGAAAGAAGTTGAGTTTAGTGACGGCTCCGGCATGCATTACGACTCCGTCGTCGTGACCCTGCCCTTGGATAAGACTCTTGAAATGGCGGGAGTCCAGTTGGACGAGCGTCCCGACCCATATTCGTCGGTACTGGTTCTCAACATTGGAGCCAAGCGTGGGCCACGCTGTCCCGATGAACATTGGCTATATCTTCCGGACACTAAAGCCGGGTTTCACCGCGTTGGTTTTTACAGCAACGTCGATCCGAGTTTCCTGCCAGCTTCTTCTCGGGCCAGCGGGGACCGCGTCAGCATCTACATCGAACGGGCGTTTGCTGCCGGAAAAAAGCCCTCGAACGAACAGATCACCGCATATATCGCCGCCACGGTTGCAGAACTCAAGGAGTGGGGTTTCGTTGGGGAGGTTGAGGTAGCCGATCCCACGTGGGTGGATGTGGCTTATACATGGTCGTGGCCGGGCTCGCGCTGGCGGAATAAAGCACTGCAATTTTTGGAAAAGCGCGACGTCTTGATGGTCGGTCGTTATGGCCGTTGGATTTTTCAGGGCATCGCCGATTCTTTGCGCGATGGACTTTTTGTTGGTGCGGCTTTACGGTCCTGATAGCGATGAACAACACCACGCCCAAAGTCAGCGTTATTATGCCGAGCTATAACACGGCCAACTTGATTGGCGAGGCGCTCGACTCCGTGTTCGCGCAAAGCTATCGGAATTTCGAGGTGATTGTCATCAATGATGGCTCGCCGGATACTCCGGAGCTGGAGCGTGTACTAGGTCCGTATCTTGATCGTATTGTCTATTTGAAGCAACCAAACCGCCGTGCCTGCGGAGCGCGCAATAACGGCATCTCGCACGCCAAGGGAGAATACCTCGCATTTCTCGACAGCGACGACAGTTGGACTCCCGCATATTTGCAATCCCAGATCGAACGCCTTGAAGCCGACTCTTCGCTGGATATGATTTATTGCGACTGCATGATCTATGGTGACGCGCCCCAAGCCGGGAAGACCTTTATGCAAGGTTGCCCATCCGTCGGGCCGGTCACTTTCGAGAGCGTACTGACGGAGCAGAGTCAGATTCCGATCTCCGGCACGATCGTCCGTCGGCAGGCGCTAATCAATGCCGGAGGCTTCGACGAAAGATTGGCCATGTGTGATGACTACGAGATGTGGCTTCGTTTGGCCTTTCGTGGCGCGCGGATCGCCTTCTATTCGGATGTGCTATCCCGTATTCGCATCGGCCGGCCCAGCAGCCTTTCCTCGTCGAAATCGAAGATGGTTGCAGCCTTCGTGACGATCCTGTTGAACGTGAAGGCCGAGTGGAATCTTTCGGTCGAACAGCAGGCGCTCTTGTCCGAAAAGCTCCGCCAAGTGCAGTCGCTGTTGGCGCTAGAGCTGGGAAAAGAACTGCTAAGAAAGGGCGAGTTCGGACAAGCGCGGATACAGCTGGAACAAGCCAACTCGCATCTACGACGGGGCAAGCTGAGACTCGCGATTTTTGGTTTGCGCGTTGCCCCGAGTTTGACCGCTTTGGCAGTGCGGACTTGGGAACGTTCAATGCAGTTTTCCGTTTGAATATTCGGAGGAGGCAAGGCCGTAAGATGATCTCCCGATTTGCTGCTGGCATTAGATATCTGTTTGGACTTCACCATCCCGGCCGTAATCTGGCTGTGCTGCCCGACGATATCTTTCTGGTTTCATATCCGAAGTCGGGTAACACCTGGTGTCGCTTCCTGATTGCGAACCTTGTCTATTCGCAGCAGAATCCCAACTGGGGAAATATAGATAAGCTGATACCTGGGCCGGAGGTGGCGACCAAAAGATATTTCCAACGCATGAAACGGCCGCGCATCATCCGCAGCCATGATCCCTTCGATCCTAGATATAAACAGGTAATTTACATAGTTCGCGATCCGCGCGATGTTGCTCTTTCGCAATATCATCATCACCAGAAACGGAAGTTGATTGACGAGAGTTACCCGTTTGCGGCATTCCTGCCGCGTTTTCTTGCGGGCGAGACCAATGAGCACGGCTCATGGAAACAAAACGTGGCCAGTTGGTTGGCCGCGCGCCATGGTGATTCCCGATTCCTGTTGCTCCGTTATGAAGATATGATTGCCTCGCCCCAGCTTGAGCTCGGCAAAGTAGCAGAATTTCTCACGGTGACAGCCACCGCTCAGGACTTGGCAAGAGCTGTCGAGCAGAGTTCGCCCGAGCGGATGCGGCAATTGGAAAAGATGAATGCGGATAAGAATGCTCTGACCAAAGGCACCCGCCAGGACCTTCCATTTGTAAGAACCGCAAAATTCGGGAACTGGAAATCCGGCATGCAGGAATCGTCCATAGCCGCTATTGAAGCAGCATGGGCGCCCCTCATGAAATGGCTGGGATATGAACTGGTTACTCGCGACTCGCGGCTGGTTGAGGATTTCGCTTTTCTGGCTTCTGAACGTCCGGTAGTAGTTCAAGGGTAAAGGAAAAATATGTTCAATCGGATCGTCGATGCCGCAAAACGTGCGCTTGGGTTGCAAATGACCGACCGCGATTTTACGGTTTTTCCGGATGACACTTTTCTTGTTTCTTATCCCAAATCAGGCAACACCTGGGCGCGCTTCCTGGTGGGCAATATTGTCCGGCCGCATGAAAATGTTGATTTTTCGAACATCAACGGCATCGTCCCGGGGCCTGGCGCGACTAGTGATCGTGAGTTGCGCCGCATGGCTCGCCCACGGATCATAAAGAGTCACCAATATTTCGATCCTCGTTACGCTCGAGTTATCTACATCGCTCGCGACCCCCGGGATGTAGCCGTCTCGCAATACCATTTCCAGCGCAAGCGCAAGCTGTTCGGCGATGACTATCCCATCGAGAAATTCGTTGAGCGATTTGTCGCCGGACGCACCTGCGATTACGCTTCATGGGGGGAACATGTCGGAAGTTGGCTGTCCACTCGCAACGGGCAGCCGGGATTCTTGCTGTTGCGCTACGAGGATATGATCCGCGACACAGCCCATGAGTTATCGCGAATCGCTTCGTTTCTCGGCCTCGACGTCACGCCGGATGTAATTCAAAAAGCAGTGGCAAAGAGCTCAGCTAACAAGATGCGGGAGCTGGAGAAATCGCAGGCCCAAATGTTTGCTATCACCAAGGACACCCGGCAGGATGTTCCCTTCGTCAGGGCCGCTAATGCAGGCGGTTGGAGATCGGAATTACCGGCGCCTCTGGTACATAGGATCGAGGCGGCGTGGGCGCCTTTAATGCGTTACCTGGGATACGAACTTACTTCGCCAGGAATTGAAAAGCCGGGGGCGCTTGAGACAATTCTGCAAACCGCAACAATCAGTTGAGTTCAAAATGTGCGTTGCACATTCCAGCTCCGGAGTATTCGTCCAATCCTTTGCTCACGAACCCACATTAACCTTAAGTAGTGTGAATTTGGAAGTTTGTTTTACGTTGCTCGGTAAACATGCGTAGATTCGAAAAAATCCAGTTCATCAATAACGTAGGCTCCAGTTGGTTTGCCCTGGCAATCAACGTTGCGGTCGGGGTTTTTCTGACTCCATTCATCCTGCACCGGCTCGGGGATGTTGCATACGGTATTTGGGTACTGATCTTTTCTATCACCGGCTATTACGGTTTATTCGATCTTGGTATCCGCTCCTCAATTGTTCGCTTTGCCTCAAAGTTCGCTGCCACTGATGACAAGGAAGAGCTTGCGAAGCTGATCAATACCAGCCTCTTCACCTATGGTGCGATCGGCATTCTGAGCCTCCTGATCACCTTTGTGTTGTTCGTTTATGTCGACAATATTTTCAAGGTACCAGCCGAGCTTCATGCGGCCGCACGTTGGCTGCTGTTGATGGTGGGCGCGTCAGTTGCGTTCGGGTTTCCCTTGGGTGTGTTCGGAGGGTTCCTGGATGGGTTACAACGCTTCGACGTGAACAACTACACCAGCGTGGGATCGAACCTGCTTCGCGCGGCTCTCATCGTAGCCGCCCTCGATAATGGCCTGGGATTGTTGACCATCGCGTTGATCACCGTCGTTCTTCCTCTGATTACGTCGCTGGTTCGTGGAATTATCGCCTTCCGGATTCATCCTGTCGCCTTCGGACTGAAGTATGTAGATCGTGCAACCTTTCGCATGATGGCTAGCTATAGCGGCGTCACGCTCATCATCATGATTGCGGGCCGGCTGAAATTTAAAACCGACACTATCGTGATCGGCACTATGCTTTCGGCGGCCGCAATTACCTATTTCAATATCGCCGGACGCATCGTCGATTACGCGGGAGAGATCGTAACCTCACTGGCGCAAAATTTTCTTCCTATGGCCAGCCAGTCGGAAGCCAAGGGAAGCATGGAGCATCTGCGCAAGGTTTTCGTTACCGGCAATCGCCTGTGTGCATTTACGATTTTTCCGGTCACCGCAGTACTTTTAATTTTGGGCAAATCGATCATTGAGGTGTGGGTAGGTCGCAAATACATTGCCACCAGCTACACCGTACTGGTCATCTTGATCATTCCCTCGACGCTTATGTGGGCGCAAGCCGCCTCGGGGCGAGTGTTGTTTGGCATCAGCAAGCATCGCACCTGGGCCTTCGTCACGCTGGCTGAAGGAATTTCCAATCTCATCCTCAGCATCCTGCTGGTGCGCCCTTATGGAATAATCGGCGACGCACTGGGAACCGCGATCCCGCTCGCCTGTACCATGCTGTTTTTTATGCCCGGACATTTGTGCAAACAGCTTGGGATTCGCCTGTGGACTTATTTACGCGAAGCGTTCGTGTTACCGATTCTCGTCAGTACTCCGCTGGTGGTGGCGCTTTTATTGATGAGGCGATGGTTTGTTCCGCATAACTATTGGCAGCTGGGTATTCAACTTCTTGTCGGAGGAATCGTATATGGCCTCGGTTTGGCGTGGGTCTTTTTAACCAGTCGAGCGCTGCGCGTGGGGCAATTGGCGGCCATTCAACAACTGCAACCGTTTGACGCAGGTCTGGTGGCTTCTGCAGTTGAAGACGCGTGAGATGAAGGCGAGCCACGCGTAGTCGTAACCGGGAAATAAAATGCTCTTCGGAATTAAAAGCGTCGTCAAATATCTTTTGGGAACCGACATCGCCGACCGCAACGTGGCGGTTTATGCGGACGATACCTTCATCGTGTCTTACCCTCGCTCGGGGAACACCTGGACCCGATTTCTGATCGCGAACCTGTTACACCCTGAAGTTGAGGTGGGATTCGCCAATATCGACAGTTTCGTTCCTGACACGGCTGCATTATCGAGCCGCGCATTGAAGCGCACGCCGCGTCCGCGGGTCCTGAAGAGCCATCAGTACTTCGATCATCGCTATCCCAAAGTCATTTACATCGTGCGTGATCCGCGGGATGTGGCGCTCTCCTACTATCAATTTCACCGCAAGTACGGCTTCATTCAAGACGGTCACCCGATTGAGCAGTTCGTCGTGGACTTTGTCGGCGGTCAGCTCGTCTCCGCTGACTGGGGGACGTGGGCCGAGAACGTTGCCAGCTGGTTGTATACACGTGGCAGTGGCACGACTTTTCTGCTCATGCGCTACGAAGATCTAAAGCAAAACACTTCCCGCGAACTGTCGAAGATCGCCGCGTTTCTTGGCGTGGAAGCAAAACCTGAACTATTGACCAAGGTGATTGAGCGTTCTTCAGCGCAGCGCATGCGCGAACTGGAAGTCAAAGACCAGGATCAATGGCTTGGCACCCGGAGCCACCGCAAGGATATCCCATTTGTGGGCGAAGCCAGCGCGGGAGGCTGGGAGCAGAAACTGCCGCCAGAGTCCGTGGCGCTGATCGAGGCAGCGTGGGGGGAATTAATGACGACGTTGGGATACAGACTATCCAGGAGATCGTCTGCAATCGACGATCAACCGGGGCTCGCGACGCAATCTTCCCAACCATTGCGATAAGCCAATCAGTCCAAACTTATTTATTTTCTACGGAAGAATATTCCGCCTCAGACGATTCCATGGCACTCTGCTGCTGACGTTTTCGTTTTTGTCTTTTTCTTCGTGGAAGTAAAGAGGCAGCCCCGCTCAACCAGCCTTCAAATTCCAAATTGGTGACATGACTGGTATCGACGAATCGCGGCAACAACAGCGGATTGCTGTTAGGAGAGGCCATCCCACGATCGCAAGTGGTCGCAGATGTGACTTCTTCCGCCGCCAGCCAGGGGAGGAACTCGGGTTCGTAGACTCCGCTGGGATAACAAAAATGTCTTGTAGGCCGGCCGCTCAACATGGATTGCAAACTGTAACGATTGTCCCGAATTTCCTGACGGAACAGAGCTTCGATCATGGGAGTGCGATGCCGGTGGGTGTGTAATTGAAAATCCACTCCTTGATCCGCCAACTCGGTGACTTCGTGTGGCCGCAGCAGTTGCAGAATACGTTTGCGAACCAAATCGTCATAATCAATTCCAAGCACGGCCGCCAGTTCCTCCGCCAGTTGATTCTTCTGCTGCTCCATCAGTCTTTGATCTTCGGCACGTTTCACTAGTTGATCGAGGATCGCTTGCCGCGAGCTTTCAGTTCGCAAGTCTAGACGCGAAGGCAGGCCAATTCGCTCGCCGCCATTCAGGACGTGGCCGCGACGTTTCCACAACATATAAGAAGAAATCAGGTGAAAGACAGGACGGTCGTAATCGCAGTAATAAGTAGTCTGATAAACCGTGGCCGGGAAACCGTATTTCTGTAAAGCGGGAAAGGCGTGCTCCAGGAAGTCATAAGTCCCATCGTCAAAGGTTATTACCGCGCTGCGCGACGGTAAATCTCCACGGTAGAGGCGGTCAACCGCCTCTCCCAACGGGAGAACCTGATAACCTGTGCGCGCCAGCAGTTCCAAACGCTTTGTGAAAAGCGTGGGATGAATATACGTGGCCGGACGCCACAGGTGCTCTTCCTCAATTGAAATACCGTGATAGCAAAGTATCAGCAATCGCTGGTTCCGCCAGCGGCTGTCGCGCACCCAGTTAAGCGCTCCGCAGCCTTTCAGCAAGGCCAACGTAGCCAAGCGCATAGGTCTAGCTATGGATGCAAGCATCGTTCAGGGCCCCAGAACGCAGACAGGATTAATTTAACAGGTCTTCATGGGTGACCATGTAGCACGAACGTCACCTCCGGCACCCGAGGTCTGTCCCAGTGCATGCTAACATCGTCTTGCAGTTGCGACCTGCAACCAGCAGTACATGGTGCCAAGGCAGTACCAAAGTTCGCTGGACTTCTCGCCGAGGTTCCAGACATCCCACGATTGGTGAAGAAGAGTAAGAGTCAGGATGAAGATCCTTCAGCTCGGGCCTTACCCGCCGCCCCATGGTGGCGTGCAAACGCATGTTGTGGCCCTGGTGGACTTCCTGCGCCAACGCGGAATTCCTTGCGACGTGGTGAATCTAACGCGCTTCAAGCGTGCGTCAGAAAATGGAATTTATTATCCGCCCAACGCGCTTGCCGTCGCCTCGCATCTGGTTTCGCACCGCTATGACCTTATTCACCTCCACGTCGGCGGCCGCATCTGGCCCCGACAGCTTGCCCTGGCTTTAGCGTGCTTTGTTCTGCCAGATACCCGCTGTATTTTCACTTTTCATTCCGGCGGTTATCCTTCGTCTCCCGAAGGACGCACAGCGCACGCGCGCTCGCTGCGTGCATTCGTCCTGCGCCGGTTTGACGCGCTCATCGCCGTCAACGAAGAGATTGCGCAATTCTTCAGAAATCTGGGAGTAGAACCCCAGCGCATTCATGTGATTTCTCCATACCTTGGCTTCGGCGCCAGCGCTCTCGGCGATGCCCCTCTTCCCACGAAAGTGTCAGAATTCATGGCTGCCCACAGTCCTGTGCTGATCTCGGTCGGAGGCCTGGAACCGGAATACGACGTGAGCTTGCAGATGAAAGCGCTCGGAGTAATTCGCACGCACCATCCTAAAGCCGGCCTGCTGGTTGCGGGTTCAGGAAGCCTTGAGGAAGCGGTACGGGAAGAATGCAGCCGGCTGCCTTACGCCGAGCATATTCTGCTGAACGGAGATTTGGCCCATGGCGCCACTCTGCAAGCTATGCAATCAAGTGACATTATGCTGCGCACAACCTGGTACGACGGCGACGCCATCTCGGTGCGCGAAGCCCTGCACTTTGGCGTGCCCGTAATTGCCAGTGACAATGGCATGCGCCCGGAGGGGACACATCTGATTCCAGCTCGCGACCTCGACGCATTAGTTACGGCGGCAAAAAAAATTCTAGACAGTCCTCCACGACGGATCCCCGTCGCTTCAGCGAGTCACCGGAATTTGGAGGAAGTCTTGACGGTCTACCAAACATTGGCCAAATGAAACCGCGCAGTTATATGCAAATAAAGGCTTTTTCCCCGAAATTGTACGTTTTAGGGCCAGGAGTAAGGTCAATGACTCGGTGTGCAAATGTTTGCATCTCGATTGCTAAGAATGGTGCGGCTTAACACCTTCATGTGGATGGAAGTGATTGATAATAAGCTCTTTACAATAATCACGATCCACAGTTAACGTCCGGCAGCTTACGTGCGGTTTTCCACGTGGATCGTGGCATGGTGGGTGTTCTAATTGGGTTTAGAACAACCGAACCTATCCTGATGAAGATACTTTGGGTTAAAGCCGGTGGATTGGTGCCTCCAAACATAGGGGGGAAGATCCGCAGCTATTCCATCGTAAAAGAACTGGCCAAGACCCACAAAGTTACGCTCTTTAACTTCTACGCCGCACATTCTGACGACGTTCATTCGGACCTCAAACCCATGTTTGACCAGGTAGTGAACCTGCCGTTGCCAATTGCTACGAATCGAGGCCTCGGAGAACTGGCGAGTTTTGCGCGAAATATCTTTTCATCGGCGCCGCATACGGTCTCCAAATATTGCCGTCCGGAAGTGAAAGCCCGCATGCGAGAGCTGCTGGCGAGCCAGAAATTTGACGTGATCATCTGCGATTTCGTGGTGGCGGCGGCGGCAATTCCGTGGGAAGTCGATTGTCCCAAGGTGATTTTCACTCACAACGTCGAGGCACTGATCTGGAAACGTCATTTTGAGGTGAGCCGCAACCCGGTCTGGAAAATGGCCAGCTGGGGCGAATACCAGAAGATGATTCGTTTCGAGAAACATTACCTGAAGAAGTCCGATCATGTTCTCACCGTTTCCGAAGCGGACAAAGATTTTTTCAGCGACTTCATTGATCGTTCGAAGATGACCGTTATTTCAACCGGAGTAGATACGGAATATTTCCGTCCCGACATTGGCCAAGAGCAGCCAAACTCGCTGGTGTTCACGGGATCGATGGATTGGATGCCCAACGAAGATGGCGTGCTTTACTTTCTGCGCTCCATCCTGCCCTTGATACGGCGCGAAATATCTGACGTGCGCTTCACCATTGTCGGACGCAAACCGTCCGAAAAATTACGCGCGACCGCGGCTTCAGAACCCGGAGTTCAGGTGACCGGGACGGTCGACGACATTCGCCCGTATGTTCGTGAAGGTTCGGTTTATGTTGTGCCCTTGCGCATAGGGAGCGGCACGCGACTCAAAATTTTCGAGGCGATGGCCATGGGCAGGGCTATCGTCTCAACCACGTTGGGCGCGGAAGGTTTGCCCATTCGTGATGGCGTGGACCTGTCGCTCGCCGACCGGCCAGAAGAATTTGCTGGAAAAGTTTGCGCGTTGCTTCGCGATCCGGCCGAACGCCGGCGACTAGGCTCCGCTGCTCGTGACTTGGTTGAAAAGCATTACAGCTGGTCGGCGGTTGCCGCCGAATTCGACGCTGTGCTGCGCCGCGTGGCGCCGCTGAGCATCAGCCGAGAGCCAAAGCTGGCAGTTCAGGAAACGGTTTCAGCGCTGAGAGCATGATTTTATGAAGAGCATAATGTCAGTCGACGTCGAAGACTGGTTCCACATTCTGGAGGCCGCGTCCGCGCCGGACATCTCCCAGTGGGATTCTTTGCCGTCTCGGGTAGAGCGAAATTTTCACAAGCTGCTGGACTTATTCAGTGAGAAAAATGTCCGCGTAACCTGTTTTTTCCTTGGCTACGTCGCCGAGAGATATCCGCGGCTGGTTAAAGAAGCTTTGGATCGTGGACATGAGATCGCCTCTCACGGCTATGCCCACCGCCTCATTTACACCCTGACGCCCCAAGCCTTCCTCGACGATGTGCGTAAGAGCAAAGAAATCCTGGAAGGCATAACCGGGCAAGCGGTGAACGGATATCGCGCGCCGGGTTTTTCGGTGACCGCGGAGACGCCATGGTTTTTTGAAAAACTCGTCGAAGCCGGATATCGCTACGATTCTTCCGTATTCCCTGCTCCTCGCCAGCATGGCGGGTTGAGTACGAACAAATTCGCCCCGCACTTGATCGCGGACCAGCTCAAAGAATTTCCGATTACGGTGGCCGATGTTTTAGGAAAGCATTTTTGCTTCTTCGGCGGTGGTTATCTGCGCTTGTTTCCCTACTCCGTCGTCCGTCAGATGAGCCGCAAAGTTCTGGGGGAAAATCGTCCGGTAATTTTCTATATTCATCCTCGCGAAATCGATCCGGACCATCCGCGGCTGAGTTTGGGTCTTACGCGGACTTTCAAATCTTATGTAAACCTCAAGACCACAGAAGCCAAGCTGCGAAATATTTTGGACGAATTCCAAGTCACGACATTTGCCGAATTTATCGCAGAGAATCCCTCGTTCTTCACCGAACCCAGTTCCAGGCGCAAGCCAACAACCGTAACCACCGATAACCGAGTAGCGGAGACTGCATGAACGCATCAACCAATCGCACTTCAGAATTTTTCCACGCTTATGCGCGCGACTTTAACGCCATTTACGGCAACAGCAATACGTTCGTAAACCGGCTGATCAACCGGCATTTTCGGGCCAGCATGCGCCTTCGATACGAGAAGACCATCGAGGGCTGCTCTCCCATCGTTGGGAAGACCGTGCTGGACATAGGCTGCGGGCCAGGACATTACAGCGTTACGCTAGCGAAGAATGGGGCTGCCGAAGTGTTCGGTATTGATTTCGCCGACGAAATGATCAATCTCTCCAGCCAGCATGCCGAAGCCGCCGGCATGGGAAGCCGTTGTCATTTTGCCCGCAAGGATTTCTTGGTGGATCCCATCGACAAGAAATACGACTACACCATCGCGATGGGCTTTATGGATTACATGGCCGATCCGCGCAAGACGATTGAGAAGGTTTTGAGCCTCACCAATTCTAAAGCGTTCTTCAGCTTCCCAGCGGAGGGCGGAATTCTGGCCTGGCAACGCAAGCTTCGTTACAAGAGCCGCTGCCCGCTTTACCTTTACGCCCTGCCGCAGCTCAAACAATTGTTTTCGAGCGTATCGCCGGACCAGGTTCGTATCGAGCCGATTGAACGCGATTATTTTGTCACCGTGCGCATGTAGATCGGCACGCGTAGCTTAGCCTTTTATTGCCGAAGGGTTCGCGCTTTCGTTCCTCCAGCTGTGCTTGAGGACGAAAGCGCCGTTCCACGGCACCTTCCCCGTCCCGTAATAATCAGACTCAATCACTCGAAGGCGCGCGGCATCATTGATTAAATCTGCTTCCGCATTATCGATCTCGAGCCATACACGCAGGCTGTATTCACCGGGAGTCAACGTCAGACTCGGGATGTCGCAGGTATAGACTTGCGGACCGACTCGCGGTTGAGAACGGACGCCAGGTTGAAATTGGCTTTGCACCGTGAAGACTCGCTGACCGTAGGAATTATCGAAGCCGAGGCCGACGTTGAAATTTTCAGTCAGTTCTGGCAAATCAAAATGAATTCGCACCTGCAGGCGGGAGCCGATCTGCAGATCATTGGCGAGTGGCCGATGGTCATCGGCATAAAATTCCAACTGCTTCAATAAAGGAGCCCGGGTGAAGCGGCGATCCGGAGCTGCGCTCAAAGCCACGATATGTCCGGTGGAATCGCGTGAGCCGGAAACGCGGCCGAGATAATCAAGGACAGCTTCTTTTGCCGTGCCTTCGAACGCAATCCTTCCGCCATTAAGCACAATTCCGCGCCGGCACAAATTTTCGACCGCCGCCATGTTGTGCGAGACAAACAGCACGGTGCGGCCCACACGGCTGACTTCACTCATCTTGCCCAGGCATTTTTTCTGAAATGCCATGTCGCCAACCGCCAGAACTTCATCGACAATCAGGACTTCGCGATTCAAGTGCGCCGCGACCGCGAATCCTAATCTGACGTGCATACCGCTGGAGTAGTGCTTTACTGGAGTGTCGAGAAACTTTTCCAGTTCGGCGAAAGCCACGATTTCATCAAACTGCGCAACGATCTCAGACTTACGCATGCCGAGGATTGCACCGTTAAGAAAAATATTCTCGCGGCCAGTCAACTCGGGATGAAACCCAGTCCCAACTTCCAGCAAACTGGCCATACGCGCACGCACCACGACTCGGCCTTCGGTTGGGTCAGTGATGCGGGATACGATCTTGAGCAGTGTGCTCTTGCCGGCTCCGTTGCGACCAATGATGCCGACGACGTCTCCTTCATTGACATTGAACGAAATGTCCTTCAAGGCCCAGAAATGTTCGCCTGAGTTTTCGTCCCGTGATTTTGACCCGCCGAACCGGCGAAGTGCCGCCCACTTTCGCGCCAGTCCGGCGCGCGCGCCACTCTTCTCGAATGAATCGCGGGTGAGTACGTACTCTTTAGATAAATGCTCGATTTGGAGAATTGGCTGCACGGTCAGATGATGTCGGCAAAACGTCTTTCCATGCGGCGGAAGATCAGCAATCCGGAAATAAACAACACGACGCTGACCGCGAGAGACAAGCCCATCACCGGCCAGGGAGAGGGAGTGCCCAGGATGGCGTAGCGGAATCCCAGAACCACTCCCGTCATTGGATTCAGCCCCATGAGGATTCGCCAGGATCCGGGAATATAGCGGATGGGATAGATCACCGGGGTCACGAAAATGCCCATCTGAATAAGAAATGGAACCGCATATTTCACATCACGAAAGCTGACGTTGAAAGCTGAAAGCGCCAGTCCCACACCAGATGTGGCCATCACCGCCGCTACAATGAAAACCGGCAGCCAGAGCACGTTCAGTGAAAGCGGCCATCGATAGTGCACCATTAGCAGCGCCAGCAAAATCAGGCTCAGCCCGAGATCAAGCAGCAGCGCGCCCACCGAGCCCAGCGGAATAAAGACGCGCGGAAAATAAATCTTAGAAACCAGTTGCTGATTGCTCACCAAGCTGTTGCTGGATTGCGAAACTGCCGTGGAAAAAAATGTCCAGGGGGCAAGGCCAGCCAATGCAAATAGCGGATAGGGCGGCCCATCGCTTTTAACGCCTGCGAGGCGATTAAAAATAAAAGTAAAAATCACCATGGCAATGAGCGGTTGCAGAACCGCCCATAGCGCGCCGAGCAGCGTCTGCCGGTATCGAATCTTGATATCCCGCCAGACCAGAAAAACCAGCAATTCGCGGTAGAGCCAGATCTCGCGAAGATCGATCGGCTGCCATCCCCGGTGCGGACGAATCGTCACCTCGAAGGAAGATGGCATCAATTTCCTCGCACCAGTTGACTCGTAGGCCGTAGCAAGATTTTTGGTTTGGGCAGAGTAGTTGTCATCCTCATCAAGAGCTCAGCGCCCAAGTGTGATCGAGCACAAACATTCCGTCGCTCGGCAATTTACCGCTGCCGTAAAAGTCCGATTCGAGGACTGTAATTCGCGCCGCCGAGTCGATAAGGTCGGCTTCAGTATTTCCGACATCCAGCCAGACGCGCAAAACGTAGTCCCCGGGAAGCAGCGTCAAACTTGGAATTTCGCACACCAGCACTTGCGGTCCAGCAACCGGTGAGTGGTCTCGATTCGGCTCGAACAAAGTGTGCGCCGTAAATACACGCTGGCCGACGGCGTTATTGAAACCCAGGCCAACGTCGAAAGCAGACGTGGCGACCGGGAGATTGAAATGCACACGTACTTTCATAGAGGCGCCAACTTTGATATCCGTTAACAGCGGTTGGTCATGGTCTCTGTACAGTTCAATCGCCTGCAGCAGCTTGCCTTGGGGGGAGCGGCGATCGAGCGCTCCGCGCAAATCGATGATGTGGCTGGGAGCGCCATTGGTGTGGAACATCATGCCAATGTAAAGCTGAATGGCCTGCTTCGCAGAACCGTCGAAGAGTAACTTGCCGGCATCAAGCACAATGCCGCGCGTGCACAAGTCGGCGACGGCTGCCATGTTATGCGAAACGAAAAGAACCGTCCGACCCTGGCGCGCGACCTCGCTCATTTTGCGAAGGCACTTTCTTTGAAAGGCAATGTCGCCGACCGCCAGAACCTCGTCCGCAATCAGAATCTCCGTATTCAGATGCGCCGCCACGGCGAACGCCAGCCGCAAATACATTCCGCTGGAGTAGCGCTTAACCGGTATATCCAAGAATTTTCCGATCTCCGAAAAGTCAACGATGGCGTCGAAACAGCTCTCGATCTCAGATTTACTCATGCCCAGGATCGCGCCGTTGAGATAAACATTTTCCCGCCCGGTGAGCTCGGGATGAAATCCCGTGCCGACTTCGAGCAGGCTGCCCAAACGGCCGCGAAGTGTAATGCTGCCTTTGGTCGGATCGGTAACTTTGGAGATAACTTTCAGCAAAGTGCTTTTTCCGGCGCCATTCCGTCCGAGAATGCCGACAACTTCACCCTGAGCAACTTCGAAGCTGACGTCATCGAGCGCCCAAAATTTCCTTGATTGCGCACTCTTCTCGGAATTTCTCTTCCATTTCGACGGGTCCAGGGTGCGAACAAGCACCTCGCGCAGGGTCTCGCTACGAATGGATCGGCCGCGTTCATACTCTTTCGAAAGGTGACTAACGTCGATGATGGGCGGCATGTAAAAGCTTGGGACTGAAACACGCTATGACTGCGCTAGAATACTACAGCCGAAAAGTAGTGAATTGAACTTCTGCCAGACGCTTCGCGCATTTCACACCGCGGGGTCAGCCGCTTACGAATGCAATTCTCAGTAGTAATACCTACTTATAATCGTGCGGCCGAACTTGAGCCGACCCTGGCCAGCCTGGCCAGTATCAATCATCCTGGAAGCTGGGAAGTGATTGTTGTCGACAACAACTCCCGTGACGCGACTCCCCAAGTTGTTGCCGCCGCTTCCGCGAATTTCCCAACCGCATTGCGTTACATATTTGAGCCGACCGCTGGCAGAAGCGCAGCGCTGAATGCGGGGATTACCGCAGCCAAAGGCGAAATTATTGCTAACACTGACGACGATGTGCGCGTCGAGCCGGATTGGCTGCAACAGGCCGCTGAGGCCCTGAAGCGCGAACAGTGTGATTTCGTCGGGGGCAAGGTCCTCCCTATCTGGCGCGGTGCTCGACCCGTTTGGCTTTCGGACAAAGGCGGGCAGCACTGGGCGGTGATCGCTCTACTGGACTTTGGCCCCGAACCAGTCGAGTTCGGAAAACGTTACGCGCCGCTGGGAGTAAACCTGGCATTCAAGCGGGAGGCGTTCGATCGCGCGGGCTTGTGGGAGCCCGGTCTCGGCCGGAAAGCTGGAACGCTGCTGGGTCAGGAGGTCCGCGAATGGATGCTGCGCGCCCGCAATGCCGGCCTCAGAGGCATGTATGCTCCGAAGATGGTGGTGCACCACGTGATCCCTGCGGACCGCCTGCATAAACGCTACTTTCGAAGATGGTCATACTGGCACGGAGTCAGCCGGGCAATGCTTTTCCAGCAGCGCCCCATCGATATGCAGGCTCCGGAAGAGACCAGCATCGATTTTTCCAGGGTGCGAATGATTTTCGGGGTACCTCGCTATATGTATCGTTCATGCCTCGAATCTGCCATGGCCATGGCTAAGCATAGGTCAAAAGGCCAGCCAGTTGCTGCTTTCGAGCGTGAACTGGATTTGTGGTTTTTTCTGGGAGTACTCCGGCAACGTTGGAAAGATCGCAACAAAACGGTCTCAACCGGGGAAGCCCTCTGCTAAGTTTGACAAACGCATTGATTGATCACAAGGATCCACGAGGGCTGATTTGAGGGCGATCATACTTGCCGCCGGTAAAGGCTCGCGTTTGGAGCCGGTTTCGGGCGAATCCGTAAAGTGCCTGGTTGAATTAGGCGGAATGACGCTGATTGAGCGCCAGTTCAGCTATCTGCGGGCGTGTGGAATCACTCAGATCGCGGTGGTGGTGGGCTTTCAGGCGGAACGCATCCGACGCACCTGCGGACCAAACGTTGAATATGTGGAGAATCCAATCTTTGCAGAGACCAACAGTCTTTATTCGCTATGGTTGGCCCGCCACTGGTTTGGCGACGGGTTCGTGGTCATGAACTCCGATGTATTTTTCCATCCTCAACTATTACGCGACCTGCTCACCGCCCAACATCAGGACGCCGTTCTGGTTTCCTGGCGCGATCACACCAAATACGGCGACGAGGAGATGAAGGTGAAGGTACGCGGCGGGCAATTGCTCGATATGTCGAAAACCATGGACCCAAACGAGGCGGATGGCGAAAATGTAGGCATGGTCAAGTTCAGCGCGACGGGCGCAAGGGTATTGGCGAACGAATTGGATAAGCTCGTTGCGGAGGGCGCAAAGAAGAGCTGGGCTCCGAGAGCTTTTTTGGAATTTTCCAAGACCCGACCTCTACACGCAGTGAGCACCCGCGGATTTCCGTGGATCGAGATCGATTTCCCCGATGACCTGCGACGCGCGCAAGAGGAGATCCTGCCGCTAATCCCATCCAGCTTCGACAACTCCATCTTCGATCAGCGGAAGAAGTGAGATGAAGCCCGGGCAAATTGTTTCGCAGTTGCGGGCATTAGACACCCGATTTCAACGATTCCTGCTCCCCGACCGGCGCCGCATTCTGATTAATGCTGGACTACCCATGGAGTTCAGCATGATCGAGCCTATTTATCGCCGATTATCGCAGGATCCGCGGGTCGAATTCTTTTTCACTTCCAGCGTTCATCCTGATAACGTCCGCCGCATCTTCGCTGATGCGGGAAAGGGAATTCGGATCATCAGTCCAGCACGGGCCGCGCTAGCCAAATTCGATGCTTATTTAGCGGCAGATTTCATCTGGACGAAGCTGCCGCGCGGCACTAAACGCGTTCAAACCTTTCACGGTGTGGCCGGCAAGTACAGCAACGTGTATGACCGCCCTGACCATTCGTTACGAGAGTGGGACCGGCTTTTTTTCATCAACCGCCGTCGGCTGAATAATTTCATCTCTGCGGGCGCTATCGATCCTGACAGCCCGGCCATCTGCTTGATTGGCATGCCCAAGGCGGACTGTCTGGTGGATGGTTCGCTCCAACGCGACGATATTCTGCGGTCGCTGGGAATCGACCCTTCGCGGCGCACAGTTTTGTACGCCCCCACGTGGACTGCGTACGCGTCGTTGAACGTGATGGGCGAGGAATTAGTCGAGGAATTGGGGCGTGCGGGTTTTTGCGTGATCGTAAAACTGCATGACAATTCCCGCGATTCCGATCCCCGGAACTCCGGCGGTGTGAATTGGGTTGACCGTTTGACGCCAATTCTTCGAAAACATGACGGTCACTTAGCTGCGCGGGGCACAATTGCGCCCTACCTGGTCGCCGCCGATGTGATGATTAGTGATCACAGTTCGGCTGGATTTGAGTACCTTCTGCTGGATCGGCCACTCATTCGCATTGAAATGCCGGAGCTTATAGCGCGAACCAACATCCCTCCTGACTACGTGGATCTATTGGTCAAGGCATCCACTACAGTTCGGAATCCAAAAGAGACAGTACACGCGGTCAGTTCGGCCTACGCTGACCAGTCTCAGCTCTCAGCTCAACGTAAAGTGGTAGCAGAAGATTTGTTTTACAAACCCGGGACGGCAACAAGCCGTGCAGTTACAGAACTTTACAAAGCAATGGAATTGCCTCCTCCGAACTAAAAATACCAGGGTGAAAATATTTCCACTTTTGCGCAAACCCCAAGGACTGAGGACCTGTCTCTTCCAGGTAAAGAATTTGTATCGGCCGTAACCCGTTGCCAGAGGCCGGGTTGGGACAACTGACATGCTGCTTTATGCGTCAAAAAAGCTGGCACTCTGCTTGCAGTGTTTTCATAGAATTATTAGCTTTGCCGAGTCGAAAAGTTTAGTCCGGGGTTGTATGCTGGTTGAGTTCGGAAGTGGCGGTAATCTCTCCCAACCGCGACATTTTCCGCTCGCGCAAAATCTCCTTAGGTGAATATGAATTACAAAAATCTGTGGAAATTTGTTCCGGCTTTGGTCTTCATCTTGTGTGGCTGTATCCTTCCTGCTTCCGCTACCGAACGCCTGTGTGATGTTTCGTTTGAAGACTGCCGTGCACAGTTAATCCAGCTGATTCAGAACGAAAATGTCGAAATCGATGCTGCATTTTGGTTCATGGACGACCCCGATATTTCGGGACCGCTAGTGAAAAAGATACAGGCGGGCGTGAAGGTGCGAATGCTGGTGGATCCACGCTCGGATGGTACGCAACCGACCAATGAGCAAATTCTCCAAAATTTTGCGACCATGACCCCCCCGGTTCCAATGCGACAAAGAATTGCCAATGGAATCCTGCACTGGAAGACCATGCTTTTCGCTGGCCAGGGAGTAGTAGAGTTTAGCGGAGCTAATTTCAGCTCATCCGAGATGAGGGCATTGTCGCCATACAAAACCTACGTTGATGAAGCGATTCACTTTTCGGATGATCCGAAGATCGTCAATAGCTTTCGCACGATGTATGACAAGTGGTGGATCGACACGACCAGCTACTCCGATTATGCGAATACGACGGGGATGCAGCTGGTTCGCTCATATGCAATTTATCCGATTGAATCCGAGGTTTGCGCAGCCGTGAGCGACGGATGCGGAATGAATTTTCTGCCGTCCAAAGCGAAGGATGACTACGGGACTAAAAGCATAAGCGCCATCAATGCCGAGAAGGTAAAACTTGATATTGATATGTTCCGCATCACCAACGCGTCCATTACTGACGCAACCATCGCTGCATTTCGACGAGGTCTTCCAATTCGCCTGATCGTGGATTCTTCGGAATATTCAAACCCAGTTAGAGTCTGGGACCGCTATAACGTGGATCGCCTCTTTGCCGCCGGCGTACCGCTGAAGATGACCCGACACGGTGGCGAGAATCACGAAAAATCGATGATCTTCTACGGTCAGAATCTCGCCGTTTGGGGTTCGTCTAACTGGACTTTGCCTTCATTCAACAGCCAACAAGAGCACAATTTTTTCAGCACAGCGGCAGTAAAGCCGTGGTTTTTCGATTGGTTTGTAAACCAGTTTGAACGGCGATGGAACTCGCCTCAAGAGTACCGGGCCTTTGTTCCAATTGGACCAGGAGTACCGGTCAACAAGAATCCGGCTAACGGAGCGACTGGAGTGTCGCAAAGCTCAAGTCTCAAATGGGACGGCGGTCCATGGGGCCAGCTTTACGATATTTACCTCGGCACAGGTGCATCCGGTCCGCTGGTTCTGGTCGCTTCCAACGTGGCCACCGGAGCCCCTGATCCTGCCCCTAATCATGTGTTGGGGAGCTATAACATTTCTGGCTTGGCGCCGCAAACCACTTACCGATGGAAGATCGTTTCCAAGACAATGGCCAATCTGACTTCGACCGGGCCAATTTGGAGCTTCACGACTGGCGGAACCGCTCCAACGGTGGGGGCAACGGTAACCTCCGTCAGTCCCACCAGCGGTGCTGCCAATGGTGGCACCCCAGTGACGATAACCGGGACGAATTTCGCTGCCGGCGCGGTGGTGTCATTCGGTTTCGCTACCGCAACTAAGGTCGTTGTCGTAAACAGCACGACCATTACCGCAGTTACGCCACCGCATGTGGGTGGAGCGGCAAATATCACAGTCAGAAATACAGCCGGCAATCAGGGTACGCTGGCTAATGCATTCCTGTACACCTCGACTCCGCCTTCCACTCGGCCACAGTTAAATGTGATAGTTCCGGACTGGGGATCGACTGCCGGTGGAGATTCGGTCACGATCGCAGGAAGCAATCTGAACGGATCGACAGTGACAATTGGTGGAGCGCCAGCGACAATCGTCAGCCGTAGTTCGGTATCAATTACTGCCACTACGCCCGCCGGAACTGCTGGATCGCCAGTCGATGTCGTGGTTAACACCCCGAATGGCTCCGCCACCCTCGCATCCGCCTTTACCTATATGGATCCGCCGGCGCCTCCCAGCGTGAGTGCGATCTCACCTGCAACCGGTTCGATGAATGGTGGAACTCCGATTGTGATCTCGGGTAGCGGCTTCCGCTACGGGGCGGTCGTGAGCTTCGGAGGGCCGCCGGCACCAGTTGGTCAAGGTACGCTCGCTCAGACGATGGCCGTAACGAGTGATCCGGTGGTGTGTGGCTCTACCGTACCTTTGCCATGCATCATTGCCACGACTCCGGCTCACGCCGTTGGCGCGACTGACGTTGTAGTCACGAATATGGATCTCGCGACCGGCGTCATTGATACAGGCAGTGGAAGCAGCACAGTGACGGCGGGTTACAATTTCGTTGTTGCTCCGCTGATCAGAAATGTCACCCCCAGCTCAGGCACGGTTTCGGGCGGAACGACAGTTACTATCACCGGAACAAACTTCGTATCAGGGGCCCAGGTCCTGGTAGGGGGGCAACAAGCAGTCGTTCAGAGCTTAACCAGCACCAGCATAAGTGCCGTGGTTCCGGCGAATTCGGCGGGTACCTCGCCGCTTACTGTTGTGAACCCCGATGGTCAAAGCAGCAATACTTTGATCTTCACCTATCAGTAAGAGCCTCGAACAATAGGGAAAGGGCAACCGTTTACGGTTGCCCTTTGCTTTTAGTGCTGATGGCTGATTCGTCAATTCATCTGCATCTAGGACTTGTCTGGTAAATGAGCCTGCAGACTGAGCTATCGGGTCGACAGCAATCGAGTAAGTTAAAGTCCCTTCACGCGGTACAGGGCAACGCCATGTGATGGAACCATGGCACTGATGGTGCCCCCCGTTTTCTTCGTCTCACCTGTCCACAGGTCGTGGAGAGAATAGCCGCCCTTGTTTTCGGCGAGGCCCGCTGCAGATGCCGGAACTGAGATTTTTTCTGACTGGCCGCCGGTATTGAATAAACCGACGATCGTGTCTCCGTTAGGCTCGCTCTTGGCGAACACCTGCTGGTTGCCATTGTTGAGCACCCTTTTCGCGGCGATCGAATCCTGGTCGACAGCAAGGACGTCGGTGTTCTTCAGATATTTCTGCAAATCGGTTGGATCAAGGTGAGTAAGGTCGATGCCGAGGATGAGGGGTGACGCTCCCAGTGCCCAGAGGCTGAGCTGAGTCTGGCGTTCAATCGGAGTAAGCCCGTTGTTGTCACCATTTCCTATCTCGAGCGAGTCATAGTCGTTGAAACCGCCCGGTCCGGCATAAGGCTGCCACTCTGCCACGAAATTGAACCGATTGGCAACATCGGGCCAACTGGTCAGGGGGTAACTGCTACCGCCCTTTTCGCAGCGATAACATTCGACATCGGGTGCGAATTCCCACTGATTGGCGTATTTCATTAAGGTCGGAGCGAGCGCGGTTGTATAGCTTCCCTGCGTCACGTCCAGAACCATGGGGCGTCCGCTTTGTCGTACAGCGTTCGACCATGCCTTAACGTCCGCGGCATTGCTGTCTTGCATGCCGTCAATTTTGATGTAATCAGCGCCCCACGCCGCGAGCATATTTACCCATGAATTCGTGTACTCCTGGGCTCCGGGCTTGCTGTAGTCAATTCGGACCATGCCCTTGCAGTTGTAGTTGTTCTCCTTTACAGACGGGTTTGCAATCTGGGCGGCGGTGTACGATGTGCCCTTGATTGGCGTGTTCCGGCTGACTGCCTGCTTCGAGATACCCGGCGTAACATAGATTCCGAACTTCATGCCGAGACTGTGGATGTAGTCAGCAACTACCTTCATGCCGTCGCTATCCCCCTGTGGCGGGAATGGCGATGGGTCGGTCACCCAGAGGCCGTAAGCGTCGACGTTCGGACCCTGCGGTCCCGGACACTGGTACCAAAAGTCGTCGAGGTTTACGTATTGATAGCCCAAGTCCTGCAATCCGGAATTATGCAAGGCAAGAGCCTGAGCCTTCATTTTGGCTGTCGTGGGATGCTTGCGCATGAAACTCCAGCTACTCCAGCCGAGAACTGGCTTGCGCTCCAGACCGTTATCTTCTGCGCTGGCGTTGTGCACGGTGCCGGTCGCCAATAACGCGATCAGCAGTGCTGCTGTTAAGGTATGTGTGCCTTTGGTCAAAAAAGTCATCCCATTCGTCTATCACAAGCGAAGTCACAAAAACAATTGCGCATGGCCTGCACCTAACTTTATTCGTGATTGCTTCGCGGAGTATGTCGATTATTACAAGACGATGGCTTCCGCTCCCCACAGACGTGCGACACTAAAACGCGACAGGAAATGAAGCAATGAAGATCTCCGATGTTCGTGCGACTACCGTCGCGGTTCCGCTCGAGGCTCCGCTGCGTCACGCCAATGGAACGCATTGGGGACGATTTGTTCGGACGATTGTGGAAGTCGAGACCGACGAAGGACTGATTGGCCTCGGTGAGATGGGCGGCGGTGGGGAAAGCGCCGAGAGCGCGATTCGCGCACTCAAAGGCTATTTACTCGGTCACGATCCACTGCAACTGGAACAGCTTTACTGGAAAATCTGCAATCCAACTGCTTCGCTATACAACAATCGCGCACAGCTGCACGCGGCCATTGAGTTTGCCTGCATCGATCTCGCGGGAAAAAAGCTTGGCGTTCGTGCTTGCGACTTGCTGGGGGGTGCGCTGCGGGAAGAAATCCCATTCGCCAGCTATCTTTTTTATCGCTATCGCGATTCGAAGACTGGGCTGGGCGGCGAAGAGGGCGCCAGCGAAATGGTGCGCGCAGCCAGGGACCTGAAACGGAAACATGGATTTCATTCACACAAATTGAAAGGCGGGGTATTCTCTCCCGACCATGATCTTGAGGTGTATCTCGCCCTGGCCGCCGCATTTCCCCAAGATTCGTTCCGGCTCGATCCTAATGCGGCCTGGAGTGTCGAGGAATCGATTCGCATCGGCCGTGCAATCGAGCAGGTTCGCAACGACTATTTCGAAGATCCGTGCTGGGGGCTGGAAGGAATGCGCCGGGTGCGCCAATTCGTGAATATTCCGACGGCGACGAACACAGTGGTGGTTAATTTCGAGCAGCTTTCTACCTGCATCCTGAGAGATGCCATTGACGTGATCCTGCTTGACACAACTTTCTGGGGTGGCCTGCGCCAGGCATGGATGGCAGGAGTAGTTTGTCAGAAATTTCAGCGGGGCATCAGCGTGCATTCCAGTGGAGAGTTAGGAATCCAGCTCGCGACCACGTTGCATCTCGGAGCCACTCTGCCGAACCTCAGTTTCGCTGCCGACGCGCACTATCATCATCTGCTGGATGACGTGATCGTAGGCGGCAAGATGAAGTATGTAGATGGCAAGATTGCGTTGCCCAACGCGGCGGGACTCGGCGTAGAGTTGGACCGTGAAAAAGTGCAGGAATATGCTGAGCTCTTTCAAAGAGAAGGCGGTTACGCTTATGATCGCGATCCCAGACGACCGGGGTGGTTCGCGGTCACTCCGGAGGCGCGTTTTGCGCAACCGGCTGGGAGCGGCAAACAAAAACGTGTTCGAGCCCGTAAGCGCAAGTAAGTAAGTTTTCACCAGATGAGAACCATGGGTGAGCAGGGGAACAGTGCGAAGTCACCGGTGATGGTCAGCACCGGAGAGATACCATCCAAGTTGGCGGCCCCGCCAGTTGGACATTTCCGATGGATCATTTGTGCGCTGTTGTTCTTCGCTACCACTATCAACTATGTAGATCGCGCGGTACTCGGAATACTCGCGCCCATGCTGCAGAGGACAATCGGCTGGAACGAGGCGCAGTACGGCTATATCGTTATGGCCTTCATGACGGCGTATGCACTCGGTCTCGTTCTGTTCGGACGCTTTATCGATCGCGGCGGAACTCGCAAAGGCTACGCTGCCTCGATGGGATTGTGGAGCGTCTCCGCGATGAGCCATGCCCTGGTGACCTCGGTGCTTGGATTTGGCGTGGTGCGGTTCATGCTGGGACTCGGCGAATCAGGCAATTTCCCAGCCGGCATCAAGACCGTCGCCGAGTGGTTTCCCAAGAAAGAAAGGGCACTCGCGACCGGTATCTTTAATTCAGGCTCGAACCTCGGCGCCACCGTTGCGCCTCTGGTTGTTCCGCTTATCGCTGCCAAGCTTGGCTGGCGCTGGGCATTTGTGTTCACCGGCGTCTTCAGCATGTGCTGGCTGGTGATCTGGCTGACGACATACCGAAAACCTGGGGAGCATCCGCGGGTTTCGGCGTCTGAACTGGCGTATATCAATGCCGATCCGCCGGAGCCGTCGGGTAATTTTCCGTGGTCGCACTTGCTCCCGCACCGCCAAACATGGGCGTTCATCATCGGAAAGCTCATGACGGATCCGGTGTGGTACTTCCTGCTGTTCTGGCTCCCGAAATATTTCAATTCACGCTACGGACTCACCGCCGAACAATTCGCTATCCCGCTGGTGGTGATTTACAACGCATCGGCGGTGGGCAGTATTGCCGGAGGCTGGTTGCCCGCGCGCTTGCTGGATAGAGGATGGGACCTTAACCATGCACGCAAAACCGCCATGGGAATTTGCGCCGTGGCCTGGCTGCCCATGATTTTCATTGGCGAAATCGGGAATCTGTGGACGGCGGTTGCTCTGATAAGTCTGGCTGCCGCTGCCCATCAAGGGTGGTCGGCGAATATCTTCACGCTGGCATCCGATATGTTTCCGCGGCGCGCGGTTGCGTCGGTGGTCGGCATTGGAGGCTTTGGAGGCGCTGCCGCCATGATTGTGCTGTCCCTGTGTGTGGGACTGTTGCTGCAATTCAGCGGTGAGAATTACGCACCAGCATTCATGGTCGCCGGGTCGTCATACCTGGTGGCGCTGATCATTATTCATATCCTGGCGCCAAAGCTGCGGACTGTCGATATCGAGTGAGGGCGAAACGAAGGAAGCCCATGCTAACTGATCTCGGACCTCCCGTTTGCGCCCGATTTTTGCGGAAAACTGAAAGGTTCATCGCCAAGTGTCGATAGCGAAAAATCGCCGACATTGTTATGAAATCATCACATCACAACGAAAAGTCCTGGAGTTTGACCGTGCCGTAAGGCCCCCGGGAAGAACTGATGCTATTAGGGAACTACGGCCTGTGCCACATTTGAATACCCGCTTTCAGTACCGCTCGAATCCACTGCGGTCGTCGCGTAGTAATAAGTCTGTCCAGATACAACAGTGCCGTCGGTGTACACCGTAGCTGTTTCAAGAGAAGGATTAATTTTCGCGAACGGACCGCTGGGCTGCGCGCCGCGATAGACATTGTATCCAGCCACGGCAGAACTGCTCGCTGCCCAGGAGAGATTCACGTCATGAGCGACAGGTGCAGTGATCGTAACTGATGCCGTTGCTGAACTGTTTGGGTCGTATGTACTCTGGGCGGTTACCAGGACTGAACCGCTGGGCGCGCCTGCTGGCGCAGTATAGAGGCCGCTTGAGGAGATGGTTCCGACGGATGAATTTCCGCCCAGAACGCCCGAGACCAACCAGTTGACTGACGTGTAGGTCGTATTAGAGACCGCAGCCGCGAATTGTTGTGATCCATCGACCTGCAAAGTCGCGCTGGTGGGTGAAATGGCAACGGAAACCGTAGGTGGAGGGATAATTGAAACAGTCGCGCTGGCCGAGGCCGTTGACTGGTACGCGCTCTGTGCCGTCACCGTAACCGAGGCAGATGGTACTGCCGCCGGAGCGCTGTACATGCCCGAAGACGAAATCGTTCCAACCGCGGAGTTTCCTCCAATGCTGCCGTTAACTAACCAGTTAACCGCTGTATTGCTGGTGCCTGACACGGTTGCAGCGAACTGTTGTGACTGGCCGACCGGCATACTCGAGGCAGTCGGGGATATTTTCACGGAGATTCGGCCGTTGTGGTTTCCTCTATTTCCATTGCCTGCATATGATGCAGGCAAACAAAAAAAGAGAGAGATTCCGAGAACTGCAATCAGGGTGGGGGAGGAAGTTTTCATGAATAGATCTTCCTCGACCCTGACAATCAGCTACAACGTCACACAAGGTCATGTAGTAATCACAGAAGGACATTCCGGGAGGACACTGACCACTTGCCAGATTGTAATGCCTGATTTTCAACAATTACTTAGCCCATGACGTCTTCCGAGTCAATCCTGAAGTGCCCGCTTTGTTCCTTACGCCGAATACCCTGGTGGTGAAAAACTAGAAGAACACGGCACTGACAGTAATGGCGAGAGATCGTGCAAACGGACCGAATTCACGACGGTATAGAGGCCAGCCCGGTCGACGCTGGAAAATCGTGCGTAATTTATCATTCGTCGTGCCCGGTCTGTGAGGAATGACTGGTATGCGTTCGCTCGGTGTTTGTCGACTCGCCCTTTTGCTCTTTGCCCTGCTCTGCGCGTCGGTGTCAGCGCAACAGAAGCCACCATTCAGATCACCGCTGCCGACTGGCGTGCGAATCGATCCCGCCGGCGAAGCAGTGGATCTGGGAAGCATGCCGATCAATCTCAACCGCATCCTCTGGCTGATGTTGAAGGGTGATGTTCCGCCACCGGCTATACAGAACCATGCGGCGCTGCATGCGCTGCAATCGAGCAAGTGATGTGAGTCCTCACGCCTTGTCAGGCAGCCTATCGCGATTGGGTTTGGATCCTGAAACGATTGACCGACGGGTAACCTTTATCCTGTTCACTTCCACTCGCCGGCTTTTACCAGTTTGCGGATCTTGCGTTTCATCAGGTCGCGTTTAAGCGCGCTTAGGTGGGTGATGTAGAGCTTGCCGTTTAAGTGGTCGGTCTCGTGGAGGAAGGCGCGGGCGAGCAACTCCTCGCCGGTTTTCTCGTACCATTTGCCGTTTATGTCCTGGGCGCGGATGGTTACTTTGTTGGCGCGAGTCACGTTTTCGCGGAAGTCGGGGATGCTGAGGCAGCCTTCGCTTTGTGTTTGTTTGCCTTCGGTGTGGATGATCTCGGGATTGGCGAGGACGAGTTTCTCGCGCGGATTTTCTTTGAAGCTGACGTCGATGACGGCGAGGCGTTTTGAAATACCGATCTGGGGGGCGGCGAGGCCTACGCCTTTGGCTTCGTACATGGATTCAAACATGTCGGCGACCAGGGTTTTCAGGTCTTCATTGAATTCGGTCACCGGGGCTGCGGGTTTTTCCAGGACGGGATTTCCGTATTTCACGATGGGATAGATCATTTGGTCGTCGGTCTTCGGTCGTCAGCGATCAGCTATTAGCGATCAGAAATTTTTTACTTGCTCCAGATATCCGCGGAAATTACGCAGGGTCTCAAGCATCGAGTCGCCGCCGAATTTTTCCAGGGCGCTGCGCGCTAATGTCAGAGCAACCATGGCTTCTCCAGCAACTCCGGCGGCGGGCACTACGCAAACATCGGAACGTTCGTAGGCTGCCTTGACCGGCTCGCGGCTGGTAAAGTCTACCGATTGTAATGGACGCCGCAAAGTGGAAATCGGCTTGAGGTAACCGCGAACGCGAATTTCCTGGCCGTTGGAAATTCCGCCTTCGATGCCGCCGGCGTTGTTGCGGGTGCGGGTAAATCCGGTGTCGCTGTTGTAACCGATCTCGTCATGAACCGCTGAGCCGGGAGCGTACGCCGACGTGACGCCTGCGCCGATCTCAACTGCTTTCACTGCTTGTAGCGACATAACGGCTGCGGCGAGTTGCGCGTCGAGGCGTTCGTCCCATTGTGCGTAGGTGCCGAGACCTGCCGGCACGCCGTGAGCGACCACTTCGAAGACGCCGCCGACCGAGTCGCCGGTTCGCAGAACTTTGTCGACTTCGGCTTTCATGTTTTGCTCGGCCTCAGGTTCGGCACAGTTCAGCAACACTTCTTCACGATCGCAACTGGCTTTGATTTTTTCCCATGGGACTTCGTGTTCTACGTTCGCGGCACCGACGGCTACCACGTGGCTCAGGACTTCAATATTCAGCTGCCGCAGAAACAACTTGGCCAAAGCTCCTATGGCGACCCGGGCGGCGGATTCGCGTGCGGAGGCACGCTCCAGGACGTATCGCGCTTCAGAGAAGTTGTATTTCAGAGCGCCGGCGAGGTCGGCGTGCCCTGGACGAGGAGACGCCACGCGCTTGTGCAGACTAGAATCACCCTTTTCAACCGGGAGCTGCTGTTGCCAGTTCTTCCAGTCGCGATTTTCGAGGAGCATGGAGATCGGAGAGCCAATTGTTTGTCCGTGACGTACGCCGGAGAGAATGCGAGCCGAATCGCGCTCGATTTTCATTCTGCCGCCGCGGCCGTAACCCTGCTGCCGACGCCACAATTCGTGGTCCACGAAGTCTTGCGCAACTTCAAGCCCAGCCGGCAGACCGGAGATAAATGCGACCAGAGCCTCGCCGTGAGACTCTCCAGAGGTGAAGAATTTCAGCATCTACTCGGATTGTATCCGATGAGTAATGATGGGAGGCTGCCGGGCAAACCCGCAACTCCGCTTCTCATCCAAGACCTGGCTACGCGTGTTTCGCGTCGAAGGTAAGTACTGTGGAAGGCGAGGCTGGCCGACAGTTCGGGATGACTTTATGTAAGTCGAGCTTTGCTCGACCGGACAGCCGAGGGCGGCTGTCCCCACATGGCCTGTGGCTTTTGTAGTTTTGAGGTGACTGGGTGTCCCATAAAGCTGCCCCAAGGCGGCAAGTTGCTGATGCGACCGCTTCCGATGCCGCTGAGGTCTCGCGGCATCTGTTGAAAGGCGAGGAAGAAGAGCGGCGGCGTATCAGCCGCGAGTTGCATGATGAGACAGGGCAGGCGCTCATGGTCTTGCGGTTTCAACTTGAGATGCTTGCGTCAGAGGCCAAGAATCCCGGACAGAAAGCCAAGGTCAAGGAGTCGCTCGATATTCTGGACCGGACTATTGAGGGCCTGCGGCGAATCATCGCCAGATTGTCGCCGCGCGTTTTGGAAGAGTTTGGACTACTTGCCGCAATTCGGCGGCATGCACAATTGCTGGCCAGCCAGACCCGCATGAAAGCCCGCGTGGAGCTGCCGGAAGAAGTTGCGGCCATGGACCACGACATTGAAGTGGCGCTCTACCGCTCGGCGCAAGAAGCCTTGCATAACATTGCGAAACACTCACGAGCGCGAAATTTTGTGGTGCGGCTAAGCAGTGCGGGCAGCGAAATTCAGCTTGAAATAGAAGATGACGGGACGGGGGTATTGACCAAGGCCCCTGACGACGGAGGCTACGGGCTCACCGGAATGCGCGAGCGCGCGGTTGCGCTCGGTGGTTCGATGACCATCCAAACCCGGCGCGGACGAGGGACACAGATCCGAATCATCTTGCCCTGCAGAGCGCGGGAATCTTCTACTGCAGAGAACAAACGAGGCGCCCGGGTGATCCGGCGCGCCTCGACAGCAAAGGCCGGTTAAGGAAGCTATGCCGATTCGATGTCTCATTGTTGACGACCACACGCTCTTTCGCGAAGGATTGCGACGGGTGCTCGAGAGCGAGCCCGATTTGCAGGTTGTTGGAGAAGCGCGGGACGGATCGGAAGCGATCGAGCAGGCCCAAGCGCTCAAGCCGGATGTGATTTTGCTGGATATTGGAATGCCCGGGCTGTCGAGCTTTGAGGCATCGCGACGGATCACGAGGGAATTGCCGGGACGGCGCGTGATCTTTCTTACCATGTACGAAGACGAAGAATACCTGCTGCAATGCCTGGATGCGGGAGCCTCGGGATACATTTTGAAAGACGCGCCGGCCCCGCGACTCATTGGCGCGGTCCGAGATGTGAATGCGGGGCGAAAGTATTTAAGTCCACAAGTGCTGGGAAAGTTGGTCGACGATTTTCGCTCCCGCTCAACTACCGGAATGGCGCGGGGTTCCACCCTGACGCCTCGGGAACGGGAAGTGATCAAGATGCTGGCTGAAGGAAACTCAGTACGGCAGATCGCGAGTATTCTTGGCTTAAGCGTGAAGACGGTCGAAGCCCATAAATTTAATCTCATGCGGAAACTGAATATCCATAACAAGGCGCAGCTTGTGACTTACGCTATCCAGAAAAAAATTGTGAAGATGCCGGCTGGAGCTTAGGAAAATCTGGGCCACGGATTTTCGCGGATTATCACTGATCATTTAGAAAACCACTGAGGTCGGCGGTCAGCAATTTTGATGCGATTCAAGACGTGCCCAGGCGCACAAGCCGCTGAATAGTGAGCGAAGCTTTGATTTCCGTGCCGCGCGGGAAACAAGCCCCTGGTGGATTCTTTACCAGCCGATACCTTTATCGGATGAGGATTGAGACTGCCTCGGCACCCAAAACTATTCGATATGCACTAATTCGCTCGCCTGTGACTGTATGGCCGGCCTTTGCGGGTCTCTCCACCCATCCACCACCGACACCTGATGGACGCATGACACCGTGCAGTGCGGTGCGCAACTCTTTTCAGTGAGATACTCGCGGCGAATATCGGCAACCGAATATTGCTCAAGCGGGATCGCGGGATAGCCACGCTGTTGCGAGCAGTAATGCACCAGCCCGTCCTCGCAGATATACAAATAACGAGCGCCAGCGCGGCATCGCCACTGGTTCGGCTGTCCCAGCGCGATGTTGTCCTGAAAAGAATTAATCCGCGTAAAGCTGCGTTTTTCGAGCGCCTTCATCTCGTGATAGACACGCCGTTCTTCATCTGCCAGCGGTTGCAGCTGCCCCTGCCCATCGTGAATAATCCCGATCGTCGAGCTGAACCCAAGCTCCAGCGCGCGCTTGCCGATGGTGAGTGCATCTTGCGGATTGCACACCCCGCCGCCGACCACCGAATTTATATTCACGTGAAAGTCGGCGTGCTCGGCCAGCATCTGCAATTTTTTATCGAGAACTTTCAAGCTCTTCTTCGAAACGTCGTCGGGGCTGACGTTGTCGATCGAAATCTGCAGCCACTCGAGGCCAGCGTCATTCAGCCGCCGGATCCGATCTGGCATCAGCAGGTAGCCGTTGGTGATCATGCCCGCGACCATTCCGTTGCCGCGAATGCGGCGAATGATGTCATCCAACTCAGGGTGCAGCAGCGGCTCGCCCCCGCTGATGGTGATCACGGAGGTCTTCAACTCAGCCAGCTTGTCGAGGCGCTCGAACATAATTTCAAGCGCCACAGGCTTCGAGACATCGTCGAACTCATTGCAGTACTTGCAGGCCAGATTGCAGCGCCGCATAGGGATAATGTGCGCCAGCAAAGGATGGTCGGTCGAAGCCAACGCGCCCAGAATCTTGCCCACTCCGCGCACAGTTCGCGAGGCAGCCTTAATCTTCCGGCGCAATTTGGTTCGGGTACTCGGCATGAATAGGGTTGTGATTATTAGAACACAGGCGAAAGCTAAGTGCATCATTCTGAACAGTGTATGGGGGTATTGTAGGGCGAATGGTGAAAAGCCACATCGGGCGGGATCAGCAATGCCCTGCGGGTCCCGCAAGCCTAGAATGTGTGGCGCGGGCACCCTCGCCCGCGATTGGGCATTGATGGGAATGTGAAAGCGGAACATCACTCGAGTCTCGTTCGTACCAAAGCATAGTCGTGAATGACGGACCTTCATCACGCCGAGCTAGCTGGCTCCGCGTCCTCGTGATCTTATATGTCGCGGGAACAATTTTCGGAGGCATGTGGCTGGGCGAAGTCGCGACTCATCCCGGACGCCGCCCGATTACGCCCACTGATGAAAGACAAGTCAAGCTCTACGCAACCGAAAATAAAATTGAATTTCGCGACGCCAGGGTCACGGCTCGTGATGGAATCGAGCTTCGTGGTTGGTTTTTTCGTCCCGCCCAAGCAAGCGGTTCTACGGTAATTCTGCTCCACGGGGTAAGCGACAATCGGCTCGGCATGTTGGGTTATGGCCGATGGCTTCTCGCAAATCATTACAGCGTGCTTCTTCCTGACGCCCGAGCCCATGGTCTGAGCAGAGGACAAATTGCCACTTACGGGTTGTTGGAATCTGACGACATTCATCGCTGGGCGGATTGGCTCAGGAAAAATGAAAGGCCTGGCTGCATATTTGGATTCGGTGAGTCCATGGGGGCGGGACAGGTATTGCAAGCTCTCGTGCGCGAGCCGGGATTCTGCGCTGTGGTGGCGGAATCACCGTTCGAGACTTTTCGTGAAGTTTCGTACGCGCGTTTCGGCCAGCCTTTTAATTTAGGGCCATGGATGGGCAGAACTTTTTTCTGGCCGACTGATGAAGTCGGGTTCCTATACGTACGATTGAAATACGGATTAAACCTGGACTCGGTTTCACCGAAGGAAGCAGTGAGAGCGTCGACAGTGCCGGTGTTGCTGATTCATGGGACGGCCGATCGCAACATTCCGTCCTACAACTCAACAGACATTCAGGCCACAAATCCCGTGCACGCTGTTCTTTGGCTGGTACCCAGGGCCGGTCACTGCGGGGCTTACGATGTCAGTCCGGGAGAATTTGGCCGCAGAATTTTGAATTGGTTTTCTGAGCACTCGGTCCCTTCCGAAAAAACTAAACGGCTGTAGGTCTCCTGCGCAACTTCGCGGGCGAGGGCGCCCGCGCCACACTAAACTACATCAATCTTCTCATCCACCAGCTTTTTGTCATTCTCATCTGAGCCCGTCAGCTCGAACGAATTAGTCAGTACGGCTTTGCCCTTTTCCACGCTGGTAATCACATACGAACAGCCCAGCCAGTGGGCTTCGGCAAAGTCGGTTTGCGACCACTGCGCTGGATGATCGGGATGGGAGTGATAAAAGCCTATGATGTCCTCGCTACGCTGCCGGCCCTCGCGTTGAATGCGTACCAATTCTTTGGGATCGATGTTGTAACGATTCTGCGGTGAGTCGGTGCGAGTATTTCCGGCGCGTGCGATTGATGTGACTACACGGGTGCCATCGTCGTCCATGCGGCCTAGCAACACTCCGCAGCACTCATGCGGATATGTCTCCTCGCCATGGCGGCGGAGCGCTTCGTAGTGGGATTGGCCGAGTCGCAACATTGAATCATTCAATCATCGGATCATTGAATCATTAAACGTCCACGCACACGCGACTTCAAATGATTCAGTGACTAAATGATTCAATGATTCAATCCGGTTCATCTTTCCGTCCAGAATCTTTCGCTCAAATACTTGTCGCCCGAGTCAGGGAAGATTGTGACCATTACTGCTTCTTCGTCTTTTCTCAATCTGCGCGCGACCTGGAAGCAACCGGCAATGGCCGCACCCGCCGAGATCCCGAGCAGCAGGCCTTCTTCACGCGAGGCGCGGATGGCATAAGCATATGCGTCTTCTGTTGCAATCTCGATGTCCTCGTCGGCCAGCTTCGGATCGTAAATTTTGGGGACAATGGCGCTGGCCATGTGCTTTGCGCCTTCGATGCCATGAAACGGCGAATCCGGTTGCAGCGAAATGCAGCGTACGTTGGGGTTCAGTTCTTTCAATCGGCGCGACGTTCCCATGAACGTTCCGCTGGTGCCGAGCATGGCCACAAAGTGCGTGACCCGTCCTTCCGTTTGTTGCCAGATTTCTTCGGCTGTGCCATGGAAGTGGGCCTGCCAGTTGGCCGGGTTTGAGTACTGGTCGGCATAAAAATATTTTTCTGGCTCGCGGGAGTAGAGTTCACGCGCGGTTGTAATTGCGCCGTCAGAACCGTCGGAAGGGTCGGTGTAGATAATGTTTGCGCCGTAAGCGAATAGAATTCGTTTACGCTCGACGGAAACATTTTCCGGCATGCACAGCGTGACCGGGAATCCTTCGGCCGCGCCGATCATCGCATAGGCGATGCCGGTGTTTCCGCTGGTCGAGTCAAGCAAAGTTTTACCGGGAGAAAATTTTCCGCTGCGCCGTCCTTCTTTCACAATGTTGAAGGCGGCTCGGTCTTTCACCGATCCACCCGGGTTGTACCACTCGGCTTTGCCAAGCAACTGAACATTGGGCAGATCGCGCGCAATACGCTCCAACCGCAGCAAAGGCGTGTTGCCAATGCGCTCAAGACTGCTTTGACCGAGCTTGAATCGGTCAACCGCCGTCTCAGGTTCGTCGAATTTGACAGTTGAAGGACGCATGCACTTGTGACTATCGTAATGTCGCTGAGAATACAAATCAGCGCATAGTCGTTAGATTATAGAGGAGCACTCTGGGATACAGTGGTTTGGGTATGCGTCGTCTCAGTGAGTGGCGCATCTAAGATTGCAGGCAAGCTCTTAGCTATTAGCTCTTGGCCTTTAGCTAAAGCGAGTCGGTTTTGCTGAGAGCTAAAAGCTAGGAGCTTATTTTAATGGCAACCACCGTTGAGCAACGCACATATGAAGACGCGGTCCAGTGGCTGCGCGACCATGGCTTCGATTTGACCGACGCACCAGGCCGCCCGGGACGCGTGTTCGTGAAAAAATACAACGTCTCCGCCGCCATCGATAAAGACGGCGAAGATGGCGTGAAGATTTTCGCCTACCCTGGCTACCTCATCAACGGTGAGATGTCGAAGCTCATCAACCGCGGCTATCAGCAGGTGCTGAAAACTTCGAAGACTGAAGTTGCGGCGACTGCCGATCACTTGAAAGCTCTTCAGCAGTTCAGCGAAGAATTAAAAGAAGCCCTCGGCTTGCCCAGCTTGTACAACGAATCACTGGGGACAGTGAGCGAGGCATACCAATACGACCGCGTCGTTGGACGCGACAAGCCCGCAACTGACCGCCCGAAGCGCCCTTGGGAAAAAGTTCGCTTGACGACCAAGAAAAAAGGCCGCGCATAGGGGCATCGGCTTTTCTTTGCGAAGTCTGGCTTTTCTCTGCGATCTCTGGGTTTAAAAGCTTTTGACCTGAGAAGCGGATACTAAATCAGTCAGTCAGCGATCCCGAAAAACTTCTCCACCTGCCCGATATCAGTCGTCCGACGATAATTTGGCAGGCTCTCCACAAAAACTCTCCCATATTGTTTTTTCAGAATGCGATTGTCCAAGAGCGCCAACAGTCCGCGATCATGCAACGACCGGATCAATCGCCCGAACCCCTGCTTCAACGTAATCACTGCCGACGGCACCTGATATTGAAAGAACGCATTCCCGCCCTCTGCATCCACCGCCTTCACCCGCGCAGCAACCACGGGATCGGAAGGCACCGCAAACGGCAACCGATCGATAATTACGCAACTGAGTTGTTCACCCTGAACGTCTACTCCCTGCCAAAATGACGAGGTCGCAAACAGGACGCAATTCGGCGTAATGCGAAATTCCTCGAGTAGCGCGCTCTTCGGAGCATCACCCTGCAGCAGCATGGGAAATTCAACTTCACCCAGCAATCGTTGATAAATGTCGCGCATCTGGGCATAGCTGGTGAAAAGAACAAACGCTCGTCCGCGAGTTATTTCTAGAAGCTTCCGAATGCGGTCAGCAGCCTTCACAGAAAATTGCGGAGTGCGGGGATCGGGCAAATCCGGCGGCACATAAAGGATTGCCTGGTTGGGATAATCAAAATGCGAAGGCAGCACCAGATCTTTCGCATGCTCGATCCCCAGGCGTTGGCGAATGTAATCGAACCCACCGCCGACCGCGAGCGTGGCCGAAGTCAGCACTACAGTATCGAGCTTCGACCACAGGCACTCGCGCAACACTGGCCCAACATCGATTGGTGTAGCCTGCAAAGACACATTCAACTTCTCGCGCCCAGTGCGTCGCCGCTCGATCCAGAAAACAGTGTTGCGGTCTTCTGATTCCATTGCAAAGCCAAGCTGTACCTGCAACTCCTGGGCCCGCCGCGAAAAGGCATAAACTTCTTCCGGCTTCGACGGCAAATTTTCCAGCTCGGCGCCAATGTGCGTCAGCGCTCGCTGCAGTCCGAGGAATTCTTCGCCATTTTCTTCCAGAAATTCGCGGCGGTTTTCAAAAGCAAATCGTCCTTCGCCCTCCGGCAGTAAGGAAAAGAAAAATGCCGAGCGGTCCCGCAAGCTTTTTATCGCACCCGACAACCCGCTGGTATACATGCGATTGCGTTGCAGCGAGGCCTCGACATCACGGCACAATTCTTCCAGCCGTGCGGCGCTGACAGAAATCCCAAAGTAGTTTCCTGCAACATCTTCGAGTTCATGCGCCTCATCGAAGATCACCGCGCCTGCCTCGGGAAGAATGCCGGCATCGGGCGCGCCATCGGCCTGCTGCTTTATAGCCAAATCTGCAAAAAATAGATGGTGATTGACGATAACAATGTCGCTCTCCATCGCCCGACGGTGCATCTCGGTGACGAAACATTTGTCCCAGGCGCTGCACTTTTGCCCCAAGCAGGTATCAGCACGTGCATCGAGCTTGTGCCAGAGCGCGCTGGCCTCAGGCAGCGACGCCAGCTCTGAACGATCGCCACTGGCCGTATTCTCTTCCCACGCCGCAATCGCGCGGTACTGCTCGATTTCGTCGAGCCCATTCAACACTGGCTGGCCGGTCAGATCGTAAAGTTTTTTGCGACACAAATAATTGTTGCGTCCCTTCATGTAGCAGACGCTCAGCTTGCGATTCCCTTCGGGAAACAGAGCCTGCTCGAGGAACGGAACGTCTTTGTGGAAAAGCTGCTCCTGAAGATTCTTGGTTCCGGTTGAAATGATCACCCGCTTGCCGGATCGAATCACTGGCATCAGGTACGCCAGCGTCTTCCCCGTTCCAGTGCCGGCTTCGACGATCAGGTGGCGTCGTTCTTCGAGCGCCTGCTCGACTGCCTGCGCCATCTGCAACTGTCCACGGCGAAATTCATAGGCAGGATGGGTCTGCGACAGCAAGCCGCCCGGCCCAAAAAACTGGTTGAGCGAAGGGCTGCTCTTTGGGATGGATACAGCGGGCTGAGAACCGGCGGGCACGGAGTCTCTATAATAAACGCGAGTTCAAGATAAGACTTGTCGAGCGGGGCTCGACCGGACGGGCGAGGGCGCCCGTCCCCACATGTTCCGTGCAGCTCGAATTCGGCTCTCCAATCAATGACTTCTACTCCTCTCATCGCCATCGTCGGCCGGCCTAATGTCGGCAAATCCACGCTATTCAATCGCCTGGTCGGTTCTCGCCGAGCCATTGTCGGTGACGAGCCGGGCATCACCCGCGATCGTTTGTATGGCGAAGGCCACTGGCGCGGTTACGATTTCCGCATCGTCGATACCGGAGGCATCATTCCCGAAGACAAAGATTTCATTCCGTCCGAGATTTTCCGGCAGGCGCGGCTTGCGCTCGATGAAGCTGCCGCCATTGTGATGGTTGTCGATGCCCGGACGGAGTTGGCTGCGCCTGATCTAGAGCTGGTGCGTTTACTTCGGAAAACTGGGAAGCCGATATTTGTCGCGGCGAACAAAGTCGATTCTGACAAGCAATCATCGCTGGCCGACGATCTTCATCGGCTAGGGGTTCGCGACATTATTTCGATTTCTGCCGAGCATGGTCGTGGAGTTGACGACCTGCTGGATGCGGTGCTCGCGGCGCTTCCGGCGAAAGCTTTAACCACAGAGGGCACAGAGAACACAGTGGAAAAAACTGCTAGGTCAACGTCCCCACCCTCCCGCAAAGAACGCGGGAAGGATGGGGCACCCAAGCAAATTCTAAAAGCGCGGTCTCAGAGGTCGACACGCAGGCTGGAATCAGAGGCTTTGCAGACGACTGATGAGTTAGAGCCGACGACTGGGGGGGAAGCCGAAAACGACGTACAAGCCCGCGCACCTTCCGAAGTAAGCGTCGCCATCATCGGCCATCCCAACGTCGGCAAGTCCACGTTGCTCAATCAGCTCACTGGCGCCGACCGCTCAATCGTCTCACCTGTTCCCGGCACGACTCGCGACGCAGTGGACGAAGTCGTCGAACGGGATGGCGTGAAGTTCCGTTTCATCGACACCGCTGGAATTCGCCGCAAAGGAAAGACTCACTTGATGGCGGAGAAGCTGTCGGTGGTCATGGCGCGCAAGCATCTGGAAGCCGCCGATATTGCCCTGCTGGTCATAGACGCTACCGAAGGCGTCAGCGCGCTCGACGCCGCCATCGCCGGATACGCGCATGAGAGCGGGCGCTCGATGATTATCATCGTGAACAAATGGGACCTGATCGCTAGCGGCGAGAAAAAAGCCGTGAGCCAGTCCAGGACGGCCCGCATTCAGGAAAGCAAGCGTCCCGACGACCGTGCCGCTTACGAACAACGGCTGCGTTATGCCCTGAAGTTTCTGAACTATGCTCCGGTGCTGTTTGTCTCAGCCGCGAAGGGCAAAGGCACCGACAAGATCTTCCCCACCCTCAAGAAAGTCGCCGCCGAACGTCGCAAGCGCGTAACCACGGGAGAGATGAACCGCTTCCTCAAGCACGTCGACTTCGATCGCGCATCTGTTCCGGTGCGCCAGCGGGTCAAAATTCTTTACCTGACCCAGGCTGCCGTGGCTCCGCCGACCTTCATTTTGTTCACCGATCGCCAGGTAAAGCTGCACTTCTCCTACCAGCGCTTCCTGGAAAATCAGATTCGAGCTGCATTTGGCTTCGAAGGCACACCTATCTGGATTAAAGTTCGGGCGAGATAGAGGAATAGGTCCGCGAGGATGCCACCATCAATAGATGAAAAGTGTCATCCCGAAGCTCCGGTCCGAAGGAGCGCAGAAGAGGGACCTTGCGATGCGAGTGAAGCGGCCTGGAAGTCGGCGGGGAAATGGAAAGATGCATACGCCACCGCTGTCCTTTTTACGTCCGCGATGGCGTCCAAGCCTCGTAAGGTCCCTCTCTCGTTCGCCTCCGGCACACGAGTTCGGGATGACAATTCTCGAGTGAACGATGCGAGTGAAGCGATCGAACGACCGCGAGGAAAGGCAACACCCGTGCCTAGTGTTCCGATTTATTACCGCGGAGGCTGGCTGTTCAGCAACTGTTCCAGCCGGTTCAGCAGATATTGCGGGTCTTCTTCGCCTTTGCGTATCCAAAGGTCGGCGATGCCCAGGCTCTCGTCGAGCAGCTCGCCGTAGGCGGAAAGTATGATAATCGGCACAGCGGGATTGATTTTTCGAATTTCGCGCGCTACCTGAAGGCCATTCATGTCTGCCATCCAGTAGTCGAGGATCACCGCGTCCACGGGCTCAGACTTGAACGATTTGATTCCCACGGCCCCGGATTTAGCAGCCAGCACCCTGTAGCCTGCCGACTCAAGCAGGTGCTGCCTCAGTTGAAGCGCAGTCTGCTCATCATCAATGCAGAGGATAGTGGCGGTTTTAGATTCCATTTCGAGGGCACGCACAAAGGCACCGCAAGGCAGCTTGGTTAGCCTGATACAGATGACGGCACGAAGCAATACAGCAAACCATGTAGAAGCTTGCCCGCTGTTCCTAAGCGGCTACAGCGCCTGTCGACTCCCGGATTGCGATCTCTGGCTGGACAGCAATTTCCCGCTGCCAATCGCCTTTATGCTCAATCTGTCCTACCAGTAAATCTACTGCAATTTCACCCATTTTGCGCAGCGGCTGCCTTATCGTCGTTAGGCTGGGATAATGGAACGCTGCTGCTGGAATATCGTCAAATCCGACCACTGAGACATCCTGCGGCACCCGCAAACCTACTTCCTGAAAAGCTCGTATCGCTCCAATCGCAGAAATGTCGTTATAAGCGAATAGCGCGGTGAAAGGCCGTTTTTTGTCGATCAATCTTTTAGCAAATGGATATCCCAGGCTCGGCGTCGAGTCGGTTGAGTCGATCTGGATCACCAGCTCCGGGTCGAGTTCCAGTCCGATTTCCCGGGCCACGTCTTGTACCGCTTTCCATCGACTCGCAGCATCCGCG
>Ga0157372_10000570_pt1 | contig 40492 bp, 58 predicted proteins | sample C55metaG_FD_115307 | JGI IMG/M metagenome (GOLD analysis project Ga0157372, IMG submission 115307) | Corn rhizosphere microbial communities from Kellogg Biological Station, Michigan, USA - C5-5 metaG | ecosystem: Host-associated > Plants > Roots > Rhizosphere > Soil | place: USA: Michigan...
CGAGACGGACGGCATTCCGCCCAGGGTGAAGCGAGCTGCGCGGGCCAAGAAAGCCATCGCTCACACGAGGGGGAACTGATGCGCCTGGACAGCGTAGACACCGTGGTGAACTTCGCCAAAGCACGCCATCGGCTCTGGGAGGGCAAGCCTGTCAAGTCACCAATCCTCACCACCCGCAAGTTCACCAATGTGTTCCGGGTGCTGGACCGAGGCAGCCAGTACTTGCTGAGCCTGATGAACATGCACGACGATATGATCGACAGGGTGGCGCTGAGCTACCTGTATCGGCAGATCAACCGGCCAGATACCTTTGACGTCATCATCGACCAGAACGATGGGTACATCCCCGCAGCGGAAGACATCTTCAACCCGTTCTGGTATGACAAGGTCATCGCGCCCGTCGTAGCTGCGCGGCCGGGAGCCTTCCTGAATGGCGCCTACATCATCCTCATCAAGCCTGGCGACAAGCGGGGCACGGTGGAGAAGATGAAGGACGTGTTCCCGCGTGCTGAGAAGTGGTTGGGTCATGTGGCCGGGATGGGTGACCTAGCCACACGTGTCCTCTTGCTGGAGGAGACGCCTGGCATCGGGCCGTTCTTGGCGATGCAGATTGCGACGGACATGGGCTACACCAAGGGCGAGCCTGACCAGGAGAACAGCTACGTTCTCGCCGGGCCTGGCAGCCGCAAGGGCGTCGGTGAGATGCTGGGGCTGGGCAAGGATGCGACTCAGATGCAAGCCCAGATGACGATCGCTCAGTTCCCGGTGGAGCGCCTGCCTGCGCTGCCCTACAGCAATGGGCGACCGCCCAGCCTGATGGATATCCAGAACGTGTTCTGCGAGTACTCCAAGTACTGCCGCATGGTGCGCAAGGGTGACCGGGGCACTGGAAAGCCCTACGTTCGGGGCGAGCGGTTTGAAACCCTGATCCCAGCTCAGTTCGTAAGAAGTTGAACTTGGGGGTTGCGCTGTTCTTGACGAACGGCTAAGCTGAAGTCATGAACAGCGCAGCCCCCACCAGCCTTCGCGACCTTAGCCCCGCGCAGTCGCACGCAGTCCGCTCGCTTGGCTCGGTGATGAAGTACCGAACCGCTACCGAGCTGGAGCTGGCCCCCAGCACTCTTCAGTCGCTGGTTCGCCTGGGCCTGGTCGAGATGAAGTCCTACCGGGTGCAGTCTTCCAACCCCCGTGCTCGTGTCAGCAACGAGCCGATCATCCGCAGCTACCGGAACAGCATGGCGGGTTACCGCCTGGCACGAAAGGGTCTCTGAACATGGCTGACCACATCACTGACAAGGCCATCTGGTCCGCGACGAAGGCATGGTATCTCACGCTGAACCACGGCATCGCCTGGGACAGCCTGACCCCCGAGCAGCGGAGCCAGGTACGAGCTGAATACCTGGAGCATCAGGAGCGAGTACCCCGCAGCGCCCACGCACTGCGCGCTGAGCTGCGCAAGGCACGCATTGACATCGGCATCCTGGAGCGCAAGCTGGCAGCAGCCAACGCGAAGATCGCCCGCTTTGAAGCTTCCCGTGAGCTGGCCGCAGTGCTGGCATCCGATCAAGAACCGAGCTGCCCCTAAGTTGGGGCTTGCTTCAATCTGACCACCCGTGGTAGACTGGCCACACCCTACAGCAGTCCAAGGAGGACTCATGCTTCACAAGAATTCCATTGATGACGTGGTCCTGGCGCTTGACGCAGCGCCCGTTGACCCCCGAACCGGTAACCGAGTCCTCTACTCGGTGGATTGGGTGGCCGACAAGGATTCCATGATCGGCGAGATCAATCCCGACTGGGTGCGCCGCGAGCTGGACTGGTTCAACCTCGGCAGCGACCGCCTCTCCGACATGGAAGGCCCCGTGCCCAAGCTGTTCCAGGCTTGCGCAGGCGCCGACGGTCGCGTCAACAGCGCCTACGGATACGTCCTGTTCAACCAGGATGCCACTCGCTTCAACGACGACATGTCGCTGTACGAGCGTGCGCTGCTGGCGTTGCTCCAGGAGGGACCGGCCACCCGACACTCGGTGGTCATCGTCAGCGACCGTGATATCCACCGATTGTCCCGCATGAACGAGCGCAACGACTTCATCTGCACCAACGCGCTGAACTTCATGGTGGACACCGAGTACCGGGTCAACATCATCGCCCAGATGCGCAGCATGGACGCCGTGTTCGGCTACCGTGCCGACTACAGCATGTGGGACAACCTGATGGACCGGCTAGTCACCGACCTGAACCTGGCGTTCGGCCAGGGCTATCCTGAGTTCTCTCGTGGCGACATCACCTTTCAGGTGGCCAACCTGCACGTCTACCCGCGTCACTTCGAGCTGCTGGCCGATACCGCAGCCGACACCCAGGAGCGCCTGGATCGGCGTGTGTGGCAGGCCCCCACGTTCAGCGAGCGGCACACCAAGGTCGGCGCTGATGGCGTGGAGCGCATGTTGAAGCCCACGGCCATCGTCGCAGACAACGAACAGGCTGACTTCGGTGGGTGGGAAGACCGATGATCATCGCAGAGGTCGGCTGGAACATCTTGGTGTTCCTGTTCTGGGTGCTTGTCATCCTGGGTGCGATCATCATCGTGGCAGCTGTGATCGTGGGCGCTGTGCGCGCAGTCAACGGCTGGTTCCCGAAACGCAGCGAGTACCTGCGCAACGCAGCGGTCGAAAGCGAGCGCATCTACCAGAACGGCATCCTGGAGCAGGACTCTCAGGAGGCCTTCTATCGGGGGGCCAAGTGGGGATGGGATCAGCATCACAAGCTGACCCGCAGGCCCAGTGACCCGATGATCTAAGCCCCTGCCCCCTACCACGCTGGGGATCCCGTGGTAGGGGGTAGGCATATCCCTGAGGATAGCATGGGAAAGCAAGTACTTCTTCATGGCGGGCCTCTCAACGGCAAGTGGATGATGCTGGATGACAATGTCAACCACTTCCACATCGAAGAGTTCACACCGCCCAGTCAGGCTCAGTACCGAGGCGAGCTGCCAGCAGAACCTGAGACCAGGATAGGCACCTACAGCCAGGTGTCCGGCATTGAGAATAGACAGAACTTTGAGTGGGACGGATGGGTAAAGCATTGAACAGTCACCTTCAGCTGCTGCGGCAGGCCAAGGTCTCGTGGATCTGGCCGATCTACGTGCCCAGCTACAGTCGAGCCGGCTCGGCCACACTCCTGGATACGTTCGCCAAGGCTCCGGCCAGCGTCCAGCGCAGGGTGCACATCATGGTCCGTAGAGAGGAGCGAGAGGCCTACGAGCAGGCTTACCCGTGGGCTAAGGTGCGGACGCATCGCGGGCCGTATGGCGTCGGCCCTGCGCGAGCAGCTATCCTCCGGGATGCTGAGCAGCGGGGACACGAGCGCATCGTCATGATGGATGATGATGTGACGCACCTGTCGCTCATGGAGCGCATCACCAGGCCAGACGGCACGCAGCACACCAGGAGATGGAGCGAGAAGCTGGCCGACCAGGCGACTCAGGTGCACTTGCCGCATAGCCTGGCAGTCGCCTGCCGCATGGCTGACCGTGTTTTCGAGCTTCAGCCTGACGCAGCCTACGGCAGCGCTCGCCAGGGCCTCTTCAGTGGGGACGTGGATACCAGCGTCGGCGCGTTCATGGACAAGGGCGGATTCCCTGCCTGCGTCATCTTCTTCGACATGGCCCGCTTCTCATGGCGCGAGTGCCCCGAGCCGTATCGCCTGCACGGCGAGGACCTCAGCATGTTCCTGCACACGCTGACTGAGGGCAAGGGCGCGTTCGTGATTCCCAGTGTGGCCTACGATACGAACACCCGGCTGGACAGCACAATCCCTCTGGACCCGCTTGACGAGCGTGGTCGCCAGGATGACCTGGATGCCGCAGCTGAGGTCTACCCGCAGGTTGCCCACTACCTCCGAGCCACGATGCGAAACAAGGCTGGAGGTATCATGAAGATCGGTGTACACTGGCCTCAATGGTACAGGGAGACCGAACTTCAGCCCACGATAATCCCCATGCAAGAACTCATCTAAGGAGAGCAGAAAGTGTTCATCGCATTCGAGGGTCCTGACATGACAGGAAAGTCCACCAGCGCGAAGCTGCTGGATTGTGCCCACCAGCCGGACTACAACGCCACGAAGAGAATGCACGAAGCGAACGTGCGTGACTGGAATGGCGACGCCAACGTGGACCCCATGCCACACACCTACGACCGCATCGACTGGTTCACTCACATGGTCTACCGGCTGGCGCTGCCGGACCGTGACTGGAACGACGATCGGCCCCGCACAGTGTTCGCCATGCCTGACACCCACTTGGTCGTCAAGATCCACAAGCCCGAGCTTGCAGGCTTCACGGCTGACGAGATCGTGGACACACCCATTGCACGGGTGAACCCGATGTACTACTACTTCGCCGACTACTTCATGATGCTGAACCGTATGCGCAGCTACGAGCTGTTCAAGACGGTCAGCATCGTGGAGGTCTCCAACTACCAGGAGACCGGCGACTTCAGTCAGCGCCTTGTGGCGTTTGACTCGCCCACCCAAGGCTGGAATTCCGACCTGCTGCCGTTGGAGCGGCTGGTAGACGGCGACGACAGCCTACTCGCGTTCCTGCAAGATGTCAACCATCGCCTCGGCTGACCCGCATCTGGGGCACCTGCACACGATAGAAGTCCTGGTCGCCCGCAGCAAGCGGAAGGCCACACGCAAGGAAGCCCTCCAGGAGCTGGCCCGCTACTGGGATCAAGGCCGAGGCCTACAGAAGCACGGAAGGACCAACGTCATGCCCAAGAAGACCAGGGCGCACAGCACGCCAGACCCTCGCACGTTCACCGGGCAGGGCATCATCTTCGCCATCATCGATGACCCGGAGAACATGGTCAGCTCGGCCACCGAGCGCAAGGGCAGGCTGACCACTATCGATATCATCGCAGACGCCATCGAGAAGGCGCTCGACGCCGGTAACGAGACCAGTGATGAGATCGCCCGCTACCTCACCACTAGCGCCTTCCAGCACATTCCTGACAAGCGGGTCCGCTTCAACAGTGTGCTAAAGGCTGGCGACGTGGTGGGCGCCCAGATCACCAGGAAGCTGTACAACGCTTACAACGAGCTTGCCGCCCTGGCAGAAGAGGAGACAGACCCACAGCAGAAGAAGCTCATATTGGCCGAAGCCAGCGGCTTCGCCGAAGCGCTGAACGTGGTGCTTAGCCCGTTCAGCTGTGAAGACCCCAAGGATCCTCGGCTGGTGAATTGGGACGAGATCGATCGCATCACCGCAGCGTTCGAAAAGGAACAGCGGTTCGTCCGCAGAGACAGGAATGGAAGACCCCAATGAACGACTATCGCAAGAAGCCCGTCACCGTGGAAGCCCGTCAGTTCGTGGCTGCCCCCTGGAACGATCAGGAGAAGCTGGCGCAGTGGTGTCACGGCAAGCTGCGCGGCGAGCACATGAAGCCTGCCGAGCGCGTCATCCAGATCGAGACGCTGGAAGGCGAGATGGAGGCCAGCGTCGGGGACTACATCATCAAGGGCGTCGCTGGGGAGTTCTACCCGTGCAAGCCTGAGATCTTCGCCCAGTCGTACACCGAGGTCGGCGCCAGTGGCGACCGGGAGTATGTGCTGGCTCGGCTGCTGGCGCACGCTGAGGTCACCGTCCCTGAGATCCATCTGCCGCAGTCGGCGTTCGTGGAGGGCTATCACGTGGAGCTCGGAGAGCACCGCTTCACGCAGGCTCAGTGGGAGGCCATCCAGCTCTACGCGTCTGGTGTGGCTGAGGTCGCGATGCAGGAGTACGAGCAGGAAGGTGAGCGCCTGCGCAGCGAGGCACGTTTCGGGCACAAGGCACAGCGACAGAACGCTGACTTCCATGAGGCGATGAGCATCGCAACGGCGCCCAGCCCGCAGGCCATCCCGAAGAGCGATGTTCCCGTGGTCATCGAGCTGATCCGTGAGGAGTTCATAGATGAGCTGATCCCTGCCTTGGGGGCAGCCGTGTCGTTCACTCCCGACGGCAAGTTCGAGCACATCGTGGTGAACGGTGAGCCGAACGTCGTAGAGATCTACGATGCCCTCATCGACATCCTCTACGTCACCTATGGTGCGCTCAACCGTGCAGGCATGGATGCTGATCCTGGATACGACGAGGTCCAGGGCAGCAACATGTCCAAGCTGGGTGAGGATGGCAAGGCCATCATCGCCGGCGAGAACGACCCAGACGGCATCTTCCCGGGCCGCGTGAAGAAGGGGCCGAACTACTACAAGCCGAACCTCGCTGCTGTGCTGCGCGACCAGGGCTGGGAAGGCTGACATGGACGGGGAGCAGATCCGCAGGATGGAGTCCTACGCCTTTGACATAGACCCTATGGTCTTTGACGTGCAAGACGTGGAGGCGCTGTCTGCCAAGCTGACGGCTGAGCACGAGCGCTTGCTGCGGCTGCTCCCCGATCCCCCGCAGGGCTATCGTTGGAAGCTGGCCCTCGACGCGGAGGAGTTGGTGCAGACCAAGCACCGAGTGTATCGTGTCGTAGCCACACTCAAGGAGATCTGATGACCAAGGAGCAGGACACGGCGATGTACGACCAGCGCACGAACGAGGATGACTTCAACATCAACCTGTGCAAGTCGTGCCGGAACCCCGACCTTCCCGACATGATTGACGTCACGCGTTGCGAGTGGTGCGGGGCACCACTGTGACGCTCCAGCTGCGTGAGTCCCAGCAGATAGCCCTCACACGGCTGCTCGAGCCGGATCGCACGTTCGCCGCCTTGTGGGCCGAGCCACGCAGCGGCAAGACCGCAGTCAGCCTCAAGCTGATTGAGCACAAGGCCCCACGTGTGGCCGTAGTGGTTGGCCCCAAGATCGCTGAAGGCGTCTGGAGGGGTGAGGCTGCTAAGTGGCTGGAGACGCCGTACCGTTTCCACCCGCTGACCGCAGGCAACGAGTATCCCGACCTGAGTAACATCGGCGGTAGGTTCCGTGGACCGACGCAGCTGATGTTCGTCAACTACGAGCAATTCGGGAAGCAGCCTTGGCAGCGCCTCCGGCCGTTCCTGAAGGAGCTGGCTAAGCTGGTAGACTATCAGGGCATGATGCTGCTGGACGAGTCCCACCAGATCAAGACTCCCAACAGTGTCACCGGGCGCAACATTCGCCCGCTAGCCTCTGAATGGCAGGGGTACCGGCTGCTGATCACTGGCACACCTGTCACGAACCCGAACCAGATTGATGCCATCTACGGGCAGTGGACGTTCGTCAATCCAGCCATCCGTGAGAAGTGGCCCACTGCGCGCGACTTCCGCGAGTACTTCGGTGAGTGGACCACGGTCAAGGGTTATCCCGAGCTGGTGCGCCCCATCCGTCAAGCTGAGCTGAACGCTTATATCCAGAACGATGTCGTCACGATGGTGGGGCCTGGGGCGCCAGTGCCAATTGAGAAGGTCTACTACCGAGTGCCAGCTAACGTCCTGGCTGCGCACAAGGATCTTCTCAAGAAGGGGGTCGTCAAGTATAAGGACGGAACCTTCTACAACTACAAGGAAGATGTTACTGGGGCACGTGAGATCATTGGTCTCAACCCTCTGACTCGACTGCTGCGCATGCGTACCCTTGTCGGTGGCTGGCTCAAGGACGACGAAGGCCAGAGCTTCTCGGTGGCGCCTGCGGCTCGGAGCCGGCTGAGTGCCCTAGGTCGTGTTCTTGCCAAGTGCGACGGCAAGGTGATTATCGCCTGCACTCATCTGCACGAAGTCAGACTGGTACGTAGATACTTGCACATCAAGGGCATCGGCCACACCATCATCACGGGCAGCACCAAGCACAAGAACAACGTCATAGAGGCTTTCCAGCAAGACCGCGAGCTGCGCGTGCTGCTGGTACAGCCTCGGACCGTGGCAATGGCTGTGGACATCAGCGTCGCCAACGACCTGATCTGGTACACAAGCGACTTCAACTACGTCACGTTCAAGCAAGCCAGCGACCGGATCAAGCTGTCGCCCAAGTCGCCTACTGTGTGGTTCCTATGTGGCCGTGGCACCGTAGACGAGGACGTGTGGGCCACACTCCAAGAGGACCACAATCACCTGACCAAAGTGGTGCGCAGCATCCGTAGAAAAAACTTTCGCTAGAGGGTTGCACAGCGAGGTGAGACGTGCAATACTGATCTCACAAGGCAGCAAGCCTCTCAATCCATCATCCGGCCCCAAGTCAAGGAGACATCATGGCCACCGCACGCAAGTCCAGCACGAAGTCCGCCCCCGTCGCCGAGGTCGAGGAGACCGAGTCCACGACCAACGAGCCGACGTTCAAGCAGATCGCCAACGACGCCATCGACGACGCGGCCAGCCAGCTCGGCGTCACCAGCTCGGCGCAGCGCTACAAGGTCCAGCGGGCCTTCGGCTTCATCGCCATCCAGATCGCCCAGGAGGAAGGCACGCTCGACGAGCTCATCTCCGAGGTCGTCTCCCGTGCCGGTGACCTCCCCGCTGGATTCGGCCTCGAGGCGTCCGTCGCCGCGCCGAAGCCCACCAAGGCCCCGGCCAAGGCTGCGGTCAAGCCCGTCGCCCGCAAGGCAGCGACGCCGGCGAAGCCCGCCACGGCCCGCAAGCGCCCGACGCGCTGAGCACACGAACCCCGCCAGCTTTCTCCCCCCGGAGCTGGCGGGGTTCCTCTTTGGACCGGTAGCTCAATCGGTAGAGCTTAGCCCTGTTGCGCCAGGGCACGAGGCATCGTGGTGCAGGTTCGACTCCTGTCCGGTCCACTGCACTAAACTGAACACACAGCCCCCACGGCACTAGGAGTCCACATGGATCTCACGATCACCGAGAGTCTTTCGGAAGTCAGGAAGTACCTGGCAAGCACGACCGCCCCTGTCATCACGGATATTGAGACGACGTCTCTGTTCGTTGGCATGGGGCGGATCTTGTGTGTGGGCTTCGCCCCTCTGGATCGCAACGACGTCATGGTCTGGTGGCCCCGCAGCCTGGCTGATCTGGCCCGTATCCGTATCCCCAAGATGGTCGCGCACAACGCGCCCTTCGAGGTCCGCTGGCTGGAGAGCTATGGCTGCCGCTTGCGCGTGCACTGGGATACACAGATGATGGCTCATCTCATCGATGAGAACCACCCTTCCGGCCTCAAGGACACCGTCGTCCGCCTGCTGGGCTACGAGGACTGGGCTGATGACAATGTGGCTGGGTACGCCGATGAGTTCGGCCGGTTCGTAGAAGACCAGGTCAAGATCCCTCGTGAACGCTACAAGGTCAGCAAGGCACGGGTCAGTGTCTACAACGGGAAGGACGTGCACTACACCAGGGAGCTGATGAAGTGGCAGATGAAGCACGTCAAGCGCAACCTTAAGCCAGGCGAAGACCCTGTCTACGTGATGCGCCACGTCATGATCCCTGCCATCAAGCCTCTTCAGGAGATGGAGCGCAACGAGCTGCCCGTTAGGCTTAACGTGGTGCACAAACGGCAGGCAGTGGTCGAGGCGGAGATTGCGGCCATCGAGCAGGAGCTCGACGCGTCTATCCCGCCCAAGGAGGAGTGGCCTGACTGGCTGCAGAAAACCAAGCCCAAGTGGGGCGCCACCAACTGGACTAAGTGGTGGCTCTACGAGTATCAGGGGGCCATGTGCCCCAAGCGTGGCAAGCCGACCAAGACCTTCCCAGAGGGTGCCCCCAGCTTGGCTGAAGAGGTCCTCCAGAAGATTGACCACCCAGCAGCAGCGATGCTCATCAAGCGCAGCGGTCTCTACAAGCAGTTGACGGGCTTCCTGAATCCTATCGTCAACCGCACACGCAACGGGCGCATCCCCACTAGCTTCAAGCTGACGGGTACTGTCACCGGCAGGCTTAGCAGCCAGAGCCCCGGCAAGGTCAAGACCAAGAAGGATGAGACAGATCCCTGGAACAGGCCAGGGCTGAACTCGCAGCAGATCCCGCGGGACAAGGCCACACGTAACCTCTTCGGGGAGCGCGGGCTGGCCTGGATTGAGGTTGACTTCAGCCAGCTGGAGCTTCGCATCATTGCGCAGCTAGCCCAGGAGCGCACGATGATCCAGCTGTTCGAGGCTGACGAAGACATCCACATGTATATGGCGAAACGACTGGTGCGTGGCCAGGAGATCACCAAGGAACACCGCAGCTTGGCCAAGGGTGCTAACTTCGGCTTTGTCTACGGGATGCAGGCCAAGCACTTCGCCGACTACTTGTTTGAGAACTACGGTGTGACAACCACTCGTAAGGACGCTGAGGTCTTCCGTGATGAGTACTTCACCAACTTCAGCGACCTGCCCGCGTACTACCGGAAGCAGCGAAAGGAAGCTGTCGAGTACGGGGGCGTCCACAACGAGTTCGGCCGGTTCCGTCACCTGCCCCGCGTCTATCACGACGACTTCTGGGTGCAGGAGAACGCCTTCCGTCAGGCGATCAATAGCCCGACGCAGTCGCTGGGAAGTGACTTCATGTTGATCAGCCTTAGCAGACTGGCCCGGGACTACCGCTTGCCCAGCTTGGGTGCTAAGCTAATTACCACGGTTCACGACTCAGTCTGTCTGACAGCCCCTTACCGGACAGCACGCAAGGTCGGCCGCATCGTCAAGGAGACACTGGAGCAAGCTGATGACACACTCGACCGAAAGTTCTTCCTCAAGGCAGATGTCACCATCAGCCGCTGCTGGGGAGGTGAACCCCTTGCTGAGTTCTAGCCCAGTGGAGCTGGAAAGCCAGAGGATTCTTAAGACATCACTCTGTGGGCACTTCACCGGAAAGCACCACTTCATCGTGGACAGCTACTACGATGGAAAGTTCGCGGTGCTGAAGTGCCAGTGGACTCTCTGCCAGCAGCGCAAGGTCATCCCTCATGTGGTCGTTCAGCACCTGATGGTGGCCCACTGATGCCCGCTAAGGCGCTTCCGGCCACTGGCAAGAAGCCTGGCTCCAAGGCCTGGCACGGTCCTCGGGGCACGTGGCCCACTACCGAAGATGGCAAGCTCATCATCACGCAGAGTATGGTCTCAGGATTCGTGCAGTGCCCCCGCGAGACGTACTACGGCATCGTCCTAGGGCTGCGGCCCAAGCTGGCCAAGAAGCCCCTGACGCGAGGTACGTGGGTCCATGCCCTGCTGGAAGTGCGAGGTCAAGGCGGCGACTGGAAGGCCAAGCACCAGGAGCTCATCGCTGAAGCCGAGAACACTATGTTTGAGGAGGAGGCTGCGCCGCTGGCTAAGGAGTGCTACGACATCGTCTTGAGCTACGACTGGGTATACGAGTCCAAGCTTCACGAGGTCCTGACACCCATCGCCGTCGAGCTGACGGTTGAGCGCCCGATGTTCCGCGGCAAGGTTCTGTACCGGGGCCGCATAGACATCATCTGGATCGATGAGAACGGTGATGTGTGGCTAGGCGACCACAAGACCCACGCCACACTTCCTGAGTGGCGATACCGCGAGCTGGCCTTCCAGCATTACTCCTACCTGTGGGCAGTGGAGACCGACAAGAGCTATGCTGCGCTGCGCTACAAGGGCAAGCCCCTGCCGCAGCCCAAGGGATTCATCTACGACTACTGCCGCACGGGAGCCATCAAGACGCCCACGCTGACTCAGAAGGGTATCCAGTCTCGGGTGGTTAAGCCCAGCGGTACCACGTATCCGGTCTATCGCGAGTGGCTCATCGAGCACAACATGCTCAGCGTTATCCGGGGCAAGGATCTGCTGTCCATCGAGGACCCGACGGAGCGAGTTTACGTGGAAGAGTTCCTGGTGGAGCTGAAGCACCGCGACTACAGCGACCTCTTCCGGCGTGACCGGCTAACATTCAGCCCCGAGCAGCGCAAGCGCCAGCTCAAGGCGTTCTACGCTAGCGCCCGCAGGCTGCTGAACTACAAGTGGGATGACCCGGACTGCGTGGAGCGCAACCTGGACGCCTGCTCTGGCTTCAAGTGCAACTACAAGGATCTCACTGTAGCCGACCTCATCCACGGCACCAGTGAGATTGAGCAGCGCACCCAGTACGTCACGACACGTGACCCACTGGACTATTACCCGAACCAAGACAAGAAAGGCAAGGCATGAGTGTCATCACCATCTATGGTCGCCCCAAGGTGGGCAAGACCACCTTGGCCCTCAAGGACGCCCCCAAGGGCAAGACAGCGGTCTTCAGTGCCGACCGAGGCCTGCTCGGCATTGATACGCGCGGCATGACGATCCTGGAGGATCTCAGCAGCCGCAGCATTAACAAGACCGTGAACAGCACGTTTCTCGCACGGCATGACCGGTTCGTAGTCGATACCGCGACCAGCCTGCACACGCTCTTCCAGCAGGAGTCGGCTGGCGGGCCTGGCGCCCAGATCAGGAAGCAAGACTTCGGAGTCGCGAACAACGGTCTGGCCACACTCGTCCGCACGCTGCGCGACAGCAGCAAGACGGTCATCGTGCTGGCCCAGGAACGGTTCACGCTGCCGGGGCAAGGCCTGGGTGCCGACGGCAAGCAAGAGTGGACGCCCGAGGACGAAGACGAGGACCAGACTGCGATGATCAGTGTGGATCTCTCGGCGGGCGCTGCCAGTGCGCTCCTGCAGATGAGCGACGCCATAGGTCGTCTGTACATCGCCAACGTGAACGACAAGCCTGTTCGCCGGCTCTGGCTGGGGCCTAGTGCTAGCATTGTGGCTGGCGCCCGCAGCGACACCTACCATGGCACTCCCCCTTACCTGAAGCAGCCCTCCATCGGGCGCCTCACCCAGCTTCTCGGCTGGACCCGCTAGCCGAGAATAACAAGAAGGAAGACATCACAATGGGAAAGAAGATCACCCTCGACTTCACCAAGGTCGAAGAGCGCTCGGGCTGGAACTCCAAGGAGATGCCGGAGGGCCTCCACGAGTTCAAGATCGAGCTGGTGGACCTGAAGGACGCCAACGACGGCACTCCGATGTGGACCTACGGTCTGCGTCCGGTGAACCCGAAGTACAAGACGCGTCTCTTCCCGTACTACTGCAAGCACCAGGCGAACCAGCTCTTCAAGCTCCGTGACCTGTTCACGGCTGCGGGCATCGCGGTGCCGAAGAAGCGCACGGCCCTGGACCCCGACGCCCCGATCGGCAAGATCATCGCGGCCGAGGTCAGCGATGCGACCGGCCAGTACGCGGGCCGCAGCGAGATCGATGGCGTCTACGACCGTTCCATCATCGAGGACGACGATCGCGAGGTCGACGACGATGAGGAAGAGGTCGACGAGGACGAGGTCGACGACGAGGAGTACGACGACGAGCCCGAAGAGGACGACGAGGAGGCTGACGAGGAAGAGGAGGACGACGAACTCCGCGAGGAGATCGAAGCCCTGACCCTCGCCGCCTTGCGCAAGCGTGCCAAGGGCCTCGGCATCGACACCGACGGCGTCAAGAAGGATGACCTCGTGGAGCTGGTTCTGGAGGAGGAGCTCGCCGGCGACGACGAGGACGACTCCGACGACTCCGACGACGAGGACCTCGGTGACGAGGACCTGGACGACGAGGAGTTCGACGACGAGGACGAGGAAGAGGAGGAGCCGGCTCCCCGCAAGCGCCCGGCAGCCCGCAAGCCTGCGGCCAAGGCAGCTCCTGCCAAGGCGACCCCGGCTCGTCGCACCGTCAAGCGCCGCTGATGGAAGAGGCGGAAGTAGTACGACGCATGATCAAGCGGCTGAATAGCCTGCCTGGCGTCTACTGCTTCCGCACCCACGGGGGTACCTTTCAGCAGAAGGGTACCCCCGACATCGTCGGCACGGCCCACGGTCGCTTCTTCGCGATCGAGGCCAAGCGCACGGCACGTGAGAAGCCGACTGAAGCGCAGCTATACAACCTAAAGAAACTACGTCAGGCAGGCGGCGCAACGTTTGTCAGCCATGACCCCCAGGTTCAGGAAGTAGTGGAGTGGATAGCAACCCTCTCGACCTAGTCCGCAAGGTGTGGCAACACAGCGGCATCACAGGCAACGTGTGGATGCCCAGCATCAGCAACATCGGCAAGGAAACCGAGCGGTTCCGCGAAGGCGTGACGCTCAACTCGCGTAAGCCTGCGCTGCCGCAGCTTACCGACGACCTTGACTGGTACTGGACCCCGGCTGTAAGCCACGGGGAGACCAGGCGTATCAAGAAGAATCAGACAGCGAGCAACTACCCCGCGCAGCGCGCAGTGTGGGTGGACTGCGACGAGTCATACGACCGCAAGCTGCTCGAGGCTCTCAGACCGTCTTACATGTGGGAGACCAGCCCAGGCCACACTCAGGCCGTCTGGCTTCTCAAGGACGAGATGCCCATTAGCGAGTTCCACCGTGACGGCTTCATGGGCATGCTCACGCAGGCGCTCGGCGCCGACAAGTCGGGCGTAGACGTCAGTCAGCTGCTGCGGGTGCCTGGCACGTGGCATCATAAGGGCAAGCCCTTCCACGGCAAGGTGCTCAGAACGGCTGGCACGGTCTACACGCGCGCCATGCTGCTACAGCGTGTGGCCAGGCAGCTCGGCTTCCCTGCTGGCCTAGCGAGTGAGCTGGCAGCTGAGGATCCTTACGGGGACCGTAGCAAGCTGCTCTGGAAATTCGGGCGCAGTGCTGCCGAGCTGGGGTTGCCCCAGGATCTCACGTTCAAGCTGATCAAGGCCACCAAGTGGAACAAGTGGCACGACGACCCCGATCGTCTCAAGGATGACATCGCCAAGGCCTACGACGCCCAGCCCGCAGCCAAGGACCCCGAGCGGAAGCAGGCTCAGGAGCAGGTAGAGCACGACTTCGATGAGGATGCTCCCATTGAAGCCTGGGACATGGCTTCGGTCGGGGACTTCGGCCCCGTGCTACGCAAGCCCTTCCGGTGGGTGCTGCCTGGCATCATCCCAGAGGCTGGCTGCGGTCTCATCGTAGCTGCCCCCAAGGTCGGCAAGACGCGTATCGCCATCGAGGTAGCCCTGGGCTTGGCTACCGGCAAGCGCCCCTTGGGCATCTCAGTTCCTAGGCCCCGTGGTGTGGGCTTCTTCAGCCTTGAGGACGGCGAGTATCTGTTCGCCGAGCGGCTGGAAGCTGGGATGCACCACGGCCGAGAGAAGTATCACTGGGATGGCCACATCAAGCCTGAGGGCGGCGCCCTGCACTGGGAACCTCCGCAGCCCATGGAGCTGTTCACCAACTTCGCTCAGGTAGACCTCAGTACGCCTGAGGACCAGCAGCGGCTCCTGGAAACCATCGTTAAGCACGACCTAAAGCTTGTCATCATTGACACTCTGTCCATGGCTATCGGCAAGGGCAACGTCTCCGATCAGAAGGAGATGTACGCAGTCCTCAAGCCAGTCAAGGACATTGCTAAGGCGACCGGGTGTGCAGTGCTGTTCATCCACCATACTCGCAAGCGGGTCTTCGAGAAGGGTGAGAGCATTCAGGAGAGCATCCTGGGTGCGACAGCACTGCACGCCTGGTCTGACTTCATCATGAGCCTGGCATCGCCGGCTGAGGACGAGGAGTTCTTGCGGCTGGGCGTGCAGACCAAGAGGGCCAGCGGGCAGCACTACATCGATGAGCACCTGCGTATCATCAAGCGTCCGCCCATGGAAGACTAGAAAAAAGTTTCAACGAGAGCTTGCATGTTCCTTGAGGAAGAGCTAAGCTGATCTTATCAGCAAGGCCCCCACAGCCACTTAACCTTCAAGGAGCATCATGTACACTCGCAAGATCCGCGCAACCGGTGAGACCCTGACCGTCGCTCGCCCCGAGGAAATCGGAGCCGACACCAGCGAAGGCAAGTGGATCACCTTCTGCGAAGACCACAAGACCCTCGTCTACAGCGAGACCGAGAAGCTGGCGTACTACACGCACGGCGAGGACTTCTGTGACGGCTGCCGGGAGCGCATCAAGGTGAACCCCACCAACGCCAAGATCAACATGAGCAACCACAAGGAGGCTCGTGCCTACCAGGAAGGCATGCGAGATGGACTGGCGCTGCTGGTGACCATGCTCGAGGAGGGCGGCATCGACAATCTTCTGGAAGGTCTCGTGCAGAACGCACGTCCTGCCGACGCAGCTCGCGTCAACGCCTACTACGCAGCGCAGCAGCCGGTTGATGCTGGCTCGGTCAACGACGGTGTCGTTGAGCCGACCGATGTGGTCAGCAAGGAGTACACCTACAAGAACGAGAAGTCGGCCAAGGACCAGCGTCGTCGCCTCATCAACAAGGGCAAGGCTGTCTCGCTCATCGCCTTCGACGCCAGCCGTGAGGTCTACGCTTTCGACCTCATCGCATGATCGCCAGCTAGCAGCCCCCAACTTTCTTTGAGGTTGGGGGTTGCGGCATGTTTGAAGTCCATGCTATGATATCAACATGAACAGCGCAGCGAACCCCCAGGACATCCAGGTCAACGACGAGGTCGTCAAGGGCCTCACCGGTCAGGTGGTTTATGGTGTCGCCAAGATAGTCGGTGACGAGGCCCTGTGCATTAAGATCGGCCTTACTCGCCAGCGCACAGCTCGCACCCTTGTCCGGATCAAGCTCGCGGACCTCTACAAGTAAGACCCCACAAGAAAAGGAGGCCATCATGGCTACTGCAAGCATCCACAACCCCAACGGTCCGTCGGGCCGCATCATCACCGAGGGGGACACCATCACGTCCTTCCGCGGCGAGGACTGGACCTTCATCAAGGTGTCCCGGTACGCAGACGAGGGCAGGCAGGCCAAGGTCCTGGTCAAGTCGGCCGAGGGCGATCACCGTGAGTTCTACCTCTCGGTCTTCCCGGGCCTGCGGGTTGAGGAGGCCTGACATGGGTAAGCTGCCGACCAAGCGCGCCGAGGACCTGGAGCACGACGAAGTCATCATTGACCCGAACGGCGATGAGGCTGTCGTCATCCGGTACCGATGGATGGACCATAAGCGCGGGCGCCTGGAAACTGACCTGGGTGTGGCCGTGGTGCCCCACGCGCAGCGCTTCACCATCGTCCAGTAACTCCCGCAGGCTCTGAGCGGCTCTCTCGCGTGGCGAGGGGGCCGCTCTCCTGTGTACGGGCGGGAGCAGGGTGCCAAGCTGCTCGATCTCCTGTCGAGAGCGTCGAGCAGGGTCGCAGACAGCAAGGCGCCCCCAGCCACACGGACCAGGGGCGCCTCGAGCCGGCGGAGAGCTAGTTGCCGGTCACCGTGGTTCGGGTGACGTAGGTGGCGCCGCCGACGATGCCGCTGCCGACGATGACCGCCAGGGCCACGGCTACCCACTCAGCCGGGGTCACGACGTTGTCGCTGAGGGCGGTGCCCAGCGTGGTGAGACCGCCCACCAGCGCAGCCGCGACCGTGGCAGCGATGGCCTTGGCAGGGCCGATGGTGATGGCCGGAGAGGCGGAATTCACCGTCTCGCCAGACGCCACTGGGACGCCGTTCTTGTAATCCTTGGGATCGAGGTTCGTCATGTGCTTCTCCTTACTGGTTAACGATGCAGAGCGAGGCTGGTGTCCACGCCTGCGTTAGTGGAGACTCGGGATCGGTCCGGGTCTGCACGTATACGGTAGTCAAGGTCGTACCGTCAGGGCACGTGGGTCCGGCCACACCTTGCGGGCCTTGCGGACCTGCGGGGCCAGCGGGACCCTGAGGGCCAGCAGGACCGGCCGGACCAGTATCGCCCTGCGCACCAGCAGGACCCGGCTGACCTTCAGCGCCTGCGGGTCCAGGTGCGCCAGTGGCGCCAGGTGCCCCTGGAGCGCCAGGGATGCCAGGCTCGCCTTGATCACCTTGGATGCCCTGCGCGCCAGGGGCGCCCGTGGCCCCAGTCGGGCCGACAACCGGGTTGGACGGCCGAGGAGCCTCGGGCTGCTGCCCCAGCTTAGTGAGCTGATCGTACAGGGTCTGTGCCGTGTCGGTAAGGTGGTCAATGCGCTGATCCTTGGCAGCGATCGCGATGTTCTGCTGCACAACACGATCTGACAACCGGTCATTGGTCGCAGCAAGGTTCCCCAGAAACCATGCCGTGACTCCAGCTGCCAGCAAAAGGAAGACGGTGGCGAACGCATAGGGCCACCATCTCACGCGCGTCTCAGGTATCTCGTACGTAGCTGCCACTGTCGCTCCAGGTGAAGTGTCGGCCCGCGTCGGGCTTATGAGCTGTTCTTCGTCATCGTTCATTGTCCTGCCCCAGGAAGGAATCTAACCAAGTAGTTCAGCAGCACGGTCCCGATAATCAGGATCCATTGCCAATTGGTAGCCGACTGCACCTTCTGTCGGCTTTGGGCCTCCGCGAGCTGCTTCGCAGCAGCAGCGGTTTCGGCAGCTTGTCTAGCTGTTGACTCTTTCTGCAGATCCGTTTCCAACTCCTTCACCTCATCACGAAGCCTGCGCAGCTCATCACTGACGCGAGTCTTCTCGTCCCTGAACGTGTCACGACTAACGACATTCTGCAGGGTTGATCGTATGTCATCGAATTGGCGGATGACCTCCTGCTGAAACATGGACATCCACAGTGGCGGCTGTTCTTGCTTGTCGTCGGGCATGTGGGAGGAACTTTCTCTGGGGAGAAGGAAGATTGAAGGGGGGCGAGCAACCTGGGGATAGCGCTCGCCCCCAGTAGGAGCTACCGACGGTAGCCGGGGAAGGCGTTCCAGTTGGCCGAGTTGGCTGCGTTGTGAGACGACTGTGTGCCCGAACCCATCCACGCATCGATCTGACCCGTGTACCCGTACTTCGCCTTGAGCCACCGCTGGTGTCCCTTGGCCGACTCGTCGCCGTACTGGCCGTCGATCTTGCCCCCGTAGTAGCCCTGAGCCTTGAGGAACTTCTGGAAGGCCGTCATCATGTTCGGACCAGGCACGTTGTCGCCGACGTAGCCGTAGTACTTGCGCAGCATCGCAGCCACACCATTCCACGCCCAGCCCTTGACGACCGACCAGGGATCTGGGCGCTGCGAGGGCGGTGTGGCCGGGGGCTGGCCCGCAGCGGCGCCGATGTTCCCGCGGAACGTCTTGTGCCACGGCTCGCCGAACTTGTAGCCCTCGTTCTCGAAGCCGTAGTTGCCTGCGTGAGCCTCCATCCAGCGATCCCGAGCCGTGCCACGGGTCATGACACCCTTGTCGGCTCCGGAGTCGCGAAGGTCCACGCTGCGCGGGCCGTTCGGACCGTCCTCCTCGTGGTTGGACGTGGGGGGCGGCGCCACGGTACCGGCCGAGCTGATGCGGTACCAGAGCTGACCGTTCCACCAGCGGGTGTCGTAGACACGACGCCCGTTGACCTGGCTGGCGATGACGTAGCGAGCGCGGAAGATGGCTTCCTGCTCGGCGTTGGTGCGAGTGCCCGAGCTGACGATCAGCGAGCAGCCCGTGTCGCGCTGGAAGTCCGCGTTCATGCGGTCGAGCGCAGCCGCGACATTGACCTCGACGCGTTGGCCGTTGCGCGTGGTGTAGCTGTAGGCCATGATCAGCCCTCCTGTCCGTTTCCGCCGTTTTCGACCCCCGTGCCATCGGAGACGAAGACGGTGTCGTCGATGGAATCGACGGTGACAAGCGTCAGCTCGCCGTTGGCGTCCAGCGCCCAGGCGTCCGGCTTGCCATCGCCCTCCACATCGTAGTCGAGGGGCAGCTTGGGGTCAGCCACACCATCGGCCTTGTAGCCCTGCAGGATGCCCGTGAGGGCTTCCTTGTCGGCCGGCGAGAGACCCGTCAGCACTTCTTCTTTGGTTGCCATGATTCCTCCTTCTCATCCCTCTTGTGAGGCTTAGGGTTCGAGAGTCACAGTGCCCATGCGGAAACCTGTGACGCCCGAGCGTTCGTTGAAAGCTTTCGTGATGATGGCCGTGACATCCTGCAGCAGGGAAGCCTCATCGGTTGCCTCTGCGTAGTCCACGTTCACCAGGATCTGGTACTGCATGGTTACTCTCCTACCATCCACATCTTGTTGTCTAGCGACTGCCATGCGTTTCCGTTGTTATTGATCTGCACGAATCCGCCACGGTCGTCCTGTCCCTGGTCCTTGGCATAGATATCTACGCGGTTCCATAGAGCATTGCTCACACTAGCCAGGATTACTTCGCTCTCGGGCAGGGCTGTCGCAGGACTATTGAAGATCTTAGCATTCACTGTTCCCCCGGCTACCAGGCCCTTAGTCATGGTGAGGCCATCTTCACGAGTCAGGATGGCGGGCTGTGGGAAGCCTGTGCTGTACCGTGCCCATCCGTTCACCAGACCGAAGTTCCACCAGGGAAGTGTAAGGGCATCCGGTGTGACGATGCACAGGCCGGACAGAGACAGCCACGTGTTACCAGTGCTGTTCATCTTCCAGCAGATGTCGCCATTCGGGAACACCGACACATAGCCGAATGCGTCGACGCATGCAACGTTCACATGATTCTGCAGATGCGACCCATACGCAGTGCTGGGGAGAGACACCATAGGCAGGTCGCCTGTAGTGGTGGATCCACCCTTGATCAGACCACGCGTCCAGACGAAACCGTATGGATCCTTCCAGTAGCCAGCCTTGCCCCACTGAGGATCGCCGTAGTCCACCCACGAGTTCTTGAACGCACCAACGGGAAAGTCGGTCCACGTGGCCACACCAGCAGCAGGGAAGGCAATCCCATCGAGCGAGATGTAGGTGTTTGCTGTCCAGCCAGCTCGCACGCGGATTTCTCCGTTGGCCTGGACGGCGATGGCCTTAGCAGCGTCCCCGTTGTTGATAGGGAAGATCATTGCGACATCGGGTCGATACCCAACCGGCAGGGTCGCGATCACCGTGTCGGTGGTGGCCGTACCGTAGCCGATCAGGCCAGACAGCAGTACGATGCCAGAGGGAAACTTCTGGATGCGCGGGGTAGACCACCGACGAGGGGACATGCCGTTACGCAGGTTGTACGACAGCCAACCATTCTGCAGGTACGGCGTGAGGTCTACCTTGCCGCCGAAGCCTTCCTCGCCAGAGTGCCCTAGGATGACCCACGTGCTGCCAGTCCACTGGATGCTGACCACGCGGTTACCCGAACGCTCCGACTTCGTGATCCACTGATACGCAGTGGCCGACAGCGCAGCCCACGTCGTACCGTTCCAGATGCGCAGCTTGGCAGGCCCAGGACCGAGGTAGTTCGGGTCCAGCAGAGCCTTGTTGATCTGACCCACGTAGGTACCCGTGACAGCCTTGCCGTGGACGATCGTCTTACGTGCCGACATCTCCACGCGGACACGGTCGCCGACGATGAGGCCACCAGCCAGTGTGTCAGGCGTGATAGGCAGTGGCGCCGAGTCGCCGTCCATCTGGATGCTGAGAGGGGCTGTGCCCTTGACGGTAGCCCATTTGAACGACGTGAGGTCGCTGATATCAGGCATCATAGCGAGATCACTTCCTGGAGAGAGGACTTCATGAGCCCTAGTGGCGTGGTATCGAGGCTAAGCTTGGTGATGACGTGCTTGGTGTTCACCCCAGCCTGGGAGTTGGCGAATCGCAGCACGTCGCCCACCTTGACAGGGATGGGCAGGTGCTCCACCTCAACCTGAGCTTGTGTGGCCGACATCTGGATGAGCGTTGTCTGTGACCGCTTCTGCAGGAAGGCGATGATCTCAGGGTCGGTACCCTCAGGGCAATCTACGCCGTCTGTGACGTGCGTGATCCACCGGCCACGGGTGGGGTAGCTGTAGGGGCTGCTGGGGTCTGTGTTGGTCCAGGTGCCGGTAAGCGCCTGCACGTCAGCCCCATCAGCTGCCTGAATGGAGATGACCTTGTTCGGGACGTCGAAGCTGTCGCGCTGGCGCTCCCAGGTGGGACGATAGATGGACTGTTCGCCATCCGTCAGCTCACGAGGAATGTTCAGGACCTCGTAGTTGATGGGGCGGTCAGCAGGCAGCACGCGCGGGGTAGCCTGGAAGTTGCCCTGTCCGTCCATCCAGAGAGCGTTGTAGTTGGCCACATCGAGCAGGTCGTTGATGATCTTCAGCTTGCTGGTGCCAGCCTCCCACATCATGTTGCTGCTGGTGACTAGAGTGTTGGTTGCGTCGATGCTGATGGCCTCGCCACATCCTGTGAGGATGGTCTTGACCTGCTGCAGAATGAGCGTGCCTGCGGGGACCGCGAACGACTGCTCCACAGCGTCCTGGTCGGGTACCGTGCACTTGTCAAGGAGCTCGAGCTGCCAGGTGCGGCCCGTGTCTTCCCATGACTCCTTGGCATTAGCCACCAGGAAGACCCCAAGGGGGTTGTCGGGGAGGCCAGCGATGACGCACACGGGGCGCAGCCGCACCGACGCCAGCTGGACATCACCGATCTTCATGAAGCCAGGCTGAGCAGCCGTGAGATCCGCTACAGAGGCCCCACCGCTGCCCTTGACTGCTGCGTTCAGCGTCCAGCTCAGCTGGCCGTCTGAGACGCCATCTAGCGTCCCTACGAGCTGATCGGTGCCGTTGGCCCCGTGCTGTAGCACTTCCCAGCGATAAGTGGTGCTGCGGTCGCCATAGAGGACGTCCTGAGTGCTCAGGCTAACGAGTGGGAGGATGGGCGTGGGCATCAGCTAGTCTCCGTCATCGTGAACGAAAGGTCAGCGCGGTCCACCCGCTTGTAGGTCAGGGACCCCTTGGCAGTGCCGAACACCCGACGACCGCTGGCGTCGCGATAGCAGGCCTCGCCTGGGGTCAGCAGCACCTTGCGCAGCTGATCAATCGTGCTGCCGAAGTTCTCGTAGACGAACGAGGAGATCTTCAGCTGCAAGCTGGTTTCGGTTCCATACATGCCGATGGGCTTGGTGCGTCCTGCTGCTTCGATCGTGGTGCTGGCCACATCAAGCGACTCATCAACACTCAGATTGGCGCCGAAGACACCGACAGTCTGGAAGCTAGCGCCCTTGCTCAGGAAGGCCCTGCGCAGCTCGGACGTCGTCAGGCTGGCCGTGCGCTGCGTGGTGGCACCTAGCGCGCTCTTCGTGGTGACAGTGTAGAGGTTGACGCCGTTAACGGTAGGCACGGTGTCCAGGAAGGTCATGGCCGTACCCGAAACGGGGTAGTCCTGAACGACCGTCTCCACGAGTCCGTTGATCGTGCGAGTGATGGTGACCGTTGCCGCAGCCGACTGACCGCCCCCAGGGGCAGGGATGCTGAGGTCCAGCTGGCCCCACCCGGTATCGGGCAGGTACGTCAGCACGATGCCAGCAGGCACCGGAGCCAGGTAAACAACGCTGAAGCTATTGGATACCTGCGACGACCACAGACCGTTGGAGTCCAGCACCTTGGACTTGATCGTGTAGGTGACGCCGTTCTGCACGGGCGTGCTCATCACGACACCGTTGAGGACCGTGGTGTCCTTGCTCTCCAGCAAGACCGCGCCCTGCCAGAGCTCCAGTGTGGCCTTGACGAACGTGGCTGCTTCCGCCTGGGCGAAGGTGATCGTCACCCGCAGCGTGGAGTCAGTGACCGTGCCCCCGTTGGCCGGGATGGTGATGGTCGTGGTCGGTGCCGTCTTGTAAGTGACCGTGCTGATGTCCGACCACGGCGATGCACCCGTGCCATCCGAGCCACCAGTGGTCGCCTGACCCCAGGTGCGGACACGGATCTGGACTGCGGTGTTGGCCACGTAGGTGTTCGCCGCGATGGTCCTGCTGGCGACAGCAGAAGTCACCTTGCCAGTAGTGGTCCAGGTGCTTCCGCCGTTGGTAGAGAAGTTGACTTCATATGCCGACTGTGGGGTCGTGTCAATCGGATTGTGCGTCCAGCCGAACGTGAGCGCCTGCGTCTTGTCTGCGTACTGGGGCACCGTGCCAAGCGTCGGCTTGTTCGGGGCCACCAGCAGCTGAACCGAGTTGGAAACCGCATAGCTGGACAGCAGCGTGCCAGCCTTGGAGCGCACTTGATAGACGTGCACCTGCGATGGATTCGGGGCTGCGTGTGTGTACGACGTTACACCCGAACCGACAGTCGTCAGGGCCGTGCTATCCCAGGTGGTCACACCGCCCGAGACTGTGCCGTGCCAGACTTCCGTATTGTACTCGGCATAGGCAACGTTGTTCACCCACGCCACTACGATATCGAGGTTGGCTTGCTTGGTGGCTGTGGCGCTGGTGGGTGCCCCAGGAGTCGTGAAGATCGGGTCCGACCAGGGCGACACACCGCTGAAGCCCGCACTGTTCCACGCCTGCACCTGGAATTCGTACTTGCTGTTCGCGACAGTACCGATGGCTGCGCTGTTCGTGGCCGAGATGTCGAGGATCTTGACCGATCCACCGTTATTCGTCTTGCAGTAGACCTGATTGCTGGCGGGCTGCCCGTTGGAGGCCGACGACTGCGTCCACGCAAGGTTGGTCTGCGTGTCGCTGACTCGCGATGCGACAGGCTTGGTCGGGGTCCCAGGAGTGACGTAGGTCGCAGACGTGCCGACAGCCTGGGCCACATCAGTCGGGCCACCAGCGCCAGACGTACCCGTGGAGTTCATGTGACCACGGAACGTCCAGGTGCGACCAGTGCCATCGCCGTTGTTCCCGAGGGTAGCCGTACCCGACGCGATCAGCGTGGTCTGGTTGCCAGCACCACGCCAGTCAAACGTGAACGAGCCAGACCAGATGGTGCCGACACCATCGATGCTGACGTTGGCACCGATGGCGCTGTTCTGGAAGGTAGAGTTGGACGTGACCCGCTCGATCAGGTACAGCGCCCAGTTAATGTTGACGTTGTTCGCACCAGGGTTCGTGGATGCCTGGGAGACGTCCAGGCGAAGGGTACCTGCCCCTCCCGTATTTACATCAGCCAAGAGTGATCAACCCCTGTCGGTATTGGACGCGCATGGCGTCAACGATGCCAGCGGTCAGCTCACGAACCGACTGGCGAGAAAGAGTGACGGTTCCCTGGTCGGTCGAGCCGGCGGCGAACGCATCGGTGATTGCACTGGTGAGCGCGTAGGTGTCCAGCGCAGCTTCCACGTTGACTGGGCCTGCTGCCTGCGGGGTAGTCTGCAGGGGGACAAGGTTCTGTGTCAGTGTGGCCGTGCTGGTGAACGATGCATCCGTCTTCAGCTTCAGAGCCTCGCCCATGATCTGCTCGTTCATGGCGGTGATGGGCTTGATGGCCTCGTCAGTCGCCTTCTCCACACCTACGCCAATACCTGCGGGGAGCCACTGGCCGATCTCCTCTTCCATCACGACGGACGGGGAGTGGATGCCGAAGAAGCCTGCCACATTCTTTACGACGTCGCTGGCGAACTTGCCGATCTGCCTGAACAGCCAGCCAGCAGCACCCGAGATGCCTTCCCAGATACCCCGCACGATGTTGCCACCGATACTGACGACCTGCCCGACTGCGTTGCCCAGCGCACCGACGATACCACTGATGATGGTACCGATGCCTCCGAGGATGGCGCCCATAGCCTGCGGGAAGCCTTGGGCCAGCGCCCCCATGATGCGCAGGCCAGCGTTGATGATCTGCGGGATGGAGTTGAGCAGTGCCTGGACGATGCCACCGATGATAAGCGGGATAGCCTTGACAATGGTGACGATGATCTGGGGCAGTGCCTGGATCAGCGCGATGAACAGCTGGATGCCAGCCTCGATGAGAACCGGGATGGCGTTCAGCAGCGCATTGAGGATGCTGGTGATGATCTGGGGCAGGGCTGCCACGATGGTCGTGATGATAGTGGGCAGCTCCTTGACCAGCGAGGTCAGCAGCGTGATGCCTGCCTGCACCAGCAGCGGGATAGCCCCCACCAGCGCATTGATGATGGCGACGATGAGCTGCGGCAGCACAGCCACCAGCTGAGTGATGACCGATGGCAGTGCCTGGATGATACCGTTGAAGAGCTGGATGGCTGCATTCAGCAGCATGGGAACGCCGGTGATGATGAACTGAACGATGCCGTCGATAAGCGTCGGCAGGGCCGCGATGATCATCGGCAACGCAGCCAGCACGCCTTCCACCAGACCGCTCAGCAGCTGGAGGCCAGCTTCCAGGAGCTGCGGGGCAGCCTGGATGACGTAGTCCACGAGGTTGACGATAGCTGCGGCGATAGAGACGATGAGCTGGGGCGCTGCCTGCGCAAGCCCCTGTGCCAGTGCCACGACAGCCTGGATGCCTGCCCAGAGGAGCTGAGGCGCCAGCTGAGCCAGGCTCTGCACCAGCCCGACAATACCGGGGATCAGTGCGGTCACCAGACTGGGCAGCGCCGAAGTGATGCCCTGGATCAGTCCGCCCACCAGGGCCACACCAGCATTCAGCAGGAGCGGGATGGCCTGAGCCAGCGCGTTGACCAGGCCTTCCATCATGGTGCCAAGCTGCGGGCCAAGGGTGGCGATGTTGCTGCCGATGTTCTCGATGACCGGGGCTACGTTGGTGAGCACCGTCTGCAGGGACGTGATGACGTTACCTGCAAGGGTGGCCACGTCAGCATCCGACCGGCCAAGGCCAGCCAGCAGGTTGTCAAAGGCGCCCTTGAGGGAGTCAACCGAACCCTGAATGGTGCTGGCCGCTTCCTTAGCGGTCGTGCCGGCGATCCCCATCTGGTCCTGGACCGTGTGAATGGCCTCGATGATCTTGTCAAAGCTGACCTGGTCCAAGTTACTGGCCGTGGCCTTGAAGGAGTCGCCCATGACTCCCGAGTCGTTTACCAGGCGTGCCATCTCTTCTCTGGTACCGCCATAACCAAGCTTGAGGTTATCGAGCATGGTGAAGTTCTGCTTCGCGAAGCCCTGATAGGCATTCTGGATGTCCGTGATGTTGGACCCGAACTTGTTCGCGTTGTCCGACATGTCGGTGATCGCCTGATTGGCGATCGTCGCGGCAGCCTCTGTGTCTCCTCCGAGGCCCTGGAGCAGCGAGGCGCTGAACGATGTGGCCTGGGACATGTAGTCGTTAGCCGAGAGACCCGCTGTGCGGTAGGCGTCAGCTGCGTACTGCTCCATGCGGGCAGCTGAACCCTTGAACATCGTCTCGATACCACCGATGTTCTGCTCGTACTGGCTGGCCTGGTTCAGCACGCCTGCCGCCAGGGCGCCACCCGCAGCAGCCGCAGCAGTGGCGAACCCAAGGACAGCGACCCCAGCGCCCTTGAGTCCGCCACTGACCATCTTGCCCAGCTTGGAATCGGTCTCAGCAGCCGCATCTCCAACGCCTGCTAGTCCCTTGGCAGCAGAGTCGGCCCCGTCGACGGAGACCTTGATCTTCACGTCATTGTCGGCCATGCTGTCCTCCTTACTGGGTAGTTTCGTCTGTGATCGGGAGTGCTTCGCCGTAGCCTTGGGCCAGCCACAAGATCCCCATGGAGGGATCCGGGCCGCTGCCCTTGTGGAAGTTTTCTATGGCGGACTTGTTGACCTGCTTCCACTGTGCTTGACCATCAGCGATGGCCTGCTGTGCGGGGCATTCGATGGACCACGGTGTGTAATCCTCGACGGTCTCTTCCCGACCTAGTCTTGAGTTGTACAGGTGCTGAGCTAGCGGTCGCCCGCAGCCTGGGCACTTGGTCTCCTTAAGTGTCTTCCACTGAGACACGACTTCCAGATCTAGCTCAGACCAGGTGTCGGGGCTGCCCTCGTCAAGGAGGCGAACCGGGGACCGCCCCGACACCAGGGCCATGTCAAGCAGAAGTGCTAGACGCGGCCCGATTTCGTAGGGCGGATGGTGACATCGCCCCCCGAATTCTGCCAGGCCATGAAGCTCTGAACGACCGAGGACAGTGCCCCACCCGGCAGAACACCGTCGTTGCCCTTGGAGCTGGCCAGGCGTGCATCGGTGCTGAGCGGCTCAGGAGCCACCCACTCACCGTCCTCATTGTCCCAGTCCTCCGGCTTCACCGGGTCCTGGCCGTAGAGGGCGACGAAAGTCTTCGGCAGCACTCGCTCGTACTGATCGAGAGGACTTCCGCCCACCTGCTTCATGATGACTGCCCACTCACCCAGGTCCAGCTTTCGGTACTGGATCCAGATGGAGTTGGGTTCCGGCTTGGTGTCGGCCACACGCTGCTCCAGCTCGCTGAGGTTGCTCCCGAGGAAGCCGCCTCCCGTGATGGACTGCATCGCCTTCGCCTGCGCCAGAGCGGTCTTGGCATCCTCGTGCTCGACCGAGTACTGAGTACCCAGGTCAACCTCGAGAGTAAGGATGGACTGGCGCCGATCCTCAACCGCAGCTTTCAGCTCTTCCAGACTGTTGAACATTTCATCTTCTCCTTGATGTGATGGACGCTGGTCAGGCGTCGATGGGCACGGCGACGTCGGTGCGCGACAGGACCGTGATGTGGGCCGTGATGCCGACGAACGTGTTGTTCGCCTCCAGCGGGTCGATGGAAGTGATGATGACCTTCCAGACCCACACGTACTGACCCGCAGCCACGTCCAGCCCGTGCGCGATGCCATCGCGGCGCCAGATGTAGACGACGTCCCCGATGTTCAGGTTGTTGACGAGATCGTCGTCGTCCTGGCCGGTGGACTTGATGACGAGGTCATCCACCGAGTGCGTAGTGCTACCCGGAAGCTGCTCGCTTGCAGGGTCGCACAGCCAGTCGATCGTCTGGCTGTCCGTGCTGGACGTGCCATTGAACGTCTGGATGGAGCAGTCCAGGCCGACGCCGGTCTGGAGTTCCGCGACGGTCGGGAAATCCATGCTGGCGATGGCCGGAGCGATCCCGACCGCGACGTTCCCTCGGCTGATCTGCGTCGAGGGGTTCCACTGAGTGAGAGGCATTGCTTCTCTTCCTTTCTTTCTCCTGGGAGACCGCAGGTGCGGACCCCTCGTGGCTTACTTGCTGGGGCCGGAGCCGGCTGAGCCGTCCTCGACGGGCTTCGAGCCATCGCTCGACGCCTCAGAGAGCTGTCCCAGGGACTGGGTGCCGCCGCTGGGGGCCACGGCGTCAGAGAGGCTCTCAGCCTTGCGGGGCTGGTAGCCGATGACGGTCTCCCCAGGCTTCAGGTCCCGCACCTTGCGGTGAACCTTGGAGTTGTAGTTCTTGTCGGACACCGCGTAGCGGACACCCGACTCCTTGTGCTCCACGACGATGCCGTGGCTGCTGGGCTTGATCTCAGTCATGAGAGACCTCCTCGGTTGAATTGAACGGTCACTTCGGTCTCGTAGTGGCCTTCGACTTGGGCACCCACGTACCCCATGGACGTCGTGAGCGTGCTGCCCCCGACGGGCTGCCCCTGGAGCTCAATCATGACCATGAGTGCCAGGTTGTAAGAGGCCTCCACGCTGGCACCGCAGCAGTAGATGGAAGTCTGGTCATCCCAGGAGATCGCATCGCCTGAGAGGGCCACACTATCCGTCGCATCTACCAGCAGTGGTCGCGAGACAGCGTAGGGAAGTTGAACACCAGTGGGCGCATAGCCCACGTAGGCTGGAGCGGCGGAGATGAGGTTGGTGATGTCAGCGAGAGTGCTCATAGCCCCAGCTCCCTCAGGATATCACCCTGATTGATGGCCCCCTGGAGGCGCTTGGCTGCGTAGATGTGGAAGGGCCGCGCAGCCATCCGGCTGGTGCCCAGCGCCACGTAGGGCGCATAGCTGACAGTAGGCCCGATCAGGGCCGTGTCCTTAGTGACCTCAGCGGTCGTGGAGTTGAGCATGGTGCCCGTGTCCACCGCGTGCACCCGCTGGATTTCCTGCTTCATGTAGCCGACGCCCACCTGGGCCAGCGTGCGGAGCTGCTGCTCGGTGACACGAGGAAGCTTCTGGGATGCCCGTGCGAACCGGGTGGCGAGTTCACCCATCGTGATGCTCATGCGAGGGCCTCCTTGCCTTCCTGGTTGACGATGTGGCTGACCTGACCGGTACCCTTGCGTAGCATAGCCAGACCGTTCTTGCTGACCGTGTCAAGGAGGACCACCTGGCCCACGAGCTGCGGCTCGGCTACGCAGGCGAGCACCTTGACCGCCTGGCCCTCCACGACAGGAGTGCCCACGGGCAGCTTCACCGAGTACAGCTGATTGACGCGGCCCTCAGTAGCGTTCTCCAGGCTGATGGACTGCACCAGGCCCGGGAGGGGATCGCCGGCCGGAGTTAGGGCGCGAGTGACGCTTGCCCCGACGGTAACCGGCTGGCCTACGTTCATGATCTGGACCGAGTCGATGAGCTGCTGTGCCAGCAGGGCGGCAGCGTCACGCAAGATCTGTGTCGACATCACCATAGTCGCTGCCCCTCCCGCTCATGTCCGTGTGGACGACGTGGGGCAGCCCCGGGATAGGGACTTCTACGAGGATAGTGGAGACGACCGAAGAGATTACCGACTGCGACTGGAAGAATGCGATGATACTGGACCACTGCGGGGCATCCACTGTCGTGCTGGTGCCCTCGCTGCTGGCAGCCCGGACGAACGGCTGGGCCATCATGTAGCCGGTCAGGCTGGTGGCTGCCCAGTAGACGTCATACGTCGCGATATAACCTTCCCCGCCAGGCCACACTCCATTGGTGTCGGGGATGAGCGCCATATTCAGCGCGTTCTGCTTCATGGGATCGGTCAGGACCGCATAGCCGGGAAGCGGCGACAGCAGTGCGTTGAGGTCGTCCATTGCGGTCATGATTTGATCCCTCCTTAAGTGTGAGTGGGGGCAGGCAGACCCGCTACCTGCCCCCAGTGCTCATGATGAGCGGTTACTTGCTGGCCTCGGATTCGCGAGCCTTGCGGGCTGACGCCTGCTGGGCCTCGATCTCCTTGGCACGCTTCTGGAACTCGGCCAGACCGCCCTGGACGGGAACCTTGGCCTGAGCCTTGGCCTTGGCCCGCTGGGCTGCCTTGGCCTCGGCCTTGACGGTGACCGCAGCGCGAGCCTTGGCCTCACGACGGATTCGGGTGTAGCGGGCCGACTCCGACTCGTGAACGGGGACCTCGTCGGTGGCTTCGACGACGTCAGGCGTGGTGTCCTGTGCCTCGGTCATGATCAGTGACCAACCGGAGTGCCGTCACCCGCAGCCGGGTCGGTCGGGGCGATGAGCGCGAACGGGTAGTCCGTGGGTGCGCCGCCGATCCGGGCCGTGCTGTAGGCGGTGGCGAAGCCGACGCGGAACTTGAAGCGCAGGGCCACCATGTCCCGCTCTGCGAGGTTGATGCCGCCGACCGTGGCCTCGGTCAGCATCTTGACCTGGACGTCCTCGCGGACGCCGATGACCACCGACTGACGGTCGCCAACGAGGGCGGTCGCGATGTCGCGGTCCCATCCACCGTTCTTGACGTAGAGGAGGTCCTGGCCGTAGATGCTGGCCGTGCTGCCGTCGCTGCGCAGCGCATCCAGGTAGATGGGCTGGCCGTCGTCGTCACGCAGGCCCCGGAGCCGGCGACGCAGGAAGCGGGCCGTGAGGGCGATGTTGACGTCGAACTCGTCGTCCTCGACCAGACCGAAGGCCTCGTTGAAGTCCTCCGCCAGATCGCGGGACGGCGTGCCGTCGGGGAGCAGGCCCTCGACGATGTAGTTCTCGGCGGCGATGGCGCCCGGGATCAGCGCAGGGTCCGTCCAGGTCGCAGGCTTGTTCGTGCCGAAGAGCACCGCTGCGTCGAGGACGCGGCCGAACTCCTGGGCTACGAGCGGCCGGACCTGGCCCCAGACGTCGAAGTTCGCATCGGCGAGGGTGTTCTCGTGCACGGGCACGATCACGGCGATCTCCTCGGCGATGAGTTCCTTGTTCGTCCAGCTGACCTTGCTGGTGGGCTTCACGCCCGTGGACTCGTCCGCAGCACCGTCGGTGACGAAACCGGCAGTCGGCAGCGCAGCGAGGACAGGCATGCGGGCCACACCAGCCGACATCCGCACCTGGCGGAACGCCGACAGCACAACCGACTGCGAAGTCTGCGGCTGGATGATCTCGTTGATGTCCTGGGTGGCCAGGAGGGCCAGTGCATCGGCCCGTGTGATGTCAGCCATGTGACTGACTCCTTTCTGGCCCTAGGGCCGTTGGTGGCTTACGCCTTGCCTGCCGCGATGCGGAGGAGTTCGTTGGGGTCATGCTTGGGCTTGCCCTCGCCCCCACCCGTGGAGGCCAGCGCCTGCGATGTGGCCGTGGGATTGGCACGGTTCCATTCCTGGACGAGGGTCTTGATGTCCTTGTCCGACTCGAACAGGTCACGTGTGAACGTGCGGCTGTCCAGTGCCCGACCGAGGCCGACTGCCTGGGTGAACTCCTCGAGCCGGTCATACCGGGTCTGGAGCGTGTCCAGGGCTTCCTGCGTGGGCCTTGCCGCCAGCTCAGTTTCGAGGTCGGCGACCTTCTTGGCCTTCGCGTTGGCCTCGGCGAGCTCGGCCTTGGTGGCCGAGTGCTTCCGGTTCTCCTCTAGCTGGGCGCGGTACGCCTTCACCAGAGGGTGAGTGTCCGGGAGACGGGTCTCGTCGGTGATCTGGGTCTGCTGCTGCTCACCGTTACCTCCGGTTTCCGGAGTGGTGGCCTGCTGCTGGCCCTCAGGTGCCTGACCTCCCGTTTCGGGAGTGACACCGTTGTTCTGCTGATCCTGCTCGTTGGTAGGCATTTCGCCCGCCCTTCCTGTCATTGTGCCATAGCCCGCGCGGATGCGCAAGCCCTAGTCCCCTCTACGGCGTGTCGCCAGTGTTTACGAGGGGTTCTTCCTCCTTGGAAGTCTTTTGAGAACAAGGCTTGTGGAAACCTTGAAGTGTTGCGTATACTGTCCTCATGAGCACCCCTCTCGTGAAGCCCATCAAGTGCCGCCGTTGCAAGGGCACCGGAGAATTCGGCCCCTCTTACGTCGACTTCGGCATCTGCAAGCGTTGCTCGGGCTCCGGAGTTGAAGAGGGCGACAAGGCCACACTCCAGGCGGCTAAGAAGTTCGTAGAGGACTACCGCGCAGCCTACCAGCTGGTTCAGGCGGCGAGCTGGGACGCCCTCATGGGGTTCCGCAAGCTGGAAGTTGACGACCCCGCGCGTTTCCGCAAGGCTCTCGCCTCGGTCCTGGCCGGTCACCCCAAGGTGATGGAAGCCCTCGCCGCTTACGCGCACGCTGAGTGAGGTCATCGCTTCCTCCTCAGGATGTCTAGCGCAGCCGCGATAGAGATCTCATCATAGCTGTTGCCATCCCAGAGGAGTATGGTGCTGGCCTTCCGGGGCTTGAACTCATTGTTGTCAAAGTCCATGGCGTACCCCTTGGCGTGATCCACCGCGTACTGAAGCGCCTCCCGGATGGAGTTGCCTGCGGGCAGCTTGCTCGGCTGGTCAAAGTCCTTTTCGATGTAGATGGAAGCCCCATCCTCACTCTTGAGGGAGATGGAGTACTTCGGGGCAGATGCAGCGGCAGCAGGGGTCACGGGCTTCACATTACCCAAGAGTGAGGTCTCCGGCAATACGGAGGCAGTCTTGATAGCTGCCGTCTCAGTGTGCAAGGGGGCAGGCTGAGACACCCGATGGGTCTTCCCCCACGAGTCATCCTGGTAGATCTCGCCGTCAGACCTGACGCTGCCCCGGTACTCCACCTGAGACCGCAGCGTGGGGATAGGCGTGCACCTTCCGTTCGGGTGGTCCCTGATATCAGGCCCGTCCAGCACCATGCCATCACGATCCCTGCACCACTGGCACGTCCGCTTGCTTTCCTCGGCGCCCCACACCATGACCAGGGCAGGCAGGTCGTTGATGCTGTCCCAAGCGTTCTTCCAGTAGGCGCTGACCGTCTCGGTGCGGGCCAGCCGGTTCAGCCGGTTGAAGGACTTACCCATCCCAGCGTTGAACATCTGCCGAGCAACGTCGGTGCTGTTCAAGCCAGCGATGATGCCTGCCTGGATGGCTGCCTGATGCATGTCCTGATAGATGGTTCCGATGTGGGGGCTGAGATCCAGCTTCTTTGGAGCCGGGAAGTCAGCCAGCGCCCCCAGCGCAGCAGTCCGCCCACCGAGGACTTCGATGAGATACTGGGACTGTGACTCGAACGTGTCAATCTTGTCGTGCACGTTGTTACTGTCAAAGCGCAGCCCAGCCAGCCAACGGAGGTAGAGCTTGCGCAGCTCGCGCTCCATGGTGCCAGTCGGGATGGTAGGCATGGGTCAGGCCTCCACCTTGTGCGCGCACTCGGGCTTCTCGTAGGCACCGAGGCACCAGGTCGGGCAGGACACGTCAGCCGGGTGAGCTTCATGGCCGTAGGGTACGATGTTGGAGGAGCAGCGGTTAAGATAGCTGCCCTCGCCGATCTTGTGTCCCCAGTGACCGATGAAGTCCCGGATGGGGGCGCCGCAGTGTACGCAGTTCATGATGTCAAAGCCTCTTTGTCACGTCGTTAACGAACCAGATCACTACGCCCAGGACCACAAGGGCAGAAACGACCACACCGACAACGATACCGAGGAAGAAGTTCATGGCTCAGGCCTTCGCTCGCTGTCCGGGGTTCTGGCCGTAGGCCTGCACCTGACCAGGTGTGGCCGTGAGGCCCTGCTGACCCATCGCCGTCATGTCGGTGGGCTGACCGGGGATCGGGGAAGTACCTCCGGGCAGACCTCCCTCTTCCTGATAGTCATCCAGGTCCACGCCAGGGGTCACGACCTCAGCGATGTAGTCCAGCGGGTAGCCCATCTGGCTGAGGGCGATACCGTGGGCATCCAGCGACTCCTGAAGCAGGTCATCGTCGGTGTTCCAGAGCTGATACTCCATCTCCACCGTGCTGTCCTCCTGCGGCTGCGGTGTACCCTCAGCTTCAGCCTGCTCAGCCTTGGGCTTGTCGGTCTTGACCTCCACGGTCTTCTCCACGCCCAACAGGTCGCACATGCGGGTCAGCTCGTCCTCCAGGTCATCCCGGATACGGGCGATGCGATTGTTGAACCGCTTGCTGAGGACCTTCAAGGCCACACCAGTCGGCGGTGTCCCCTCGCCAGGCTTGAAGTAGTGCCCCGGGATGCCCGTCGTCAGCGGAACCTTGTCCACGATGCTGTCGTGATAGGCTACCATGTCGTTGATGGTGGGCGGTGTCAGCTGGCCGAACGGGCCATTGCTGCTGGTGGTGAAGATGCGTCCACCCGAACCTCCGATGCCCTTCTGCTCGGTCAGCGCGTCATCCGTCTGCTGTGCCTGCGGGGGCAGGTAGGGGTTCTTCGGCGGCAGCTCCACATTCAGCAGGTACCAGAAGGGCCTAGCATACATCTCCGACACGACCGTCTGGTCCAGGATGGAGTGATTGATCCTGTCCTGGAGCGCAGCCAGCGTCGCACCGAAGCCCTTGTCGTCCAGGGCGAAGCGGAACAGGGTGTTGCCACCCACTTCCTCCACGAAGGTGTAGCCCATGCGGTCAGCCGGCGAGAAGTCGTCGGGGACGGGCTTGCTGAACAGTCGGGTGCGACCGTCGCTGTAGGCGAACACCACGTTGTCAGTCATCTTGGACAGATTGCGGGTGAAGATGCAGGCGATGGTGAAGCTGCCGTCGCTCATCATCTCGTAGTGCTCAGGGAAGTGCACCACGCCAGCCGGGTCCACCAACGCAGGCGCCTGCCCACGCATCAGCAGGGGCGGCAGGATGTTGCTGAAGCCCTTCAGCTCATCTGGCACGGGGACGAGGTTCTCGGCGTAGAGGTCGATGACCGCCTTGAAGATGTTCTCACTGGTGTTCTGGTCCTTCAGGCCCGGGAACGCAGCGATGACGTACTGCTCCCAGTCGGTGCCGGCGAGCTTGTAGCTCATCTTCCCGTTGTAGTAGGCGTTATAGGTGGGGCTGTCCCTGTTGAGAAGGAAGTTCTCCACCTTGGTCATCTGGTTGTCACCAGTGCCGGTCTCAATCGCAAGCATTGCTCAGCTTCCCATCTGGATATAGTCAACACGGCCCTGGTTGATGGCCTGGGTGAAGGCGTCCACGTCGTCGTCATTCTTCCCGAAGGGGAAGTCCCGGAACTCCTGGAACATGCCCTCTGTGTAGACGGTGTCAAGTACGGCCACGTTGCCCTCGTCTACAGTGGGCTGCGCTGCCAGGGCGCGGACTTCCTTGGAGCCGTCGGGCATGACAGGGCGCACCAGGGCCGCACGTTTGCGCAGCGTATTGAGCATGGCTGCCCCGTTGGCCTTCTTCTCCACGTAGACCCTGCTGGTCTGGGGCCACTTGGCTGTCATGCGCAGCACCGCAGTCACCGACTCAGTGAAGGTGTAGCGCTCGTGCACCCGATCAATCAGGATGAACTTGCGGCCGATCAAGGCGTACACATGCCCAGCCACATAGGACCCCGAGCCCTTGCCGCGTGTGGCCTTGCCTTCCTCGATCTGACCGAACGTGAGGTCCCAGCTCTGGATGACGATGGCGCGGTCCAGCGTGAACATACTGCCAGTGCGCTCGTCCTGGTAGACCACTGCCTCCCACGGGACGACATCGATCTTGTCAACGTTGATGTAGCTGCCCCCGGTGACTTGAGGGTCACCTTGATAGAGTGCCTGCCAGACGTAAGTCCCCACGGCACGCTTCATCAGCAGCCACGAGGACTCAGACCGGTTCTGCACCGAGGGCAGCCAGTCCCCGACGTTACGGCCGAGGATGTCCTTGTCAGGACCCTGGACCGCCTGAGCGGGGATATTCACGTACTGAGCACCGAGCACGTCGGGCTTCTGCACGTGGGCAATAAGATCATCCTTGTGCCACCTTGTGGCGATGACGATGATCTGGCTTAGGTTGGACATACGGGTCAGGACCACTGAGCTGAACCACTCAATCGTAGTCGCCCGGATCAGCTCGGACTGAGCCTCTTGCATGTCCTTGATGGGGTCGTCAATGACGGTCATGTCAGAACGGAAGCCTGTCATGGCGGATCCGCGGCCCGCAGCCAGTAGGCCTCCACCTTCACGAGTCTGCCAACGTTCAACCGTGGCGCTTCCCTTTGCGAGCGGCGTCCAGATCTCCACGAGCGAACGCACCTGGCGAGACACGCTGTTCGCCCTGCTCTGCGAATAGGTCGCGTAGACCAGCTTCAGCCACGGATTGCGGATAAGCATCCATGCCATGTAGTGAACAATCCATGTCGTCTTGCCCTCCTGAGGAGGCGTCGACACAGCCACACAGCCCAATGAGCTGTCCAGAAGATCAGGGCTGATGGCCTCAGTCAGCACCGCAGTGAGGGCGCTTTCGCGGATGCCTGACGCCTTGCAGAACAGGCCGAAGTCGCTTGAAACCTGCTCGTAGTCGTAGCTGTCAACGTCCAGCACGTAGTCGAAGTGGATCTCATCGTCGTCAGTGCGATCCAGCAGCTCAAGAGGCACGCTTGGTCACCTCCATGGCGATCTCGTCAGACGAGAGACCTGGGAACGCCTTGGCCAACCGCGCAGCTTCACGCGCAGCCTGGATGCGGATGCGACGCTCGTCACCAGGATCAGACTCACCAGTGACTTCCTGAAGCAGGCGAAGGATACTGAGCAGCTCGCCTTCAGCCTTATGCAACTCCTGCACCCAGACTGACGTGCCTGCGCGCTTGGCGACCGTGCGCTGGGTGCCTTCCTTGGACTGCACCGTACCGATGATGTCGTACTCGACCTCGGTGATCAGCTCGGTGAGACGACCGATGTGCTGACTGATGGGATCACCACTGATCTTGATCCGCAGCGCATTGACGTCAGAAAGCTTGTTCCGTGCGAGCTTGTGGAGCTGCTCTTCCACGGATACGCTGCCAGCGTCCGGCGCGATGCCCCACAGCGAATGGACCTGATCTGAGACCTTGGCCCGTTGCGACTTACGGACGCTGGCAGCGGTGCCCCCTCCATGGCTGGAACAGACGTTCAGACCCGGAACCGCTGTGCGCTGGCACTTGGCACCGCCTGTCGTCATCGCAGTGCAGACACGCCTACGGCCACGAGAGGCGCTAGACGGCTGCTGAGAGGGCATGTAGGCCACGGTAACCTACAACCGAGCCCCCGCGCAACCCAACACGCTCAGAGCCGGCTCAGACCGTCTCAGAGGGAGCCGCAAGGCCCTGGGACCGCCAGCTCGGGTGCCAGCAGCCCCAGGGCCTCCTTAGCCGATCCCCCCAGATCGGCGATCCTGCCCCCGGCAGGAACCCTAGTAGTGATACTTCATCGCGTAGACATTCAGCATGCCGTCATCCCTGGTACGCACGGCCACACCAGCAGGGCCGCGCAGGTTCAGCCAGGCACGATACTCTGTGACGCCCTGACCGACGCGCTGCTCCCACGGCCCGAGATGCCACACCAGCCCCGCATCGATGATGAGGAACCGACGGATGGCCAATTCCACGTACTCAGCGAAGAGGTCGTCCTTGGTGCGGCGCATCAGCACAGGATGATCCCTGTTCAGCACGTCCAGCCACGGCATGGAGTCGTCCACACGAAGCTGCATCCGCACTTCCACCCAGCGGGGATTGACGACCCGCACGCTGGACCGGACACGAACCTGAGCCTCCACGAACTCCTCGCTCGCCGGCTGAGACAGCCCGAGCCGCAGGTTGTTCAGCTCACGCTCGGCATCTGCCCGGTTGGTCTTGCCAGCAGCCCGCAGCCGATCTTCCCGACCGATGTCACGCAACGACTGACCGCCCATCAGACGTGGAAGTAGTGGTTGGGCGACACCGTCCAGTAGATCGGGACGATGAAGCACGTGATGGGGCCGAGGATGATCCAGGCGAACAGCCACGAGTGACCGCGCTGGTTCCTCACGTACTGGGCACGGTCCCGAGCCTGCTTCACCGGCTTCTGCGCGTGACGCGGCTGGCCGTTGTGCGACGAGGACTGACCCTGGTTGACCACGTGATCCCACGCCGACTTCGGCGGGTAGTAGTCAAGCGATTGACCGTCGGGGTTAACCGGAGGAATGGACATGTTAATTCTTCTTTCTGTGGGGAGCCGGTTGGCGTTGGCCCCACGTTAGCACCACGCAGCCCGCAGCGCAACACACAAGCGAAACTTCGCAACTACCCAAGCGCCGAGCCAGTCAGCGTGATGTGCGCGAGCGGGCCTTCAGGCCCGAGCGAGCGTGCATCCCTCCGGAGCTGCTGTGCGGTAGGCGCGGTTGACGGAGTGAGCGCAGTGTCTCCACATCAACCCACCCTCGCTTAGCCCTGAGGGCTAGCTCGGGTTGTAAGGGTGTGTTTATCTCTAAGATAGCGCGTGCGCCCGCGCGTATAAGTACCTATAGGGGATTGGTTCTTGATGGTTGCACTATAAGTACCTATAGGGCTAAGCTGGCCACAAGCTGCTGGGAGGCGGCGCAGGAACAGGTTCTATTGACTACCTGATAGTAGACAGAAGCGAACCGATGAGGCCTGGTCTAACCTCCCAGCAGCCCAGTCACACTAAACCGGACGCCTGAGGAGGCACCATGCGCAACATGACCAACGTCGAACTTTCCAACCGCGTCAAGGTCGGTGACCACTTCTACGACATGGACGTCAGGAACACGGACCGGGGCAAGACCGGCAAGGCACGGCCGAAGTATCGCGAGGTCGAGATTGTGGCCCTGCCCACGCTGAGCAGCCAGGGCGTGATGCGCGTCGTCAAGGCGCCCAAGGCGCCGCACACGATCGGCAAGCTGCGGCGATTCACCTACAGCAAGCTCGTGGACAACTACGTGCCGAAGGGTCTGGTCGGCTGATGGAAGGCTCGATGTACGAATGCCGCGTAGACGAGGACTCGCCGTGGAGATTCTGCTACGCCGATCACTGCGGCAACGAGCGTCGCATCAGTGAGCGAGTGGACCCGCTGATTCGGCTGGAATACTATCGGGAAAAGCTGGAAGCCGGCGAGGAGCTGAACGACCTGGAGCGCGCTGACCTGGACGCCTTGACCGAGATGATGGCCGAGATGGTGCGGCAATTCGTGGAGGTCGTCAAGCGTGAGCTGGCGCCTGCCCTGGAGAAGTTCGCCAAGCTGTTCAACGAAGCGCTGGCCAGCATCCAAGAAACGGTCAAGAAGTCTGACATCCAGATGATCCTCAACGCTTCCAGCCAGGTCACAGCCACACTGCCCCCGGAGCTGCGCCCCTCTTCCCGTTGGGAGGACAGGTCGTGAACATGCGTGAGGCCTTCAGGGATACCCTTAGTCTGGCCTGGCAGCGCGGCATGCATTTCAAGGACGAGGAACTACAGCCTGAGCTGACGTATCAGCACCTTGTAGTGATGCATGACGAATTCGCCCTGCATCCGGAGCGATTCAGCGACGCGAAGCTGGGCAGGTGGCTCGGGTGGGCTCAGGCGGCAGTCGTCGCAGCAGGGTGCGCTACTCTGGAGGAGATGAAACAGATCAACTTCAAGTGGCGGGACACGCAATGAACCAAGATCGACGCATGGTGGGCAAGGTGCTGATCGAGCTGCTGACCGAAGGCAGCATCAACGGCGAGATCAGCGACAAGGCGCACGAAGTCATCGGCGAGACGCTGGCCCACCTGCACAAGTCCGAGTATCATCAGCTGCGAACTCAGGAGAAGTACGAAGGCAAGAACACCAGCACCGACAAGCAGGTGGCCATCTGCCGCATCGCCATGCCTGCGTTGGAGTCCGCGCTGCGGGCCTACAACAGTGACGACTTCCAGGAGTGCGTCACGCAGGTCAAGCTCGCCACCGAGACGGACGGCATTCCGCCCAGGGTGAAGCGAGCTGCGCGGGCCAAGAAAGCCATCGCTCACACGAGGGGGAACTGATGCGCCTGGACAGCGTAGACACCGTGGTGAACTTCGCCAAAGCA
>Ga0157372_10000572_pt1 | contig 40323 bp, 31 predicted proteins | sample C55metaG_FD_115307 | JGI IMG/M metagenome (GOLD analysis project Ga0157372, IMG submission 115307) | Corn rhizosphere microbial communities from Kellogg Biological Station, Michigan, USA - C5-5 metaG | ecosystem: Host-associated > Plants > Roots > Rhizosphere > Soil | place: USA: Michigan...
ATGCCGTTCCTGGACCTGATCCAGGAGGGCAACCTGGGCCTGATCCGGGCGGTGGAGAAGTTCGACTACACCAAGGGCTTCAAGTTCTCCACCTACGCCACCTGGTGGATCCGGCAGGCGATCAGTCGGGCGATGGCCGACCAGTCACGCACCATCCGGCTGCCGGTTCACCTGGTCGAGCAGATCAACAAGATGCAGCGGATGCGTCGCGAGCTGGGCCAGAGCCTGAGCCGGGACGCCACCGACGAGGAACTGGCCAAGGAGCTGGACATCAGCGTGGACCGGCTGCACGAGCTGGTCGACCACGCCCGCGACCTGGTCAGCCTGGATCAGGCGGTGGGTACCGAGGAGGACTCCTCGCTGGGCGACTTCATCGCCGACGGCGAGGCGACCAAGCCGAACGAGGCGGTCGAGTTCGAGCTGATGCGCCGGCAACTGGGTGACATCCTGGATTCGCTGGAGCCCCGAGAGGCCGCGGTGGTCCGGCTCCGCTACGGCTTGGCCGACGGCAACCCGCACACGCTGGACGACATCGCCCGCAAGTTCAACCTCTCCCGGGAGCGCATCCGGCAGATCGAGCGGGAGACCATGGCCAAGCTGCGGCACCCCTCGCGCGCCCAATCGCTGCGGGACTACCTGGAAGCCTGACCCGCCGGCACTCCACAGCCGGCAGCGACACCCTCCTCGGCTGGCACCGGGAATCTCAGGGTTGGGGATTCGGCCGCCGGTCCATGCGGACCGGCGGCCGATCACGTTCTTCCGCGTGTGCCGTCTACCGTGTGTGCCGTGCACCCGTTGACCGCACTGCGCCGGATCGCGTTCCTGCTGGAGCGCGAGTTGGCCCCCACCTACCGGGTACGGGCGTTCCGCAACGCGGCCGATGTGGTGACCCGCCACGGCGAACAGGAGATCGCCGATCGGGCCGCCGCCGGCACCTTGGCGGAGCTGGCCGGCATCGGCAAGGTGACCGCGGGGGTGATCACCGAGGCGCTGGCCGGCGGCACCCCCGAATACCTGGCCAAGCTCGAGGCGGCGGCCGGCCCGCTCGTCGAGCTGGATGCCGCCGGTCAGCAGCTGGCCGATTCGTTGCGGGGTGACCTGCACACCCACTCCGACTGGAGTGACGGCGGCAGCCCGATCGAGGAGATGGCGCTGGCCGGCATCGAACTGGGCAACGCCTACCAGGTGCTGACCGACCACTCACCTCGGCTCACCGTCGCCAACGGCCTGACCGCCGAACGGCTGGAGCGCCAGCTCGGCGTGCTGGCCACTCTCGCACCGAAGCTCGGGGAGTTCCGGTTGCTGAGCGGTATCGAGGTGGACATCCTGGACGACGGGGCGCTGGACCAGCGGCCCGAACTGTTGAGCCGGCTGGACGTCGTCGTCGCCTCGGTGCACTCCAAGCTCGCGATGGAGCCGGCCGCGATGACCCGCCGGATGCTGGCGGCCATCGCCGACCCCAATACCAACGTGCTGGGGCACTGCACCGGCAAGATGCGCGGCGGCCGGCGAGACCGGCCGCCGAGCCGGTTCGACGCCGCGGCGGTGTTCGACGCCTGCGCCGAGCACCAGGTCGCGGTGGAGATCAACAGCCGTCCGGAACGCCTCGATCCGCCGGCGGAGTTACTGAGCCTCGCGGTGCAGGCCGGCTGTCTGTTCAGCATCGACAGCGACGCGCACGCCCCCGGCCAGCTGGACTGGAAGCCGTACGGGGTGGCCAAGGCGGTCGAGTGCGGCGTGCCGGCCGACCGGATCGTCAACACCTGGCCGGTCGAGGCGCTGCTCGACTGGGCTGGCAAGCCGAAAGCCTGAACCTTCCTGAAGCATCAACCCTCCGGACGGCCGGCCGGGTCAGGGGCCGGTCGCCACCGGTCGGGCCGGATCGGTGATCCACTCGCTCCACGAACCCGGGTAGAGCACCGCCGGCAAGCCAGCCTCGTGTAGCGCCAGCGCGGCGTGCGCGGCGGTGACGCCGGAGCCGCAGTACACACCCACCGGATGCTCGGCATCGGTGGTAACCGACTCATCGGCGCTGGTATCCGCCATGTCGACGGTGATATCCGCCTCGTCAGGGCCGGTGACCAGCTCGGCGAACCGCTGGCGCAGGGCTTCCGGCGGCAGGAACCGGCCGGCATCGTCCACATTGCCGGTGGTCGGCAGGTTCAGGGCACCCGGGATATGGCCGGCCACCGGGTCGATCGGCTCCTGCTCGCCCCGGAACCGTTCGGCCGCGCGCACGTCGATCAGCCGGCCGCGCGAGGCCAGCGCCATGGCGTCCGCGGCGGTGAGCACCGGCAGGCTGCCGGGACGGACGACCGCATCCCCGGGCGTTACCTCCGGCACCGCCGCCTGCACTGGCTGGCCTGCGGCCAGCCAGGCCGCCAGGCCGCCGTCGAGCACCTGGACCCGCGGCAGGCCGGCCCACCGCAGCACCCACCAGGCCCGGGCGGCGGCCATCCCGATGTCGGCGTCGTAGGCGACCACCCGGGACCGCGGGCCGATCCCCCATCGTCGGACCGCCTGCTGTAGCCGGGCCGGATCCGGCAGCGGGTGCCGGCCGGCCGAACCGGGTGGGTCGGCCAGGTCGACATCCAGGTCGCACCAGCGCGAACCGGGGATGTGGGCGGCCAGGTAATCCTGGTACAGCGGCGGCTTTCCCACCTGCCAGCGCACGTCCAGCAGCACCAGGTCGGCACCGGCTCGCAGCAACTCGGCAAGCTCGTCGACGTCGATCAGAGCGCGGCCTGATTCAGTGGTCATGCACTCGGTTCTAACATGGTCATGGCAGCCTCCGTAGCGGCGGGCGGGCTATGGTTGTCCGCCGGCGGCAGCCGGCACGGGGCAGCCGTTACAGGACACGGAAGAGGTCGTGCGGGTGAACCATCATCACATCGATCTGATCGATACCACCGAGATGTTCCTGCGCACCATCTGGGAACTCGAGGAGGAGGGGGTCACGCCGCTCCGTGCCCGGATCGCCGAGCGACTCGGCCAGTCCGGTCCGACGGTGAGCCAGACGGTCGCCCGGATGGAACGCGACGGCCTGGTGCACGTGGAGAGCGACCGACACCTGGCCCTGACCGAGACCGGCCGCAAACGTGCGGTCTCAGTTATGCGCAAGCACCGGCTCGCCGAGCGACTGCTTGCCGACGTGATCGGCCTGGAGTGGGAGCAGCTGCACATCGAGGCCTGCCGCTGGGAGCACGTGATGAGCGAAGCGGTCGAGCGTCGGATCCTCACGCTGCTTACCGACCCGCTGGTCTGTCCGCATGGCAATCCGATTCCGGGCCTCGAGGAACTCGGGGTAGCGGCCGAGGGCGCGACGGTGCCCAGCGAGTCGGCCGGCGACGAGCCAGCCGGCGGTCACGCCGGTCGGCTACCGACCCTGGCCGCCACCGTCGCCGGCGATGAGGTGACGGTCCGAATCGAGCGGATCAGCGAGTTATTGCAGCCGAACGCCGATGTGATGCGTCAGCTCAGCGCCTACGGGCTGACCCCGGGCGTGTCGGTGTCGATCAGCCGCAAGGCCGACGGCCTCCATGTGGCCGGCACCGACACCGAGCCGGTCCGGGAGGAGATCGCCGAACACATCTTCGTTTCGGTTCCCGCCTGATCGAAGTATTGGTCGGCGACGTCCGGTCGATGAGCGGTATCCCGGCCCGGCGCTCGGCGGCGCCTGGCTCGATAGGTCGGCGGCGCCCTTCGATGGGCGGCGGCGGCAGGTCGATGGGTCGGCGCCCGGGCACGGGACCGCAGGAGAGACTGGAGCCGGCTGGCCGTCCTCATACCGGTCTCCGGTCCGCCGGGTCACCGGTCAGCGGCGGCGTGCGGCGCGGATCCATGCCGGCCTCCACCGCCTCCAGCAGCAAGGCCGCCGCCGAGTAGCCCGGATCCGACCGCAGCGCACGCTCGGCCGCCGCCGCGGCCAACGTGCCACAGCCGGCGCGCCACAGCTGCCAGCCGAACAGGAACAGCGGCGCCGCCTGATACCGCCCTGGCAGCCGGGAATGCAGTTGGTCGAGTAGCCGGTCGGCGGTCAGCGAACGGTCATCGATGGCCAGCCACACCGCGTCACGCACCTCGGGGTCGCGCAACGCCGAACCCAGCCTGGCCAGCCTGCGCGGGCTCAGCTGCAGACCCGCCTGGCACTCGCCGGCGGCCCGCCACAGTGCGGCTCGCTCGCCTCGGCGGGTCTGCTGCGGGCCGTTGCGGCGGGTGAGGTCCCGCAGCCGCTGGTCGGCCCGGCGCAGCGCCGGCAGCAGGGCGGCCCGCACCGGCTCGGACGCGCCGTCCAGCTCGGACAACAACGCTTGGCGGTCTGGCAGCGCAACGAGGCCGGCATAGGTGGCCGCGGCCGCTACGGTCGATGTCTGTGGCGAGCGCAGGGTGCCCTCGGGTGGGCAGCATTCCGGCCGGACGCAGCACAGCGACCACCAGCGTGATTCGGTGGCCACCAGCGCATCCAGCAGTTGAATGCCGGCCGGCTCGAGTTCAGCGGTCAGCGTCCGCATGATCTCGGCCAGCCAAACCTGCTGGCGCGGATCGCCGGCCACTCGATCGGTCAGCAGTACCGCCGTCACCGCGCCGGTGCTCGACCGGCCCAGCACCTGTACCAGCGATCGCAAAGAATCTCGCTCGGCGCCGTCCGGCACCAGATCCAACCGCGCCGTGATGGTGACCTGCCGGGTCGATCCCGGCGAGTTGTCGAAGCCGACCAGCACCAGGCTTTCGGCCGGATGAAAGCCGAGCAGGTAGGGCACGGCCTCGATCAGATCGGCCGGACCCGACACCCGGATGGCGGTCTGATTACCAATAGTCATGCCACGAGCGTCGCGTGCCAGCCGACCGATCACCGGACCGCTGGCCCGAATGTGGACAACCTTCCGGCTTGTGGACACCGGCCAACCCGACACACCACGGGCAGCTCGGCATCGGACCCGACGCGCTAGAGCGGACTCTCCCGCCAGCGATGTGCGGCCAGCGCCAGGCCGTCGGCGACCTCGTCGTTGCGGTCGGCCAGTTGCCGTTCCCGGTCACCTTCGGCGTCCGGGCCGGACGATTCCCGCCGGCCGCTGGCGATCACCCGGAAGAACGCGGCCGCACGCTCCAACGCCACGTCGAAGTCACCGTGATAGGCACCGTGCAGCACCGCGTCGGCGAGTTCGGCCATCGCCGCCGGATCCGCATCATCGGCCACCCCCGCGACGACCTCATCGGCCGGCGCGTAGGCCCGTCCGGCCCGCCACAGCCGGGTCACCTCGGCTCCGTTGCCCTGGCACCACCGGCGCAGTAGGTACAGCGCCCACAGCGCGCCGGGCAGGCTGGACGGCTGCTCGGTGCGCCACAGCTCGGCCAGCGTGTCCAGGCCGACCCGATCGGCCAGATCGACCATCGAGGAGGACTCCGACGACCGCCCGTGGGTGATCACCGCCGCAGCGGTGGCAGCCGCCAGCTCGGTCCGAGCGAACGGCTCCAGGTCACTGGCCGCGCCGGCCAGAGCCGCGAGATCTGCTCGCCGGATCGGCCGGTGCGGGCGGTCTTCGGTTGCCACCGATCCAGGGTAAGCGAGCGAACTTCAATTCGTGGCATAGTCCGCGGTGTGCCTTGGCCGGCCCGGATCGGCAGGTAAGCTGGATCGCGACGTCGGCCCGATCCATGGCCCCCGGTCCCACTTTCGCCGCCACGAGCGGCCGCTTGCCGAGAGGCGACCTGGCGGGTCGGCGTCACCACGCTTGGCCGGCACGAAACCGGCCGAATTCGGCAGGCCGGAGTCCCGGTCGATGCCAGGCCGGACACGATTGGTACCTCTGGATGATTTCCGGTGACGGCTGGGTGGAGTGCGCAGCCGGGCACCGGCACTGGGGCCGGTTCGGCGCGGCCGGGTTGCTGCTGCGGGACGCCGACCGGGTGATCCTGCAGCACCGGGCGCCATGGACGCACGAGGGCGACAGCTGGGGTGTGCCAGGCGGTGCCCGGCACAGCGACGAGGATCCGGTGAGCGCCGCGATTCGAGAAGCCGGCGAGGAGGCCGGCCTGTCCCGGGCCGATATCGATCCGCTCGGCCTCTACCTCGACGATCACGGTGGCTGGTCCTATGCGACCGTGGTGGCTCGGGCCACCCGGCCGGTGGAACCGATGGCCACCGACGCCGAGAGCGTGTCGATCCGCTGGCAATCGATCGACCGGGTAGCCGGCCTGCGCCTGCACAGCGGGTTCGCCGACGCCTGGCGAGAGCTGCGCCAACCGCCGCCGGTGCTCTACCTGGCGCTGCCGGTCGAGCTCGCCGCGGATCCTCGGCTGACGGCACTGGTCCGGGACGGGATCGCAGCCCCCCGACTGCCGACCGGCATCGCGCGGGCTGGCCTGCACCGGCTGTACCCACACCCCGTGGTCGCCGGCACCGAGGCTGCGACGGCTGCCGCCGAGGCCGACCCGGGCCAGCTGCTGATGGTCCGCGACGGTGCGGAGCTGGCGGCCCTCGCCGACCCGCCCGACTGATCACCCACGGCCCGTAAAGCCGCCCACGTGGAACACCGACCAGCAGATCGACCACTCAGCAGATCGAAGCCGCGACACCGAGGAGAGCCGTGCGGATCCTGTTGCCGCCGAGCGAGGCCAAGCATCCAGGCGGCCGGCGCCGACAGCCGGCCGACCAGTCGGCCCAGGCCAACCCGGCCGACCAGTCAGCCCAGGCCGACCCGATCCAGGCCAACCCGATCCAGGCCAACGCTGGGCGGCGCGGCGATCGGTACGGCCAGGCGTTCGCGGAGTTGCACCGGTACCGCGCCGAACTGCTGGAGGCCCTGGCCCGGCTGCTCGAACGACCGGACGCCGCCACGGCGCTGCAACTGCCACCCTCCGTTGCCGAGCCGGCGCTGGCCACCAACCGGCAGGTCGCCACCGCACCGACGCTGCCGGCCATGCGTCGCTACGCCGGCACGGTCTACCAGGGCCTCGACGTCGCCGGACTGTCCCCGGCGGCGGCTCGTCGGGCGCGTACCGAACTGCTGATCTTCTCCGGCCTGCTGGGCGTCAGCCGTGGCGGCGACCCGGCCCCGGACTATCGGGTGCCGGCGAAGGCCGTGCTGCCCGGAGTCGGCGTGGCCGGCACCTTCTGGCGGCGCCGGCTTGCCCCATTGCTACCGGCGTTGCTGGACACCGGCCCGGTGGTCGACCTCCGCTCGACCGACTACGCGGCCATGTGGCAGCCGCCGTCGAACAGCGCGCTGGTGGGCCGGCTGATCGCGGTACGGGTGCTCTCGCCCACGCCAAGCGGTCGGCTGGCCGTCGTCTCCTACCGATCCAAGCTCGCAAAGGGACGGTTGGCCGCGGCGCTGTTGGAACGGCAGGCAGCCGGCAGGACCGTCACCGGCCCCGCCGACGTGCTGGCGGCCTGGGCCGAACTGGGCGGTCGGGACGGGCACAGCTCCACCACCGCACGGGGCACGGCGCTGGAACTGGTGGAATCGGCGATCCCTTACACCGGGCCGGCCGGCCGCTCAGCATGACCCCGGCTGGGACCTGGATTTGCCCTTGAGCAAGTATCGAGCTATGCGATTGGATCACCTCTCCTACGCAGCAGGACCGGAAGGCCTGGCTGCCTGTGTGCAGCGGCTCGGCGCCTGGCTCGGCGCCGGGTTCTCCGACGGTGGGCTGCACCCGCGCTTCGGCACCCGGAACTTCGTGCTGCCACTGGCCGGCGGGGTCTACCTGGAGGTGGTCGAGGCGCTGGACCATCCGGCGGTGGAGTCGGCGCCGTTCGGCCGGGCGGTCAAGGCGCGCTCCGAGTCGGGCGGCGGCTGGATGAGCTGGGTGGTCGGCGTGACCGACCTGGTGGCCGTCGAGCAGCGGCTGGGCCGTCCGGCCGCGGCCGGGCACCGGGTGCGGCCGGACGGCTATGACCTGCGTTGGCGGCAGATCGGCATCAACGACACCACCAACGACCCGCAGCTGCCGTGGTTCATCCACTGGGAGTCGGACAAGTCCGAGCACCCGGCTGCCGCTGGCGGCCGGATCCGGTTGGAGCGGCTGGACATCGCCGGTGACCGGGACGTGGTGATCGACTACCTCGGTCCCACCGCCGTCCGATCGCTGGAGGAGTTGCGGGTCAAGTGGCTCTCGGTGGACGAGAACGAGGGCGAATCCGGCGTGGTGGCCGCGCACTTCTCCACCCCGCACGGCATCTGCGTGATCGACTGACCGGCCTGTCCGGCATCTGCGTGATCGACTGACCGGCCTGTCCGAGTTCGCGAACCGGGGGTCTAAAGGCCCACACATCCAGGCCCAAGGCCCTAGCGATCGATGCTCTGATCTGCAAGCCCTTGATTTATTGAATTGCCTGTGAATGAATGGCGCGGCACTTCCAATCCTCCGCGTCATGATCACGAAGGTAGCGCATGTCAATTTTTCCAAGATCGAGAGCTCGTCGAGCCTCGGCGGCGTTCGTCGGCCTGGGCGCGCTGGTAGCCACCGGCATCGCCGCGCCGATGGCCTCCACCGCCTCGGCTGCGCCGGCACAGCATTCCCAGCTCGGCAAGCACGACCACGAGCTGCTCGCCACCGCGACCGCCAAGGGCGCATCGACCGTCACGTTGCTGATCGCGACGGTGCCCGGCACGAACAGTTCAGTCATTAGTGCACTGCAGTCACTTGGTGCAGTCATTAGCAAGAGCGACAGCGACGTGAGCTACATCCGCGCCGTCGTACCCATCGGCAAGGTGGACGCCGCGGCCAACCTGGCCAACATCGTGGCCGCCGACTTGGACGAGGTCATCCCGCTGGACCAGCCGGAGCCGGCCGGTACCCAGGCGCCGACGCCGCAGACGCCGCCGGGCCCCACCACTCCGCGTGACAACGCCTACATGCCGATCCGGGACACCGGTGCCGCCGCCTTCACCGCGGCACACCCGACCTGGGACGGTCGCGGGGTCACCATCGGCATCGTGGACTCCGGCATCGACCTGGACCACCCGGCGCTGGCCACCACCACGACCGGCGAGCGCAAGATCACCGACTGGGTGACCGCGACCGACCCGTTCACCGACGACGACCCGACCTGGCTGAACATGTCCACCCAGGTCAGTGGCCCGAGCTTCAGCTACCAGGGCGTGAGCTACACCGCGCCGGCCGGCAGCTACCGGGTGGCGGTCTTCAACGAGGGCGACCCGCGGCTCGGCGGTGAGGTCGGCAGCGACGTCAACCGCGACGGCGACAGCACCGACAAGTTCGGCGTGCTGTGGGACACCGCGGCCAACACCGTGCGCGTCGACACCAACCAGAACAACGACTTCACCGATGACGCCGCGATGACCGACTACGCGAAGAAGTTCGACGTCGGCCACTTCGGCACCGACAACCCGGCGACCCAGGCCCACGAGTCGATGCCGTTCGTCGTGCAGACCGACGGCAAGAACAAGGTGGTCAACATCGGCATCGTCTCCGGCGAGCACGGCACCCACGTGGCCGGCATCACCGCGGCGAACGGGATGTTCGGCGGCGCGATGTCCGGCGCGGCACCTGGTGCCAAGCTCAAGGCGGTCCGGGTCTGCATGTTCATCACCGGCTGCACCTCGCACGCGCTGATCGAGGGCATGACCTTCATCGCCAAGCAGGGCAACGTCGATGTGATCAACATGTCGATCGGCGGCCTGCCGGCCCTCAACGACGGCAACAACACCCGCGCCGTGCTCTACAACCGGCTGATCGACCAGTACAACGTGCAGATGTTCATCTCGGCCGGTAACAACGGCAACGGCCTCAACACCATCGGTGACCCGGCCGTGGCCTCGCACGTGCTGGCCGTCGGCTCCTACATCAGCAAGGAGAGCTGGCAGAAGAACTACGGTTCGGACTCCAGCTACGCCGACAACCTGCACCCGTTCTCCTCGCGCGGTCCGCGGGAGGACGGCGGCTTCAAGCCGGAGATCGTCGCTCCCGGCTCGGCCATCTCCACCACCCCGATGTGGGAGGCGTCCAGCCCGGTCCCCGGCACCTATCCGCTGCCGGCCGGTTACTCGATGCTGCAGGGCACCTCGATGGCCTCTCCGCAGGCCGCCGGTGCCGGTGCGCTGCTGGTGAGTGCCGCCAAGCAGGCCGGCGTGCAGAGCAAGCCCGCCCAGCTCCGCGAGGCGCTGACCTCCACCGCCCGGTTCCTGCCGCGCTACGGCGCTTACGAGCAGGGCAACGGCCTGATCGACGTGAACGCCGCCTGGAACGTGTTGAAGACCAACGTCAAGACGGTCGACATCAGCTCCTCGGTGGACGTGCACACGATCCTGTCCGGCTTCCTGGCCACTCCCGGCAAGGGCGAGGGCATCTACGACCGAGAGGGTGTCACCGCCGGTGACAGCTACACCCGCACCTACACCTTCACCCGTACCTCGGGTGGCGGCGGCATCACCACCTACAACCTGAGCTGGGTGGGCAACGACGGGACGTTCTCGACGGCCGGCTCCATCGCGCTGCCGCTGAACAGCCCGCAAACGCTCACCGTGACCGTGCACCCGACCAGTGCGGGCACGCACTCGGCGATCCTGAACCTCGACGACCCGGCCACCACCGGCATCGACAAGCAGACGCTGAACACGGTGGTCGCCGCCGAGCAGTTCTCCGCGGCGAACAACTTCTCGATCACGCACTCCGGCACGATCGGGCGCAACCAGGCGACCAGCTTCTTCTTCAACGTGCCGGCCGGCGTGCCGGCCCTGAAGGTGGACCTGACCGGTGGCGGCAACACGCCGGGCGCCGGCCAGATCCGGTTCCTGCGGTTCCATCCGTACGGGGTCGGCCTGGAGGACAACTCCTCGCTCAGCTGCTACAACCCGACCTCGGGCTCCTGCTCCGGGTCGCCGACCAGCCGTACGACCAGCAACCCGCAGGCCGGCGTCTGGGAGGTCACGGTCGAGGCCCGGCGTACCTCCGATGTGGAGAACGCGCCGTACACCCTGACCACCTCGATCCTGGGTGCCTCGGTCTCGCCGAACCCGGACACCATCGCCTCGGCGACGGTGGGTACCCCGATCGCACGCAGCTACACCCTGACCAACCTGTTCGGCACCTTCACCGGACGGGCGGTCGGCTCCACCTTCGGCAGCGCCCTGCAGGCCACCCCGAGCATCACCACGGGTGTCCAGCAGCAGCGCGTGGTGAACGTGACGCCGGGTTCCACGTCGCTGCGGGCCACCATCGGCAGCCCGAGTGACCCGGCCGCCGACCTGGACCTGTACGTCTACAACTGCACGTCCGGCAGCTGCGTGCTGGCCGGGCAGTCGGCGGACGGCGACGCCGAGGAGTCGGTGACCATCAGCAACCCGGCGCCGGGCGCCTGGGTGACCCTGGTGGACGGCTACGCGGTGCCTTCGGGTTCGACCACGTTCAACTACGTGGACGTGTTCACCAACCCGGCGTTCGGCTCGATCTCGGTGACCGACTCGAACGCGCCGCGGCCGGCCGGCAGCCAGTGGACGGTGCCGGCGACGGTGACCGCGAACTCGGTGCCGGCGGCGGGCCGGGTGCTGCTCGGCAACGTCCGGGTGGCCACCGACACCAACGTGCTGGTGGGCTCTGGCGACGTGGTGGTGCAGAACGTCAGCCCTTGATCGTAGGAGTCCGCGACTGAGCGGGCATCCGTAAGCTGACGGCAACTCGAGGGCCCCGCCGGGCATTACCGGCGGGGCCCTCGCTCATGTTCGGCACGGATCATCCGGCCCGCTTGGACGCCACGCCGGACTTCCGCCGGCCCGTGGTTAACCCCTCTGCGGTTGACCCTGCCGCCGGTTGACCCCGTCTGCGGTTGACCGCGCGTGGTTGACCCGCCCGCGGTCGACCCGCCGGTGGCAGGGGGCGGGCTGGGCGGGCAGCCTAACGTGCCGCCACCGGCGCGGCAGGTTCCGCCTGCAGGCCGCGTGGCGAACTGCCGGTGCGGGCCGCCAAGACCGAGCCGAGCAGGATCAGCGGAAAGCCGACCACCATGCCCACGGTCAGCCGCTCGCCCAGCACCAGCACCCCGAGCACCAGCGCGACCGCCGGGTTCACATAGGTGATCACGTTGCACCTGGTCGGCCCGATCTCGGCGATGAGCTTGAAGAACAGCACGAAGGCCAACGCCGTGCAGACCACGGCGAGCACGGCGATGCTGGCGATCGCCCGGCCCGGGATCCGGCCCGGCGGCTGCAGCAGCGGGAACGGCAGCAGCAGCACGGTGCTCACCGTCATCGAACAGGCGATCACCCCCATCCCTGGCAGGTCGGACAGCCGGCGGGACAGGATCACCGGGCCGGTGGCGTAGCCGATGCTCACCACCAGCATCTCCGCCATCGCGACCGGGTGCAGCTGGCCGAGATCCAACCCGACCAAGCAGCCGACGCCGACGAAGCCGACCGCCAGGCCGGCCACCTGCCGCAGGCTCATCCGGTCGCCGTAGCTGGAGAAGAACGCCAGCGCCGCGGCGATCAGCGGTACCGCGGCGACCAGCAGGCCGGTCAGCGAGCTGGTCAACCGGCGCTCGGCATCCGACAGCATCACCCACGGCACGACGACCTCGACCACGCTGAACACCAGGATCACCCGCCAACGGCTCAACACCGGGCGCAGCATGCCGCGGGCGGCCGCGGCCGGCACCAGCAGCAGCGACGCACCGGCCGTCCGCAGGAACACCATGGTGCCCGGATTGAGGTGCTCCACCGCAACCCGGATGAACAGGTAGGGCAGACCCCATAGCAGACACATGGCGGCGAAGAGCAGCCAACCGCGGCGTGACACCGGTACCTTCCTTCCCCGACCCCGCCCGTCACGCTACGCAGCGGACGGCCACCTCGTCGCCGGTGTTGGCCGCAACGGGTGCAACATCACCCCCGCTGGCAGCACAATCTGCGGTAGGCGTGCCGTACGACGAGGAGAGGCTGCAGATGACCATTCCGTTCACCGGCATCGGCTCGCGGACCAAGACCAACCGCAGCCGGACCGTGCCGATCGGCGAGTACGGCTTCCTGTCCGACGGTGAGGCCACCGCACTGGTGGCGCCGGGTGGCTCGGTCGACTGGATGTGTCTGCCCCGGATGGACTCGCCGAGCATCTTCGGCAACCTGCTGGACCGGCACGCCGGCACCTTCCGGATCGCGCCGGAGGACGTCACGGTGCCTTCGGCGCGCCGCTATCTGCCGGGCACCATGGTGCTGGAGACCAGTTGGGGCACCGCGACCGGCTGGATCATCGTGCGCGACGTGCTGCTGATCGGCCCGTGGCGGCACGACAGCGAACTGTCCCGTACCCAGCGCCGGACCCCCACCGACTACGACGCCGAGCACACCCTGCTGCGTACGATCCGGTGCGTCTCCGGCGAGGTCCAGGTGGTCATGCAATGCGAGCCGGTGCTGGACTACGGCCGGCAGCACGTCCGGTGGGAGTACACCGACAAGGTCTATCACCAGGCCCGGGCGGTCGCCGACCAGCACGACCTGCAGCTCACCCTGACCACCGACCTGCGGCTCGGCTTCGAGGGCGGTCAGGCAGCCGCCCGGACCTTGCTCAAGGAGGGCGAGGTGCGCTACGTGGCGCTGTCCTGGGGTGGGCCGCCGCCGCCGGAGACCTACCAGCAGGCCTACCGCCGGCTGGTCTGGACCGCCCACCACTGGCAGCACTGGCTGGCTCGGGGCAACTTTCCGGACCACCCGTGGCGGCACTACCTGCAGCGCAGCGCGCTGACCCTGAAGGGGCTCACCTACGCCCCGACCGGAGCCATCTGCGCGGCGGCCACCACCTCGCTGCCCGAGACACCGGGCGGCGAACGCAACTACGACTATCGGTTCAGCTGGATCCGGGACGCCACCTTCGCGCTGTGGGGCATGTACTCCCTCGGCTTCGACTGGGAGGCGGTGGACTACTTCTCCTTCATCGCCGATCTCGCCGAGCAGAACCCCGATCTGCAGATCATGTACGGCATCGGCGGCGAACGGGATCTGGACGAGCACCAGCTCGACCACCTGACGGGCTATCTCGGCTCCCGGCCGGTGCGGGTGGGCAACGCCGCGTACGCCCAGCAGCAGCACGACGTGTGGGGCGCGCTGCTGGACTCGGTGTATCTGCACTCCAAGGTGGCCGATCACCTGGACGGCCGGATCTGGCCGATCCTGGGCCTGCAGGTGAACGCCGCGTTGAAGCACTGGCGCGAGCCGGACGCCGGCATCTGGGAGGTGCGCGGCGAGCACCGGCACTTCACCTCGTCCAAGATCATGTGCTGGGTGGCGGTGGATCGCGGAGCCCGGCTGGCCTCGATGATCGGGCAGGACGCCGAGGCGGCGGCCTGGGAGCTGGCTGCCGCCGAGATCAAGCAGGACGTGCTCGACCACGGCGTCGACGCGCGCGGGGTGCTCACCCAGTTCTACGGCAGCGACGCCCTGGACGCTTCGCTGCTACTGGCCGTACTGGTGCGCTTCCTGCCGCCGGACGATCCGATCATCCGCAACACCGTGCTGGCGATCGCCGACGAGCTCACCGAGGACGGCCTGGTGCTGCGCTATCGGGTGGAGCAGACCGACGACGGCTTCGCCGGCCGGGAGGGCACCTTCACCATCTGCTCGTTCTGGTTGGTCTCGGCGCTGTGTGAGATCGGCGAGTACGACCGGGCCCGCCAGCTGTGCGCCAAACTGCTGTCCTTCGCCGGCCCGCTGCAGCTCTACGCCGAGGAGATCGACCCGCGCACCGGCCACCACCTGGGCAACTTCCCGCAGGCCTTCACTCACCTGGCGCTGATCAATGCGGTGGTACATGTGATCGAGCTTGAGCAGTTGGAGCACCCGGAGTGAGGCTCGATACGCGATAGTTGTCGGCGTGCAGAACCTGCAACTGGCCTGGCAGCCGGCCCTGGCGCTGTCCGTCGGGCTGGCCGCCGCCGCCGTCGCGGCGTCGGCGGCGGCACCGCGGTTCGGCGCCGCGGCGCGGCCCTACCTGCGGGAGAGCGCACTGGTCGCCGCACTGTACGGGCTCTGGCAGCTGGCCGGCTCGGCTTCGCTGGCGCACGGCAGCGGGGCGTTCGACCGGGCTCGCTGGATCGTCCGGTTCGAGCGCGGCTGGCTGCCCAGCGAGCGGTCCGCGCAGCGGCTGCTGGGCAACTCCGCGCCGCTGGCGCACGCCGCCAACTGGTACTACGCGGCGATGCACTTCACCGCGCTGGGCCTGTTGCTGCTCTGGCTGTTCGTCCGGCACCGCGGCCGCTATCCACGGGTACGCAACGTGCTGGTGCTGCTGACCGGCACGTCGCTGCTGATCCAGCTCGTCCCGGTAGCGCCGCCGCGGCTGCTGCCGGAACTCGGCTTCGTCGACACCGCGGCCCGCTACGGCGAATCGGTCTACGCGATCTCCACCCTCACCGTCGACCAGCTGTCGGCGATGCCGTCGGTGCATGTCGGTTGGGCGCTGCTGGTCGGCTGGGCGGTGCTCGACGTCAGCCGGAGCCGGTACCGCTGGTGGGTGCTGGTGCATCCGGTGCTCACGGTGTTCGTGGTGGTCGCGACCGCCAACCACTTCTGGTTGGACGGGATCGTCGCGGCGCTGCTGCTGGCCGGCTCGATCGGCCTGGTCGGCCTGGTCGACCGGCTACGCCGGTCCGGCGTGCTCGTCGGCCAGGCCGGAAGCGTCGGGCAGGTTCGGGTCGATCATGGTGATGCCGGCGGTGCCCGAGTCGGTCATCTCGGCCAGCGCCCGGCCGACGGCAGCGAGGGGGATCGTGCCGGTGATGAGCTGGTCGGGCCGCAGCGTCCCTGAGCCGAGGAGTTCCAGCAGCCTCGGGAACTCGTGCGCCGCCATGCCGTGACTGCCCAGCCAGCTCAGCTCGCGGAAGGCTAGCAGCGACAGATCCAGCCGGATCGGCTCGGGCAGCAGGCCTATTTGGACGTGCCGGCCGCGCGGCTTCAGCGAGCTCAGGCAGGCCTGCACCACCGACTCGGCGCCGATCGCGTCGATGGTCACCTCCGCACCGCCGCCGGTCAGCTCGACGATCTGGCCGGCGACCTCGGCGATCTGGTCGGCGCCCTCGGCGGTGGCCGGCAACCGGTGCTCGGCGCCGTACCGTACGGCCAGGTCCAGCGCAGCCGGCTGCCGATCCACCGCGATCACCCGGGCGCCCGCGGCGACGGCGATCATCACCGCGGACAACCCGACCCCGCCGCAACCGAACACCACCACCCACTCCCCCGGCCGCACCGCGGCCACCGAGGTCACCGCCCGGTAGGAGGTGGCGAACCGGCAGCCGAGCGCGGCCGCGGTCTGGAAATCGACCTGCTCGGGCAGCGGGACCAGGTTCACCTCGGCGTACGGAATCGCCACGTACTCGGCGAAGGATCCCCAGTAGTTGAAACCAGGTTGCAGCTGACGGGTGCAGACCTGCTGGTTTCCGGACCGGCACTGCGGACAGGTGCCGCAGGCACAGATGAACGGCACCGCCACCCGGTCACCCGGCCGCCAGCTGGTGACCTGGCTGCCCACCTCGGCGATGGTGCCGGCCAGTTCATGCCCGGGCACGTGCGGCAGTTCGATGTCCGGATCGTGGCCCTGCCAGCCGTGCCAGTCGCTGCGACACAGGCCGGTGGCCTCGACCTTCACCACCACACCGTCCGGCCGTGGTGCCGGGTCGGCCACCGTGACCAGTGACGGCGGTTGGGCGAAGGCGGAGATCAGTACGGCACGCACGGCGACCTTTCTACCGCACGGCAGTTCCGCCGAACGCCCGCGGCCGGCGCCGGCTGGAATTAGCCTGGCCGTGTACCAGCCGGCCGGGTTCGATGCTCCTTCACGGTGACAGCGGTGCTACTTCGTCACCAGGTGGCTTCGTCACCAGGTGCCGGCGACAGCCCGACCAGCAGACCGACCGTCCGAGCAGGGAGACCCAGATGCCACTGATCGCCATACCGGGCCACTACCGCCTCATCGGTGCTTCGCCGGACGGTGACTCCGTTCGGTTCTATCCCGAATCGCCAACGGCATTCGCCGACGCGCAGCTGACCGGCGTGAAGCTCAACTCGGCCGGCGGCGCACAGTTGCGGATGGACGCGATCGACGCCTTGGAGACGCACTACACGCCGCGAACCGCGCCGCGCCCCTGGCATCAGCCGGCCGCGCTGGGCGACGGCGCGGCCAGCGCGCTGCTGGAGATACTCGGGTTCACCGACGTGCAGCGCAACGACCGCAACATCGTCACGTCCTCGACGCCGGCCGAGACGCCGGGCTACATCCTGACCAAGTTCGCCGACAAGTACGGCCGCGCGGTGGCGTTCGCCTATCCGGGCGCACGGCGTGGCGGCACCAGCAAGCCGGTCTACGTCAACGTCGCCGAGCTCAAGCGGTCGGCCAACTACCAACTGCTGGCCGACGGCTGGGTCTATCCGACCTTCTACTCCAAGTTGTTCGTGGACCTACGCAACGCACTCGCCGACGCCGCGATCGACGCACGCCAGGCCGGCAAGGGCGTGTGGGAGCACGACGCGACGCTGCCCGGCTTCCGACTGAGGTCGCACAAGCAGCTCACCGACGAACTGGTGATCCTGCCCAAGCTGTTCCGTCGGCTGGCCGAGTACCTCACCCTGGACGAGCCGAAGAACGTCAGCTTGGCCGGCTTCCCGGCCTTCCTGCAGGCCAGCGCCGACCGGCTGTTCACCGTGCCGGCCGGCCAGGCCACTCATCTGGACACGCTGGTCCTGCGCAAGGGCCAGACGCTCAAGCTGAGCCTGCCGCCGGAGCAGATCGTGTTCCAGGAGGGCTGAGCGCTCCAGTAGACCGGGTGTTCTAGAAGGGCTTGGTGTTCCAGGAGGGCTGAGCCGCCGGATCGGACACGCACCGGCATCGGTAAGTGATGCTGGCGTTAAGGCCAGCCGGGATGCCACAATCTCGCCACGTTGATCACATGCGGCGGGGCAATGCCGGCGCAGCCGGGATGGGTGGCAACCGATGACAAGTGGGCCGCAGGCGACGCCCGGCGTTCCGACGCCGGCTCCGACCACCGCACCGGCGCCAACCACACCGCCGCAACTCGGCCCGGTGGTCGCGCCCCGGCACGGCGCCTCCGGAGCGTACCGGGGCTGGCGCCTGGTGGCCGAGAAGTTCTGGCGCTACTTCACCCGGCACCCGGCGCTCAGTTGGTTGATGGCACTGACCGGCCTGATCGCCATGGTGATCATCAGCGCGGTCGGTGGCACCAAGAACCTCACCGGGCACGTCCTCACCGGCTGGGCCTATCTGCTCACCGTGCTGACGATGCTGCTGATCACGTTCATCGTCGGCCTAGTCCTGCGGGCCGGCGGCACCAGCCTGTCGGCGCTGGTCAAGGGCGGCGACAATCGCGCCTCCACCTCCAAGACCCAATACGTGCTGTGGACGATCGGGGTGGCGTTCGCGCTGGCCTACATCTCGGCCCGTACGGTGCTCGGCCCGAACACCTTCGTCTGCGATACGAACGACAACAGTCCGCACAACTGCGTGCCGGATGGGCCGATCTGGCAGCAGTACCTGATCCTGCTCGGGGTGCCCGCTGCTGCCGCCGTGATCGCCAAGGCCACCACCAGTTACCAGGTCAGCAACGGCGTCATCCAGACCGGGCAGAGCAGCCAGGCCTCGGTCGCCGACATCGCCACCGACTACACCGGCCAGGCCGACCTGGTCGACGTGCAGTATCTGGTCTTCAACATCATCGCCTTCCTGTACTTCTTCACGCACTTCCTGCACGCCGGCACCTTCGTCACCGTGCCGAGCCTGCTGCTCGGCCTGACCTCGGCATCGGCAGCCACCTACACGCTGACCAAGGCGCTGCAGTCCAGCAAACCGGTCATCTCGACGGTTCAGCCGGCGCACATCGTGCCGGACGCTACGGTGACGGTGACCGGCCAGAACCTGTTCCCGGCCGGTGCCAGCGAGGCCACCGTGCAGCTCGGCACCTTGGGGCTGACGCTGACGAACACCGCGCACGCCGCCGCCGCACCGGGCGCGCTGGATACCGGTACCTTTCTCGCGCCGCCGATCCTGCCGTCCGGCAACCAAACACTGACCGTGATCACCTCGGCAAACGTTCAGACGGCCGGCTACACGGTCAGTTGCGAACAGCCGGTCGTGCTCGGCTGGGCCGTCGGCCAGCCGATCGCCGGCACCCCGGCCGATCTGCGGCTGTCCCGGCTGGTACCCGGCGCGCAGTACCAGGTGGCCTTCGGCTCGGTAGTCGCCGACGCGACGGCGACCGGCGCCAGCTTGCACCTGACCGTGCCCTCCGGACTGGCCGGGGGCACCGATCTGCCCACAACCGTCTATGCAAACGGCTTGCCGTACGCCACCACCACGCTGCAACTGGCCCTACCGCAGCCCTGATCGAGTGTCCACCGGCAGGCGCGCCTGTTGGCGCCGCACCGTGGGTCGCGCTAGCGTCCAACTTCGGGAGGTTTCATGAAAACGCTCATCATCGTGCTCATCGTGATCGTGGTGGTCCTGGCACTGCTGGCACTTTTCGTGCTGCCCCGGATACGGGAACGCAAGAACGAGCAGCGGCGCGCCCAGGCGCAGGAACATCTCGCCGAATCGCAACAGCGGACTGCCCAGGCCGACGCGGCGATGGCCGCGGCCAACCAGCAGGTCGCCGCCGCACAGCAAACCCGGGCCGACGCCGAGCTCAGGGCCAGGGAGGCCGAACGGGAGGCGCAGGAACGGCTCGCCGAGGCCGAACAGCAACGCGCCGAGGCGCAGAACCTGCAGGAGCGGGCAGCCTCACTGGATCCGCGGCTGAATGAAGGGATCACCGAGCCGGACCCGGCGGTGCGGGCCGCTGAATCGGATCCGCGGGCCCCGGAGACCGACGGCCGAACCGACTAGGTCCCGCTTAGGTCCTATCGCTGTCCTATCGCTCGACCCGTCAGTCCCTTCGGCTGGCGGGTCGAGCTGCGTCTCAGCTGGCCGCGCTGGCCGCCAGCGCGGGGCGGCGTGGCCGGTGCACCAGTTCGCCGCCACAGTTCGGGCAGATGCCGGCCAGCTCTTCGTTCGCGCATCCGGCACAGAACGTGCACTCGTAGCTGCAGATGAAGGCGACCGCGTCTTGGCCCAGCGGCTGGTCGCAGCGTTCGCAGGCGTTTCGCATCTCGAGCATGCTCCACCTTCCACTCATCGACCCTGGCAGCAGCCTAACGCCACCAGCCGCGCGTGGCAGGGTTTGCCGACGGGCCTGGGTCGGGCCTCGGTTCAGGTCGTCTCGATGAATTTGGCCAGGCCCTCCAGCAACCGGTCGGCGTCCTCGACCGTGCTGTACGGGGCCAGCCCGACCCGCAGGCCACCCTGATCGCCAAGGCCGAGGTGCCGGGACGGCTCCAGGGCGTAGAACGAGCCGGCCGGTGCGTTGATACCCAACTGGGCGAGGAACCGGTACGCCTCGGCCTCCGAATGCCGTTCGAAAGTGATGAGCAGGGTCGGCGTGCGATGGCCGGCCCGCGACCACAGGGTGAGTCCCGGCAGCTGACGCAGGCCGTCCTCGATCCGCTGACGCAGCTCATCCTCGTACTGCTCGATCGCGGTCATCGACTCGACCACCCGATCTCGCCGGCTCTCGGCGTTGCTGGCGATCCCGGCGATGAACTCGACCGTAGCGGTGGTGCCGGCCATCAGCTCGTACGGCAGCGTGCCCTGCTCGAACCGCTCCGGAATGTAGTCGGGCGCCGGCTCCAGCTTGTCCGGCATCAGGCCGTCCAGCACCGCCGGACGAGCGGCGACCACGCCGCAGTGCGGGCCGAGGAACTTGTACGGCGAGCAGCCGAAGAAATCCGCGTCGAACGCCGCCATGTCGATGGGCGCATGCGCGGTGAGGTGAACGCCGTCGACGTAGCACAACGCGCCAGCCTCGTGCGCCAGCCGGCTGATGGCAGGCAGATCCGGCCGGGTGCCGAGCAGGTTGGAGGCGCCGGTGACCGCGACCAGCCGGGTCCGTTCGGTGAGTACTCGGCCGACCGCCGCTGGGTCCAACTCGCTGGTCTCCGGATCGAAATCAACCCAGCGCACCTCCGCGCCGGCGGCCGCCGCGGCGTGCACCCAGGGCCGGACGTTCGCGTCGTGGTCGAGCCTGGTCACCACCACCTCGTCGCCGGGGGCCCAGTTCTTGGCTAGTGCGCGGGATAGCTCGTAGGTCAGTTGGGTCATCGACCGGCCGAACACGATGCCGCGCGGGTCGGCGTTGAGCAGGTCGCCCAGCGCGCGACGGCAGCCGGTCGCCAGGTCGTCGGAATTCCGCTCGGCCTCGGTGACCCGGCCACGATTGGCCATCGGCGACACCAGCGCGTCGCGGATCGCGTTCGCCACCACGTCCGGCACCTGCGAGCCACCTGGGCCGTCGAAGTGCGCAACCCCGGTGCTCAGAGCGGGAAAGCGAGCCCGGACGGCGTCGATGTCGTATGTCATGAATGCCCCTAGTTCTTCGCGGAGAGAAGCACAGGCTACCGCCACGGACGGCGACCCAGCTTCGCACGGCGTCGAGCGGCCGGCTCAGCCGTTCCGTTCGGCGGTCATGATGAACGAGAAGCGCTGGATCTTCGGGATCCAGGACTGGAAGGTGGCCAGCTCGCGCAACGCCACCTGCTCCGAGGCGACCTCCAACCCCCGGTGTGCCCGCGTCCAGAGATCGATCTCCTCAGCCCTCAGATCGCCGATGACACCATTACGCCAGCCATCGCCGGCCGCTGTTGGTTTCAGGTCGGCGACAAGATCGCGCCATCCTTGGTCGCGACCGCGGACAAGCACGCCACCGGTCACGCCGGCCTCCAGCGCGGCCGGCGCTTGGAACACCCGCTCAGCAAGTCGAGCGTTGAACGTGGTCAACCCGAGCAGCAGCGTGACGGCCTGGTATTCACCCGGTCGGTTGTCGTCACCGAGAAAATCCGCGGCGTCGGACAGGTCCCGGGTCGCTCGTATCATCCGGTAGATATTGACGAGTCGCTTCGCGTCGCGTGGAGTGTCGATGAGGGCACCCAGCGAGCCGAGCAGCGCCGCCTCCCCATCGGTGATCGCACGTGGCGGCAGCGGTCGCGTCCTTGCCTGCTGGCTGGCCACTTCCGAGGACGCTTCGACCAGATCCGTCTCCTCGGGCCGGTCGGCTGAATCTGCTCCGCCTTCGATCGCGCCGGTCGATCCGAGAACCTGCTCTTGTGAGGTATCGCCGTCGCCCGGTCGCCTCGCCTGCTCGGCGAGCAGGTCCTTGACCAGAGTTCCCATGCTCGTGCCGGTCATGGACGGCAGGATGATCGGCAAGTTGATGATCTTCTCGAGGTAGTCCTCCGGCGCGACTACTGCCGTGGCCGGCCCGTCGCTCAGGATCTCGCTGTAGTGGGCGCTGAGAGCACGCAGCAGCCACCGCGGATCGACGCCGATCACTACCACGAACAGTGGGATTGCCAGCAGTAGGTGCACTGCCTCCAGCACCTCGACCACTCGGCGCGGGCTGCACCGGTCGAGGTCGTCGATGTAGAGGACGATGCGATCGATGACCGCTTGGTTCTCCGAGGACTCGGCTGTCTGTGCAGTGCGGTGTTCGTGCAGCAAGCGCACCAGCTCACCGAAGTCCCGCCGCACCATCGAGATCAAGCCTAGGTTCTTGCCGTAGGCATCGTTGGAAACCCGATTGGTGATGAGGGAATACAGCTGCGCGCCCGGCGTGAGCTCGACCAGTTGGCGGCCGATCTCGCCGATCCGGGTGACGACCTCCTGCAGTTGTGCCTGAGCGGCTCGATGGCGCGCCTCAGCCTGATGTAGCGCCTGAAGTTTTGGCTCCATCTCGCTCTGCTGCACACCTTCGATACCGGAGCGCAACTCTTCGGTGGCTGCTCGGAAGAGCTTCAAGGCGCTGCGGGCAGGAGCCGCGACGGCAGTCACGGCGGCCGCCGCGGTACCGAGGACGACGCTGAGGCTGTACAGCGCCGTACGCAGGTGCGGCGTGAGAAAGGTGGCTATCACGAAAGCCACCACGGCGAGCAGGGCTACCGCCGCGGCGGCCACCAATCCGTTGCGTGCTCTGGCGCCGCGGATGAGCGCCTGTCCTTCCGAGGCAGCGCCTGCCACCTCTTGGGCAAGCACCGCCTCGCGCACCACCGCCTCTTTATCCAGGCCCGACAGCAAGATCCTGCCTGCCTGGTCCTGCACGGTCGGGGATTGCAACACTGCCTTGGCCACGTCGGAGATCCGAACATTGCGCTCCGCGGCGGCTCGGCCGAGCTCGGCCTGCAGCACGGCGACCTCGTCCTTGGCACGCTCGGCGGCGGCCTCCAGCAACTTGCGTTGCTCCAACGACCTGGTCAGATCGTTTCGTAAGTTCTTCTGGTCCTCGGCGATCGTGTCCTGCGGAGCGCCGAGTAGTTGCCGAAAGACCTCATCGCCCAAACTCGCCCAGAGGTTCGCGTCCGCATACGTCCAGGCATTGAAGGCGACCGACTTGATCTGTCGGTAGTAGCGCTCGCCGTCCAGTGCGCTGAGCCGCTGGATCTCGCCGCGCAACATTCCCATGAAGTAGCTCTTGCCGGATCCCCAGTCGCCGAAGACACCGACCGACAGCGGTTCCTCGGTTTCCCGGGAGGCGATGAGCGTGGCCAACATGGACACATAGGGCCGCATCCCCAAGCTATCCCTGGCGAGCGGGATCGGCCGGGTCGGATCCACCAGATCGACCGAGTGACCGGCAGCAAGCTCGGTCGACAGTTCCTGCGGCTCGGAGTCGGCCCCGGTGCGTTTCATCAGCAAAGAAAGATTTTCAAGCGCTGCTGATAGGTGTGACCGCACTACGTCAGCGATCCGATCGGAACGGTCGAAGAACACGATCTCGAACGGCCTCGTCCCGGCGAAAAGCGGCACGCTATCGACGACCGCCGGGACAACCCGAGCCACCACCTCCTCAGCCGGCATCCTGAGCATGCCCGTGCCGAGCAGTGGGATGCCGAGGGAGCTGACCTCCAGTTCGGCAGCGACCCGCGCCGCGGTGACGGTGGCTCGTACCACCGACTCGAACGTCACCGGACGGCCACGTTCGCGTTCATGCGGCGAGGCCAGCACCAGCAGCGACGGATCCGGATACTGGCGGTTGGTCACCAGTTTCATCGGTGAGTCGGGATCTACCGTCGAGTAGGCGATATCGCGCCACGACAGCTCCGGCATGTACCGGCTGACCGCCTCACCGAGCCCGCCTAGCGCGTCGCCCACCGAGATCACTAGCGCATCCAGGCCGAGCTCCCAGGGCGTCGCCGTCCCTACAGCTCGGAACGAGAACCGTGGGATGGACGTATGGCTGTAGCTGACGTCCTCCTCATGGATGCTGCTGCCCTCAGTACCGCTGCTCTCGGTAACCATCAGCAGGCCCCCTTCGTGCGGTGTGAGTGTGTCATAGCTGCGCACCGCCGCCTGAAGATTCGCCGATCACAAAAAGGCGAAAGCGCCCGGACACAGAATGTCCAGGCGCTTTCAGCTTCAGCCGCTTCGCCGGCCGATGTAGCCAGTGATCAGCTGCAGCCGCTGGTGGATCCGCAGCCGTCGCAGACGAAGCAGGAACCGGCGCGCTGCATCTTGGTACCGCAGTTCATGCACAGTGGCGCGTCGGCTGCGGCCCCCAGCAGCGACTCGGCCAGCTCCGCCGAGCTGTGCACGCCCGGGTTGACGGGCTTCGCGGCGGCCGGCTTCGGCGCCTCGACCGGGGCCGACTGGGCGAGCGCCTCCAAGTCGTCGACGTCGTCCTCGGTCGGCGCGTAGCTGCCGGTCTCCAGCTGCCGAGCCCGCTCCTCCGCGGTGTGGATACCGATCGCCGAGCGGGTCTCGAACGGCAGGTAGTCCAGCGCCAGCCGACGGAAGATGTAGTCCACGATCGACTGTGCCATCCGGATGTCCGGGTCGTCGGTGAGGCCGGCCGGCTCGAAGCGCATGTTGGTGAACTTCGCGACGTAGGTCTCCAGCGGCACCCCATGCTGCAGCGCCACCGACACCGCGATGGAGAACGCGTCCATCACGCCGGCCAGCGTCGAACCCTGCTTGCCGAGCTTGAGGAACACCTCGCCCAACCCGTCGTCCGGGTAGGAACCGGCGGTCAGGTAGCCCTCGGCGCCGCCGACGGTGAAGGACACGGTCCGGGACGGCCGAGACTTGGGCAGCCGCTTGCGGGTCGGCCGGTATTCGACGACCTTCTCCGCGGCAGCGGACTCGGCCTGCTCGTCCTTGCGGGCCTGCTTGCCGGCCGACAGCGGCTGGCCGACCTTGCAGTTGTCGCGGTATACGGCCAGCGCCTTCAGGCCGAGCTTCCAACCCTGGTAGTAGACGTCGGCGATCTCCTCGATGGTCGCCGACTCCGGCAGGTTGACCGTCTTGGAGATGGCACCGGAGATGAACGGCTGGGTCGCCGCCATCATCCGCACGTGGCCCATCGGCTTGATCGCACGAGCACCCATCGCGCAGTCGAACACCTCGTAGTGCTCGGGCTTCAGTCCGGGTGCGTCCTGCACATGGCCGTGTTCGCCGATGAATTCGACGATCGCCTCGATCTGTTCCTGCTGGTAGCCGAGCGCCACCAGCGCCCGCGGCACGGTCTGGTTGACGATCTGCATCGAGCCACCGCCGACCAGCTTCTTGAACTTGACCAGCGCCAGGTCCGGCTCGATCCCGGTGGTGTCGCAGTCCATCATCAGCCCGATGGTTCCGGTCGGGGCCAGCACCGAGGCCTGCGCGTTGCGCCAGCCGTTGCCGCCGCCGATCCGCAGGCACTCCGCCCATTGCCGGCCGGCCTCGGCCAGCACCGTCCGATCCGTCTGATGCAGCGACCGGACCTGGTCGTTGGCCGCGGCATGCTTGCGCATCACCCGGGCGTGCGCCTCGGCGTTGCGCGCGTAGCCGTCGTACGGGCCGACCACGCCGGCCAGTTCGGCCGACCGACGGTAGGCGGTGCCGGTCATCAGCGAGGTGATCGCCGCGGCGAGCGCCCGGCCGCCGTCGGAGTCGTAGGCCAGGCCCGAGGCCATCAGCAGCGCGCCGAGGTTGGCGTAGCCGATGCCCAACTGCCGGTAGGCGCGGGTGTTCACCCCGATCGACTCGGTCGGGAAGTCGGCGAAGCAGATGGAGATGTCCATCGCGGTGATGATCAGTTCCACCGCCCGGACGAACTTCTCGGTGTCGAAGGCGTTGCCCTCACCCAGGAACTTCAACAGGTTCAGCGAGGCGAGGTTGCAACTGGTGTTGTCCAGGCTCATGTACTCCGAGCACGGGTTGGACGCGGTGATCCGGCCCGACTCCGGGTTGGTGTGCCAGTCGTTGATGGTGTCGTCGTACTGGATGCCGGGGTCGGCGCACTCCCAAGCCGCCTTGGCGATCCGGCGGAACAGGTCCTTGGCGTCGACCTGCTCGATCACCTCATGGTTGGTACGGGCACGCAGGCCGAACTCGGTGCCCTGCTCCACCGCACGCATGAACTCGTCGGACACCCGGACCGAGTTGTTGGCGTTCTGGTACTGCACCGAGGTGATGTCGGAGCCACCGAGGTCCATGTCGAACCCGGCGTCGCGCAGCACCCGGATCTTGTCCTCCTCACGCGCCTTGGTCTCGACGAACTCGACGATGTCCGGGTGGTCGACGTCCAGCACCACCATCTTGGCCGCCCGCCGGGTCGCGCCGCCGGACTTGATGGTGCCGGCCGAGGCATCCGCGCCGCGCATGAAGCTGACCGGGCCGGAGGCGGTGCCGCCGGAGGAGAGCAGTTCCTTCGACGACCGGATCCGGGACAGGTTCAGGCCGGCACCCGAGCCGCCCTTGAAGATCAGCCCCTCTTCCCGATACCAGTTCAGGATGGAGTCCATCGTGTCGTCGACGGCAAGGATGAAGCAGGCGCTGACCTGCTGCGGCGAACTGGTGCCGACGTTGAACCAGACCGGCGAGTTGAAGCTGAACACCTGATGCAGCAGCATCCAGGTCAGCTCGTGTTCGAAGATCTGGGCATCGGCGGGTGAGGCGAAGTAGCCGTACTGCTCGCCGCCCGTCCGGTAGCTGCGGACCACCCGATCGATCAGCTGGCGCAGCGACCACTCGCGCTGGCTGGTGCCGACCGCGCCGCGGAAGTACTTGGTGGTGACGATGTTGGCCGCGTTCACCGACCAGCTCACCGGGAACTCGACCCCACGCTGTTCGAAGTTGACCGAACCGTCCCGCCAGTTCGTCATCACCACGTCGCGGCGTTCCCACTCCACCTCGTCGTAGGGATGTACGCCCTCGGTGGTGTAGATGCGCTCGATGCGCAGGCCGTTGGCGGGGAAGACGCTCTCCGACTTCGCGCCAGCCTTGGCCCGGGCATCGGCCGAGTGCTTGACGGACCCGCCCTTACCGGCCTGCTTCGTGCCGGAATCGCCGGTGGAGCCGCCTTCAACAACCTCGGTCATAGCGTGGGTGTTCCTCTCTCGATGTGGACGTGCGCCGCGAACGCGCACCAAGTTGCTGGACTTTTCGGATCCGGTGGAGCTGTCCGGCTCGATGCCGGAGAGGTGCTAGGAGGCGGGCGGTCGTCGCTCGGCGCGCAGTTCGCCGATCGCCTTCTCGAAATCGTCGATGGAGCTGAAGGACTGATAGACGCTGGCGAAGCGAAGGTAGGCGACCTCGTCCAGCTCACGAAGCGGGCCCAGAATCGCCAGACCGACCTCCGGGGCCGGCACCTCGGCCGAGCCGGTGGCACGGATGCTGTCCTCCACCCGCTGGGCGAGTTGGGCCAGAGCGTCCTCGTCCACCGGACGGCCCTGGCAGGCCCGCCGCACTCCGTTGACGACCTTCTGCCGGCTGAACGGCTCGGTGACACCGCTGCGCTTGATCACCGCCAGGGTTGCCTCCTCTACCGTGGTGAACCGCTTGCCGCACTCGGGGCAGCTGCGGCGGCGGCGGATGACCTGGCCCTCGTCCTGCTCGCGGGAATCGACCACCCGCGAGTCCGGATGCCGGCAGTACGGACACCGCATCGCTAGCTCCCCTCAGACCGCTCGCTGCGGCTTCCGAAGTCGGGAGCCGAGTAAGACTGATGTTCGGTTTTGTCCGGGTCGGGCTCAGTTATCAACAGCCGGCTGTCGACAACCTGGGGACGGCCGGTGGATCGAGCCGGTCAGGCTGTAGATGACGTGTGGACGAGTGAAACCCAACTTGTGGACAAAGTACAACGGTGTAACTACTACATCTAGGGGTGCAACGCTAGAACCTTGATGCGTCTTCCGCAAGCCACGACACGAACCAATTCCACGACGGCTCGACGCTCAGCCAGCCAGCCAGCCAGCCAGCCTCGAGCTTTAGCCGACCTTGAGGGTTTGGCCAGGCGAAATGGTCACGGAGTTGAGGTGGTTGACCTCCCGCAGGTGGTTGACCACCAGCCGTGGATCGGCGTTCGGCTCGGCCCGCTGGGCGATCGACCACAGGGTGTCCCCCGGTTGCACGGTCACCACCGTGCCGGCCGGCAGCGCCGGTGCCGACGGCGTGCTGCCCGCGGACAGCCGTGCGACCAGCAACAGCAGCGCGCCGAGCAGCACCGTGGTCAGCACGGCCACCGCCAGTCCACGCCGGGTGAGGCGCAGCGGACGTGCGGCCGGGGGCACGGTCAGCGGCCAGTCCAGCCGGCTGTCGCCGAAGTGGACCTGCGCCACATTCGACCGAGGATGGCCGGTCAGCCGGTGCGCGCTCACCCGGCCGGCGGGCTGATTCGCCTCGGTGCCAGCGACCGGCGAGACCAGCGTCAGATGCCGAGCCCGCTCCCGGCCGCCCGGCATGGTGCGACGGGCCCGCTCCGGAATGACCACCTCGGGCGGAAACTCGCTTGCTACAGACATTTCAAGCGCCTCCTCTACTGCCGCGGCCCGCCGTGGATGGAACAACGGGCAGGTAGTGAATCGATCCTGGGTAAATCGATCCTGGGTGAATCGATCGTGCTTTCGATAGAACGTCTGTTTGAATGTGTACCACCGGGGTACGACAAGACGCCAGCCGGCCGACACGCCGATTCGAACGGTTGTTTGAATCGTTACTCGATTAGCGCTACCTTTGCCGAGTAACCGGCCGGTTGACGGGGGCTCCCCTCCGCCGCAGCGGTCGGTGGCGAAGGTCGACCCCAGCCGTAGCGCCACACCTTGTACAGCGATGTAGCCGAAGATGAAGGAGATTCCGGTGCCCAAACCCGCCAAGCCCATCCCGCGGCGCGGCCCAGGACGGCCGAAGAACAGCACCATCGCGGAGTTTCCCGGGCACGACCCGGGCGACGGACTCACCTCGCGGCAACGCACCATCCTGAGCGTGATCCGGGACGCGGTGCAGAGCCGAGGATTCCCACCCAGCATGCGCGAGATCGGGGACGCGGTGGGTCTGCAATCGACCTCCAGCGTCAGCCACCAACTCGCGGTGCTGGAACAGAAGGGCTACATCCGTCGGGACCCGAACAAGCCCCGTGCGTTGGACGTGCGGGCGCCCGGCGAGGTCGAGGAGCGCACGCCCACGGTCGCTCAGCTGCACCCGGTCGACGATGATGCCCTGGCTGCCGGTGCGCCGGCGCCGGTCATGGTGCCGCTACTCGGTCGGATCGCCGCCGGTGGTCCGATCCTGGCCGAGCAGCTGGTCGAGGAGGTCTACCCGCTGCCACGCACGCTGGTCGGGGAAGGCACCCTCTACATGCTCAAGGTGCAGGGCGATTCGATGATCGACGCCGCGATCGCCGACGGCGACTGGGTTGTCGTACGGCAGCAACCTGATGCCGACAACGGCGACATCGTGGCCGCGATGATCGACGGCGAAGCAACCGTCAAGACGTTCCGGCGCCGGGACGGGCATGCCTGGTTGCTGCCCCAAAACCCCGCGTACTCCCCGATTCCGGCCGATCAGGCCAGCATCCTGGGACGGGTGGTCGCCGTCCTGCGCAAGGTCTGATCCTTCCCCGGTCGGCGGGAAACCTGGGTCGGGACGGTTGGAAGCAGCAGCCGTCCCGACTCAGCTCTGAGTCTGCTGCTGAGGCGTCTCCCGTGGCGCCTCGGCAGCGGGCTCCGCGGCCGGCACCCCCGGGCTCGTGTCGGCGCCGAGCGATGGTGGGATGACCACCGGGGCCTGCGGGCTCACCGGCGCAACCGGTATCACGGGAGTTGTCGCTGCGGCTTCGGTCTTGTCGCTCTGCGAAGCGTCAGCGCTAGTGCGGGCCGCGTCGTCGTCCGTCAGGCCCTTCATCTCGGTCTTGAAGATGCGCAACGATCGACCGACCGACCGGGTGATGTCCGGCAGCTTCTTATATCCGAACAGGATCACCGCGGCGATCACCAGGATCACCCAGTGCGACGGCGCGTCCAAGCCCATGATGAAAGCTCCCTAGCTGTTGGCAACGTCCTGCCGCACCCAGCCTAACCCTCGTGGGCGATGACAGGGAGCCGGCGAATCCGGTTTCCCGGATCCAGCCCGCTGAGGCTGCTCGCCGGTTCGTGTCGATCAGCCTGCTACGGCTGCTCGCTCACTCGAAGCCGTCCGCAAGCCGCCGGCTCAGGCTTCGGCAGCCGCGAACTCCTCGAGAGCGGCAGCCAGGTCCGAGCGGACGCGCGCGCTGATCAGGGTGCCGTCCCCGGTGTGGTTCTCCGAGAGCACCTCGCCGTCGGAGTGGATGCGAGCCACCAGATCACCCCGGGTATACGGGATGAGCGCGTGCACCGATCGGTCCGGCCGCGGCAGTCGGGTCTCGATCAACTCGCTCAGCTCGGCGATGCCGGCACCGGTGCGGGCCGAGACGAATATCGCGTTCGGCACCAGGCTGCGCAGCCGCAACTGGGTCTCGGCGTCGGCGGCGTCCACCTTGTTGAAGATGATCTGTTCCGGCACATCGAGCGCATCGATGTCAGCGAGCACCTCGCGAACCGCTCGAATCTGCGCCTCCGGATCCTCGTCGGAGGCGTCGACCACGTGGAGCAGCAGATCGGCGGCTGCCACCTCCTCCAGCGTGGAGCGGAAGGCCTCGACCAGCTGGTGCGGCAGGTGCCGAACGAAGCCCACCGTGTCGGACAGCGTGTACACCCGGCCGTCGGTGGTCTCGGCCCGGCGCACGGTCGGATCGAGGGTTGCAAACAACGCGTTCTGCACCAGCACCCCGGCACCGGTGAGCCGGTTCAGCAGCGAGGACTTGCCGGCGTTGGTATAGCCGGCCAGCACCACCGCGGGAATCTGGTTGTTGTCGCGACGGGCTCGCTTGAGATCACGAGCCGTCTTCATCCCCGAGATCTCCTTGCGCAGCTTCGCCATTCGGGCGGTGATCCGACGGCGGTCGATCTCCAGCTTGGTCTCACCAGGGCCACGGCCGCCGATCCCGACGCCGTTGGCCGCGCGGCCACCGACCTGCCGGGACAGCGACTCACCCCAGCCGCGCAGCCGCGGCAGCAGGTACTGCAGCTGAGCCAGCTCCACCTGCGCCTTGCCCTCGCGGGACCGGGCGTGCTGGGCGAAGATGTCCAGGATCAACGCGGTGCGGTCTACCACCTTGACCTTGAGCACCTGCTCGAGCTGGCGGAGCTGCCCCGGCGCCAGCTCGCCGTCGCAGATCACCGTATCGGCACCGCTGGCGGCCACGATGTCGCGAAGTTGCTTGGCCTTGCCGGAGCCGATGTAGGTGGCCGGATCCGGTCGGTCTCGGCGTTGCACGAGCCCCTCGAGCACCTCGGAGCCGGCGGTCTCGGCCAGCCGGGCCAGCTCGTGCAGCGAGTTCTCGGCCTCGATCAGGCTGCCGGAGGTCCAAACCCCGACCAGCACCACCCGTTCCAGCCGCAGTTGGCGGTATTCGACCTCGGTGATGTCGGTCAGTTCGGTGGACAGCCCGGCGACCCGGCGCAACGCCGCGCGTTCGGACAGGTCGTAGTCGCCGAGCGTCAGCTCATCCTCGTCGAGTGGGTTGTCGTCGAGGAGGCTGTCGTCGAGGGATGCGTCGTCGAGCAGCAGGTCGTCCTCGGCGCCGGCCGCCGGCTCGCTGACCGGGTGCAGCACGATCTCGCTGTCGGCAAGGCGGTCGGATCGGTTGTAAGCAGTCATCACCATCCATCGTGACAGGCTGCCGGGCGGAATCGCCAAGCAATTTCGCTAGCAGCCGCTCTGCGGCGGTCGGCCCAGCCGCTCTGCGGCGGTCGGCCCAGCCGCTCTGCGGCCGTCGGCCCAGCCGCTCTGGCTATCGGTGCTGCTGCAGCCAGTCGGCGCCGACGGCCACCTCGCCGACCAGCACCGCGGGTCCGGACAGGGTCACCGAGCCGTCCTCGGCCCAGCCCACCGTGCAGCTACCACCCAGTACGTCGACCCGCCATGGCGCCTGGCCGGCCTGGTCGCCGGCCGCGACCACCGCGACCGCGCAGATGCCGGTGCCGCAGGACCTGGTCTCGCCGACGCCGCGCTCGTGCACCCGCATTCCCACCTGGTTGGGCCCGCGCCGGACGAAGAACTCCACGTTCTGCCCGTGCGGCAGCGGCGGCTCGACCACCGGCGGCACGGTCAGGTCCAGCTCGGCCAACTCCTGCTCACTGGCCAGCTCGACCACCACGTGCGGATTCGGCAGGTCGAGCGCGACCCCGACGTGCCGGCCGTCGACCGTCGGGGTCTCCGGCCGGGCGGTGGCCATGCCCATCGCGACCGTCACGTCCGAGCCGTCGTAGCTGATGCCCTTGACGCCACCCCGGGTGGCGAGGCGCACCCGGTCACCGGCCAGACCGGCCCGCCGCAGGTACTGACCGACCACCCGCACGCCGTTGCCGCACATCTCGACGATGGAGCCGTCGGCGTTGCGGTAGTCCATGAAGAACTCAGCCTCGTCCGCCTGGCTGCGCACGTCCGGCTCGGTGGCCAGCTTGGTCCGCATCACCCGCAGCACGCCGTCCGCCCCGATGCCGGCATGCCGGTCGCAGAGCGCACGCACCAGGTCGGCGGACAGCGACAACTCGCCGTCCAGATCCGGGATCACCAGGAAGTCGTTCTCGGTGCCGTGGCCCTTGATCACCGACAGCCCGATCGGGCTGGCGGCACCCCTCGATTGGGACGTCATGGCGTTCGGCTCGGCGTCATGGCATCAGGGTAGGGGATATTTCGGTCAGCGCGCAGTCCACCAGATCGCTGCTGGCCGAATCCAACCAGCGAATCCGTGGATCCCGGCGGAACCAGGACCGCTGCCGGCGGACGAACCGCCAGGTTCCACGCACCGTCGACTCGACCGCTTCGGCCAGGTCACCGGTCAGTTCGCCGCGCTCGTCGAGCACCGCCAGCAGCTGCTGGTAGCCGAGCGCCTTGCCCGCCGTCGGACTGTCCCGCAGGCCGTGCGGCAGCAGGCCGCGGACCTCCTCGAGCAGGCCGCGGGACATCATGTTCTCGACCCGCAGCCGCACCCGATACTGCAGGTCGCCGCGATCCAGGCCCAGTTGGACCGTCCGGTAGACCGAGCGGAATTCCGGCATCCGGGCCAGGAACGGCCGGCCGGTGAGCTCGATGACCTCCAGCGCTCGAACGATCCGGCGGCCGTTGCCGGGCAGGATCGCGGCGGCCGCGGCGGGGTCCCGAGCCGCCAACCGAGCGTGCAGGGCAGCCGAGCCGAGCCGCTCCAGCTCGGCAACCAGCCGGGCCCGGACCGGCGGGGACTCGCCCGGAAACTCCAGCTGGTCGAGCGCGCCGCGCAGGTACAGGCCCGAGCCACCGACCAGGATCGGCAGCCGACCGCGGCTGGCGATGTCGGCGATGGCCGTCCGGGCCAGTTGTTGGTACTCGGCGACCGCGGCCGACTTGGTGAGCGGCCAGATGTCCAGCAGGTGGTGCCGAACGCCGCCACGCTCGGATTCGGCAAGTTTCGCGGTGCCGATATCCATGCCGCGGTAGAGCTGCATGGAGTCGGCATTGACGATCTCGCCGTCCAGTTCCCGGGCCAGCGTCACCGCAAGATCGGACTTGCCGGTAGCGGTCGGCCCCACCACTGCCAGTACTGCCACGGCCGGCTGGGTCATCAGCCGTTCCACTCCGCCGACGCCGCCCGGTCCACGCTGGTTACTCGATCAAGCCCGGGCTGGAGCTGTCGGGCCGGCCGGATGCGGATGACAGTCACGTTGCAACAGGCTAACCGGCTTGCATCGGGCGCGGTTCGGTCGTGTCTAATGCACGATATGAGTTCGGAGTGGGGACGCATCGACGACCAGGGCGCGGTCTTCGTGAAGACCGCCGACGGCGAGCGGCAGATCGGGTCCTGGCAGGCCGGCGACGCCGAGGCCGGCCTGGCGTACTACGTCCGGCGGTATGAGGATCTGCAGACCGAGGTGGACCTGCTGAGCAGGCGGCTGGAATCCGGTGCCGGCGATGCGCGAGCGACCAAGTCCCAAGCCATGACGTTGCACGCCTCGCTGCCGGAGGTGGCCGCGATCGGCGACCTGGCCGCAGTGGACCGTCGGTTGGTCGAGCTGATCGCCGCCGCCGACGCCAAGATCGGCGAGCAGGCCGAGGCTCGCGATGCCGCCCGCGCCACTGCGATCGCGCAGAAGGAGGCCCTGGTCGCCGAGGCGGAGAAGATCGCCGAGTCGTCCACCCAGTGGAAGGCGGCCGGTGACCGGCTGCGCTCGATCGTCGACGAGTGGAAGCTGATCAAGGGCGTCGACCGCAAGACCGACGACGTGCTGTGGAAGCGGTTCGCTGCCGCCCGCGATGCCTTCGGCAAGCGCCGCGGTAGCCACTTCGCCCAGTTGGACACCGAACGGGAGGCCGCCAAGGCGGTCAAGGAGAAGCTGGTCCAGCAGGCCGAGGAACTGGCCAGCTCCGACGACTGGCGCTCCACCGCACAGGCGCTGAAGGACCTGATGAGCCAGTGGAAGGCGGCGCCGCGGGCCAACCGGGCCACCGAGGACGCGCTCTGGAAGAAGTTCCGGGCGGCCCAGGATGCGTTCTTCGCCCGGCGTTCCGGCGTGTTCGCCGAGCGGGATGCCGAACAGCTGCAGAACCTCAAGCAGAAGGAAACCATCATCGCCGAGGCCGAGGCGCTGGACATCAGCAATCCTCGGCAGGCCCAGATCGCGCTGCGCGATCTGCAGGAGCGGCTGGAGTCCTTCGGCCACGTGCCGCGCGAGGCCATGCAGCGCATCGAATCCCGGATGCGGGCCGCCGAGCAGCGGGTACGGGACGCGCTGGACGCGGAGTGGAACCGGAGCGCCGGCGAATCCAACCCGTTCCTGGCCCAGCTGAAGCAGCGGCTGGCCGAGGCGGAGCAGAAGCTGGACCGCGCTCGGGCCTCCGGCGACCAGGGACGGATCGCCCGGGCCGAGGCCGAGGTGGCCCAGCGGCGAGCGCTCATTCCAGGCGACTGAGCTCGCTGCCGACGGCCTGATCTCTGCCTGCGGCCTCAATCCTGCCGGCGGCCGACGGCCTAAGCCCTGCCGACGGTCGACGGTCTTAGTCCTGCCGACGGCCGATGGTCAGCAGCTGGCCGCCGGTCCGCTGCCCGGCCGTTGCGGTGCCGTGCCCAGCGGTGCCGGCACCTCGCCAGCGCCGATGACCGGAGACCGGCCCGTCAGCGACCAGGTGGTGAGGCGCGGCATAGCTGACCTCGGCGGTAACCACATCGCCCGGGCCCACCGCCAGGTCGCCGGGTGACAGGTGCACCAGCCGGCCGTCCCGGGCGCGGCCGGAGAGTCGAAGGTTGGCGGCGTCCTTCTTCCCCTCGGAGGAGCTGATCAGGACCTCCACCGGGGTGCCGACCAACCGGCGGTTGCCGTCCCAGCTGATCTGTTCCTGCAGTTCGATCAGCCGTTCGTAACGCTGCTGAACGACCTGCTTGGGAATCTGGTCCGGCATCGTTGCGGCCGGCGTGCCGGGCCGCGGCGAGTACTGGAAGGTGAACGCGCTGGCGAACTGGGCCTGTTCGACCACCTCGAGGGTGGCCTGGAAGTCCGTCTCCGTCTCACCTGGGAAACCGACGATGATGTCAGTGCTGATGGCCGCCTGCGGCATGGCCGACCGGACTGCGTCGATGATCTCCAGGTAGCGGCTGCGCCGGTAGGAACGACGCATCGCCCGCAGTACGGAGTCCGACCCGGACTGCAGCGGCATGTGCAGTTGTGGACAGACGTTCGGCGTCTCGGCCATGGCAGCGATGACATCGTCAGTGAAGTCACGCGGGTGCGGGCTGGTGAACCGGACCCGGTCCAGCCCGTCGATCTCGCCGCAGGCCCGCAGCAGCCGGCCGAAGGCCAGCGGGTCGCCGAACGAGCGTCCGTAGGAATTGACGTTCTGCCCGAGCAGGGTGATCTCGGTGACCCCGTCGGCCACCAGTGCCTCGATCTCGGCGAGCACGTCGCCGGGCCGCCGATCGGTCTCCCGGCCGCGCAGGCTCGGCACGATGCAGAAGGTGCAGGTGTTGTCGCAGCCGACCGAGATCGATACCCAGGCCGAGAAGGCGGACTCACGCCGGCTGGGCAGGTCGGATGGGAAGTTCTGCAAAGCGTCGAGGATTTCGACCTGTGCCTGCCGGTTGTGCCTGGCCCGCTCCAACAGCACCGGCAGGCTGGCCAGGTTGTGCGTGCCGAACACCACATCGACCCAGGGGGCCCGCTCCAGCACCCGGGCCTGGTCCTTCTGCGCGAGACAGCCGCCGACCGCTATCTGCATGTTCGGCCGGGCCGTCTTCACCGGCGCCAGGTGGCTGAGGTTGCCGTACAGGCGGTTGTCGGCGTTCTCGCGGACCGCGCAGGTGTTGAAGACCACCAGGTCGGCCGCTGTGCCGGACGGGTCGGTGGAGCGGACATAACCGGCCTGCTCCAGCAACCCCGCCAGCCGCTCGGAGTCATGCACGTTCATCTGACAGCCGTAGGTGCGGATCGCGTAGGTGGGCGCCGGCCGGTCGAGGTCAGTCATAACAACTCAAGGGTACGAGACCTGGTCGGTCGATACGCGCCGACCATCCGGGGTGGGTCAGTGCAGCGCGGGCGCCGATGGTCAGTGCGGCGCGGTGCGGAGGTCAGTGCGCCGCCGGAGGTCAGTGCGCGACCTCGGTAGCCCGCGACTCGCGTACCACGGTGACCCGGATCTGACCGGGATAGGTCAGCTCGTCCTCGATCTGCTTGGCTACCTCGCGGGCGATGACGCCGGCAGCCAGGTCGTCCACCTCGTTCGGCAGCACCATCACCCGTACCTCGCGTCCGGATTGCATCGCGAAGACCCGCTCTACTCCGGGCTTGGCAGAGGCGATCTCCTCGATCCGCTCCAACCGCTTGATGTAGGCCTCCAGCGATTCCCGGCGCGCGCCTGGACGAGCGGCCGAGCAGGCGTCGGCGGCTTGGGTCAGCACGGCCTCCACGGTGCGGGGCGCCACCTCGTTGTGGTGAGCTTCCACCGCATGGGCGACCGCCTCGCTCTCGCCGTACTTGCGCAGCAGTTCGGCGCCGATGATCGCGTGGCTGCCCTCCACCTCGTGGGTGAGCGCCTTGCCGATGTCGTGCAAGAACGCCGAGCGCTTGATCAGGGCGGGCGGCAGGCCGAGTTCGCTGGCCATGATGCCCGCGATGTGTGCGGTCTCGATCAGGTGGCCCAGCACGTTTTGGCCGTAGCTGGTCCGGTACCGCAGTCGACCCAGCGTGGGAATCAGCCGCTCATCGAGGTCGGTGATGCCGATGTCGGCCAACGCATCCCGGGCCGCACGCAGACAGAGCTCGTCCACCTCGACCTTGGCGCCCTCGTAGATCTCCTCGATCCGGTGCGGGTGGATCCGGCCGTCCAACACCAGCTTCTCCAGCGTGATCCGGCCGATCTCCCGGCGCACCGGATCGAAGCAGGAGAGCAACACTGCCTCGGGGGTGTCGTCGATGATCACGTTCACCCCGGTGACCGACTCGAAGGCCCGGATGTTGCGACCTTCCCGACCGATGATGCGGCCCTTCATCTCGTCGCTGGGCAGGTGCAGCACGCTCACCACGGTCTCGGTGGTCTGCTCACTGGCCACCCGCTGGACCGCCTCCACGACTATCGCCCGGGCTCGCTGGGTACCCTCCGCCCGCGCCTCGGCCTCGATGTTGCGAATCAGGCTGGCGGCATCCCGCCGAGCCGATGCCTCGACGGAACTCAGCAGTTCCTGCTTGGCCTGCTCGGCGCTCATGCCGGACGCTCGCTCGAGGAACTCGGTGCGCTCGGCCGCCACCCGATCCCGCGTCACGGCCAATTCCTGCCGGGCCTCGGCCAGCTCGGCGGTCGCCTTCTCGAGGTCGGCTTGGCGCTGGCCAAGGCTCTCGGCCAATTCGGCAAGCTCGTGTGCGCGCTGGTCCAACTGCTCGGCCCGAGCGGTGAGTTCCTGCTCCAGCCGCTCCAACCGAGCCGCGCGGTCGGCGCTATCCCGCTCGGCGGTGCGTCGGGCGTCGGTGATCAGGTCGGCCGCCACCGTCTCGGCCCGCGCGCGGGCGGCGTCGGCGCTGGTACGCGCGGCCTCGGCCTCGGCCTGCGCAGCCCGGCGCAGCGATTCGATCTCGGTGTCGGCTGCTCGCCGAGCCGCCTCGACGTCTCGCTGGGCACGCTGTCGAACCGAGTCGGCCTCGGCCTCGGCGCTGCGCAGGGTCCGGGCAGAGCCGTCGAACAGCTGCGACCCAACCGGATCCTGGCGCCGGTTATAGACGGATATGAACTTCAGACCAAGTACCAAAAGTAGGATAAACACGGCAACGATCGCCGCGAAATTCACCCACTCGTTCATCGACGTCCTCCTCTCGCGGAGGCGACGCGTCGTCAAGACTCATCGCACGGCACAGCCAGGAAGCCGGAGCCGACGAATCCGCTAGCGGAAGGACAGACACCTCAGCACGCACGACCGGCCGGTTCTACGGCCAGCGCCAAAGCCTCCTCCATGCGTCATGCCCAACCCGAACAACACGAGCTATATGTCAGTGCACCACGAGATGAACGCAGCGCATCCGGTTTCCTGATGATCTGAAGGCTAGGAAGCATTGATGCACCGGTCAAGCCGGCCGGGCTGAGAGCCGGCGGTGAACCGGGTCTAGCCGGCGCGTCCGAATGCTCGCGGTAACCGGTCAGGTGGGCATCGGGTCGTCGTCCATCAACTCGGCGGCGGCTTCCCCGACGACCTCACGCACCACTTGGAATGTCAGGCCGGAGGGGTAGCCCTTCCGCGCCAGCATCCCGGCAATCCGGCGGATCTGTGCCTGGCTGTCCAGGCCGGCCATGCCCTTGAGTTTCCGCTCGGCCAGCCGTCGGGCGCTCGCCCGTTCGGCCTCCTCACCCACGTCGGCCAGCGCCGCGTCGATGGCATCGCCGCCAACTCCCTTGAGCCGTAATTGACGGGTGAGTTCGCGTGCCGCCAGGCCACGCTCGGCATGCTTGGCCTGCACGAAGTCCACCGCGAAGGCCTGGTCGTCTACCAGGCCGACCTCGGTAAGCCGATCCAGCACCCGCTCGGCGGCGTCGTCCGGCACGTTGCGCTTACGCAGCTCGTCGGACAGCTCCGCCCGGCTCCGGGCACGGACGGTGAGCAGCCGCAGGCAGATGGTGCGGGCAACCGAGTCCGGATCGGGCTCGGGATCGTTCCGGGCCGGATCATCGGAATAGGTCGGCTCCGGCTGGCTGGCGGAGTGTGCTACCCCGCCGCCAGCCGCCGGATTCCGTCGTGCCATCGATCAGAAGTCGACCGGGGCGGGCAGTGGCGTCTCCTCGCTGACTTGAGCGCCAACCCCCAGCTTCTCCTTGATCTTCTTCTCGATCTCGTCCGCCAAGTCGGGGTTGTCGCGCAGGAAGTTGCGGACGTTCTCCTTGCCCTGGCCGAGTTGGTCGCCCTCGTAGGTGTACCAGGCACCCGACTTGCGCACGATCCCCTGCTCGACGCCGACGTCGATCAGCGATCCCTCCCGGCTGATGCCCTGGCCGTACACGATGTCGAACTCGGCCTGCTTGAACGGCGGCGCGACCTTGTTCTTCACCACCTTGACCCGGGTTCGGTTGCCGACCGCGTCTCCACCGTCCTTGAGGGTCTCGATGCGCCGCACGTCCAGCCGCACCGAGGAGTAGAACTTCAGCGCCTTGCCGCCGGTGGTCGTCTCGGGAGAGCCGAACATCACGCCGATCTTCTCCCGCAGCTGGTTGATGAAGATGGCGGTGGTGCCGGAATTGTTCAGCGCACCGGTCACCTTACGCAGCGCCTGGCTCATCAGTCGGGCCTGCAGGCCGACATGGCTATCGCCCATCTCGCCTTCGATCTCGGCTCGCGGCACCAGGGCGGCGACCGAGTCCACCACGACGATGTCCAGGGCGCCGGAGCGAACCAGCATGTCCATGATCTCCAGCGCCTGCTCACCGGTGTCCGGCTGGCTG
>Ga0157372_10000578_pt1 | contig 39984 bp, 41 predicted proteins | sample C55metaG_FD_115307 | JGI IMG/M metagenome (GOLD analysis project Ga0157372, IMG submission 115307) | Corn rhizosphere microbial communities from Kellogg Biological Station, Michigan, USA - C5-5 metaG | ecosystem: Host-associated > Plants > Roots > Rhizosphere > Soil | place: USA: Michigan...
GGTGAACACCGCCAAAGCTTTAGGGCAGGTCATGGCGCACGCACAACAAGGCTCGCTTGGTGACTTTAAAATTGTGTTGTTCTCACTGACTACGCTTGATATTTGGTTGAAGCTGTATGAGTCAGTGGACGCCGATACCTACCCGTACCCCTACAGCCCGCAGGAATTTATGCAGGTTATTGGGATGCGAACATTGGTGTTTGATGAAGTTCACCAATCTGCCCATCAGGTCTTTAACTGCATTATCCATTTCCATGTGATGAAGCAGATTTATTTATCCGCGACACTCAAGTCTGATGATGCGTTTATCATGCGCATGTACAACGTGGCGTTCCCGATAGTGGACCGTTACAAAACCCCTGAGTGGGATAAATACATCGATGTGGTGGCACTGGAATACGGCATCGCCGACGCCCAGAAAATCAAAACCTCCTACCGCCGTCGTGAGTATTCCCACGCTGCGTTTGAGGACTCTATTCGCCGTAATCGCAAACTCTATAAGCAGTACATGGAGTTGATTTGGTCAGTGGTGCTGAATGACTATTTACGTATCCGGCAACCGGGTATGAAAATGCTGATATTCTGCGCCAAAGTAGAGACCTGTGAAACGATTGTGGCGTACGTGAAAAGGAAGCTTGCCAAACACGGCTTCCCGGAACTCACCGTGTCCAAGTACGTGGCTGAAGACCAGTATTCTGTTTTGCTGGAATCGGACATCACGGCCTCGACATTGGGTTCTTCAGGTACCGCAGTCGATATCCCGGATTTGGTGGTGGTGTTAATGACCACGAACATCTCAGCGATAGCGGCAAACCATCAGGCGGTGGGGCGTTTGCGTAAGATACTGAAACCGGAGTGGAGTGGCGTACCGTTACGATTCTTGTACACGTATTGCCGCGACATCCCGAAACAGGTAGATTACCATATGAAGAAAATCCGTGACCTGGAAGGAATCGTCAAAAGTCACACTACTCAAGTGTCCACTGTGGTATTGGACGTGAACCGAGATTAACCCATGACAAACATCACCCGTGAGTCCTGGAGAAAAGTAGAGGAAACGGATTTTTCCTCTACCCAAGGATGGATAAATGAAGGAGCCTTTGAAGAATTCCCATTGTTCAAGGCTTTCATTGAACCGTATGTCCGTAAGCAACAACCCATCGCTATCGGTGGGATTTATCGTCTGTGGAAAGAATTCCGGGGAGACGATAGTGCGTACCAACTGAGTTTAAATGACCTGAAGCGCTTATGGACGGCGTTGGCCTTGTTAAACCCAGAAGACCCGTTGTACTGTAACATCCCTGCTGAGTGTATTGTCTACGATGCCACCACTGAGCGACTGATTGACGAACTGCGCGCAGGCGCACTGCATTGACGTAATAACCCCCTCTCCCCGCCGGTTGGTAGGGAGAGGGGAATTATGCCGCTGGTTTTTTTTCTCTGTCCTAAGGCTTACCGAACTTTTCTTGCAAGGACTCCAGGTCTCTGACTGCGTCGGCGTCTGCTGACACACACTCTTCCAGAATGTCCTCGACTTCCTGATGGGTCCGTTTTAAAAACGCATCCCAGGACAATCCGGTGTGTTTGAGTACCGACGCACCGCGATAGCGTTTCAGTAACCGACGTTTGGGGGATTCGAAATCGAGCTTCTCACCGGGGTGGACTAACATCGGCCCCAGGGGGTTAGCCTGGGGTGAATCGTAGTTGTACAACCCGTATGACATGTCATAGGCTTGACTGAGCAGAGCCTCCAGCATAAAGCCGTTGGTAATGCGCATACCCGAGTCATGCAGCTCTTTTAATTCATCCGACCACCCACGGGGCGGCAGACCAAACCGTCGGTGTGTGACGTGCCTTACGCTGTCAAAATCTGCGTCAGCCTGTTGGACAGCAGGGTAAAAAAAGTACTGACCACATCCACCGGAATGATGACCTGGTTCGGTGCATCCGGTCGCAGTTGCGTTTGGTTACACTTCGGACAGGTAAAGTTTACGATACCCACGATGGTACACGTCGCCTGGTCATTAAAGCGTTTGATGCCTTCGTCAAGCTTGCTGACCACGGACGTATCGCTGCTCAGGGTTTTGGCTAAGCGCTCAAGCGTCGTGCGGTCTTCGATGTACTGGTCGTCTTCGCCTTCTGCGCCCTGAATCACAATGTGTTTATACCAGTGTGAATACGCTTGCAGTGTAGAGAGGACGGCCTGACGGTACATGTAGTCTTCACGCTCACGACCCCGCAGGTCTTTACCGAAGACTTCCTGTGCGTCACGGTCAATCCCATCCACCCAACGGCGACCTGAGTCACGGTACGTCGCCAGAGTCGGCATCTGCAGCGTGACGTTGATGCCATCACGCAATTCAATGGTGGACCCTTCAAACTCCGCAAACTCAGATTGGTACTTCAGGATTTCCTCAGAGGTCACCGAGTCGGTTTTGCGACGAGCCATTAAGCGACGTTGGGATTCGTTCAGACGCGACGTATCCGCCCAGTACATTTTACTTAACGAAATCATCCCTTCAAAGATAGCGGTACATTTCGTGATGTCAGCCGTACAAGGTTGGGTAAAGTCATAGCCATTCGGGTAAATGGTACACAACAGACCCATTAACAGATTGGGAATGTCAGACACCAGAATGTGGTTGTCCAGTGCGGTTTCCAGGCCTTCTGCACCGGGCTTTAAGGTGACCGCTGAGATGTGGTCATAGGCAAAGCGCATAACGTGGTCGACGATGTAAACCTGGTAGTTGTCAAACACCGCGCCTCGGGTAGCACGTCCCAGACTGATTTTTTCCTGCTGGATACGTTCCTGCAGTTCCAGGATTGCCTCTTCCATAGGAGGAACAAACGTCACCCAAATCCCGGAGTTCCACAGCGGCCATTGCAGGTGGGTACCCAAAGACATACGCTGTTGCACACGGCGAATCGCCGCATCCCCACTCAGCGTCTGACCATTGGACATGTCAGCCAGCTTAGGCACGCCCACACGCAGACGAACACCTTCGTGCTCGACAAACTGACGCCAGGTGGCATTGTCACGCCAGGCCGCAAAGCCTGCGTGGTCATCCATCAAGGGTGAGAACTGGTCAGCGTTCTGAATAGCCGACACCCATTTACCGGCATTGGCCGGGTCGGGCAGTTCAATGTTTTCCAGGGATGATAGCGCGGCTGCCGCACCGCGCACGGTGGTGTACAACAACGTGATGGTCTGGGCCAAATCTACCGGACGGCGATTAGCTGGACGTTCGCTACGAATCGCCAGGTCTTCTTTGGCGTTGGGTTGGTAGCGGGTCTCATCAATCTGTGGCTCCACGGTTTCATCCACCGTCTCACTCTCAGGCGGTTGTGGGGCGTCGGTAGGTGTCGCAGGCGGGGTCACCGGTACGTCGGCTGACACCGCATCAGCAGGTTGACCCAGTTCGATTTCTTTTGGCTCATCATTCTGAGACATGGGCATTCTTCTCCATTACAGCGCGGGTTTGTTCAATCAGGGCTAACAGCTCAATGACTTGTGGCGTGACTTTCTGCGACCAGGATTCGTTCCACTGCTGGTATTGTTCACCCAACTGAATGGTCACGAACTCCAGGTTATCCTGTTGCTCACGAAACGACACGGCGGACTCACGGTCGTTGGCGCTCCAGGCGGCTTTACGTTTGCTGTTCAAGTCATCCCAACAGGCACGGTGTTCATCCACATTGGACTTGATTTTCATCAACGCTTCCATGAACGGTCCGATGTCAGCAACCAGCCCTTTGGCCAGTTGATTCACACGCGACAGTTCAACGGCGTTGGCAATAAAGTTAGGGTCTTTGAGAATCGGGCTGACTGTGGTCACCGCATGGACCTGTGACAAACAGGTTTGATGCAGGGTAGTTAAGTCAGTCCAGATACGACCAGGGACATGGTTCTCTTCGGACTTGGTCCGGCTTTTACGGGGTTTAGTACTGGTAGGCATGGATTCGTTTCCTGAAAAAAGGGGCAGTGGCTCAATAAATTGTTGCGCAAAGTTGGAATTAACGGACAGTGGCGGCTGTAAATTTTATACAAAGTATCGACATACTGTGTAATTACTCACGGACACTCTAGGGGCTAGGTCACCATGTTTGACGATTTAGAACACTACCTCAGCACCATTATGGCGCCTGAGCGCATCGATGTGGTGCTCAGTATTTTAAACAAAATTACCACGCTTACCGGTCCTGATGACCCGGTGGCGTTCAGTCAATATTCACTGGGGGTACCGGTTGAAGTCGACCCCATGGAAGAACTCGCGCGCTTTGACGATGCGATTGAAAACCTGATTCGCATGTCGCTCGGTGAACTCGGTATCGTGCTGGATGATGACCACTACGACTCCGGTAAGCTCCCAGTGATTGAACGCATGCTGTTCGCCTTTGAACATGCGGCGGTCTGGCAGGACTCCGAACGCTTACTGGCCATCCTGGTGGATGCCGATGACCGCGAAGGGGCGATGGCTGAACTCATTGCAGAAATCAACGGTGATGAAGAATCCCAGTACGCGGAACTGATGCAGTCGGTGTCAGGGGATTTCTACAACAACTTACTGAACGTGATTCAGTCTAACTCCGAAGCGGATGCCGTGGAAATCATGCAGACCACCGCGATTCCTACCGCCCGGATTCAACGTCACTTCCAGGGACGAGGGGAATCCTTTGTAAGTCGGGCAATTCGTGAAAATACCCTGACGTTTGGCCTGAGCTATCCGTTCTATCTTAAGTTCTATGAGAACTATCTCTGGGACATGGAACCGTCAGTATTGGTCGAAGCGTTGGTGGATTTCGCTGTGTGTTCCAGTGCCGAAGAATCCGACATCAACAAACTGGCAACCGAAGCAGTGGGTCATTACGCAGAGACTATCGAAGCGGGCCATCAGCTTAAACTCATCATGGCGAAACACATGGTGCAGTTACCGGCAAGCTATCGTGTTGCCCCGGCTCCGGAGGCACTCTGATGTTACTGCGTCAATTCTTTTTTGTGGCGTGCAATGCTGACGCGTACAAATACCGTGAATGGGTGATCAATGCCTTTAATGCAGCAGGCGTGATTTCCTCCATTGACGATGTGATGGGGTCGGATGTCCGCTACCCATACCAGCTGTTTAAACAAAATGGCAAAACGATGTTCGTCGGGGACGACTCGGACCTGCATGAAATCGAAGACGCCCCTGAAACGGGAGCACTCTACAGCTTTCGTCAACCCGTGAGCTTAGAGGCTCGCGAGATGCCGAACCAACCCGTGCCGGTTGAAACCACCTACGGGGAGTGCTACGTCAACTACCTGATTCGGGTTTACCCGTTTGGCAGTATGGTGGAGTTCATCCCCGGTAAGGTAAAGACCGGGACGATTGTGGGTAAAATCCTGCCTACGCTGTTGGACAACCCCAAAGACGGCCACTACGAGCCTGGCAAAATTTACGTCAAGCACCTATTGTTATATATCGAGGCCGTGATGACATTAATGGGGTTGGTGCAGTTAGCTGTGCCGTCAGCCACCCCACGCAGTATCACCACCAGTCCCGATATGTTGGCATTGCGTGACCGCTTGCTCGAAGAGAACAAAGAGCGGTTACACGATCCGGCTGTGATTGCAACCATTGATAAGCAGTTGGTCGACTTAGACCGTCAATGGATTCAAGCAGACCCGGACAAAGGCTTCTACTATAAGGACAAATCCTTTAACGTTGCCCGTAAGAAAATGTTCAGCTTCCATGGCGCAGAATCAGGCTTCTCTACAGATGGTTCTATCGACGTGGTAGTGAACTCGTTGTCAGAAGGCTGGGACTTGTCTAAGTTACCAGCCATGGCAAACTCCATGCGTGACGGGTCGTTCTCCCGTGGCGCAGAGACCGCGCTCGGCGGAGAGGCAGTTAAATTCTTCCAGCGCGTACTGCAAAACGCCTCAATCACCGTTGATGATTGTGGTACGAATCTTGGTATGCCCACTGCCATTACACAGCAAAACGCGGAAATGTATGTAGGTCTGTACATTCAGCAAGGCACAGACTGGACGTCTTTTGATTCCGCAGGCGTCAAACAGTTCATTGGAAAAACCGTGCTGGTACGCAGTCCTCAATTCTGTCGCGCGCCAGAAACGGATTTCTGTAAAAAGTGTATGGGTGATAAGTTGTCCATATCCCCAAACTCGTTAGCATCAAGTGCATCGGAAGTGGGGTCAGTCTTTATGAACACCTTCATGAAACGCATGCACGGTAACGCACTGGTGCTGGCTAAATTCGATTATAAAACGTCACTGACATAATGGAGGCCATCCCATGGCAGACGAAAATAACAATCAAGCGCAAGTACAGAACGATATCCAACTGGATGACCAGCAAGAAGCGCAGCAGGTGCAGAAAGATGCCGACCTGCAGAAACGCTTAGCCTGGGCAAAAGACCACAGCCCTGAAGTGTACGACGAGATTTCGGGTAACAGCGAACTCTCCCATGCGGAAATCGTCATCATGCTGGACGACGCCCACGTACCGGAAGCGGAAGACATCACTGACGGCACCAATGACGACAACGCGTCAGACAGTGCCAACCAACCAGCGGAAGAGAACACCGCCGGTGACGGTAGCAACGATGCCACCACCAGTGATGCGCAGAACGCCCAGTACGCTGCTGAACAGGCAGATGCCACCCCAGGCACTGACCCGGATGCAGAAGAGGCAGCTGACCCTGCTACTCTGGCTGACGATGAAGAAGCCCCAGCACGCACGCAGGCGGAACAAGCCGTACGTGACGGTGAAACCCTGGATGGCGGTGTTGACCACTCAGTAACGGATGAACAGTCCACCACTGAACCGGCAACGTCACTGGCCCAAGCTGAACACCGTGATGCGAATCTGGCGAACAGCGACAGTGATGAAGCCCAGCAACGCAGCGATGAGCTGAACCGTGATGCCCAGGAACTCGTGGGTGTGGAAAACGCTGACCAGAAAGCGCCAGAAGATGGCAGCATGACGGATGGCGGTACCCCAACCACCACGAACCCGGACGGCATCGCGCAGAAGCCTGCCGAAGAAGAAGTGTCTCAGCCGGAAGCAGATACCACTGCGACCTCGACCATCGACGAACCGACGGATGAAAAGAAAGACATCCAGAACGATGACTCGAACCTGGACGAGCGTCTGCCGGACGACACCGATATTCTGCCGGAAGAAGCCCAGCCAGCGCATGACCTGGGTGGCAGTGACCCGGACTCAACGCCGAGCACTGATCCGCATGCTATCGACCCCACGGCTATCACGCCGCAGACCCCGGGTACTGACCCGGTAGCGGAAAGCTCAGCATACAGCATCGACGGTCAACCTGACCCGGATGCGGTAGACGTTCACAATGCCAACAACGAAGACCAGCAGAAGGCGGAGTCCGCTCCAAATTCCACGGAATCTGTTGAAGGCCGTGATACCGATGCCCTGAGCAAAAACCCACTGGCCCCTGAAGAAGTGCCAAACGCACCGATTGAAGGCGCAAGTGAAGCGCAGGCCAACCAGCCTACGCCAACCGACGGTCGTCGTCCGGACGAAGTTGACCAGAAACCCATGGCCAAAGACAAAGAACCAACGGCGCTTCCACAGACCCCTGGTGATTTGGCAACCGGTACCAGTGATGGCGTGAACTCACTGACGGCACCAGAAGCCACTGATTTGGTTACTTCAAAAACCCATAAATCTTCCGATCCGTCTACCATGGTCCAGCTCGATACCAGTGCGCAGGCCAATGACTTCGTGAAGTCTGATGAGGACGATGTGCGTAATAACCCAGGTCCGAACCCGAACGCCCGTTCGGCTATTCCTTCTCCTTCTGACGTATTAGGTGACCGCAGTGCGCAGGGCACCGATATGCAGGTTAACTCACAAAGGTCTGTACCCGTGGCACGTTTAAACGATACCCTGAAGTCCTACGTGGACGAAATGGCTTCTAACAAAAGCCACAGTGATGCCGAAGGCGGCAACATCCAGCGTCAGCTTTACCGTGCGATTCAGAACGTAGTGTACACTGAAGACACCGGTGATTTTGTCGCAGGCATGAACCTGCTGCTCGATACCATCGATGAGCAGTCTACTGGTGTGTTCTCTGAGCGTAATGCATTCCGCTTCTGGCCACACATCAGTCTGCCGCAGTCTGAGCGTCTGGAATTCGAAAACCTCATGCGTTTGTTCGTGAACCTGGGGCCGAAAGACGGTCGTAAAGAATCGCTGAAGCACACTGATCTCAACAGCGCTCTGCAGTACACCCGTAACGATGCGGTGAAAGAGCGTCTGACGCAGTACATCAAGAAAATCACCAGCTAATCCGTTAGCCGTGACATAACCAGCCCACTCCTAGCCTCGGCCGGGAGTGGGCTGTATGCCGTTACTGTATGTTTTTGTCTGCTTTAAACGATGCCAATAGGTCATGCATCTGTGGCAGCTTGTAGATGTCCGTACAGAGTTCCACCCCGTTAGTGGTAGCTGACATCAGATTGATACCCGTACGTCGCTGTACGACCTCTGTGACGCCTTCTATACCACACAACTCACCGAGCGTAGTCTCACGTGAGATGTTCATGATGATTACCCCGTACGGATACGCTGACTTCACGTCAAGGTCCGCTACGTGTGCTCGAATCATTGAACGGATATGGTCGAGCCCTTTAAACACCGGCAAGCCGTTATCCACAATCAGATACGAGGCCAGACTCACAATCCACCCGGTTAAATCCAGGGTCTCCTCATCCATGTCGGTCTTCACGGTTTTCCCACCGGTACCAATCACTTTGCCTTTGTTAATCACAAAGAAGTGCAGGTCGTTCACCAGCATCGTGGGTTGTCGGTTGTAGTTTGAATACTCCGACCAGCCACATAACGTTGAGACCATGGTCCCTAAGTCATTGGTGGTTTCATCCAGGATTTCCGTGGACACACAGTCCCATAACGCATAGGCACAATACACATCCCGAAAAGAGGTCTGCATAATGTCGTGCCATTTGAACCCGCCTTCAACCACCCCAGACAACATGTCGGATTCGTGACGCAGTTTACCCAACGGCGGTTTACATTCCCGTTTCAAGACATCATCAAGACCGTAGCTGAAGTCGTTACCGCCTGCCAGACGAACACGTTTATAGGTACACATCGCACACAGTACATAGAAGCCTGCGGTGAGATACAATGTGTGCCATTGCTCAGCGGGGTTGATACCGATTTCACGACCGGATGCTGCTTTCTTACGTGACGCACCTTGTTCGTATTCACACCGACGAAACTTGCGCGGTACCCGAGGGTCACACAGTACGTCAATGGGGTCTACGCCGAAGTGGGCAAGGCAGCGCATGATTTTGGGAATATCAAAGTTCTGGTTCCAAATTGCCAGGATATCCGGTTGCCATTCGTGTGCCCGGTCGAACACCGCTTTGATACACTCTACCGGCCCGTCACACATCACGATTTCAATGTCTTCAAGCTTCAGACGTTCACGGATACGTGGACCGATGGTTTCGTCCTGGAACAACTTGAATTCAATCGCCCGACGGATTTCATTAGCTGCATCGGCATGTTCCCCGTACCAGCTTTTGTCTACCGCCAGAATAGCTTTGTCCCGAAACGTCAACTGTGCCGTGATGGGAAATTCATCTTCGGTGTTAACGTTGGTTTCTAAGTCCAGTACCGCCACGTCGTTTTTGCTGCGAGCGTTTGGCCACTGGGTCATGTAGTTGGCTTTGAGCAGACACGGGGTGGAGACATCCGCGCCGTACAGGTACTGTGACGAGGACAAACGACGCATCCCGTGACTCGGGTCACCGTAACCCAACGCCTGCACAACCCGGTTCGGCATCTCTATCTGGGTGGTGGTGAACACATCACATTTCTTCATGTCCTCCCACTCTTTTTTGTCAGTGTGGGTTTGGTAGGCTTTTTTGGTCACCCAAATACGGCGTTTGTAATTGCCCCAGAAACTGAGGCGGTTTTCCGTACGCCCATCGGGAAAATGGATTTTCTCTTTGATCGTCAGTAAGTCATGCGGACTGCCATCCCGGGCAGGACTGTAAATCGCATGTTTGCACTCGTACCCGATAGCACCCGGTACGTTAAAATCAGGTTTTGGTGGATTGCGCATTGTAAAGTCCCAATTGTTGCAAGTCGGTCATCTACACCATTCAAGTTCCCTCTAAGAAAATACAGACCCCGTCTTGCGTCAATAATGTGTTAAAACCTAGAACCGGTGCTTCCACCTGTTTACATTACCCGTTACGGAGTTCTCGATGAAACAAAGACAACGTACTTCTATCAGTCTGGAAGCTATCCGGCACCAAACTGATAAAAAGGCTTACAAGGAGCTGGTAGGCTATTTTGGTATGCTGCGCAACAGTGCAGGTGACCCGGTGGACACCTATTTTAGTTTGGTTGAAAAACAGCTACTGAAAACGCTGCGTCTGCATTACGGTATCAGTGCGACCAGCCACGTCGTGAAAGACGGTGCCAACGATTACACCCTGGCAGTGGGTTTGCCAGCCTTTACGGAAAAGCACCCGCTGGTACAGGGCAAGTTCAGCAACGTGGTCAGTGGAAAAGCCAATGCCGGTACGGTCAAAGAACTGCTGACAGCACCGGATAACATCCTGGGCTTTGGTGTGGACTACGAGACCGGTCGCCTGACAGGCTTTGCCACCCAACTGGAAGTGCCGCTGTATATCGGTGAGTCCATCCTGCGTGACGGAGAAATCACCGCTGAAATGCTGGCCACTGGGGTCCTGCATGAAATCGGTCACGTGATTACCTATTTCCTGAGTCTGCGCTACTCGACCTCCACGAGCTGGGCCATTCGCTACGCCATTGAAGTCCTGGAAGGTACCGATGGCGATGAGTCGTTCCTGATTTCCATGAACAAACTCGGCAACCTGCCCACGCCACAAGACGTGGAACGCAAAAGCGTGCTGGACGACAAAGCCAAGAAAGACCGGGTGACTCTCATCATCCTCGACCAGGCCCGACAAATCACCCGTTCTGCTCTGGGTACTTGTTTTGCTGACCAGTCTTCCATGGAAGCCCTGGCTGACCAGTTTGTGGTGCGCCACGGTGATGCCGTAGAGTACGCCAAACTGATTGAGTTTTTCTCACGACGTGAACGTCCGGTAATGAACAAAACCGAAATGGTGATCGCAGGCGCGATGTGTGCGGTAGCAACCATGGTTCTGGGTCCGATTACCACACTGGCTTCTTTTGCGGTGAGCTTTAGTATCGGCATGTTTATCCACGGGTCCATGGTTGCGGGCACGCCGTATGACAAAGCGTATGAGCGTACCGTGCGCTTGCGTAATGACATGGTTGCCGTGCTGAAAAGCAGTGACCAGGTTGACGTGCGCAACCACATGTTGCTGGACATCAAAGCCCTGGACCGCATTCTGCCGATGATCAAAGCCAATGAGCCGATGATCAACAAAGCCCTGCCGTTTTTCTCCAGTAACCTGCGTAACCTGCGTCGTGAGAAATCACTGGTTCAGGCCGTAGAAAGTTTGTTTAACAATCCGCTGTATGTGCGTGAAGCACAGCTGGCTCAAATTTCTGAACTGTAAGGATTCTCTACCATGTCGATTCATAAACTTAAAGCCATTGCCGAACAGGTTCTGAGCGTCGCCACAGCGGTGCCTTACAGTGCCGGTATTACCGAAGGCGCCAGCCCAGCTGATGAGGTACGCAGTGCTAACGAAGGCCTGGAGAAACTCCTGAGTGCGGCCATCGGGTATGCTCTACCTTTACCTACCGAAGTGGTTGGCTCACCGAAGCTATGGTTTGGTGAACAGTACGGTCAAAGTGTGGGTACTCTGGTGTCGTTAATCGGTGAACTGCGTATCCTGAACCCGGAACTGATTGCCATGAACGCCCAGGGCGTGTGGTTGTACCGCTATGCGCAGACGTTCTCACTGAGCTCGCTGATTCAGTTCGGTCAGTTGAACAGTGGTGTGGTGGCCGGGATTTCGTGCCTGGAAGCGTATTGTCGTGACCGCCAAATCGCCAATGCGGCGATGCCACTGATGGCCATCGAACAGATGGGTAAACTGGTCATGGACTTTCATGTAGACCTGGCGAAGGAAACTGCGGATGCATAACACCGACCCTTACGGTTTCGGTACGGTGCTCTCTTTAGAAGCGTTTGATACCACTGGTCTGGATTTAACCCGGGCTGATGATGCGAACGCCATCAGTGAGTTAGTCAGTGCGGCTAACTCCATGGAAGAGCTCTCTGAAACCCTGCTGACCAACCAGGCGGTATCCCGTAACGATGCCGTGACCATGGAATCGATTGCCCCGGGTATTCTCCCGACTCGGGCACCGGTTAACTCGTTCACGTTACACCCAACCGCGACCAACCTGAAAGTGGCCCTGGAAGCCATTGGGAACTGGCGTAACCTGAACATTGCCAACATGCTGAAAGCCATCTATAAGTTTGTGGCCAACGTCATCAGTTGGGTTATCAACAAAATCAAATCGCTGTTCGGTAAAGGCAGTGACCCCAAAGACGGGAAGCGGGTGGTGGATAACCTGCGTCTGACGGTCACAGCGGCAGACGACATCATCACTCAGACCTCGCCGAACGTGGATGCCAAAAGCATTGCCAAATACAACGAAGCCCTGGAGAAAGCCAAACTCAAAGTCTCTGACCATTTCAACCATTTGGTCCGTGATTTGGTGAACTCCCCGGGGACCATCTCGGCACTGAATAACTTGCGCAGCAATATCCACACGGCGTATGCCAAAGTGGACACGCTCAGCAACAAGTTCACGATTGCGTTGGATTTGTGCAAAGCCGAAGGGACGTACCAGGAGGCCAACAACCTCCTCAGTGATTTGGCAGCGTTTAAACCCGAAACGTTGGTGGACTTAAAAGAGCTGGCCATGGTGATTGACATCACCAAACGCTCAGCCCAACTGAAAGGTGACGAACAGGCCAAAGCCCTGCGTGAACTGTGTGGCCGTCAGTCAGCTAAGCGGTCAAGCTGGGATGTGAAAACCCAGGACACCGTGCAAGCGTTCCACCTGCTGGCTGACCGTGTAGTGGCGTTGCTGGATGCGGTGGATGACCCACAGATTGGCACGGACATTCCTGAGGTCAAAGACTTCAGTGAAAAGGCCAAAGGCGCACCCGATGCGATTTCCTCCTCACTTATCAACGCATCCGATGTCATGACGCGGGGCTTTGAAGTGATGCAGGATGTCGTGGCAGTACTTGTGGCTATCTATCAAGAACTGATGAGCCTGGTACAAGTCATGTGGGACGCAGCTAAGTTCCTCATGGGTGCAGTGGCCACCACGGCTAAGCAGACCAGTGAAGTGAAAGAGACCGTAGCCTCAATTGAGGCCCGGTTAAAAACAGCACTGAAAAAAGCATAAACATAAACCCTACTCCTAGCCACAGCCGGGAGTAGGGTTTTATGCTGTTAGTTGGTATCGGTGGAAATGGTGTTGACGGTACGCTGATGACGCACCGCATCCACCAGAATATCATCCTGCACTTGCAAGGTGCCTTCTGGCAACACCACGTTCTTGCGTTTCACAGAACAGCGGGTGATGTCATCGGTTGACGTAAAGACACTGAGGTCTTTGTTCTTACCCAGTGGGTCGACGTCCACGGCCATGACGTCTTGCCCTAACGCGTCTTTAATCACAGACCCCAACCCATCCACACTGAAGGTACTGTCCTGTAAGGTGTCATGCGTGAGTTGCACACATTTGTCTTCCATGGACTCTTTCAGCTGGGTGTTGTTGTAGTTGGCCTGTGACAAATACAACCGAATCACAAACGACTGGGTCGAACTGATGGTGGTTTCAACCCCACTGCCAATCAACACGGTGATGTCACCGAGAGTCGTGGCCGGAACGTAGTAGAGTTCCGTGTTCTCCAGGAGCTGGTCATTGATGTCAGCGATGTCTTTGAGGTAACCCACCACGGCATCACACACTTCCGTGCGGTACGCCACGTCATTGGCATCGGTAGCAAAATAGAAGCGACCGTCCAGCAACATCAAGTCCACATGGCGAACCACCGCACGCGGGCCTTCTTCCACCAACTCCCCGTTCTCCCTGACGGGGTCCCCTTTACGATGGGCATAAATGGTATCCCCGTTGACATCCTTGCGCAGGTCACCGGCTTCGTGTAACACCACCAGAGAATACTGCTTGGTGGTATCGTCGTAGCGCAGGACTTTCTGCCCATTGGCGTCGGTCTGGTATTCTCGGGATTCGTACACCGCTGGCACGTCTTCTGCGTAGCGTTTGTAGGTAACCGAATCTTTCACCGTACGGGCACGACGCCACAAATAAGTCAACGGTACACCAAACGTCAGCGTCAGGGACTCCTGTGTCACCCCGATAGCGCTGTCCGGCAGTTGCGGTTTGTATACCAGTTTGTCGATATCAGTGGGTTTGATATCGTTCGCCCCGGTATAGTCCGACACTGACCACACCAACCCGAATTCCTGGGTGAGTTCTGACAACGTGTTCACGATATTGCCTTCATACAGACTAAACCCCTTGAGCTGGATTTGGTCACTGCGGTTCAGGAAATACGTCGTGTCCAGTGTAAACTGGAACACCCGTTCGTTGGCATACAGTGGTGCCGTCGGCGGCATGCGTCCCACTAACTCCCCGGTCAGAAACGCATAGTCATCTTCCCCCACGGCCCGGTAGGCCAGTTGCAGATGGACTTGTGAATCCGCCAGGGCTTTGTACGTATCCCCGGTTTCGGCAATCACTGTTAACACATACCCGGTAACAGTACGTACCAGGGTGGCGTTGCCGGTACCGGCCAGTAACAACGTGGAGGAGTTTTCTGCCTCGAAGCTCCGGGCACCGATGGTGGGTGACGCCAGGTGATAGGCCCGCATGTCGAATTGGTTGTCCGCCGTATCCAGGACGTAATGGAACGGAGTGTAGACCAACTGACGGGTAGGGTCTTCGATTTCAATCAACAACTCATCCCAGTTCTTTGCCTGTGCGTACCCGGTTACCCGACGGTAGTCCGCTTCGGCCATCACCGACAACACGTTGGACCGCAGTTCAAACAACGTATCCGGTGTCAGCGTCACTGACGTGCCGTTATCAATCGTGGTCGACCGTTGCGCCAGGCTCTCCAGGTTGGTTTCCAGTAACCCCACCATGGAACCGGCCCCAGCACGCAGACTACCTGATGACGGCGCAGGCAGCGCTTTGGAGGCAGCATACAAACGACTGGTGATGTTGTCTTTGGCTTTAAGAATCTTAAAGCCTTTGATTTCCTGTGACGTTTCCAGTTGTTGTCCGGTAATCGGGGTGTTCACGTACGTGGCGTTTTTGATGACCTGTTTACGCAGGGTGTCAAAGGAGATCGGATTAGCTCCACCGGTGGTTTTGCTGTCCGAATACACGGCACCTGAAATCGAGGTAATGGGTGCAGAGTATTTGGCCGTGTCCAGTCCGGTATCCAAATCGATACAGTCCATCTGAAACTCATCGGTGTTGTACTCACCCAGGTTCATGTTCAGCGGGCCTTTGGTGGTGTAGATGTCCACCCGAAGCTGTGCGCCCAACATGTTTTGGGTAAAGTAAATCTGCGGGATGTAGACGTTGAGTTTCCCGTCAGCCACTTTGAGTTTCGCCGTGACTTGTTTGGCGTCATAGACCTGGTCACTGTGGGTGGTCAGATATTCCGTCCAGGTCCGACCGTCGTTGTTCATCCCGTACACCCGACAGTAGTAATACTGGTCGGTTAAATCAAAGCTTTTGTTATACCCGGACAACGACGACAACGCACTGAGGGTAGAGGTCAGGGAAAACTGTTTGACGTCGATGGGAATCAACATCCACCAATCGTTGTTGTCTTTTACTTTGATGTTGGCACGTGACCAGGGCACCAGATTGGTTTTCAGTTCCCACAACGGGGAAGGGATGTCGTTGAGGTACACAACCTGGTAGCCGCCATGGGGCATTAACCGGATTTCAATCGGGTACTGCATCCCGAACTCCACCCCGTTGACTTTGAACCGAGTATTGCGGGGAATCACCAGTTTCTTGACATCGCTACCGGGAACGGCAACGACCTGGTTGCCGATTTCTGCCCAACGCAAGGCCAGTATCATGGTGGCCGAATCCGGTAAGCTAAAGCGACCCAGGTAATCGACGTCTGACATGTGGCGGTACAGGTCATCTTCAGTCACCGCCAGTGACGGGTAGAGTCGCCGGGTAATGGCTTCAACGCGCATTACCGTGGCCGCTGAGGTGGCCGCATTGGCTTCCAGTAAAAACATAAACGGGTTGGTGGCATCCACGATATCCAGGGTCCCGTCCATGGCCGCCTCTAAGGCTTCAAGCTGATACCGCTGCATCAAAGCCGGGTTGTTACGCACCGCCAGCAGGTTGGTAATCAGGGTTTCTGTTTTATAGGTCATTGTACGCTCCGTAGATTAGGACCTGGCGAACATGTTGTATTCCGCATCCGTAATCCACCATTGGAGTTCGTTGGTATAGATGTTGATGTGCGGCAACGCCATGTAGTTATAGTTCAGGGCTTCGTCGATAGAAATCTGACGCCAACCCGACGGACCGGTAGATGTTCCGGTGTTGCGGTTATCTCGAATATTTTTGAGTGACCCACACCAATCGCCCCCGAGCTCGTTGAATTCCTGCAACACAATCGGATCGTTGTACTGTGCAGCAACGCAGGTAAACGGAATCGACAATTGTTGATTACTGAAGTTATACGGACGGGTGGCATCGTAGTTAAACGAGGAACCCATCGGGGTGGAGGTTGGAAAGCTGGCGCCCGTAATCGCCCATTTCTGAACGAAGCGACGGGACGGGTCCAACACGAACTGGTAAATGCGGGTCTGGTAATCGACCTCATTTAACGCAATCATGTCTGGGTACGGGTCCAGCAAACCGTTGTAAACATATGACGCATACGTGCACCACGTGTCAATCAACAATGATATAGGGTCACCGGCCGTGTTGCTAAAGTTAGCAGTCAGCTGAAAGACTTCGTTGGTGGCGTACAGGTCATCAACCATTGCCGTGGATTCTTTCCAGTTCCCGGCTTTGGATTGCCAGTACTGTACCACCGGGTCAGGCCAGCCCGATAAACTCAACAGGTTGTTCGTGAGAATCGGAATAAAAGGCAATCGTGGGTCGACCAGTGGCGTAATCACACCACGAGTGACCTCACCGACATGGTCTAACATACACCGGATAGCACGCTGTAAAGTAATGCTGTCAATGGTGGCTAACTGATTGAGTTTACGGTCTTGTCCGAGGTTGTCTGCTGACAGACACATACGCGGTTTTGTGAAGAATGTAATGCCGGTGTTGTCCTGGTTCCCGACAACCGGGTTTCCGGTGCCGCGAAAGTTAATGCCTCGCAGCATATTGAAATGGGCGCGCTTCAAGTCACCCAGACCAGAACTCCGGGTAATTTTTTCGACTTCCTGCAACCAGTCCGCAGCAATAGAATCACTGTTTACCGACAACAACCGTTCCGCACCCGCTGAGTCTTGTCCAAACGTAAATTGGTTATTACTGAGAACTGGGGTAGCCATATTTTTTGAACCTATAATCTTGAAGGGGTTAAATCCATGTCTTTACTCACACTATTGCCTGCCCTGGTATCATCCATGAAAGGTGCTGGCGGTACACTCGGCGCCGGTGTCTGGGATGCGAAATCCAGTGCAAATTCCAGTTTGGTGGAATACACCAAAGACCTGAACGTTGAGTTTGTGACGTTGCTGGACGATGAACTGGCACACCAACCGTACCTGGGCGACATTCTGCAAAACGGTCTGAGCCTGGCCACGGCGTACTACTTACGTGCTGCTGCAGTGGACACCACCATTGGCGGCGTAAAGGTCAAAGACCGTTTAAATAAAATCAACCCTAACCGTTCTGGCTCCATGGCAGGCGTCGCAGGGGCGGGCTTTAAGCTCATCAGTAAAGAAGACATCCATGACGGATTACCGAACTATCTGTCAATGGAAGATGCCAATCAATCGGCAGCTGTCGCAGGCAAAGCCCCGATGGCACCGAAAGCTCTGGTCAGTGGCGCGGGCGCAGGTAGCCGTTACGGTGAAGCCATTCGCAGCTATGACTCGATGTTAGTCGGCAAGAACATTGAAGTCACCATCAAAGAGAACGGCCAGGAAGCCACGTTGCCAGTTAACGTGCGTTTATCGGTACTGGGTGCTGACTCGCAGGAAATCGTGGACATTCTCGGTCTGGCCTCACAACAGAACTCAGAGAAAGAACGTCGCTTCCGCTTTAAGTCCGGTCAGCTCTCTGCGCTACGTGACATGATCATGTGCGATGACCTGATTAAACTGCACACCAAAACCCTGATGAAAGAGAAGTCCGGTTTCTATGCCAGTACACTTGCGCGTCGTGCTAAGAACCGCATGGCGGCACTGTCATCCGGTGAAGTCTCAGTGGCAGCCGCCTCGAACCTGGTGATTATCAGTGACGTGACTGCCGCGCGTCTCGAAGCGCGTCTCGGTGGCAAGTTAGACCGTCATCAGGATAGTGAAGAAGTCTTTGCGACCACGGGTACCATGTTGCTGTTCGTGGTGAACACCAAATGGGAAAACGTGACCATGTACACCAAGTCCATGGCCAATTCTTCAACCGTGTCTTTGCGCAACATCAAGATGATGAACAAAGATGGCGGCGATGGCATTCTTGAATCCCTGCAGAAAATGCTGGCAGGCAAAGGCCCGATTTAATCCCTTCCTTTAAAGGACACTGACTCCGATGAAACTGATTGCATTTATTAAAAGCCTTTTGCCGAACTTTGAACGTTCTCGCATTTTCGAAGATGTGGAAAACATGCGTGAGCAGTTGGTTGGCAAACTGAAACAACGTTATGCTGACGCCGTGGCGACACTGGTCGGTAAGAAAGCCCTGAAGTCCGCTTACGGTAAAACCACGCAGGCACGGTTTGAACGTATTTGTAGTCCACGTGGTTCAGTGAACTATCTGGAATACACGGCGAAGGTTCTGGAGCTGCTGGCGTTTGACACCAAAATCTTCAAAGAGCTGGTTGAGAAACACTTCGACCGCCAGGTCTCTTCTGATGGTATGTCATTTGTCAGTGGGAACATCCTGCAGACCATCAATGCCGCAGGCTTCGTGGTGGATTATGCCCGTCGTAATTTGTTAGCGACCGTGGGCTTTGAAACCCATGATGCGCTGGCCAATCGAGGCGGGACTGAACCGGGCCTGACCAAAGGCGAACTTCAGTGGCTGGATAAATACCGGGATGCGTTCTTTGAAGCGCTGATGATTTTTGATATCAAACCCACTGACCTGCGCTCACGTATCGAATCGGTACCGGACATGGTCGTGCCCCCGGAAGGCTACGACCAAATCGAAGAGCTGGTTGGGGGTAACACGGTACTCGACCCGAACGCTGTGGGTTTCGTGCCGCTCAAGTACAACCCGATTTATCGCATTCGTTTGCAAATCGCTAACTACCAGGTAGAGAAATACCGTGCTCAGCAGGCGGAACTCGAGTGCCTGGAGCTGCGGTTAGTGGCGCTGAAATATGCGCAGTCGGGCCGTGCTGACCCGGCCACTGAAAAAGAAATCGCGGACCTTGAAGCCCGTGTTACCGAATCCTACTTCAAAATTGAGAAGATGGAAGAAGCTTACGCTTAAGGAGCGCTCGGTATGTTCATGCCGCTGACCCGTACTTATCCGTCTGGGTTTACCCAGACGTTGCAGTCTCCGACTTCTGTTCTGGACATTACTCCGGATGCAGAAGTGGTTGAATTGTTTAACCAGGCCACCAACATGACGGTGGGCACTACCAGTTGGCCGTATGTGCGTCGGGTGATTGCCTGCGCACGACGTTTGTTTGACGACGATTTGCGTGAGTGGCTAAAGCTGCAAGATGCGAACCCGAAGTTATCAGAGAATGCCCGGGGCTTTTTAAATGACACGGTGACCTTTATTAACACCGGTGTTCGTCCGGTCAGTATTGGTGCACGTATGCGTATTTTGGTACGGGAACGTGCATTCACCTCGGTTGACCCGGGTAGCACTGCGGTGCAGACGGTAGTGGACTTGTCTGCCAAACCTATCACGCAATGGTTAAAACAGGATGGCGGGATTGTAGACATGGTGTTTACACTCAACGTTCTCTTCGGCAAAGCACTGTCACCTCAGTGATAGTGAGATAGTATGCTTAGCTCGAGCATAAACAATTTAATAGCTATTAAAGGAATTCATCGATGAGTAACCGTATGTTTGGCCGTACCCGCGTTTCCCTGGAATCGCTGGTCGAAGAACCGGCTGTGGCCGAAGAAGACGTTATTGAAATCGCAACTCGCCCTGACCCGGAAGCGGTTGAAGCGGTTGCTGAAATGAACGACGCAGGCGAAGTGGTTATCGACCACGAAACTGACGTTGCTGAACTGGCTGATGCCACTGATAACCTGGAACAGTATCGCGCGGTACTGGAAGGTTCTCTGGAAGAAAACGGTATGGACGCTGCTGGCGCCCGTGCTATCCAGGTTGGTCTGGACTCTACCCTGTCTCGTGTGGGTACTGAAATCAATACCCCTGCGCTGGAATCCTACGGTTCAGCCTCTAACCGTATCCAGGCGACCCGTCTGACCATCGAAGCGATTGGCGACAAGGTCAAAGAAATCTGGGAAGCGATCAAGCGCGCACTGGCTAATGCCTGGGCAGCCCTGAAGAAATTCTTCCTGTCTGTGTTCTCTGCGGTTGAGCGTACTCGCCAGCAGGCTGAGAAAGTGAAAGCAGCTGCCTCTGCGGCAACCGGTACCCCAACTGAAACCTCAGTGGAAGCGAAAGGCGCCGGTACCAAACTGGCAATCAATGGCAAAGTGCCAACGACCTGGGTGAAAACCGTGTCTAACGTGCTGACCTCTGCGGCTGCGGCTGTGCAGAAAGCTGACGAAATCTCTGGTCTGTATTCAAGCGTTGCGCAGTCAATGGCTGGCGGTTCTGTGACCGAAGGCATGGCGTCTGCAAGCGGTGCTGTGAAATCCTACATGGATGAAATCACGAGCGTTGCACAGATGTTTGCAAAAGACGGCGGCATGCCTGCTGCATCCAGCTTCAAAGTACCGGGCGTGGATAGCGCACGTTCAAGCGTTCAGCTGTCTGCGTTCCTGCCAGGCAATGCCGTGTTCTACGTGGCGTCACCGAAAGGTTCTGAGTCAGGTCCAATGTCTCTGGCTGATACCGTTGCTGCTTCTAAAGCAGGCTTCTATCAAATGGGCGCCAAAGGCGAAGCCTCTGATACCTTCACTGTGCTGAAAGATGCTGAAATCGTTCAGCTGGCTGATGCCATCATCGACGCGTGCAACCAGCTGGATCAGCGTAAAGACGCCCTGGCCAAAACTGCTGAGGCCGGTACTGCACTGGTTAAAGCCGGTGACTCCCTGCTGAACAAAGCAGCCAACGAATCTGATGACGTGCAGGCACAGGTCCGTCAGACCGTACAGGCTCTGCCACGTCTGGCTGAGAACTCAGGTCAGTGGCCGAAGCAACTCGTGTCCTACCTGGTTGGCGTGTCTGGTGCAACGCTGAAAGTGGCACAGGCTTCACTGAAAGCATACCGTGCTGCTGAGTCTGGCACTGCTGCGCTGGCTGCACCTGCGGCAACCGCATAATCGGGATTTCTGAAATCCTGTTGGTAAAAAGTAGGGAGTCTTTCGGGACTCCCTACCTGAAAAGGAAATAAGAATGAGCCGTTTACTTAAAATCCCTACGGGTGCAATGACCCGTATGTCGATGGAACAACGCCGTGACCCGGAAGACGCAGACATTATCCCACTGGATGATGCGCCTGTAGAAGCCCCAGTGGTTGATGCCGGTGTTGGTACAGCTGGCGACGCCGCTCAGTCCGAGAATGCCGATGCACTGGCTGCAACGGTGAGTGAAGAAGCCCCGGCAGCAGCAGAAGCGGACCCGGCTGCAGACGCAGCTGCAGATTCTTCTGTGACTGATGCTGCGTCTGAGCCAGCTGCGGATGCTGGCACCCCTCCTGATGCTGCTGGCGATACTGCTGCCGCTGCTGAGTCTGACCTGATGGCCCCTGAAGCTGGCGGTGCAGACGGCGACACAGCCCCGGTTCCGGATGTTGATCCGGCTGCACCTGCCGATACCGCTAATAACCCAGCGGACGCAACAGACGTACAGGACAACCCAGCGGTTGACCCTGAACCTGAAACGGCTGCAGCACCTGCGGGCGAAGAACAAACGCAAGCGGTGGTAGATGATGCAGCGGCTGTTGCTGCGCAGACTGACCCCACTGACCCGGTCGATGCCGCTGATCCAGTTGCCCCGTCTGAAACCGTTCCTGAAGAAGCAGCTGCGGCTGTGACTGCGGCCAGCGACGCTGCACCGGATGCGGATTTGGGTCTGCCAGAAGATGTGGCAGGTGACTCAGCACCACCGGTTGCAGGTGAAGCTCCGGTTGTGCCGGAAGGTGATGCGCTGTCTGCACCATCAGGTACCGACGTGGCCGCAGATTTGTCTGCAGACACCACAGCGGATGCCGCGTCAGCTGAACCGGCTGCGGATGTTGCCGCTCCGGCGGATGCAGCAACTGACCCACTGGCAGACGATGCACCGGCAGCAGAAGCCCATGACCCCATGGCTGACGTACCAGCTGAAGAGCTGACCTCGGCCTGGGTTGATGGCGTATCGGTTGATGCTGAAGAAATCAAAGCCCAACTGGACGACGCTGCTAACGATGTTGTCGATGCGGATTACGTTACCGACGAACTCGAAGATGCAGCCGTTGCCCTGGAAGCATTGCGTTCAGCAGTGAGTAAAGACCTGACGGAAGAAAACCCAGCGGTGTCTGATACCACGGTGAACCTGGTGCGCATTGCGGCTGAGAAATCCCTGCACCACATCGGTGAAGTGTTGAATCTGCCGGCGTCAATGGAATCAGCAGCCACGCCATACCAACGTCTGCAAGTCACGCTGGAATCTATCGGCGAGAAAGTCAAGCAGATTTGGGAAGCCATTAAGAAAGCAGTGATGGCAGCCTGGCAGGCTCTGGTGGAATTCTTCAAAGGTCTGTTTGATTCTGCGGTACGTGTTAAACAAAGTATCGTTAAAATGCGTGGTGCTGTGAAATCAATGAACGCCAACGATAAACCGACCAACCCCACGGTTGGAACGGCGACCGTTGTGAAAAACATCGCGTTCGCGGGCTTCAAAAACTACGGTGACCTGAAGGCCAGTCTGAGCAAATTTGACGGGGCGGTTGGACCGTTCCTGGAAAATTCCCAGAAAGCTATCCACGATGCCATCGTTGCCGGCGGTCAGGAAATGATTGAACTGGCCGAAGCGTCTGCCGATGTAAGTAGTCGCGACTACAACACTGTTGTATCCAGTCCAGCAACGAAAGCCGTTCTGATGTTCGGTAACCTGGGTCGGAAAATGGCGTCGGCGGTTGCTGAAGGTGGTTCAATGGGCAAAGGCGGTGAGGGTGTTGCGATGACCCGTTCTGGCGAACTGCCGGGTGGTTACTACGTGCAGGTGTTCGTGCCTGACCTTAGTTCCTCCCGCAGCCCAGGCGGTCAGGACAATGCACATAGTAAATTCATCGACGTGATGACCGGTAACCATCTGTCGATTCAACACCAACCTGATGCCAAAGTAGAGACCTTACCGGTGTTGTCTGAAAGCGAAATGTTGGAAATCCTGGATGTGATTGAAGCCACCGTTGATTCCGTACTGGCCAGTAAAGCCACGGTTTCTCGTTTTGAGAAAGACATCAAAGACGTTCAACGTACTGTTGACCAGAAATTGATTCGTTCGCAAGACGACTGGTTGGAAAAAACCACGACCCGGATGACCATTGTTGCGTTGACACGCCTGGGTCCTAACCTGGTGAAGATGAACAGTCAGTTCATGAGCCTGGTGGTTAGCATTGCAAACAACGTAGTGAAATACGTCTCTGCAAGCTGCCGTGAATACCCAAGCTTTAACAACGCACCGAAAGGCTCTGTTAGTGCTTCTGCTTCGGAAGCAAAAACTGACACAGGCACCGGTCTGGCCGTTGCTTAATCAGCACCCACTGGGAGGCTTCGGCCTCCCTTTTTATTTGTTAATGGAGAATGGTGATGAGAACTCGTCGTCCCGTACGAATGGCTGACTTTGCGGGCGATGAGCCTGTAGTCGCACACTCTGATGAAACTGCTGTTGATGACTTTCAACAACGAGTAGAAGACGCTGAAACTGCCGGGGCTGAACTCACGGCACGGGAAAGCGAAGAACGCACGTTACGGGAAACCGCAGACGTCATTGAAGAACTGCACCGTATCGTCGAGAACGTGGCGGCGGATGATGACGTACCGGACTCAACCGTGGATGCGATTCGTGAGGTAGCCAACATGGAACTGCGCCGTATCGGTACCCGGTTAGCTGACACCCCAACCACCGAGTCGTGGCATACCCCTAAAGAGCGCCTGATGCTCTCTACTGAATCTATTGGGGAAACCCTGAAGAAGGTATGGGAAGCCATCAAGAAAGCCGCAGAGCGCCTCTACGACGCGTTGGTGAAGCTGGTGATGAGTTTTATCGGGGTACTGGAAAGTGCGCTACGATTAGCCAAAGACATGCAGGCTGACTTACCGGGCATGAACTGGGGCAGTGCTGAACCGATTGCGTCCAATCGGGCAAAAGAACTCAGTATCCAGAACAAACTCACAGCGACCTGGCCAAAAGACGTACTGACCACGTTGCAGCAAATTGCCACCACCGATGACGAAGTGTTCGATATTGCTGAGAAGATTTCTGAAGAGTACATTGCAGATTTCCAACAGGCGATACGGGCCAAGCAGATCGCCCAGACTTTCTCTGCGCAAGCCGCGCGGTGCAAAACGTTCTATGTGGCCTTGCGTCAGAAGCTGGCAGGGATTGCAGCCCAACCCACACCTAAACCGGAACCGTCTGCAGCGCATACCGTCATCTACAGTTCAGGTCTGCTGCCGGGTGAGCAACGCATTCAGATGCGTATGCCGGTAGAAACAGAAGGGGACATCCCGTTTATGGTTGGGTTGGAATCCGCGATGTCACAACCCGGTGGTATCAAACGTGACGTCTTTCCACAGAACGCAGCGAAGCCTGAAATCAGTCGCTTACCGGCAACCGAGAAAGCCGTACTCAGCGATGCAGTGGATGGACTGGTGAGCTTACTGGAAGACCTGCTGAAAGCCACTAAAGAACGTCAGGCGAAGGTGAAAGCACTGCGTGGGAAAGTGACGCTATTGAACGGGTCGTTGTTGCAGGCGTTGACTGATGATAGCGCAGACGGGCGGACCAAACAGCTGTTGGCGGTTCTGGCGAAAATGGCACAGTTCCCATTGGCGATTGACCGACCGGTAAACAAGTACCTGCTGCACCTGGTACCGCACTACGTCGCTGCCCTGCGTCAGACTGTTAAAGCCTACTCGTAAGGGTACGTGTAAGAAAATACATGGATGATGTATATCTTGAACGGTTGAGCAGACCTCCCTTCTAGCTACGCTAGAAGACCCCCCAAAACACTGGGGATCTATTTCTATTAACTAGATATATAAGAGAGAGGGGTAACACCCTCTCTCTATGCCGTCCATCAGAAATAACACACCAGTCAGATAAGATAGGACATAGCTTGGAGATTCATCATGGCATTAGATAAAGACGGTAACCATGTCAATTGGATTACCACTACGGTTTGCAATGGCCTGACCCAGTTCCTGGAAACGGTGGTGGGGAAGCCCGGTGAGTATCGGTTTGACCAACATCCGATTCCACCGATTAAAGTATTGCGCCCCGGTAGCGATTTACGTACGTCTATTGCACCTGAGTTGTTGGTCGATATTGTCTACCGTGAACTCAAGACCATCGTGAGGGCCCATGCGGATTCCCTGCCACCTAAATTCAAAAAGCAGGTAGAGGATGACCTGTTAGCAAAACTCGATGAACAACATCGTGAGAATCGGGAACTGATACAAACGCCACGACTTGAAGTACACAACGGCAAAGAAGCAGAGTGGACCAAGTGGTTTACGGATTCCCCAGGAGCACATAAATGAGTGGATTAAAAGGGCACGTGGTGGCCATTGTGTTGTCCATGGGTGTCGGGCCGGAGTGGCACCAACGTACTGGCATTGTTAAACGGGGTGCTGGACTCTATGACTTGTTCCCCGGTCACCCTGATGCAGGTATGCCTACACGTCTGCAGTTTGTTCCTCGTCCGTATGAACAGAACAATGCACGGGAAGGCGTCACCCCTGAGGCGTTGTTGTTTACTGCGATGCATCATTTGCAAGCCGGGGAGACTGACGGTCCCACCCTGGAAGCCATTACCCATATCGAAGCTGCGCTGGCAGCTCTTCATAAACGCGTTTAAGGATTGAATCATGACACAAGTTGTTTCTGCTTTCCCAGGTTGCGGTAAAAGCACGTTCGTTAAAGACCACCCAGAAATCTCTGACAGTGACAGCAGTCAGTTTGATAAAGAGTATTTCCCGGGTAACTACATGGCCCACGTGCGCAACCGCATCGTCAATGATAAACTGACCCTGGTGTCCTCACATGACATCGTGCGTCAGGCGCTGGCCCAGTCCCACATCGACTACGTGTTGGTCTACCCGGCACCTGGGTGCAAAGATGAATACCTGAAGCGTTACAACCAACGCGGCAGTGAACTCAAGTTCATCGATTTGCTGGAGCGCAACTGGGACAACTGGATTGCTGACTGCCAAGCCCAGGAAGGCTGTGTGCATGTCGTGCTGCAACCGGGCCAGTATTTGTCGGATGTGATTGCTGTTGAGGATGGTGAGTTCGTGGTGAAACGTGAACTGCCTGATGACCTGCGTGCGGTGAACATTCAGGATGCGTGGAAAAGCGCCAGTGCTCCTGTAGAAAGCACCGACGACAAAGAAGGTGCCTGATGCGCGAACCGGTCTATATTGCGGTAGACTTTGATGGGACGTGTGTGGTGCATGCGTATCCGCGTCTCGGTCGTGACGTCGGGGCGGTGCCCGTATTGAAAGCGCTGGCCCAACGTGGCCATCGGTTGATTCTGAACACCATGCGGTCTGGGAAAGAGTTGGTTGAGGCGCAACAGTGGTTTATCGACAACGGTATTCCTCTGTATGGCGTCAACCGTAACCCTGACCAGGACAGCTGGACGACCTCCCCGAAAGTCTATGCCCATCTGTACATCGACGATGCTGCACTCGGTGCACCATTGGTGGCCGGTGAGAACGGTGAGCGGGATTACATCGACTGGAATGCCACGGCAGTCTACCTGCAAAACGCAGGCATGTTGTAAATGTTATGCCTGGGCTGACTTTCGGGTCAGCCCTTTTCTTTTTTCTTTTTTCAGGAGTGAGACACTATGCCGAAGGTGACACGTCAACTCCCCGAAGGGTATGAGGCTATCTCCCGCCCCGTGGCGGTTGACATGATCAAAGCAATCGTCAGACACCTTGGACTGGAAGGCCGCACACAAATCCAGTTCAATGGCGATACGGTGACTGCTCCCCAACCGGGGTCTCGGTTAGAAGACCAGAACAACAACGCATCCGCACCCCGTTTCGACTCCCACCAGAAAGTCGAGGCCATGCTATCCGAAGATTTCATGGACCGTGAAGTCTTGGCGACCGCCATCACGCAAAAGAACAACCCGGTGGTGTTTTTAGACCGGCCGTTGGCGGTGTCCATGAAACCGGTGTACCACATGGTGGAAGGGACGTTGTCCTTTACCGCACGCTTCCCGGACCAGGTTTCAGCCGAACAGTGGAAGAAGCGGATGCTGCGTCACATCTCACAAGGCCGTAATGAGATGTACCACGAAGTCCATTACCAGTACCCGATTCCAAAAGAGTTCATTGCGATACTGCATGAAATCCATCGGTTACGGGAAAACAACGCAGGGTATGGTGAAGACTTAGGCACGTGGTTACGGGCGTGCTTTAATCCACGTATCACGACGCTGACCACGATGGCGGGCACCGAACCTCTGTTAGCGTTTGATGAAGTCCAGCAAGCAGTGATTGGGTGGTTTGACTGGGAACTCCCTCCGAAAGAAGACAAGTCATCAGAACCCGGCGCAACCTGGACCGCACAGTTCGATTACAAATACCAGTACGAGCAAATCACCGGGATGGTACTGGACTACCCCATCATCGTCCATAACCAATTTTTGGATGAGTGTTGGCGGGGTCGTAATACCCCGTATGAACTGGACCGGCGTCCGGCGTACATGTCGATGGCGAAACATTTCTACCAAGCCATGCGGGGATTCAAAGGCGGGTACGTGGAAACCATGGAAGGGATTGTCTACCCGGACTTCGATGAGTGGCGTCCGCTGCGGGTGCCCAGCAACACCTTACGGGTAATGTCATTGATGATTCAGGTTGACCCTACCGACCCGAGTCTCGTACTGAACCTCAACGACTTAAAACACTGGCACATTAATCCGGTTGTGCTGGACTATATGCTGGCGAACCGTCAGTGGTTGACCAAACACCATTTCACCCCGTTGTTGGTGGCGATGTATATCGACAACGAACCCATGGAAGAGCGGTTAATCACGGTGGACGAAAACGGGGATGTCCGCACCACGACCCCCATGAACGAACGCCATCAATATCACTTCGTGTTGCACGCGTTGATTGATTTAACCCAGTTGAGCAGTGACCGGGCGGATGCCCTGCGTCGGTCACCTGAAGCCTGCTTGCTGTTCCTGCAATCGCTGGACCCCCGGTTAGCCCCTAACGGCTTATTACCGGCAGTGATTGGGGGACGGATGGTCAGTCGACCGGGTTGGTTAAAGACGCTGGCACACATTCGTACCAGTAACCCCATTTACCAGAACGCCCCGGAAATGGGTCGCTTCACGGTAGGCACGTATTTACTGACTACCCAGAACAAGGAACTTGCCCATGGCCATCGCTAATCCGAATCCCAGCAATCCTGCACCGGTGCCAAAGAACCCCAATATCCAGTCACCGGAATACCGGGGTGTCACCAATGACCTGCGGTACACGCCGGTACGATCCCTGCTGACCAACATTGCTGGCAGTCCCTGGGAGCTTGCGGAATACTACTCGCAGTATTTGAATGCCGACAACGCCCTGGCGGCACAGAACGTTAACCGTCAGGCAGTGTATCAACAGTACATGCGTATCAAGCGCATGGAAGTGATGGTGACCTCCGGGGCAGCAGCCACACAGGACGTGACCTCCAAAGAGATGTCGGTCCAGGGCAGTGCAGTAACGTATCCCGGAATTATCCCTAACGACGGGGACATGTTTGTGTCTGCCGCGTGGGACGGACGTCGACTGATTTATACCGTGTCGAATGTCGAACGGCTCAGCATCATGAAAGACACGTGCTACCGCTTTGACTTTAAAGTGGTGAGCTACGATGACGAGGTGCGCTACGCTGACCTGCAGTCGAAAGTGGTCAAGGACACCATCTTTGTCAAAGACATGCTCTACACCAACCAGCAGCCGTTGCTGGTCGATGCGGAGTATGCGTTCTATAAAGAGGGTGCGCAGTTTGTGCTGGACTCCCAGGAGCGCTACCTGAAAGACTTTGTCAACTTGCGGTTTCAAACGTTGCTGGTACCGGACCAACCCCTGAGTACCTATGACCCGTATATCGCCGAGGCAGTGTTGCGGTTGATTGACGGCACGGTATTACCCCAGAAGAACAAAACCAAACTGCTCAACGTGGATACTGGATTCCCTTATGAAATCCAGACCATGTGGGACGGGTTGCTGGATTTAAACGGCAACAACCGGGATGGTTGGGCGGTGTGTCTGGGGTGTCTGGAAAGTGGGTATTTCAACCACGGGCCTCGGTTCGGCAGTATTCGCTGGTCAGGGATTGAACAAGTCTACCATGCCCTGGCTAACGTGGACTTCGCCGGTACGTTACCGTCTGAGTTCTACCTGACGGAGTTTGGGATTGGGCAGCCGGTAATGGCATCCAGTCTGGCACCTCTGCGTCAGTATGGCCAAGGGCGAACGTTAATCACCACGCTCAATGTGGACGTCACAGCAGAAGAACCCACCACGCCGGTTATCCCAGGGTCACCGCCATTGATTCACCATGTCTCGACGGATAACTACTACGTGTTCACCAAATGGTTCTATACGCAGTCTGAGGGACAATCCGTGCTGGAGGTGGAAACCAACAAAGCCCTGGCCGGTATCACGCTCTCCCGGACCCATTTGATGGAACTCATTAAAGACTCGTACAAGTGGACGTATCTGGATAGATTTTACTACCTACCGGTATTATGGGTATTAGTAAGAACCTCACTTGCGGAGATGTGATATGGGGAGTATTTTAAGTCAACCCAAAAGCAGCTTTAATCGCCGTCTGACTAAAAAGGACGTGGAGAAAGCTGCAGACGAACTGCCACTGGCCGACAAGCTGTTCCGGCGTAAGTTTGCCGTCTATGTCCCGGCGGCCTATTTGTACAACGACGCAGACTTTGCCAAAGGGGTGATTGTGACCGGCGACAAAGAACGCGATACCCGCAGCGCCCATGAACTGGAACTGGCGTATTTGCCGATTGCACCGGATGACAAAAACCCAGGCCCGAATATCCTGGAGTTCTTTGAAACAGAAATCCCGTGCAGCTTTCGGTATGAAGCGGAAGTCACCAAGGTCTACGAGATTCTGATGCAGCACTTTCGTGAGATGGCCCAGTACATCAACAATGAACCGTTGATGAACCCCACCAAACGGGAACGCATCATCGCCGACCTGACTCGCTTTGATGCTCTGGCGGCGAAATTGCACCCACAAGCCCACAGCCTGCTGCCAAAACATTTAGGCATGAGTTCAGTGGAAAGCAAACTCAAAATGTTCCTGCGTCCTGTGTTGGCCACCAAAGAGGTCAAAGAGGAAGAAGCTGCTGCACCGGCGGTACCGGAATACAGTTCATTCCAGGTGGGCATTTCACCGTCTATTCTGAAAGGAACGAAACGATGGCAGTAAGCGATACCGTCTTGCGACAAGATATTCAGTGGGTGGCCACCTCGGCACCCCTGTGTAACTTCACCTATCAAATCGAAATCCACTGCGGTACTGTAAAAAACATCATCCCGATGAAAATGATTTCTGTGGACATCCTGTCGGATTTCGAAAAGGGGTTCGCAGACGAAATCGTGTTGGAAGCCATGGTGGTGTTAAGTGACTACCAGCAGTATATCTTCCCGAACCGCGATTCGTTGAAGATTACTTTCCTGCGCACGCCTATCGGGACGATCAGCGATGACACGGATACGTCACGTAGCCCACAAGCCCAAACCTTTCGGGCCACGTTGTTAAACCCCAGCAACACCACGCTGGCAGCGGGCAGTGGGTCGGTCTCGGGAGTGGATGAATACTCCAGCCTGACGCCGTATCTGTTGCAAGTCCAGCTGATTGATTTGGCGGTTGAGCAATTGATGTTAATGACAGTTGGGGGGATTTATCGCAAAACCACACCGGCAGCGGTGCTGCGTTCCGAGCTGACCCGGAACTCGCATTCGTTGGTGGGGTTGGATGAGTCTAATCGGGTGGTTGGGGTAGACATGTATCCGGTCCCGGTGCCTAAAGACGCCAAGGCCGCAACGGTGCGTCAACACATCGTGATTCCACACGGAACCCGGTTAGTGAACCTGGCGGACCATATCCAGGAGAAGGAAGGGGGCGTCTATGACACGGGGATTGGGGTCTATTACCGTAAGCGCAATTGGTATGTGTATCCGCCCTATGACGTGACCCGGTTCCAAAAGGCCAGTCGGACATTAACGGTGTTGATGATCAAATCCGCTGAGCTCCCAGCAGTGGATAACACCTACCGGGTGGATGGTGGTGCGGTAACCATCATTGCCAACGGTAGTGTACAACACCTGGACCCGGTGGACCATCAGGCGATGCAGGTCGGTAACGGGGTGCGGTTTGCCAAAGCCCAATCTTTGTTTGATGGCTTTACTGACGGGACATCTAGTGGGGTAGCAGACACCACCAAAGTCATGGCGGGGTTTATCACCCAACCGCGTGACTCCACCCTGAACAACGTCCCGTTCTCTAAAAACCGTATCACGGACAACGCAGCGAACGAACTCTCCAAACTGGCCAGCCGTCAGGGTCAGCGGGTACAACTGAACTGGTCCCGGGCAGATGCGTCATTGATTCTGCCCTACATGCCAGTCCGGTTGCTGTACGAGACCGCAGGGTTGTTGTATGAGTTCACTGGCACGGTATTAAATACGCAGTCTCAGGTCCACCCAGACCAACCGGGAATGACCAATTCACGTTATTACCAGGATTGTTCGTTAACCTTGTTCGTAGCGGTAACCAAAACCATTAAAGCATAATCGGGAGAGGACGGTTGTCCTCTCTTTTATGCCGTAAACGTGAAACAAATTAATTATAAACGTATATCATCGCTATGAATTGTAGAAGATATAATTCATCATCTTATATTAATTTTAACAACCGGAGCATTACAATATGTTTAACAACATCCAAAAACACCTGACCCTTCGTAACGTATTAATTGGTACTGCTGTTGTGGGTGCCGTTGGCGGGTTGATTTACCTGGTCGTAAAAGACGATGCTGCACCTGCCGCTGAGTCTCTGAGTGAAGCGGGCGAGTCGCTCGTTGAGGCCGGCAGCAGTCTGGTTGCCGAAGCCGCAAGTAGCGTTGCAGACGCCGCCGAACAAGTAGCGTAATATCCGAGGGATGGCATGCGCCATCCCTCCCTGCACGCATTGAATACTTTTTTACTGGAGTACGTCCATATGCTGAATTTTAATCTTGACCTTGAACTGAGCAACCCATTAGAGAATTCCACCAGTGCGTTGATTGACGCTATCGACAATGCACTCACCGCATATCGTAACATGATGGAAGTTCACGCTGATCCGGCTTGCAAAGGAACAGGTAAAGATTTGGCATGTCTTGCAATAAACCGCCTGCGTAACATTGGCATTTATCAAACCAGTACGAAAACCATGCTTCATGCCGCAATAGTCTGGATGACTGTTCGGGCACAAAGCAATCCCAGTTACGAGCGCATGCTCAATGAAAAACAGGTCTACGCATTGATTGAGGATGCTCATCTCACTGCCGTAGGGTATAAAGTTATGTTCCGCACAGAGAACAACAAAATGTTTGCCCAAATCCTGGACAACGATTGTGAAGAACTCTGTAGCGTAGCCGCTGAAATGTAAGAAGGATTTATGCACACCACTCTCCGTACGTCACTCTCGACCGAACTCAAACAAAAAATGGATGCCACCGGTTGCGATAAACGCGATCCCTACGGTGAGGTGTACCAATCAACCATTCGCAAACAACCCGACCCCGAGTCAGATGTCTTGCTGAATTGCTATCTCACCTACCATCGTGAAACCGGTTACCTGCGTATTTTCTACGCTATCGATACCACGATGGGGGTGCGGTTGCGTTACCTGGGTGCCTTGCGTGCCCATGCCGGGATGAACATCACTGACCGTTTCTTTGCCAACCCGTACATGCAGCGCGATTGTCCTGAATTCTTCGCGCTGTTTAACAGCGACTATTTACTGAGTGTCCGTAACGACATGATTCAAACCGTTGTCGACTACGTCTAACATTACCTTATTCACCGGAGTACTATAATCATGAGCATGGCCAAACTTAACACCACCCGTAAAGCAGAACGTAAACACCTCCTGTCACTGATTGCCCTGATGTTCTTTGCCTTAGTCGGCAGTGCGGCATTCAGTGACGCACACGCAGCATCACCCAAACCGGAGTTCCAGACCCTGACGGCGTTTCATCTCCTGCCCAACGACACCCATCTCTACCAGGCGGATTATGCCTGGTGTATGCCGACACCTACTACTGGTTACCAGTGTTACGTATTGGGGTCTGAGATGGTGGGGTTCCTGGGACAGGGTTCCGCTGACCAGTACGCCAATGCGACCGTGTACGGCGATATTGCCTTTGGGTTAGTCAAGATGAATGACCTGCCAGAAAAAGCGCGTGAGGATGCTCTGCGTTCGTTTAATTCGGTATGGGGAGAGTAACATGTCTGAGTACCGCATGCAGTATGACCGCCTGATGGTCATGAACCCGGAACGGGCTATCCAGTTCAAGCTGTTGAGTTTGCTGGATGTCTATTCGGTGAGTAAAGACCCGGCTGAAATGTTAGCCTTGGCTGAGGTGATTGACTGCACCATGAACATCCTGGGCCTGGCGAGCAAACACTACCGTAAAATGGGTGGGGAAGACTACCGTCCACTGGACTGTGAAGAAATTACCGCAGCCGGTTATGGTGTGCAAGCCAAAGAAGACCGCACGACGAACCCCTGGCGTATCAAGTATCGTATCTACCGACTCGATAACGACGCCAACGTGATTACGTCAAAAGAGCTTTGAAGACTTGGAGAGCCCGGCTCTCCGTTTATGCCGTTTAACTGGAGTATCACAATGGTATTGCAACGAAAAGAAAAAATCGCCACCTTCCTGGCACTGATTGTTATAGTGGCTATCTGCCTCTATCCGGTCGCGGGGTGGTGGGTTGAACCCGATGTGAAAAATACATCTGAAGAATATCCTTTGTATCAGCAAAACGACGTGAGCATCCAGCTACCCGTGATGTTTACACTCAACCATGACCTGGTGAGTGACGACACTGATACACAAGGTTACTGCATGAGCGTGGTCAATCGGGATGTAGAATGCTACACCATGAAAGGCCGCTTTCTGGGCGTGGGTGATGTACACACGTTCTACAATGGCGACAAATCCGCAGTGCATGTTTACGACAAGGCGCCTGATGACTATCGTCAGGCTTTGACTAACGCGTTCTTTCGTGTCTGGGGTTAAGCCCCAAAGGCATGGTATTTAGATCATACAGCAAAAATAAAAAACTAACGCACCTCGCCCTAAGAGTCGGTCACTCCTAGGGCACTCAGGAGATTCGGGAAATGACTAAAAGCACTACCAACTTACTTGAAGTTGCCTTCATTGCACTGCTCGCACTTGTCATCGGCACCTTGTCGCGCCAAGACCATGCTTCCATGCAAACAGCCACCCAAAGTATCGAGGCAGTCTCTACTGTTTCTATGCCAACGCTTTCGGATACCCCCGTAAAGCCCCTTACCCCGGCGCAGCAATCCATTGCCCAAAGTACGTTGCATAAGGAAACGATTTACAAACTGGAGCAGCGCATGCCTGCCCCACATTACTCCACGCTCCCCCTGCCCAAAAGTGACGGTGACTGGGAGTCCTATAAACTGATGATTGTCATGGCGGCCAAATACGCGGATGTGGATGTGTCCTATATGGCTTCTACCGCCGGCCGTGAGTCCAGCTTTGTCTCCGGTGCCCGTGCCGGTAGTTCCAGTGCCACGGGTGTGTACCAGTTCATCAACTCAACCTGGGTGGTGATGGTTAAACGCTATGGCGCCAAATACGGGATTACATTACAGACCCCGCGTACCGACCCTCGGGCCAATGCCCTGATGGGAGCGGAATACGCCAAAGAGAATGAGGCTTACTTGCGGGCCATGTTGAAACGCAAGGTTCAGCCCACTGAAATGTACATGGCTCACCTGCTGGGTGCAGGGGGCGCACTATCCATCATTAAGGCGAGAAGCACTGCCTTAGCAATTAATGTGAGACCAGATGCAGTACCCGGTAACCAGAGGTTATTCTACACCACGGTTAAAGGGGTGAGTAAACCGGTCACGGTCTACGAGTTCCGCAAACGACTCCGTAGCCATACCGCCAAACTCCAACGGCTTTATGGCGATTCTGCAATTGCTTATTCAGACCTTCTTTCAGGTACCGACCGACTTAAACCCATGGCCTGGAACTTCCAGGGAACGTTCGCAGACAGTCACAGCGTGTGACACCAGCAGGGAGGCATTCGCTTCCCTGCTGTATTTTATTATTTTTTTGTTGTTTCGTATGTGGAGATACGAATCATCTGGGTCAGACCCAATCCGATTCTTTAGAAAACTAACTGAGGTTGTAATGGACGAGAAAACACTATCCGAGAAATTGATTGCTGCAGGCAACATCACAGCAGTTTGTTTCAAATCTGCTCTGGGGAATGGTAAAGGCGACGCGGAGTATCAAACCGTCAACTACCCGGTGTCCCTTGATGCGTTAAAGGATGCGATTGATGCTTCGATGACAAACAAGGTCTCTATGCACGTCAATGCGGAGTTGGGTAAGCGTCAGTTCTTTTATGGCGAACTCGATGGGGCGTTGGTGTTGGTGGAAACTTGCTTAACGGAAGAGCGGAGTATCGTAACAGGGTTCATCGCCCGTGAGATGCGTGCAGCCAGCTGGCGTAACGTATCGCAACCTGTGGCCGCGTAACCGCAGATAAAAACAGGGGCATCCCGTATGCTGGACTTTGAACTTACCCTTACCAAAGCTGATACAGACAAAGCGTTGGTCTACACACTCATCCATCGTTTAGACGACTTCTTAAGCGGACAGAACTACCGGGAAAGACGCGTCGGCCATGGGGTCGCTACACTGGAGCCTACCGATTCAGCCAGTGAGTCGATTGGCAAAATCAAATCCACACTTGTCAAGATATCCGGTTCGTCACTGGATACCGAGATGCTGACTGACGCATTGAAGGAACATGGGTATCAGTTCGGCTTTGACAAACGCAGTAACATCTTCGAATCACGGGTGATCATCAATACCCCACGTGGCGTGTTGACGTTCCCGTTGTTTCCTGGTTAAAAAACAACCACACACGTATGTATGGAGGTGTGCGCCTGTACACCTCTGTTTCACCAGCACCAGGCCCTTTTCACGTGGCAGTACCTCGCAATACCTCGACAACACCAACTTTTCAGTGCAATCAAAGAAATTATAAAAGTATATTATTACAGCGATGCCCTATGTAATAGGAAGAAGCGCACATAAAACATTACAGGGAATTTTTAGGTGGAATTTTACTACCTGCATCACGCAGTATCTTTGCTCTACTCAGGGGAAATGAGTTTACCACTGCAAAGATAATAGTTCACCATAAGAAGGTAAATCAATAATGACAGTAACTGCAATGAAATTGGATTCCGTAGATGGCGTAGCAGGTACCATTCTGTCTCGTCTTATTGAATCATATCGCACGCAAGGGAAAGTTGAAGTTAATGACGCATATGACTTCGTCAGCCAGTTGTCACTTGTCGCCAACGATGGTATCGAAAAGATGCTGCCGATTATCAACGAGCTAGCAGAGCTCGACATTAGCAAAATCATGCGCAGTGCAGGTAATGCGCTCATGACTGCACCGCCCGACCGTGTTGGGATTCCGGTACAAGTCCTGGCCATTACGTATTTCGTTATCGCCGACAGCCTCGACCAGAAGGCCACTGGCACCTTGCACTAATAACAGCACGACGAGAGCGGGGGTGGCAACACCCCCTCCTCTTTAGGAGGCATTATGCAACCTAATTTCTCTGACTATCTGGTTGATTTACGTGACGGGTACGAAAACGACGTTTTTCTTTATCCTCTGCTGTGTGCGTTAGACCGTTTGTGTTCTGACCCAACAGTCATCTGGAATCGTCACGCAAGTCAGGTGGTTGCTCAACGCAAGCACTGGGACGTTATCGGTGAAATTGCCGTTAACAGTGCCGCAGTGGGCTATGCCATCAACAACAATATCCCGCTTAATCTCGACCCTGTGTTGTCTGCAGGTTACACGCTCCACGTCGACCAACACCCTGAGACCCATCGGGTGATAGGTGTGACCTGGATTACTCCGAAAGGCCGCTACCGCGTAGGACTAAAAAATGCCGTTAAATTTTGGACTCGCTGAACCGTTGCGTCCATTAGCCGAACTGCCTGCAGCAATGCAGGCTCAATATGACCTGATGAAACTGCTGGATGCGTTCTTTACGCAGGGTAACTTCAAACCCATCACCCAGTTCGGCCCTCATCGTAACGTACAAGGCGTTGAGCTTATCCCGAGCAATCAGGAAGGCTACATCCTCAAAGCAGAAATCGATACCGTGGTGTCTATTGTGACAGCTGCATTCCGACATGGTACTGCCGCACCTGACTACCACGTATTGAGTGACGCTAACTATCACCTTCGTGTGACCAAAATCAGCTTTGATGAATGGTTGGTCAACATCAATACCCGACACGGCACGCTGAGTTGCCGATTCATTGAAGCGTAATGTTGGGGGTCACCTCAGCATTACGCGTTTATGCCCTTAATTATAACCGGAGTGTTACAAATGCAAACCGAAGCAGACCAAGTCACCGCGATACTCGCTGACACCATCGTTAACATGATGGAACTCATGGATAACAAATTTGGCCAGGGTGCCGGCACTCAACTCACCCGATACGCCACTGCGCTTTATGAGAGCAAACACCACCAGGTCCCGGAACTCAAGCAGGCCGAAGACTGGACACCACCGGTGGCAGACGATGCTTTTGAAACCATGCTGGAGCGGTTCCTCGCCAAAGGCGGTTATCCGTTGCGTATCGCAGACGTCTATCTGAACATACAAAAAGATGACATCGGCACTAAGAAAGCCATGGCGTTTGGCATTGCTCCTGAAGGTAAGTTGGTGTTCCTGCTTAGCAGCGGCCATGAAGTGGCCTACGGGTTACGTGAACTGATGTACCACTCTACTCCCCGTAAAGCACTGTATGGCGATGGCGAATCCATCACGTTCTTCCCAGACAGCGATACCGGTGCGGGCTTCAGTGAAGCCGATGTTAAGCGATTAATCACTGACCTCGGCCGTGTCAGCGCTAACCATCTGGCAAACGCCATCGAACGCCTGTATGTGAACCAAGCGACCATTGTGACGGACGACGTTCCTAAACAGCAACTGGTGGGTATGAGTCAGGAAGAGCGTGATGGCCTGACACCTATCCCGGGTGTCAAACTCAACTACATGGGCGAGAACCGGGATATCCTGCGCATCAACCCAGTTGACGGTGGATGGGTGTTTCATACCCCGCATGAATCTGTACAGGTCAGTGGCGGCACGGTCGAAGTGACGCATGTCTTGGAAACGGGGTTCTCGTTGCTTACGGTGACGTCTGCTGCACGCCTGGGCGGGGTGTCACTGGATGCGGTGCTGGGTAGCAGTGGTGTAGCCCGTGACCACTACCAGTCCATCATTGCAATCTTTGAGGACGCGGTACAGTCATAACCAACCTTGAGCCTGGACAGTGGTCCAGGCTTTTATTCCGCCCTCTTCTTTTTTTGTGAAAAGTCGAAATAAAATATTTATAAACGTATATAACGATTGTGAACAGTAGGAGTAATAATCCTGCACCCAACTACTACCGGAGTATTACAATGCACAACCAACCGCTTATCATCGACGACATCGAAATCACCACCACTGAAAAGATGTCTCATGCAGAATTCGTTAAATGGGCCCTCAGCGATGACCCTGAAAACGGCATGTCAACCGTGACCGTGGGTTACTGTGTGATGCCTGATGGTACGCGTCGGGATATCCGTGATACCCATATCGGCACCGAAGACTGGGTGGCGTTCTTTAACCAGAACCCCACCACCAAAGAACAAGCACAGAGCATCGCTGACTTTCTGGCGATGCACTCGTAATCTACCCCTTTTGCAGGAATCACGACCATGGCTGACAAAGACGCTGTATACACCCCGGAATCACTGAAGAAACAAGCTGCTGAGTTTCAGGCAACACACGCTAACGCACCAACCTTTACACCGGCTGCTGATATGGAGAACACCAGTACCGCCGCCGACCTGCAAAACCCAGTGCCCTGGCAGGTCATCAAACACGGTACGGTTCATCTGGAACGTTCAGGTGAGCGTCATTCCGTGGACTTCTTCTGTCTGCTGGACAATGAATTAATCATGGGGACGTTTGACCGTCGTTGGATTTTCAATCCACTGCTGGATACCGTGACCATCAAAGCACCACTGAAAACTGAAACCCTGAC
>Ga0157372_10000579_pt1 | contig 39972 bp, 40 predicted proteins | sample C55metaG_FD_115307 | JGI IMG/M metagenome (GOLD analysis project Ga0157372, IMG submission 115307) | Corn rhizosphere microbial communities from Kellogg Biological Station, Michigan, USA - C5-5 metaG | ecosystem: Host-associated > Plants > Roots > Rhizosphere > Soil | place: USA: Michigan...
AGGTAAACCAGCCGCGCCGATCCCGCGGCCTGCATCATCTCGGCGGGAACTAGAACAATTCCGCTGCCGATCACTACCCCGACCACGATCGACGCCGCCTGGCTTGCGCCTAGGTCGCGCAGTAGGCCGCTACGGGTTGAGGTTGCATTGGTTGCCGTCGCCACGTGGTGGGAAGTATAACGTGCGGTGAATGCGAAAGTGCTAACCGCAAAGACACAGAGTTCCACAGAGGAACATCCACAGAGAAGGCTTTGCCACCTTATGCCTCTGTGGCTTTGCTGTGTGTACCTCTGTGTCCTCTGTGGTAAAGCTTTTCTCGCCCGCAGAGGCAACGCATAGCCCGCAGTTCCACCGAACGATTTTCGTGTATATTCCCGCACTGATGCCCACTTTCTACGACCGCTTCGTGGAATGCGCCCAACGCTGGCCGCAGAATGTCGCCGTCGAAGTCCAGAGACCTGACGGAATTGAAAGCCATAGCTATGCCGAACTGCGTAGTATGGCGGAGTCGATTGCAGGGTGGTTGCTCGACTCGGAGATGACGGCGGGCACACGCGTCGCGATCCTAGCCGACAATCACCCGCGCTGGGTAGCGGCCTATCTCGGCATCATCGCCGCCGGTGGAACCACCGTGCCGCTCGATACCGCGTATCACGCCGATCAGGTTGCCAAGCTGCTTCGCGACAGCGGCGCAGTGTTGCTGATCTGCGATCAACAACATTTGGCAACGGCGCAAGAGGCGGTTGCCGAGTCGGAAACCGCGATTGTGCTGACCACCATCGAAAAGCAGGCATCCCTCCCAGCGAAAGTAGTGGCTGACCTCAACGGCATCTTCGCGCAATACACCGGGAGCCTGCGTCCAATTTCGCGTGCGCCAAATGACGTGGCGTCGTTGCTCTACACCTCGGGAACTACTGCCGATCCCAAGGGCGTGATGCTCACTCATGCCAACCTGCTGGCCGAGGCCGATGCGGTCTTTGCCTGGGCACATATCGGTCCAGACGATGCAATTCTGGGTGTTCTCCCCCTATTTCACGTGCTCTCGCAAATGGCGAACCTGCTATTGCCCTTGGTCGCCGGAACTCGGGTTGTTTATCTTTCGACACTCAACACGACTGAATTGCTGCGAGCGCTGCGTGAAAGAAACGTGACTGCGTTTGCCGTAGTGCCTCAATTCTTCAATCTCATTCACGAGCGCATCTTTAAGGAAGGTCAACAACGTGGCGCTCTGGCGCGCTTTGCCTTCGCTCGCATGATGGGGTTGAACCTCGCTTGCAGGAAGTTAGGATTCAATCTCGGGCGCGTGCTTTTCGGAAAGATTCACGAGCTCTTCGGCCGCCGTATGCGCTTTCTGGTCACCGGAGGCTCGCGCTTCGATCCGAAAAAAGCCAGCGATTTCTATGCGCTGGGTATCGATGTGCTGCAAGCTTACGGTCTCACCGAAACTTGTGGCGGTGCATTCGTAAACGCGCCTGGTGACATTGTGATCGGCTCTGTTGGCAAAGCATTGAAAGGGGTGGAAGGAAAAATTATGAGCCCGCAATCGTCCGACGACGGTTCTCCCGCAAGCGGCGAAATCCTGATTCGCGGGCCGATTGTCATGAAGGGATATTGGAACCGTCCTGACGCGACAGCTCAAATCTTAAAAGACGGCTGGCTTCACACCGGTGATCTAGGTTACTTCGACGTCCACGGCAACCTCTTCATCACCGGACGCCAGAAGGATGTGATCATTCTGGCAAATGGCAAGAATGTTTATCCCGAAGAAATCGAAGCGCATTATTTGCAGTCGCCACTGATCAAGGAAATTTGTGTACTCGGCCTCGAAGAGGGCGGGACGGAAAAGCTTTACGCCGCGATCACGCCAAATTTCGAAGTTCTGCGGCAGCGCAAAATCGTGAATACCAAAGAGGTCATACGCTTCGATGTCGAAGGACTGTCGGCAAAATTGCCTTCTACAAAGAGAATTTCGGGATACGAAATCTGGCAGGAAGATTTGCCGCGCACTACAACGCGAAAACTGAAGCGATTTGAAATTGAAAAACGGGTGAAGGCAGGGAAGCGCGACGATTCAGGTGCGGATATTACCAAGCCACTCACTCAGGAAGATAGCGCTTGGCTTGAACAACCCGAGAACCAGCGTGCGCTAAAAGTTATTCGTGAATACTCGTCCAGTCATCCTGAAAACCTTTCGCCAATAGACAATCTGGAACTCGATCTCGGGCTCGATTCTATGAGACGCGTCGAACTGTTGGTTGCACTCGAACAGCAACTCGGCGGCGATGTCGAAGAGTCTCGGCTAGCGGATATTTATACCGTCCGTGATCTGGTAAATGCGGTCCGTGAAAGCGCGGCTTCGGGGAAAGCGCCGTGCAAAAAGCCCGCGCAGGCTTTCGCGGGCTGGGGCACAGTTCTCAGAGAAGACCCCGCCAATCCTGCCGCTCTCGCCGTTGCCAAGCCGCGCCCGGTTACTGATCGCGTGTTGGCCGTGGTCATGCGTGGGATCAGACTGATCTGGAGCCTTCGCTCGGCGGTAAAAGTTGAGGGCATGGAAAATCTTCCCGCGCGCGCGCCGTTTCTTTTGTGCTCAAACCACCAAAGCTTTCTCGACCCCGTCATGTTGCTGGCGGTTCTGCCGTTGCGAGTGCTATTGCAATTATTCGCGGTTGGGACGAGTGAAATCTTCGGCTCCGGACTTATGCGGCGTGTTGCCCGCCTTTTGCGCGTGGTAGTAGTCGATCCCGATGCGAATTTGATTCCTGCCATGCGAGCGGGCGCATATGGCTTGCGTCAAGGCTTGTCGCTGATTCTCTATCCCGAAGGCGAGCGCAGCATCGACGGCACGCCACGCACATTCAAGAAAGGTGCGGCAATTCTTTCAATTCACCTGCAAGTCCCAATTGTTCCAATTGCGATCGATGGATTCCACGACGCCTGGCCGCGCGGAAAGTCTTTTCAAAAGTTCTCACCTCTAAAAATTAAAATTGGCAAGCCCATTCAGCCACCACTGGAATCGCGGGCCGGAGAAGATACGTACGCGAAACTCACGGCTGAGTTGAAGGAGAGAGTTGTGAACATGTGGCAAGAAATCCGGGAGGGTAAAGTTTTAAGCACCTCGGCTTAAATGTAGTGCGCCATCATCGTCGCAGCAGAGTTGGTTCATGGCGCTACTGCGGAGCTTGTGCAGCCGCTAAGTCCACGCTGCGTGCTGAGTAGCGAGTACCATCGAATACAGTCGAAACCGATACTTGTTCACCTTCACGTATCTGTCGCAGGACGCTGGGTGCAATCGCATCCATCGAAACGTCGTACTTCTTGCCATCGCTGCTGTTGTCAATCGCGATCATCTTTTGTGATAGGTCCACAAAAGTAACTCGCCCCGCAAAAGCGAAAGTTGAGCCTGGGCTGGCTAGTACGGTGATAGCCCGCAGCTCTCTTTGCGCTCCGAATTCGATGCTGACCAGCGCTCCCTCGACGAGATCCCCCTCTGAACCGGTCTGGTTTCCTTTGCGGATGGTTGCGTTTGGAGCGAGGTGAAGCTTTAGTGGCTGATTCGAGAGTTCATCACGGACAGTCACTACTTTATGGCTGGAATCGAAATCTATGATTTGACCGCGCCCGACACCACTCTCGGCGGAACTGCGAATCCAAATCGTTTTAGCAAACACTCTGTCGCCGTTCAGTTGGGTATCCAGATAAATACGTTGTCCCTGTTTCACCTCGCGCTCGGTAATCGGCTTGCCGTCGAGATAGAAATGTGTTCGCGTGTCAAAGTGCACCTGCATCTTCTGGTTGGTGCCGAAAGGCTCAAACACCATGTGGTTCATGACTTCATCGAGACGAACCACTGTTCCCCCAATAAGCGTTACCTTTTCGTGCTTAAGCGGCGGCAGATCCAGAAGTGGATCATAGTCCTCACTGTGACGGACCGAGTTAGGAGTAGGGTTGGAAGCCGCAGGCGGCGGTGCGGCGGTGTCGTTCGTGAATCCTGTCTGATTTTGTCCATAAACAGGATTAGCGAGGAGAATTCCTCCGAAAGCGATCGATAGCAGGACGTAATTTTTGCGCATGGTTGTGTTCACCATTTGGATGCCATCAATGCCAACCGGGTAGCCAGAGTTGCTGGTACAAAGCGGCAAACGCGAACTGCTGGATTTGCATCCAAAGCACTCGTAATCAAGCTTTAACAGCTCATGCATTCATTGTTTCAATGCCGAAAGTTCATGCCGCTTGCCGCGACCTTACTGTTGGCTTCCATGGCGCATGCCGGGGGCCTCAGGATCACCATCCCCAAGCGGTCTAACGCCACTCCCGTGCAGAAGCTGAATCGCGAGGGAGTCAGGGAAATCCAGCACCATCATCTTGATCGAGCCGAAAAGCTTTTCTACCGCGCGTATCTCATTGATCCCGACGATCCATTCACGCTAAACAACTTGGGCTACATTTCGGAGTTGCAGGGCAAAATTGATCGTGCACAGCGCTACTATCAACTCGCGGCCAGAGAGAACAACTCCGAGACAGTTATTGCGATGGCCAGCGCGCGCCACCTGGAAGGCAAGAAACTAAGTGATGTCACTGAGTCGTATGGAAGCCTGGAGCTGCGCGTCAATCGCGGCAATCTGGAGGCTATGTCGCTCCTGCAGCAGGGAAGAAGCCAGGAGGCAGAGGACATCCTACGCAATACCCTGAAATTGGACCCACGAAATCCATTCACCCTGAATAATTTGGGCTACACCATGGAGAAGCAGGGCGACCTGGACTCAGCCTTGCGTTTCTACAATGACGCTTCGATTACCCATTCGTCCGAGCCTATTGTGGTTTCGCTTGATCCGAAGTGGCGGGGAAAGCCGATCAGCGACGTCGCCTTCAAGAATGAGCAGGCAGTTCGCGCGCGACTAGAATCCCAACAGAGCAACGTGGACAAAGCGGCCCGGCTGCAGGTGCAAGGCGTGTCGGCGCTCAACCACAATCAGGATGACAAGGCCTATCAGGATTTCCGTGAGGCTTACAAGCTCGATCCCAACAGCGCGTTCTCGCTGAACAACATGGGTTATGTCTCGGACGCTTTTGGAGACAAAGAAACCGCAAATGAGTTTTATTCGGCCGCCCAACGCGGAGAAGAAGCCAGCGCTCCGGTCAGCATCGCGAGTCATCACGAGATGGTAGGTGTCGCTGTGGGGCAAGTGGCGGGTACAAACTCGCAAGCCAGCGAGGCGGATCTACAAGCTGAAGCCGAGGCCAAACGACGCAGTCACGCGCCAATTGTTCTGCGCCGTCGCGACAACACTCCGGTGACGATGCCGGAAAATGCAGCTCCCCAAGCTGCGCCCCCCGCTTCCCAAGAACAGCGTCCTCCGTTGGATAATGCCCCGGTTGAGAACACCGTTCCACGTCCTCCGCAATAATAATGAACATCGTCTCTCGGTAGGAAACCTGTTGAGAAAGGGTACCTTGGAGTATTCAGTTAAGGTTTTCGTCTGATTGCCCATCCCCTAAGGCCTGTATAAGCTCCAAGAATCAACTACTCACAGGGTACTGAGAAATGTGGGCCGGCTAGGTCCGCGTTCTGACCCTTGACCTCGCGGAGGGCAAATGAAAAAAAGTACATGGCTCGCAGTAGTGTGTCTATGGTTGTTGGGATCGCTGGGGCTGACCGTAAAAGCGCAGGCAGAAAGCACGATGAATTGTGCTTCTGGCACCTACGACATGCTTGATTGGATGACGTTGGATTCAGGTCTCCGAGGCACATATCACATTTCAGGGAATGCAAATCCGCTATATACCAGCATGGCCGGCGGAAAATTCTATTGGACCAAAGGTTCGAAAGGTACACCCTGGGACATTCAGCTTTTCGACAGCAAATACGTTTATCTATGGATAACCGAGTTAGACTGGAACAATCCGCGCACCTTCAAGAAGTTTGCGCAGAACACGAACTTGCCTTTGGTTCCACGGTGCGCTAAAGCGGGATTTCCTGGATCCACCATTTACGTACCCAATACCTCTTATCAGACCTATACCGATTGCAGTCACTACACGACGCAGAATCTATTAAAGGGAATCAATCAGGTTTGGGGGCCGTACTGGGTAAATTTAGGCGGCGCCTTGCCCAGCAGTTTGAAAGTGCTGGTGGCGAGCTATCGCTATAACTGCAATTCGAATTACGCCAATTGCGGAGACAAAGAAGAGTATTACTTGGCGCAAAAGTATGGGCTGGTGCAGTGGGCCCACTACCGGCTGAAATCCGGAAGCTACTCGCTCGTGCAAAGGACAGTCTTTAACCAATTGGTGAAGGGAACTGCCACCCCGTCGTTTCCCTGCTTCTAGTCGTATCTCTGAATGGCTACTCAGTTCCGGTCGGGCGATGTTTCTCGGCCGGACCTGTAGTGGCCATATAAACCACTTCTGAACCAACCCCTGCCGCCGCTGCTGAAGCAGATTCGTCGCTCTGGTTAGTTTCCAGCCGCAGCAGCGCTTTGCGCGCATTGCGTCGGACCAGCATATCGCGCATCGGCATCCAGCGCGGAATTTTCCGCAAGGAAGAAATTGAGCGCATCTGCTCGAGTTCCTGACGCAGTTCGAAAGTGCGCAGATATTGGCGGATAATTTCCGGCATGCTCATGCGTAACGCGGCGGAAACGTTTTGCATTGCCATTTCAATCTGACGCTCCCGATTTTGCAGCAGGTCAGTTAGGTGCCGGGCCAACTCATTGATCTTCCCAGGTGGGAAAAAATCTATCGCCAGTCCCTCTTCATCGGCAAGACGGCGAAAATCAGGGATGTCAGATGCAACAATCGGGACTCCATACGTACACGCCAGGTGCGCAATTCCGCTCGATCCCGCCGACGACGTATAAGGAAGCACGGCGACGCTGGAACTTTGGAACAATTGCGGAATATCCTCCTCCGCAACGTATCCGGTAAAGATCACGTCAGAGCGGGAAGCCAGCTTTTCGCGAATCGATTTCAGATATCCCGGCGTCTTGGGATGGTCAGTGCCGGCAATAACCAGTCGGGCACTGGGAATTTGGCGTGCTACTTCTTTGAAAGCCTCGATCATCGGCTCAAGACGCTTATAGGTACCCCATTTGCCGAAGGCAAGAATGCGATGCTCTGGATTTCCCCGTAATGCCAAGTCTGGATATTCTGGCCGTGCGGAAAAAATCCCGTGGCGACGAACATATACCGATCCGCGTCCATATTTCTCGACCAGTACGCTGCGGTAAGCCGGCAACATAACAGACACCGAATTTGCGAAAAGAACCAAGTGCGTGGCGAGCACGCCGCCCCACTTGTACAGAAGAGGGAAGCGAATTCCGGCATCATCCAGATTTACCGTCTCCATCAACTGATGCAATGTCGCGTGCGTATAGAAACCCGCCATACGCGCCAGAGCTGGTGTTGCAATGCCTAAGAACGCAGATGGAGGAGTTCCCCCGAAGCTGGCGAAGCCGAGATTGAACCAAACCACGTCTGGCTTCTCCTGCCGGATCGCGCGCATCAGACGAAAGGGGTTGCGGAGACTGTTAAATTTCCAGCAACGCTTGACCGTGAAACCGTCAAGCTCGGGCTGCACCGGGGAATACTCATCTCCAAGAATGGTCAACTCGACACCAGGGATATTTTGCAGCTCACTGGCGATGTGAAACCCGTATTCGTTGAGTGCGTCCCGGCTTGGAGGAAACGATGTTACCAGACAAATTTTCATCACTGCCCTTGCCCGAAAATGGCGTAACGCGAAAGTTTTCCCAGCAGCGTGAAATAATGCAATGCAACTTTGATGTCAGCCTTACTTTTGCCGGATTGACGGGTGGCGAATCGGAACGGCACTTCAGTGGTTTTGCTGATGTGTCCTTTAACAAGGATTTCCAGGAGGATCTTGAAACCCGCCGGCTGCAACTTAAGATCGTCGACGCACTGGCGGCGCACGACAAAAAACCCTGAAAGCGGATCGCTAACTTTCAGACCACGGCCGCGCAACGGCGCTGTCGCCAGCAGGGTACTGCAACGGGAAACGAACACTCGGAACTTGTTCCACTCGCCAAGGCTATCGCCTTTGCCGGTTACATACCGGCTGGCGATGGCAATGTCGCCTCCGTTAAGCACTGGAGCCAGTAATTCAGGTAACAGCTCGGGCGGATGCTGCAGGTCGGCATCAATTACTCCCAGCAAGTCGGCGTTGGTCTGCGCCCAGCCGTGAATCACTGCGCCCGCCAATCCGCGTTCGCCCTTTCGCTCAAACACGCGCACCCGGGAGTCATGTGCGGCGCAAGCACGACCCACTTCGGCGGTTCCATCGGTGCTGCCGTCATCAACGATGATGAATTCGCAATCTACCGGCGCCTTCTCTACGGCATCGCTGAGGCGCTGTAAAAGAACCGGAATGTTTCCTGCTTCGTTGAGAGTCGGAATTACCAGGCCTAGCTTGGGTCGAGAGAGATTACTCATTTTCGGTTCCCCGTGTTTACTGCCTAAATGATTCAGCACGCCGCAAATCTTTGGATGTTGCTCAACATAAACACGTTGGTCGTGGTTGAATCAGAACTGCTGTAGTTAGTTGAGTTAAAAACCTGAGCTGCTTAGGCCACAACGGTGGAATCCACTTGCGGTTGTACGCGAGCGTTCTCCACAGCGTTTAGCCGGGCAATAATGGCCGAATGAACACTATCGGGATCTCCGGCCGGGATCAGACTGAGGGGCGCGAACTGACGCAACTCCAGATAGGAGTTGCGATACTGACGCATGAAATCAATGGGATATTCGGGCTTTCGTGCCCGAGCCTCTTCTGGCACTGCGTCCAGCAAGTAGGAGACATCCGTATGAGGCGCCAGGGCCAGTACAAGGCGCGCATAGGCACGTGCCAGCCAGTGCCGCATGGGAAGCGCTGCCAACTGATCATAAATGTAACGATCGAAAATAATCACACCACCACTGCCGAACGCACGCTCACGTCGAACAATCTTGCGCAAGCGAGATACATCTAGCAAATGCAACAGCGACCTTCCAACTAACAACGGAAAAGAGCGGGTATTTTTGTCGTTGCGGTTCGCCGGCTTGTCCGGTGAGCCCACGTTGCCATCGCTCTGCAATACTTTGCGGCTGAAACCCGACCGCATGGAGGAGAGAACGGCTACATTGTCCCAAAAAGTTAAAATTCGGACGGGAAGGCCTTGTTGGATGAGATACTCACGCAGCTTTTCAATCTGAGTGCTTTTACCTGCGCCATCAATTCCAGAGAAGGTGATCAGTATGGGAGCCAAGAAAATCGATCCCCGAAAGTAAAAAATAAAAGTACAAAGAAATTAATGTCCTGGAGCATTAGGCACTCGGCCCGGGCTCGCCGCAGATAGTGCTGCAACCGTGCCCAAGGCCACTCCCGCCCCGGCGATAAAGCCGAAGCGAATAAGCCAGGTACGAATCTGCCGTTGTTTAGGTGGAGCAATCGCCACCCCCGCAGGCTTCGATGCTGCACCGCCGCTGGTCTGGACTTCGGGTGCCACCGCTGTCCCGCTGGGCTGCTGCGCCGGCGGAGGAGCATTATTCTGTGGGTTCGCCGGGGTTGACGATCGGCCGGGATTTTCCGGTAATTCAATTGGGGGCTGCGTTGAATTTTGCGCAGGCTGCTGCTCTGGCTGCGACTGCTGTTGAGCTAGGAGCGGTTCTGCTGCCATGCTCAACAAAAAAATCAAAGTGCAGACCGTTGCCCGATGAACGATCCGATCCATGAAACCTCCGCCCTGGCGTGCGATCATGCCGCCACGGGTTGTGCTTGAACCACTTTGTCGGCTGCCACGTCTTCGCTCTCGCCTGCAAGTTCCGAAGTGAAGCTCGCACTCGCGTCGAAAACGGGGAACTTATTGAACAGTTGGTCCATTCGCGTAAGTTCCAGAAAAACAGCCGCCTCAGGCGACATCTCGCCCAATTGCAAGGCCCCATCGTTTTTCGCAACCGTCTCCATGCAGTCCAGTAAACCTTCGAGGCCGGCGAGATCCATCTCTCGCACACGCGAAAAATCCACGACTATGCGGGGTTGGTTTGACATTCTGTTTTTCAATTCCCGCCCGAGCCTGCGCGCTTCCTTGCCCCCGAATGCTTCCGGTAACTTGATCATGATTGCCGACTGCGTTTCCATGTCATCTTCCCCTGGGTTCTGCAACGTTGTGCAGAAACTTAAGATCCATCAATTTTTGTCGCCGTTCTTACAGCTTTTATTGCTGTGAATCAACTCTGCTTCTATATTGATGCGATTTGTTAACACTAGGTTCACTGGTTTTTAATCTCTACGGTGATAACTGTAGCTTGCTCAGTAACATCGACCCTGCTCCATAGAGCGAGAAGGATTTTGTTGCGCGAATCAATCGCGGATCGTTGATTGGTAATTCAGTCTTGCGTTCCAGGTTAAACATTTTTTGATTGCTGACGATCGAGCCGCGAACGGTCAAACCGAGTCCGACATACGTTTCCTGGAGAATCCAGGATTGATCAACCGTGGTGCCGCAATCAATTTCACAGTTGCGCTCAACAGCGCTGGCGCCGCTAATTGATGTGCATGCGGCGATACGAGTGCCGGAGCCGACGTATGCCGGCCCGGTGATCACACACGAATCGTCAACTTCTACGCCATCCCCAAACCATATGCCATCGCCAACCTCGGTCCCAATAGGACGCAAGTTGCATTTGCCGGTTAGCCCATCTTCAGTGAGACGGCGAAAGTCCGTAGCCTTGCGCAGACGATTTATGTAACCGTGATAATAAAAATGCTCTTGGTCAGGGATCAGATTGCTCAATGTCGTCCGGTACGCATTGTCTGATTCACGAAGAGCATTTGCATCCACCACTGCCACATCCACCGAACTATCTGCCCCGTATACCTGCGTCAATCCAGCCCGACGCTCCGAGTGGAAGGTTAGAAGCTCTTCGTAATTTAAATCGGTGTAGGTGCTGGTACGCAGCAAAAGAAGAGTGTCAACTCCTTGCCGCACATATTCGCCGATTGCCTTTTCCCACACAGAAATGAACTCGTTCGACGTGGCGCTTCTGTTGGGTAGCAGTTGAGTAAGGGCGGAACCTTCAGGAATTATGCTCGTGGACTTGATTCCAGCCTCACGCAGTCGGCTGATGTTTCGGTCCAGCAGGCTCTTGCCGAGCACTTCAAGCTTCGCGTCTGGGACGTTGGTGAGGAACCGCTTGCGTCTGCGATTCTCGCCTCGCAATGGATCTGCCGAACCAGTTTCACTGCCGGTTCTTGCTGCCAAGGTCAAGATTGCCGCGATTTGCACTTTGCTATCTCCCGTCCCTGTTGCTAGTTGTTGCTAGCTATCTAAGCTAGAACCCGACATCAGGCAGCATTACTCGCGGAAATTTGCGAAACCACTGGAAAAATAGTGCGCGGGAACTCGCGAGTAAGTTCCTCGGAGTTCCAACGAACTGCTTCTCTGCGAGCGCGCGAACGCTGCGCCCGGCTGGCCACGGCTTCGTTCGGTTGTTGCGTTCGTCCGAGTAATTCACGAATGCGAAGCTTGGCTTTGTGGAGTTGCGATTTTGAATTACCTACTGAGCAATCGAGCAGTTCGGCAATTTCCTGATGCTCGTAGCCTTCGACTTCGTGTAATAAGAAGATGGTGCGATAACCATCCGGGAGTTCCTTAATCGCGCGGGCTAGAGCGATGCGATCAACGCATCCGGTCAAACGATCGTCGCGGCTTCCATATTCACGACGAACCACCTTTGCATCCTGGCTGAACGGTTCATCGAGAGAAACTTGTTTAAGAGCTTTTTTGCGGAAGTGCATAAGCACGGTGTTGACCGCGATGCGATAGAGCCAAGTTGATAACGCGGAGTCGCCACGAAATGTCGCGAGCTTGCGGAACACTTGAAGGAATGCATCTTGTGTGAGGTCTTCGGCCTCCGCGGTGTTGTTGGTCATGCGGAGACAAACTGAATAAACCTTTGCCTTGTGAGCATGAAATAAAGAAGCGAACGCATCTGCGTCGCCGATCTGGGCGCGCTTTACTAGGTCTAGGTCGGACTCGAATCTTGCTAGAGCATTGGTGTCGGTGGTGGTGGTCACTGGGGCTCTCCTTTCAAAACGCCTGTCGTTCGTGGCTTTGCGATGCTGTGGATTAGCCGTAATCACAGTTATGAAGGTAAAGTCCTTTGTGCAAATGGTCTATCCGGTGAGGTCTGTATGCGTAAACATACGTTCCTGTACCGCTTTGACACGCAAGAAGTTCGCGTCATTTGCCGAAAACACCTGAATTGGCGCAGACCCGGAAGCTTTTTCACCAGCTTTGAAATATTTTCCGGGTTTTCTGGTATGAGGGGTTCTACTACAGCCATCTACGGAGTGTGTTGCACCTGGCTCGCCAGACACATCTCTTTCCATTAGGAAAATAGATTTTGCGGTGTGCGAGGATAATCACTTGGTCCACTGAAAGAGCGCCACGCAAATTAACTGTGTGAATGGACCGAATTATGAACTACACATCACATCTTCTCTGCTACAGGAAAGTCCTCAGATGAATTACAGACTTCGCAGGATTGTGGGTGTTGCGGCTTCAGCCTATTCTCAGCCCATGAACGTTGCCCTCAACTTCCCTACCTTTCGAGCAGGCGCCGACGCAAGATAGTGTCGGCTCCTGCTTCTCGCCTCAAATCTGGCTCGGGTGGCCGAAGTTAAGGGAATCAAGCCGAGCGAAATTTAAAACTTCCGCTCACAACGTCAAACCAAAATTTCAATTCATCCGGGAGGATACCGTGGCCGTTGAATCTTTAAACGAACTCTTTGTGGAACAACTGCGTGATCTATATGACGCCGAAAATCAACTCATCAAAGCACTTCCAAAAATGGCACAAGGCGCAAATTCAGAGGAACTGCGTCAGGGTTTCGAAGAACATCTCGAACAAACGAAGGGACATGCACAGCGCATAGAGCAGATTTTTGAGCAGCTCGGCGAGAAGGTCAAAGGCAAGAAGTGCAAAGCGATGGAAGGCCTGGTTAAGGAGGGTGCTGAGACGCTTGAAGAGGACATGAATGAGGATGTGAAAGACGCCGCTCTCATCGCTGCCGCTCAACGCGTAGAGCATTACGAGATCGCCGGTTACGGAACCGCTCGCACTTACGCTAATTTGTTAGGCCAGGACGAAGCGGCGTCTTTGCTGGAGCAAACGCTTGAAGAGGAGAAGGAAACCGACGCCAAACTCACTGAGTTGGCTGAAGCGATCAACGTTGCTGCTGAGAACGAAGACGTAAGTGGGGACGAAGGGGTAAAGAAGTCGAGAACCACGACCCGCAAAAAGTCCGCAGCTTAATCGGTAAAAATTTAAGACGGCAGCCGTGGAATTCACTGCCGTCTTTTTATGCCTAAAATCTTCTCTTACTCAATGCCCGCCTGCACCACGTGCACAATGTTGTTGCGCACCGCGTAAAGCACCAGATCGCTCACGGAATGCAGCTGCAGCTTGCGCATGATGTTTGAGCGGTGCGTTTCTGCCGTCTTTACGCTCAGCCCAAGCGCGACTGCGACTTCTTTGGTGCTCTTGCCTTCAGCCAGCAATTGCACGATTTCGCGTTCACGCGGCGTTAGACGATTGCGGCCGGCAGTCGGAATGGGCGCTCCGGGCGTTCCGCCCTTCAAATAACCCTCCAAAACCATGGTCGCAACTTTGGAGGTGAAATAAGTTTTATCGCGGCGCAATGCTTCGACTGCAGCGACCAGGTCGCGAGCCGCGTCGGACTTCAACAGGAAGCCGCGAGCGCCGGCGTTCAAAACTTCACGGACCACTTGATCGGAATCATGCAAAGTAAGGATCAGCACGCGCGCTTGCGGATTAGACTTCAGGATTTGTCGAGTCGCCTCAAGTCCGTTAAGACCTGGCATGCCGATATCCAGAATGACTACGTCAGGCTTTAGTTGCTGCGCCTTGTCCACGGCTTCGCGGCCATCACCCGCTTCGCCACACACTTGCCAGTCGTGCTGAGACTGAAGCAGCGCCATCAATCCCTTCCGAACTACCTCATGATCATCCGCGATCAGAATTCTGAATGTCCCCATCGAGCACCTCTCATTGATTCTGGATAACAGCGCTACAGACAGCTACTTTGAAACGGCGAACTACGTCGAGCATCCCTCGTGCCAAATCAAATACTATCAGTCCAGATAAGAAAACCAGCGTAGTCGGGGCAAGCTGTGTAATTGTTACTTCGCAAATCGAAGCCCTGTGCTTTCGAAATCAACATTCCTTTGCACTGGGTATATTCACACCGACAGCCGAAGCGCTCGGAGGTTCTTTTGCGTGGTCCTCAATCGACGCAACTTTCACTCCGCGTGCTGGCTCAAGCACCAGTGTCATGCTTGAGGCGCAGCGTCCACAGAGCCACAAATGCAAAGTCTGCCTCTCCGGGTGCTCATCAAATGGCGCACACTTCTCATCACTTGCGGCCACAGAGATCGAAACCACCTCGAATTGAAACAATCTTCCCTCCGAAAAAGAGTGAAGCGGGCGGTTGCAGCCTTCGTTAGCACAATATGCGAGCATTTGATTCACGGCTCAAAATATAAATTCGATTTCCGAATTCTTCGCACTTTAACCGAACAAAACTTACAGCTAAAACCCTATTACTCCAATACAGTGTGGACTGTATTTTGCCTGGAATTAGTATGGCCGTTAAATTGTTAGATGCTACGACAAACCCGGTCGCGTCAAGTCAAGTGCAGACAAAACCCTGCGATCCCAGTTCATCTCAGTAGGAATGCCGCCACGAACTCCTTCACAAACCAGGAAAAAGGGAGACGCAACCTCCTTCGTTCCTAAGAACCCGACCCTCAAAAGGCTTCAAGACGCTTCTCGAAGGTGCCGAGGGTGCGAGCTGTGGAAAAATGCCACGCAAACGGTGTTCGGAGAAGGCGATACTCGTCCGTCCATCATGCTGATAGGCGAACAACCGGGTGACAAAGAGGACATTGCCGGCCACCCCTTCGTCGGACCTGCTGGCCACATTCTCAATGAGTGCCTGGACGAGGCCGGGATCGATCGCAAAGATGTCTATGTGACCAATGCCGTAAAACATTTCAGTTGGAAGCCAGCAGAGCACGGTAAACGCCGAATCCACAAAAAACCGCGCTATTCGGAAATCAAGGCGTGCCGTCCATGGCTGGACGCTGAAATTGGCGTCACACACCCTGAGATCATCGTTTGTCTGGGTGCAACGGCGGCGCAATCTTTGCTTGGCAGGGAATTCAGTGTCATGCGAGACAGAGGGAAGTTTATGTCATCGCCAGTTTCTGCGCATGTAATGGCCACAGTTCATCCTTCATCGATCCTTCGCGCTCAGGATGAGAAGTCACGGCGTGAACAGAAAGCAGCCTTCATCACCGATCTGCGAGTGGCAGCTGCTCAGATTAAGAAGCGGCGTCGCGCGGCCTGAACGCAATGGCTTAGCTTTATTACATCTTCTCCGCACGATGGGTACAGTCCTCATCTGATGCCTCCTGATGTTCTTGATGGCTAGACTGGAAGTTCAGTTATGGACATCCTGAAAATTGCAGCCAAACATCCTCCTGCTGAGGAAGATGAACCGAAGACTCATCGTCCTCCTGGTCCCATAGAACCCGAACCAGACACTCCGGAACCGGACAACGAAGAGGATCATGGCTTGGATACTGGAGTTCAAGTTCGTGCTGAATTGAGGCCCTCGTTATGACCGTGACACGATCTCTTGCTCGCAAGTTGCTTTTTGGTGGGGCCGTAGTTTCGGGCGCTGGTCTGGGAATTGGGGCAGGGGCTGCAGCTGGGCTTGGGCTCGCCTATTGGGGATATAAACGATCACGACGATATCCGTTGCACGATCGTGTTGTGCTCATCACCGGCGGGTCGCGTGGGTTGGGGTTAGCAATGGCTCGTGGGTTCTTGGCTCGTGGCGCAAAGGTCGCTCTGCTCGCTCGGGATCCTGAAGCTCTGGAGCGGGCGCGACAACTTCTGGCCGGACTGGGAACGGTTTTTGTCCGTCCGTGCGATGTTCGCGACGAGGCGCAGATCAAAGAAGCCGTCCGCGATGTGCGCCACGAAGTAGGCGAGATCGACGTTCTAGTCAACAATGCGGGTACCATCACGGTCGGGCCCATGGACACAATGACCGCAGAAGAATATCGCGAGTCGCTCGATGTTTTCTTCTGGGGCCCGCTCCGTGCAACTCTGGCCGTCCTGCCTGAAATGCGAAGGCGGCGAAGCGGACGGATCGTAAATATTTCTTCCATCGGCGGAAAAATCAGCGTGCCGCATCTCCTGCCATACAGCGTTGGAAAATTTGCGCTCTCAGGCTTTTCCGAGGGCATGCGCGCCGAACTGACTCGGGACAGTGTTTACGTCACCACGGTTTACCCCGGCCTGATGCGCACCGGCAGCCCGCGTAATGCAGACTTCAAAGGAAATCATCGTGCCGAGTACACGTGGTTTTTGCTAAGCGATTCGGCGCCCGGATTTTCTATTAGCGCGGACCGCGCGGCGCGCCAAATCATCCGCGCCTGCGAGTATGGAACTTCGCAAGTTGTTCTCGGTCTGCCGGCCAAATTTGCGGTCAAGTTGAATGCGCTATTTCCCACAACCGCCGCAACCGCCGCAGCGATTGCCAGTAGGGCTTTGCCTAAGCGGGACGACTCGGGTACGGCCAAGGCGAAAGGCACAGACAGCACCACTCCACTCACAGAATCCTGGCTTTCTTCGCTCGATCAGCGTGCAGCCAGACGCAACAATCAAACTCAAAATCCATTACCGGTGACCTCATGACGATCGACACGAATCTTGCGGAAAAAGTGGGCGGCAAAGCATTTTCCCGCCGTCCTGCAACCACTAACATTGAGACCGCACTCACTCTCGCGACCGGCGCGGCGCTCGCGATATACGGAGCTTTGCGCCGAGATTGGTTTGGCGCGGCATTGGCGGGCGGCGGAAGCTATTTGGTGTACTGCGGCGTCACCGACCTCAAGCGGCCTTATCAAGGTAGAGTACGCGCGGCCTTCACCATCAACAAACCGCCGCAAGAGGTTTACGACTTCGTGCGCAATTCTGAAAATTGGGGCCGGGCATTGCGGGAACCGAAATTCGAGCACGATGGCCAAGGCAATGTCACGTTGCGATTCGGAGCCAACGATAAAACTGAGTTCAAATCGCGCATCGAGCTCACCGATGAGCAGCCGGGAGAATACATCGCCTGGGCATCCGAAGAACAGATGCTCGAGCATCGCGGCGTAGTGCGATTTAAGAAAGCGCCGGGGGATCGCGGCACCGAGATCAGTGTTGCGCTTGAATACAAATCGCCCACCGGACCGATTTCGCACGCGCTAGCTTCCTTGGCGGGGTTGGATCCGCAGCAACTGGTGCGCGAGGGCCTGCGCCAAATCAAGCACCTCATGGAAACGGGAGAAATTCCCACCACCGAAGGACAACCGGTTGGCGCGCGCGGCTTCTCCGGCGCTACCAAGCGAGTCCTTTATCACGAACGCCCGGCCGTCGAAGTCCAGCGTGAAGAGCGGTTGGCGGGCGATTAAAAAAATTAGGAGGAATTGTGAAAGCGCTTTGTTGGCAGGGAAAAAATAAAGTCGAAGTTGAACGGGTGAGCGACCCGGAGATCCTAAATCCGCGCGACGGAATCGTGCGAATTACTCGTACCGCCATTTGCGGCTCAGACCTTCATCTCTATGACGGCTACATTCCAACCATGGAAGCAGGTGACGTTCTAGGGCACGAGTTCATGGGCGAAATCGTCGAGACCGGATCGGAAGTGAAACGAGTAAAGAAGGGCGATCGCGTCGTGATCCCTTTCACCATCGCCTGCGGGCAGTGCGGCTTCTGCAAGCAGAATCTGTGGTCCGCTTGTGACAATACCAATCCGAACGCATGGATGATGGAAAAATTGTACGGCTACTCCGGCTCCGGCTTGTTCGGGTATTCACACATGATGGGTGGATACGCGGGCGGGCAAGCGCAATTCGTGCGCGTGCCTTTTATTGATGTGGGAGCTTTGCAGATTCCTGACGGCATCGACGACGAGAAGGTGCTCTTCCTTTCCGATATCTTCCCAACCGGATATATGGCTGCTGAAAATTGCAACATCAAACAGGGCGATGTGGTCGCTATTTGGGGATGCGGCCCCGTCGGCCAATTCGCTATTCGTAGTGCGTTTCTCCTCGGTGCAGAACGCGTGATTGCTATCGACCGTATACCTGAGCGTTTAAAAATGGCGCGCGCAGTCGGGGCTGAAGTCGTCAATTACGAAGAAGTAGATGACTTGGTTACGGAACTAAAATGGATGACTGCCGGACGCGGCCCCGACTCGTGTATGGACGCAGTCGGCCTGGAAGCGCACGGTACCGGCGTTGCGGCGGCCTACGATTACACGAAGCAGCGACTGAAATTATCCTTCGACCGCCCGACCGTTCTACGCCAGGTAATTCAGGCGTGCCGCAAGGGCGGCGTAGTCTCCCTTCCTGGTGTGTATGGCGGCGTACTGGATAAAATCCCATTCGGCGCAGCTTTTGGCAAAGGACTGACCTTCAAAATGGGCCAGACGCATATGCACAGCTACACCGGTAAGTTGCTTGAACACGTCCAGAAAGGCGATATCGACCCTTCCTTTGTCATCACCCACAGGTTCAGCTTGGACGAGGCTCCGGAAGCCTATCGCACCTTCCGCGACAAGCAAGACGAGTGCATCAAGGTGGTCTTAGATCCGTGGCAGGAGCCGATCGCGGCATAGCGGTGTAGAGGCGGGCGTCCACGCCCGCCTCACTGGATAACTGCGGAAGTACCCTGAAATTCGCCTGTTGCATTCACCGGTAACAGCTTTTGAATCGTAATCCCAATAGAATGCGTCTGTTATAATGACTAACAGGTTAAAGGAGAATTATGGCCACAATAACGCCCGAAATTAAGCCCCAGGAAACCACCAAGAAGACACCCGTTATTTTGACCTCGAAGGCCATCGCCAAGGTGAAAGAGATCATGAGCCAGCAGGATCCTACCCCTGCAGGGCTGCGCGTTGGCGTGGTCGGAGGCGGTTGCTCCGGCTTCTCCTATTCCATGTCTTTTGAAAATGAGCCCGGCATGATGGACAAGGTTTTCGACATGGAAGGCTTGAAGGTTTACGTGGACGCCACGTCGGTGATGTATCTCGACGGCTGCAAAGTCGACTACCTTGAGACCCTCGAAGGCGCCGGCTTCAAGTTCGAGAACCCGAACGTGAAGAGCACCTGCGGCTGCGGATCTTCGTTCAACGTGTAACCACAATCTTTGACGCAAAGGGCCCTCGCGAAAAGCGAGGGTTTTTTTGTGCTTATTGCTGCTGATTTGGTTGTTGCGGGCTTGTTTCCGGCGGTTGCATCCCCGGATTCATTCCACCCGGTCCAGGGCTGAACCCAGGCTGATTCTGACCATTGTTATTTTGCTGACCGGGTTGTTGCTGGATCTGCACCGCATTTTGTAACGGTGGTTGGTTCGGGGTGGTGAGCAGACCGCCGCGGTCGGTGCTGGGATCGTATATAAATTGCCACTGATTGTAGTGGTCTTTTTTGTTGAACTCGCGAATCGATTTTTTCTTGCTGGTGCTAGCTACCCCGACAATCGGCAGGCCGCCAAAGCTCTGACCATTTCCGTTACCCGGACCCACTGGATTACCGGGTCCCCCGGGACCTTGCGCTTGGGGTGCATTGGCGGTTGCAGACCCATTCTGCGCCGCTTGATCCGGCGAATCAGAAGTGTTGTCGCCCGCGGCGGATTGCGTCTGGTCCTGCGGTCCGCCAGGATTTGAGCTTGGCCCTGGATTGCCGGGGTTCGAACTCGGCCCTGGTCCGCCCTGCGCTACGTTATTGCCCGCATTCAACGCTCCTGGGGCGCCTCCCTGTATAGGAGAGCCGGGATTCCCGGGAGCCATTCCGCTGGCCGCGGCGGGGTTGAACGAAGATTGAATCTCATTCATTCGCAGGAACTTGAAATCCTTGCCGGTGATCGGGTCTTTATACCGTTTTCGCAAGTAGTGAACGTTATTGGTGCTTTCAAGATCTTCGATGCGAGCCGGATAATGTCCGAATTTTTTGACGTAGTGCCGCAGAGCTCGCGAATACTGTACGCCACGGTGAATCAGCTCTTCTTCGCGGTCGCGCTTGATCTCAAAATCTACTTTCTGGATCCAGGCGAGGGATGCGATCGCCAACAAGGCCACGAACAACATAAGAGTAAGCAGAACGTACCCTTGTTCGCCGTGCCGAGATGGAGGAGATTGAATCATGGAAACATTGAGTCATTGAATGCGGCGAACGAACACGCCTTCAATGATTCTGATTTAATTTTCTCACCCCTGGTTGAGCGGAATGCTCTGCCGGTTGTTGCTGAGCACGTCAAGTATCTCCACCGCGGTGCCAGAGATTCGAACCACCTTATAACGGCGGTCCACGATGTCGCCTTCTCGCGCGATGAAGACATCCTCTCCCTGCGCAAGGAAAATTCTTTTCGTTCCACCGGCCGGGGTTGCATAGCCATAGAATTTCAGGTCGATGGGCGGCGGGGGCGGCGGAAGCGCTGGTCCCGGCGTTTGTGTCGGCGCGGTGGCTACCGGCTGGATCGGTTTCGGGATATCGACGAACACCTTAAAAATATTTCGTCCTGTGCCTTCGTATTTAGTGTCTTCGCTGGCCTTTAAAAGATCAGTTCGCAGCGTGGGATCCAGTGACTGCGCAGCGCTTTGTCTTTTGGACGTGGTTCGATTACGGCCAGTTGTTGCCCTTGGAGCCGGAGCGACCGGTGTCCCAGACGCACGGTCCCCGAGCGCTGCTGGAGGAGGAATCGACGCAGTAGATGATCCAGAACCCAGAAAGCCGGAGAAACGCGTCGCCATCAACACGACGGCGATGACCACCAGCGAACCCGCTGCAATCACCTTATTTCGATTTTCGGCGCCCAAGTTCACTACGTCGACCTCATGTAGGTTTCAATTCTGAGCTGCAGCCCCACGACTCCATTTTGTTCGCTTCCCAACTCCAGGCCATCAACGAGGAAAAATAGCTTGTTGCGCTCGAGGTCATTAATGAATCGTACCAACTGTAGATAGTCGCCAGACAAATTCGCGGCGATCTCAACCCGCTCCAATCCCTCTATAGGAGCATCTTTCACCGCATACTTCACTCCTGAAATGCGCACTCCCGACGACGCCGCCACAGTTCCGAGGCTGGCTGAAATCGACGATTCTTCGGTGGGGAACCGGTCCTGATAGAACTCCTCGATCTGTTGTTTGGCGCGCGGAAGCTTTTTGTCCAGTCCACGCCAGGGGGCGAATTCACGCGCCTTCAATTGCTGCCATTCCTGACGCATTTCCTGCGCGCGGGTTTCACGCATGCCGGCAAGCGGAGTGACCAGCATTGCCACGGCTACCGCGTCCACCAGAACCAGGGCAGCGATCGCGAACTTTAATCGATTACGTGTGCGCTTCAAGTCAGGCATTAGTTCATGCCTCCCGTGCTGTCATGCATTTCATCCGCGGGAACATATAAAGCGTCGATGTCGAACGTGACCCGGTCGTTGTTGGCGCTGGAGTTGTTTGCGGTCTCGAATTTTTCAGTGTCGATACGCGTTTGCCTGAAGTGTTTGGAGCTTTCCATCTTGCGCACCAAATCGAGCGCCTGTTCACGGGTTTCACCACCCACTACCAGTTTCAGTTCCAGATTATTGTCGGCCGATATTCCCGGATGAATGGAAATCACGTGCAGATGCGCGGGCATGACTTGTTCCAACTGCTCGAAGGCGAGGGTCCATGAAAACGCCTTGCGCACAAACAATTCATTGAGGAAATGGGACTGGTCGCGCACTGTCCGGTTCTGCGGCTGATTGAGCATGGCTTCGGCCTGGCTTCTCTCGTGATCGAATTCAGCCAGTTGGGTTTTGAGCTTCGACATCTGTTGCCGGTCGCGGCCGCCCTCGATGAATCCATTGACCGCCAGAAATACGAGCAGGATCGTGACCAGCGACAGCAAGCCGATGCCAGTCCCCCAATAGGTCCAAAACTGCCTGGAATCCTCGTAGGGCTGGGACGCGAGATTGATGTTGAGCTGCATATTAGGAAAGCAGCGCGCCGACTACGCCCGCCATCCTCCACTTTGGAATCGAACCCCCACCCAAACCCAGTTGCGAAGCTTCTACCAGTTCTTTGACTTCCGCTCCAGTTTGTGCGCGGAGCGCAGGAGCTGCGCCGGCAATGTCGGAAATTCCGGCTACGTACACAGCCTCAATGTTGGTGGAGTACGTGTCTTGAAAAAATACGACGGACGGATACACGTCCTCCGCCAGTTGCTCCCCGCTGATGGTCACGCCGCGCGCATTTTCCAAAGTCCGGAAGAGCAAGAGTTGCTGCTTGTCCAAAATCGCAATGCTGGTGGTGTGAGCATCTACTTTGATCACCAGCGTTCCAGCATTGCCAGACGCGCCACCGAGCGCAGCCAGCATGGAAGGCAGTACTACGCCGGGGTTGAAGCCCGCCTCGCGAAATACCGCTTCATAGTCCTGCACCACATTGTTCAAGCAGACGGCGGCAATTACGCGAACCCCTGCAGGAGTAGTCTGCGCATGATAGGAAACTGCTGCCTTGTCCACGTCAAACGGAAGCGACTTTCGCAAGCGAAAGCGAACCACCCCTTCAGCTTCTTTGGGCTTGTCGGGCAGCGTGTCAAAATCCAAAAGGACCACGCGTACCGCTGCGTCGGGAAGAATGGCAATCACGTCGCGCGAGTGCCCCCCCACCTGCTCCAGCGCACGTCGCAGCGCATTTACCACCATGTCGCGCTGGCGAACATTGTTTTCGGTCAAGTCTGGCACTACACACCCCGGCGTAAGCTCGCTTGTAGAGCACAGTTCGAGCACCTGGCGCGAGTCGGACGCCCGCCCGGCAATTACCCGGTCAGGCGCGATCTCACAGGCCAGCTTCGGTCTCGCGATATGGTTAGTGCGTGCCATAGAGAAGTGGCTAGTGGTCAGTTTCGATGGCCAGGAGTCAAGTTGTACTTCGCTGGCACCGATCAATGACAACTGCTTTACCTCATGGTCTCGATAAACGTGACCTTGTTGATCTCCTTCAGTGTAGTCATTCCGATGCGAACTTTATCGAGCGCTGATTCGCGCAGGAATCGCATGCCTTCCTCGCGGGCGGCGCGGCGAATTTCCGAAGTAGGCTTGCGCGCCAGAATCATCTCGCGAATGCGGTCGCTCAAATCAAGCAGCTCGTGGATCGCGCTTCGACCGCGGAAGCCAGTGCCCGCGCACTCAATGCATCCCTGACCTTCGTAGAACGAAACCTTCGACCACTGATCGGGATCGAGCCCGCTGGCTTCCAGCACGTCTGCCGGATAGTGCACTACTTCGCGGCAGGAGTTGCAGATCAACCTCACCAGCCGCTGCGCCAGAATGCAATTCAACGCGGAAACAAAATTGTAGGGCTCGACACCCATATTCAAAAAACGCCCCAATACATCGACCACGTTATTGGCGTGGACCGTGGTGAAAACCAAGTGACCGGTAAGCGCCGACTGAATTGCAATCTGTGCTGTTTCTGTATCGCGGATTTCGCCTACCATGATCTTGTCGGGATCGTGACGCAAAATTGAGCGAAGGCCGCGAGCAAAGGTCAGCCCCTTTTTCTCATTGACCGGAATTTGCGTGATGCCGCGAATCTGATATTCAACCGGATCTTCAATGGTGATGATCTTGTCTTCTTCAGTCTTGATTTCATTCACCGCGGCGTAAAGCGTGGTGGTCTTGCCGCTTCCGGTCGGCCCAGTCACCAGCACCATGCCGTAAGGTTCTTTAATGTAGCGGCGGAACTTCCGCAGATCGTCTTCGTCGAAGCCGACAACATCAAGCGTCAGTGAGCGGAACTTCTCGCTCATCGACTCTTTGTCGAGGACGCGGAGCACCGCGTCTTCTCCGTGAATCGACGGCATGATGGAAACGCGAAAATCGATCGGCCGCTCAGGCTGGCCGTATTTCACGCGAAAGCGGCCGTCCTGCGGTACTCGGCGTTCAGAAATGTCGAGCTCGCTCATGACTTTGATACGCGAGATGATCGTCGAATGATGCTCTTTGGCGATCGGCGGCATTGCTTGGGTCAACACGCCGTCGATGCGGAACTTTATGCCGACGGAATCATCCTGGGTCTCGATGTGAATGTCACTGGCGCGCCGCTGCAGCGCGGTAAAAATCGTGGTGTCGACAAGCCTGATAATCGGGCTCATGTCACCTTGCGCGGTCAGCTTGTCGATCGAGATGCTTTCGTCGCCGCCCTCCTCTTCGTGAACTACGGCGAGAGTAAATCCTTCACTGGCATCTTCAAGAACGCGCTTCGACTGCTCTGTCTTCTTAAGAATTTCGCTGATCTGCGCCAACGTAGCGACTTTGGTGACGATGCGTTTCCCCAGCAAAAGGCTGATTTCATCGATCATCATCAGCTGGCTGGGATCGGCAATGGCAATTGCCAAACGCCCGTCGGCGGTTTCTTCGAGCGGAACAAAGTTGTAGCGGAACATCAGATGTGGAGAAATTTTTGTGAACAGATCGTGATGCAGCTGGAAATTATGCAAGTCTACGAATTCGCAACGATAGCGTCGCGCAACGTCCTTCGCGTGCTCAAGGTCACTGGCATGAGAGCCGGTCGAACCCTGGCCATTCCCGCCACCTACAAATACCGATTTCTTTTCGAGTTTTTCTACTTTTTCCGCCATGCCAGCCATTCCACACCTGCCTGCCGATTAATGGATGCTCGATCCCAGGGTAAATATCGGCAGATAAAGGGAAATCAATATGCCGCCTACAAATACCGCCATGATGATCAGGATGATCGGTTCAATCAGAGCCATTGCACCCGATAGTGCCGTCTGCACATCTTCTTCGTAAAATTCGGCCACCGAATTCAACATGGCCGGCAACGCGCCAGTTGATTCGCCAACCTCGATCATTTCGACTGAAAGATCAGGAAAGACTTTTTGTTCTTCTAAACTCTTAGCCAGCGATTGTCCCTCGCGAACCCGTACCGAAGCGCGCTGAATTCCATTGAGAATTGTCCGGCTATTCATGGATGCGCCTGCCGTTTCTAACGATGGGACCAAGGGCATACCTCCGGTCAGCAGGGTCGAAAGCATTCGCGAAAACGTCGAAACGTGATATTTCATCCAGATGTCGCCGACCAGGGGAATCTTATGGGTCGCTCGGTCAATTGACTGGGCGCCGCGTTCCGTAGCCTTCCATCTCCACAACAAAAAGATAGTAAGTGCGACGCCTCCCAAAATGACCGGGGCATAACGTTGCGCGTGCGTCCCCATTTCGAGCATGAACAGCGTGATCGCCGGTAACTGCGCATTCAAGTCCGAGTAAAGCTTGGCGAATTGCGGAACCACGTAGGTCACCAGGAAAACCAACATCACCATAACAACGGACACCAACAGCGCGGGATATATCAGCGAGACTGCCAACTTTTTCTTGAAAGTCAGCGCCATCTTCTGAAAATTTACATAGCGAGTAAGCACCTCATCCATGTTGCCGCTTTTTTCGCCCGCCATGAGCGTAGTGGTATAAATCTTCGGAAATACGTGTTGCGCAGCGAATGCTTCGGAGAGAAGTTCTCCCCCTTTCACTCGCTCCCGCACATTCTGCAAAAGCGCGCGGAAATAGGCATCCCGCTGCCGTTTCACCAGCAGGTCCATTGACCCCAAAACCGGTAATCCTGCCTTCAGTAGCGTCAATAGTTGTTGGTTGAAAATCAGGAAAGTTGACGGACGGACTCGTTTACCCCGTCCAGCCTTCCCGCCTATCAGAAGCCCCTTCGGCTTCACCCAATAGACGAGAAAACCTTGTTGCGCGAAACGATCCCGAACCTCAGATTCGGAAATCCCGCTCTCTACCTGCTGCAGCAGGCGACCGCGTTCGTCGGCAACTTTGATTAAAAATTCAGCCATTTGTACGGGAAATTTGGGTTAACCCACTCCAGTTTAGCATTCAACAATCCTAGATTTTGCAGCTACTTAGCACGAAAGCCCATCTTGAGTAACGTCCAACGGCACCCCTAATTCGAAGCCTCGTCCACGATAACTTCCGTCCCCGGCGGCGGCGAAAACCGGAACTTGGCGTCGGGAAGCGCAAGGTTCTCCTTCTGACTACTGAACCGGTATTCGGTGATGGATTCATCGGTTCCATACAAAAGAATCCGCGCAATCGCATGTTCCGGGGTGATCTCAAGAACGACTTGCCTTAATGTGTCCTCCATCCCTCGCGGAATACCTCTCAGAATGACATCCCCCTCGTGCCAAGTCTGAATATCTGGCGCGAAAGATAATCCAGCCAACTCTTTCTCCAGCTTGGTCTTACCTAGTAAAAATGCAAGTGGGGACCGTATGTCCTCCAACTTCTTCATTGAAGACTTTCGCACTTGCTTCTCCGCCGGTAGATAGAGCCAACCGTCATGACCGTCGTCGACGAACAGTTTCTCCTCTGGAGAACGGTATTCCCATCGCATCTTGCCGGGTTTTTTCAGCCACAACGTCCCAGATTCGGTTCTGTCCATGCCTGAACCCTGGTATATCTCGCTGAAATCAGCGGTGAGAGTTTGCAGGTGGTTATAGCGTTCGTCTACCTGGCGAGCCACAGTGGAGACGTTAGGAAGCGCGAACGCAGGGATCGCACCTGCGCTGAACCCGGCAATAAAAACTATGCATGAAGTCAAAGCTTTTAATTTCATTTAATTGGACGATTACCGGGCCGAATGTGAAGGAATGCGGGGTGACTCTATTCCTGCTGCTTAATTAGATGCAAGAGTTGGACGATAGAACCTATCTCGGCATACCCGGAAAAATTCCTCGAATACGGATTGTACTGTACGCGACAATTCGTACACAGCCGTTACACTTAGGTTGGAGGGTTATGTCTTCCCAACCGAAGGTGCCCCTAGAACGGCGTAGGCGGAACAATTTGTGGGAGGGAATGTTAGGAATTCTGACCCACTCCAGAGCGGTCCCCATGCGGCGTGAAAGTGACATAATCCGATCGCGCATGCAGCGTTGGGTGGAACTCGCCGACAGCGCCCTGGGAAAAAAGCGCAGGGATAACAACGGAGTAAAGGCCTATCCTCCCGAACTGCGAAATAACAAACACTGAGCGGTTCCGCCAATCCTGGTCAGCGATGGGACGCTTTGGATTATCTGCTCGAAAATGGGGTTCGCGTAGACCACGTACACCGGATAAGGATTCTGACGAAGCGATTGCTCTAGATTCTCGAGGAACTTTCGCAATGATGATTGCGGCAAAGGGTTAAACAGGAAAACGACTGTAGGCCCGGCCGGCAAAACGAAATCCGTTGCATCTCCGCAAACCAATTCGATTCTTGAATGAATACCCCGCCGCTCGAACTTCCCGACATTTTCGCGCGCGACCTCTACCAGTTCAGGAAGAAGCTCGATTCCTATAATTCGACGGAACGCAAATTCCGACGCCAGCAACAGCGCTCGTCCCTTCCCAGCACCGATGTCGATGAATGTAAATTGGCTGAAATCGCAATGAGGCGCGAGGTGACCGGATAGGGCCGACATAATCTCGCGAAATTGTTCGGGGGGAATCGGCTGGTAAACAGAATGGAGAAGGCCGACCAATCGCGTCCGCCAAGACAGCCCAGCTCCAGTCGTATTGACGCGGTGTTCCCAATCGTAGTCTATGTCTCCATAGCGCTGACGACGGCGATCAGGAAAAGAGTCGCGGAAGAACTCATAGGCGATTGCTGACAAGCGTCGAAGAGACTTCAGAATTCCGGCGTCTTCGCGTTCTCGACGCCACCAGACGCCGAAGGCCATAGAAAGACTGAGTTCGGGTTCACCCACGATTTCGAACGCGCTCCAACAACAATCCTAACCGGCGGGGAATAGTTTCGGAGCTGCATGCGGAACGTAGCCGCTGGGCACACCTTTGTCGAGAAAGGGCAGATCTTCGGGGACGCTGACCACCACTCTGCCGCCAGGCTCCAGGCTATAAGGGTGGCCGATCGGGTCGAGCGGAATGCCTTTGATCAGACCGGCAGAAACCATATCAGAAAAGGCAGCAGGGAGATGGCCGGTTTTATCGCGGTACTTCTGGATGAATTGCTCCAGCACGGTAACATCTTCATCCACCTGTATGGCCCGCAAATGCGCCGCAGCATTTGCCCGAATTAATGGGTCTGGCCCGGTCTGAAGAGTGGCGCTCCACATCATGCGCGCGGTATTGAGCTCGCCGCCGTGCTGCGCCATTTGCGCCGCCATGATTCTCAGAAACGGGTGACTGTGCGGCAATTGCGATCCGCGCAAAAAGGCTTCAGCCGCACCCCTGTAGTCCTTCTGATCGTAATAAACGAAAGCGAGGTCGTAATACATGCGCCAATTGTCAGGATTATTCTGGATTCCGGAGCGCGCCAACTCAATGGCCTTCTGAGGATCGCCGGCGCCTTGCGGCGGCTTGGCCACAAGAAATGTCTCGCCAAATTCATAGGCAGGGACCAACTGCGGATCGAGCTGGGTAGTGATGTTGAGCAGCGGCCACAGCAGCTTGTAAGTTCCTCCACCGCGGCTGTGGGTTCCGCCAAAATACTGAACCGTTCGGGTCCAATAAATGTCGGCGAGAAGACCATCGTATCCCAGGCAAAGACGCTTCAGTAGCTTGGGAGAGGTAATGTAAAGCATTTCCTGCAGGGGCGCAGTCGGACGCAGATGATCAACTGCCCGCGTCAGCAGAGCGGCGCTAACGATACTGCAGACCAGCATCGTGCCTGCGATGGCGGTAACTTGTCTCGAGCGAATCATTTCAGGTTCCGACGCTCGAAGATCAGTACGGCAGCGCTGAGTACTGCGATCGAATAGACCAGCGTGTAGATAGTGTTAAAGAGAATCAGGGAGTGGGGGACAGGTTCACCGTGCGCAACCTGCGTAATTACGTTCAGCGCTGAAAAATTAGGTACCAGGTATGCTGCCCCGGTCGCCAGCCAGCGGGTAACTCCGTGAGTCATCGCAGCAAAGTTGCGCAGGTCCTGTGCAAAGCTGCCAATCACGAACAGCCAAAAAGCAAAAATCGCGGAAAAAATCGGTGTAGAAAATGATGAGAACAATAACGCCAGCGCTGTGATGATAATGAATTGCAGAACGATGAAATATAACGCAACCAAAACCCCGATGTCCGAACGCAGCAAGTTATGCGAGACGTAGGCCAGAGCCGCGAACACCCCAATAGCCATAAAGAAAGTGTTGACCACCAGCGTTCCTGACAAGCCAAAGAATTTGCCGGCGATAAATTCCCAGCGACGAACTGGGCGGGAGAGTACGGTGTAAAGCGTGCGCTTATCGATTTCTTTTGAGACCAAACCAATACCGATGAAAATAGCAATGACAATTCCGAAAAGCGAAACTGCTGTCAGGCCCAGATTAATGACCACCAGGCGCTCGATTTGTATTGAAATTTGCCCAACTAGTACCGCAGCCGCTGACATCAGAACCGCAAAACCGATCAGGTTGTAAAGCACACGATCGCGCACCGCTTCGCGGAAAGTGTTAGTCGCGATATGGAAGACTCTGGAATTCATCTATATTCTCGCGTTAATGTTTTTCGACTTTCCTTTACCTAGCTTCGGGACGAAACCGTTTCAGATTTCAGCGGCGCCCCTAGTTGTGCCACAAAATAATCCTCCAGAGAAGTTCGCACCGGAACTACTGAAATCAGGCGCAGTCGCTCCCGCCGCAGTGCCTCAAGCGCGGCGTCCTGATTTTCTTCGGGAACTATTACCCGCGAAGTTTCACCCGCGGCGTGGCATTCCGCTCCCATGCTTCGAATGCCTGCGGGAACTGTGGCTCCATGCCAGACGATTTCCACTTTACCGTGAACCCCTGCCGTGAGTTCCGCAACCGCGCCCACTCCCCGCAGCTCGCCCTGGCGAATAACGCTTACTCGGTCGCACAGCGCTTCGGCGTCGGAAAGAATGTGGGTAGAGAAAAAAACCGTCTTACCGCGCGCTTTTAAATCTTCAATGAGGCTGCGCACTTCGCGACGACCCATCGGATCCAGCCCCGACATGGGTTCATCCAGAAACACAACCTTTGGATCATGGAGAATTGCCTGGCCAATTCCCACCCGCTGTAACATGCCTTTGGAAAATTTTCGCAACTGAACACCTGCCGAGCTGCTCAACTTAACTTGTTCGAGGACGGCTTCAACTTTGCGGGAAAGCTGCTTGGCATCGACCCCCGAAAGTTGTCCGTAATAGTGCAGCAGCTCTTGTGCCGTGAGGTGGTCGTAGAAGTATGGTTGCTCAGGAAGGAATCCGATCTGGGCCTTCATGCGGGGATCGTCCAGGTCCATGCCCAGGATCCGAGCGCTGCCGGCGGTTGGAAATACCAGCCCCATCAGAATTTTCAGGGTGGTTGTTTTTCCCGCGCCGTTCGGGCCCAGGAACCCGAAAATCTCGCCTTCTTCAACCGCCAAATTTAGAGGCCGCAATGCCCGCTTGGAGCGTTTGCGCCAGAATCCTGCATTGTAGATTTTCTCTAAATTGCGAATTTCGATTGCAGGCATAGGGATTAACGTGCCTGCAAAATTATATGCAAATATCGGGGGAAAAGATGGCGCAGCCGGTTCGAAGTGTTACCAGAGTCATTGGGCGATGGGGTAAGCGGCGCAACCTGCATAATCGGGAGCGATTGCGGCAGGACCCGGATTAATGCGCAAAACGCCGTCTGTAACCATGCAAAAGTTGCGAACTCCTGTGACGTTATAGTTGTTAGGCGCCGAACCAGAGAAGAACTGTGAGTTCGGATTTCCGCTCCCGCCAGCCGATCCGACCGAAACAAAGCTGTACCCCGACTTCACCCCGCTTGAAAGAACATTGTCAAGAATGCACGCATTTGTACTGTTGGGACCCGCGCTGCAGCTGACATCTGCCGGCCCCAGAGTGGCAAGAGTCGCCGCGTAGCCAACCAGCGGATAAGCCGCCGCGTAGGAGATTTGGGCTGTCGAAATCTGGCGAATGCTCGCCGCCGCAGCGGACTCATCAGCAGAAATCTTTGCCCGCAAGAGACTTGGAATCGCGATCGCTGCAATGATCAAGATAATTGCGACTACGATCAGCAGCTCAATCAATGAAAAGCCCTTTTGGTTGCGCATAGTTTCCTCGTGAACTAATTAGTGCACTTGGGTCTCCATTCCCGTGTTACCAGAGGTGAACTAACCATATGAAACTGGGAGCCGGTGAGCTAGCCTCATAAAACGCGAGAGCATCGGATGTTGCCATCCGATGCTCTCGGTTCGTACCCTCCCCAAGGTACTTGGTAAAACAACTTACTGAAGCGGCGTAAGAGCAGTGCAAGCCGCATCGGTAGCATATTGTGTCGTCGGGGCAGGCGTGATGTAACGAACCACACCGTCTTCCACGGCGCAGAAGCCCTTGACGCCAGTTGAGTTCAAGGTGCTCGGAATCGCCGAAGCCGTAAACTGAGTGTTGGCTCCGCCGATAGGAGTCAGGCCCTTGGAGGCTAACTGGTAGCCGCTCTTGGTTCCGCTTCCAAGAACAAAATCAACGATGCAGGCGTTGCTACTGGACGGACCCGCGCTGCAGCTGGCATCTGCCGGCCCAAGTGCACCCAGCGTAGCCGCAAAGCCAACCGCTGGATACGAAGTGGTGTATTCGATGTTAGCGGTCACAATTGAACGAACCGATGCCGCTGCCGAAGATTCATTAGCCGCAATCTTGGCGCGCAGCAGGTTCGGGATGGCAATCGCGGCGATGATCAAAATGATCGCGACCACGATCAGCAACTCGATTAATGAGAAACCCTTCTGTTTACGCATTTTAGTGTTATCCCTCTTTTTTGTTTTTCGAATCCTCGGTCTCAGCGACCCGATTGCCAGTACTATCGCAGTTGTCTTGCCATAGCGTTAATTACCAAAGTCGGCGTTTTCTGCAACCTTGATGTCCTATTATGAACCACTTACACCCTTAGCAAGGCTACTCTTTACAGCCTCGATTTGGACTTTTACGGTTTTCTGTCGCTGAGAATGACATTTTTTGTCAGAACTCAAAGCTCAGAAGGTAAAACTAAAAAGAGAACGTTTCCTAAGCGCTTTCTTGCACGGGACAGCAAAGGCGAGATTAGGCGTCTGCCGCCTTTTGATCTCTTAAACACTTGCGATTTTGATACATAATCTTAAAAAAGCCGCCCTTCTGGTCATTGAATGACAAAATTTGTCGAGTGGGAATGCTCCTGAACCGACAAACCGCACTTTCCACAGAACTGGCCCCCGGAAAAATGCTTTCATCTTCAATTTTAAGATCCGCTTGCCGTTGTGTTTGCTCGCGACACTTCTCTTTCCTTAGGTCGGCAATGACCTTAGTTATCTCTCTGCGCCTGCGGCTCAACCTCAGGTTTTCTCGCACGATAAAATGAGCCAGACGCAATGTCCTCTGTCGCAACTAAGATCGTAGCTCCGGAAACTACGCTGAAATCAAGCGAACCGTTTTCGTCGCCAGGTAAGAAGACTTTTATCCTCTCTCTTGCTCTGGTTCTGTTGACTGTGCTTGTGTACCTGCCGGTCCGAAACAACGGTTTTATCAATTTCGACGACAATCGCTACATAACCGACAACGCGCATGTGAAAGCTGGTTTCACCTGGGACACAGTGAAATGGGCGTTTACCACCTATGAGGCGGCTAACTGGCATCCGCTGACGTGGCTCTCCCATGCCCTGGATTGCCAGCTTTTTGGGATGAGTCCGTCAGTTCCTCACCTGATCAGCGTCCTGCTGCACGCGCTGAATGCCGTGCTGTTATTTCTGGTGCTGCAAAGCCTGACCGGATTCACTTGGCGCAGTCTGATGGTGGCTGCTCTTTTTGGGGTGCATCCACTCAATGTGGAGTCCGTGGCTTGGGCCGCTGAACGTAAGACCGTGCTGAGCATGTTGTTTTTCCTGCTCGCGATTTGGATTTACTCCCGCTATATTCGCCAACCAACAGTCGCACGATATTTGGAAGTAGCTGGATTATTCGCCTTGGCTCTGATGTCCAAGCCGCAGGTGATTATTTTTCCATACGCATTGCTTCTGTTGGATTACTGGCCATTGGGAAGAATGAAGTTTGCTGTGCCTTTGGCGTCGACAGATTCAAGCGCCGAAGTCAGGCAGCGATCGTTTTCGTCGCTGCTGGTTGAGAAGATTCCCTTGTTTGGGCTGAGCGCGATCAGCGCGGCCGTTACACTGCAAGCGCAGCACGCGGGATATGCAGTACGCACGGTGACCGAGTACTCGCTAGGATCACGTGTCGAGACCGCGATCATTTCCTATGTCTTGTACCTGCGCGACGCCTTTTTCCCTCGACATCTGGCGCCCATTTATCCGCACGCGGACGGTTTGCTGGCCGCCTGGAGAGTATTGCTCGCGGCGACAATTTTGATTGCGATCTCGTGGCTCGCCGTTCTCAGCCGAAAACGCGCGCCGTACTTCCTTTTCGGATGGCTTTGGTTTTTGGGCACATTGATTCCGATGATCGGCTTGATTCAGGTTGGCGTACAAGCCCGAGCCGATCGCTATATGTATGTGTCGCTAATCGGGGTTTTGGTTGCTGCGATTTGGGGTGTTGCAGACTTATTGGCGCGATACAAGGTTTCTACCCCAATTGGAGCAGCGGCGTGCGCTATTGTGCTGGTCGCATTATCGGTCGCCACCTTCCGGCAGACTGGCCACTGGCACGACAGTGAGAACCTGTGGAATTACACAGTTGCGGTAACCGGCCAAAACTTTATGGCTGAGGACAACCTTGCCCAAGAATTGGCAAATCAGGGACGAACAAAAGAGGCCCTGGTGCATTTTCATAATGTTCTGCAACTGCATGATTGGCAGCCCTCACAACTGATTGCGTTTGGAATGTATGAACAACGTCAGGGCTATTCGTCTGATGCCATTGCTCAGTATCAGCGAGCATTGCAGAAGACGAGCGATCCGAAAACCAAGGCGGTTGAATTTGGCAATATAGGTTCGGCGTACATGGACCTAAAAGAAATCGATCGCGCGCAGCAAAGTTTTGAAAAAGCGCTCCAAGTTGATCCGAACAACGTACCTGCTCTGATCGGAACCGGAATCATCGCACAAAAAATTGGAAACTTGGATTTGGCGATCAGTCGATACACTAAGGCGATCTCGCTCAAACCCAGCGATTTGGGTTACACCTTGTTGGGGAGGGCCTTTGAGCAGAGCGGTAGAACTTCCGACGCCAAGGCGGCCTACGCAACGGCCGAGAAGATCTCTCCTGATATTCAGAGCACGCGTTCGGCAGCTGACCACTTGTTGTCCAATTAGAGAAGTGAGTTCAATTACTCAGGCCACATTCCTCAATACCAGCGCCGAGTTCTTCGATCCGAATGCGATGCAGTTGCAAACTGCATGTTCGATGGGCTTTTTTCTGCCTGGCTGCGGCACGTAATCGAGGTCGCAGTCTTTATCGGGATCATCCAGATTGAGGGTCGGCGGAATCTGGCTGGCGCGCATGGCCACAATGGTCGCTGCAACTCCCGCCGCCCCGCACGCACCTTGGGGATGGCCGATCTGCGACTTCAGCGCTGACATAGGAACCTGATGAGCGCGATCATCACCGAGCGCTAATTTCAGCGCACGGGTTTCGATGCGGTCGTTTAACTGGGTTGACGTTCCGTGCAGGTTGACGTAGTCGACACCCTCCGGGCTGATCCCGGCTTGTTGCATCGCCAGGCCGATGGCGCGCGCCGGTTCTTCGCCGCATTCCATTAAACGCACCCGATGAAAGGCCTCGCAGGTCGATCCGTATCCGGCAATCTCTGCCAGGATATTTGCGCCGCGAGCCTTCGCGTGCTCATATTCCTCGAGCACAAATATCCATGCGCCCTCCGCCAGCACGAACCCGTCTCGATCGGACGAAAAAGGACGCGAGCCTCTTTCCGGAAAGCCGTTCCAACTTTCCGTCAGGATTCTCATCAGGATGAATCCCTTCACGGTGCCGAGAGAAATTGGCGCATCGGCGCCGCCGGTGAGGATTCGATCGGCTCTTCCCGATTGAATTTGTCGCACCGCATAGGCCATCGCGTCAGTCGAGGATGTGCACCCGGTCGTGACCACATGGCTGGGGCCGCGTAATCCGAACCGTACATTCAGTTCGCTGGAGATACCTCCCATCACACCTGTCGGAACGCAGAACAAGCTCATCTTGCTGTATTGTTGGTGAAAAAAAAGACGATACTGCTCCTCGGTGAATTCCTGTGAACCCCCGCCAGTCCCAATAATCACGCCAAACCTGCGCCGTTCTTCCATTGGCAGGGACGAAGCATCGATGCCCGCGCTTTCGAGCGCTTCACTTGCGGCGCAAAACGCAAACGGAAGTATTCGCGAAACGTGCTTGCGGTCTTTCTTTTCCATCCACGCAAGCTCGTCAAAATTGGAAACCTCGCCTGCGATCTGGACATCGATCTCTGACGCATCGAATCGCGAAATTCGTTTGACTCCGCTCCGGCCTTCGAGAATTGCGTCCCGAAATCCCGCAGCCCCGACTGCGTTCGGGCTCACGACTCCCATTCCTGTGATTACACAACGTCTTGTCAAAGCAGCTCCTGATTTCCAGAGATCGCAGTACTGACGGCTATTTTCGACCAAAGCCCTTCAAATCAAGTTATCAGGACTTGTCCACTCCCGCTTCATAGCCCGGTCAAAATCTTGTCAAGGCCCGGAAATGGTGCAATTCCGGCTAAGCTCCTGATTCTGGAAGAAAAATAAACTTCCGAACCGTGGCACAATCGGTATGTCCAATTTGCTATTCTGAAATTAGGGATGAAAAAGGTTGTTCTACTTAATCGATCCCTAGCTCTTTCGCCAGCGTCTTCCACTTACCGTTCACCACAGCTTTAGTTGTTTCGTCCATCAGGATTTCGTCCGGCCAAGGACGGGCAAAGCCTTCGCTGTCCCATTTGCGGGTAGCGTCGATGCCCATCTTCGAGCCGAAATTCGGCAACCGTGACGCATGATCGAGTGAATCAACTGGGCCGAGGGTGAACTGGATGTCGCGCTCGGGATCAATGTGATTCAACACTTTTAACGTGACTTCGCCGATGTCCTGAACGTTGATGTCTTCATCTACCACGACTACGCACTTGGTGAACATCGCCTGACCAAGTGACCAGATGGCGTTCATCACCTTGCGCGCTTGACCTGGATACGATTTACGGATCGAAACAATCATTAAGTTGTGAAACACGCCTTCAACGGGAAGGTTCACATCCACGAGCTCGGGAATGGTCAGCTTCATCAACGGCAAGAAAATACGCTCGACCGCCTTGCCCATGTAAGCGTCTTCCTGCGGCGGCTTGCCGACGATGGTGGTCGCGTAAATAGGATTGTTGCGATGGGTCACACAGGTTAAGTGAAAGACTGGGTAGAGATCGGGCAGGGAATAAAAGCCGGTGTGGTCGCCGAAGGGGCCTTCCATGCGGAGTTCGTCGAGATTGACGTAGCCTTCGAGAACAATTTCTGAAGTAGCCGGAACTTCGAGATCGACCGTCTCGCATTTCACCAGCTCAACCGGACTTTGACGCAGAAATCCAGCGATCAAATATTCTTCGATATCAGGAGGAGCGGGAACGATGGCTGAAAAAGTGAGTGCTGGGTCGGTGCCGATGGCAACAGCAACTTCCATTTTACCAGTCGGGAGTTTGCCTTCCGGAATCACAGAGCCGCCCGAAGTCTGGGCCATGATGTCAACCGAACGACGTTGTAAGTTGTAAGAAGAATCTTGAGGGTGCCCCACCCTCGTCGCGCCGTTTGCGACAGGGTGGGGACTTTGACTTCGCAATGCAGCTTCACGCCGCAACATCTCACGATAATGTTCCGCCCCGATTTTCTGCCGCTGCCAATGCATGCCGGTACTCTGTCCGTCGTACACCTGCATGCGATACATGCCGACGTTGCGCTTACCGGTCTTGGGATCGCGGGTAACAACGCATGGCAAAGTGATGAATCGACCGGCATCTTGCGGCCAACATTGCAAGATCGGCAGATGCTTAAGATCAAAGTTGTCTTTGCGAATGACTTCTTTACAGGGCCCGGTCGCAACTGTCTTGGGGAAAAACTTTCCCATCTCGGCCAGCATAGGAAGCATTTTGACCTTGTCGAGAAAGCCCTGGGGTGACTTCACATCCATGAACTGGCGAATGCGGTTGGCAACTTCATCGAGCGAATCAACTCCCAGCGCCATGCGCATCCGACGTTCAGACCCAAATTGATTGATCAGCACCGGAATCGGGCTGCCCTTAGGATTTTCAAACAGTAGTGCCGGGCCACGGGCTTTGAGTGTGGCGCGGGCGCCCGCGCCCGCGAAGCTCCCCTTTGAAACCCGGTCGGTGATCTCGGCGATTTCCAGCACCGGATCAACTTCGGTCTTGATTCGTTTCAGTTCACCGGCGCGTTCGAGCGCAGCCATCCATTCACGCAGGTCGTTATAGGCCAAAGGGCTCCTCAGATGCAGCGATCAGAAGCGCGATTATATATAATCCCGAGTCCCCAGCTTGGAGCGGGACTCGCGGCAGGGAGCTTCTTGGCATGGAAAACTTTCCTCGATTTGATCTGAAGGGCAAGACAGCACTGGTCACTGGCGCCGCTCGCGGCTTGGGACGCGCGATATCGCTGGCATTGGCAAACGCCGGCGCTGACATAGCCCTCGGCCTTCGCGATGTGAATACAGGCGAGGACCTAGTGAGAGAGATTCAAAAGCTCGGGCGCAAGGCTTTGCCGTTGCAAATGGATATGTCGAAGCTCGATCAGATTTCCGCTGCGATCGATCAGGCAGCGACTCATTTCGGCAAACTCGATATCCTGGTCAACAATGCGGGAATCGCGCCGGACAATTTAGCCGAGAACGTCACCGAGAATGATTTTGATGCCACAATGGCGGTCAATTTAAAAGGAACGTTCTTCGCCAGCCAAGCTGCGGGCCGCATTATGATCCGCCAGAAATATGGACGCATCGTCAACATGAGTTCGCAGGCGGGATTTGCCGCGCTTCCTACTGAAAGCATTTATTGCATGACCAAAGCCGGCATCGCGCACCTGACGAAATGCCTCGCAGTCGAGTGGGGCAAGTACAACATTACGGTCAACGCCGTGGCTCCAACTTTCATTCACACGCCTGGAACTGAAGAGTATCTGTCTGTCCCCGCGAATCGTGCCGATACTGTCGAGCGAATAGCCGCGCTGCACCGCATTGGTGAGCCCATGGAAGTAGCCGGAGCGGTTGTGTTTCTAGCTTCTGACGCGGCCTCGCTGATTACCGGACACACAATGTTGATCGACGGCGGCTGGACGGCGAGATAAATAGCACTCAGCACTTAGCATTTAGCACTTAGCATTTAGCACATTCGCTTTGCTATCACACGGCGATTGCGATCGGCACCTCCGAATCACTTCCTTCCACTAGTCACTGACCACTGATCACTGACCACTGTTTTTTATTCACGAAAGGAATGCCTCTATGTCTCAACTCTCGGGCGAAGCCTCGCCAGTGGCACTTGCGCCTCCGCGTGGGCTGGACGAAATCTGCGCCATGTTCGGCGACATCTTCGCCTACATCGCAAAAGATCAGACGCTTAATGCAAACTGGCAAACAGAATTTCTTACTCGCGTTGCGCTGCCATTTCCTCTGACCATCTCGTGGGATCACTCGAAAACCGTGAGCTTCATCACTTGTCACAAAGCGCTTGCGGCCGGTTTCGGCAATGTACTTAGCCAGATTCAGACCGATGGATTGCAGAACAAAATCACCAGCTTCGGTGGGTGCTTTTCGTTTCGTCCGCAACGCACCGGGACTAAGCTTTCAACCCACGCCTGGGGCATTGCGATCGACCTGAACCCGGAGACCAACCAGCAGGGAACTGTGGGAAACATGGAGCCGGCATTGATCGCAACATTCCGCGCAGCGGGATTTGAATGGGGAGGCGATTGGACCGGAAAAACGCGCGATCCCATGCATTTCCAATTCTGCACTGGATACTAACGTGCACTCTGATCTCACCAGCTTCATTTCACTTCCTGTAATAAGATTGAAAAAACTTCAAAATTGTGAGGAGCAACATGGCAGAACCGACCTACGAAGAACTGAAGGCGAAGCTTGCGGAGTTGGAAAAGCAAGGCCCGCGTCGCACCGGAAGCCTGGAATTTCGCGTTGGAGAAAAGGGTGGGGTGAGTGTATATGGCCTGGGGCGTTTTCCTGTGACCTTGTACTACGAGCAGTGGAACCGGTTGTTGGACGCGTCTGACAAATTGCGCGAGTTCATGGAAGAAAACAAATCCAGGCTGAAGCTGAAGGAACAGTAACCTGGCGCCATGAAATCGAAGGCGAAGACCTCCGGCACAAAGGCAAAGAGAGCGGTTGAGACAGAAGCGCGGCTGTTCAAAAACCAATCGGCTTGGTTGCGATGGCTTGAGCAAAACCATCGCAATTCGAGCGGCATCTGGTTGCGGATGGCGAAAAAGAGCTCCGGCCTGCAATCGGTTAGCTATGCAGAGGCGCTGGATGTTGCACTGTGTTACGGCTGGATTGATGGGCAAAAGAAGCCGGAGAGTGATCAAGCCTGGCTGCAGAGATTTTGCCCCCGCTCGGCGAAGAGCATCTGGTCAAAGATCAATCGCGAGAAGGCGCTCAAGCTGATCGCGAGCAGCCGCATGATGCCGGCAGGTCATCAGGCGATCGAACAAGCCAAGAGCAATGGCCGATGGGAGTCGGCATACGATTCGCCTAGCAGGGCCGCAGTCCCTGATGATTTCGAGCGTGCGCTGAAAGCCAGCCCCAAAGCCAAGAGTTTCTTCGAGAACCTGGATCGCGCCAACCGCTACGCTGTTCTCTTTCGAATTCAAACTGGCAAGAAGCCGGAAACT
>Ga0157372_10000582_pt1 | contig 39937 bp, 31 predicted proteins | sample C55metaG_FD_115307 | JGI IMG/M metagenome (GOLD analysis project Ga0157372, IMG submission 115307) | Corn rhizosphere microbial communities from Kellogg Biological Station, Michigan, USA - C5-5 metaG | ecosystem: Host-associated > Plants > Roots > Rhizosphere > Soil | place: USA: Michigan...
TCGGGTATATCAGCGCCACGCGGCAATGGGCCATCAATACAGGCAAAGACTGGAAGCCTTACTGGTACGATCCGGAGACGAAGCTGGTCCATTTTATCGGCAAGGACAATATCGTCTTCCATTGTATCATTTTCCCGGTGATGCTGAAGCTGCATGGGAATATCGTGCCCGACAATGTTCCCGCCAACGAGTTCATGAACCTCGAAGGGGACAAGATGAGCACCAGCCGGAACTGGAAGCTGGACATGCAGGATTATATCGATGATTTTATCCGCAAGGAGAACGGCGGCACCCAGTTGGCGGACACCCTCCGGTTCTACCTGACCTATATTGCGCCGGAAACCAAGGACAGCGAGTTCACCTGGAAGGGATTCCAGTTTGCCAACAACAGCGAGCTGGTGAACAAGTTCGGCAATTTCGTCAACCGGACCTTTGTGCTGATGCACAAGCTCTGTCATGGCAAGGTGCCGCCGTTGCACAAGGCAAAGATGGATGCGACCGACCAGGAGATGATCGACGCGATCGGCAGCACGAAGTTGAAGGTGGAGGAGCTGCTGGAAGCCTATCGTTTCCGGGATGCGCAGTTTGAGGTGATCATGCTGGCCGACCTTGCCAACAAGTACATGCAAAAGAAAGAGCCGTGGATCGTGGCCCGGACCCTGGAGGCGAATCCGGCCAACCAGGAGCTGATCGACAATTGTCTGCATCTCTGTCTGCAGGTGACGGCCAATCTCGCCATCCTGATCAATCCTTTTCTGCCGTTCACGGCCAAAAAGATGATCCATATGATGAAGGTGGTGGAGAAGATGCTGGACTGGGAGAATGCGGGCAAGCTAAACCTGCTCAGCGTCGGTTACAGTCTGCGGCCGCCGGAGCTATTGTTCCGGAAGATAGAAGATGAGGAGGTGAATGTGCAGATCGAAAAATTGAAAGCTGCGTCGGCCGCCAAGGCGGCCACGGAGGCTGTTGCAACGACTGATACTACGACGGCGACTGTTGCGGCTGCGGGAACGGCGGTAGCACCGGAGGCTAAGCCTATCATCGTATATGACGATTTTGCCAAGCTCGATCTGCGGGTAGGGACCATTCTGCAGGCGGAGAAAGTGGAAAAGGCCGATAAGCTGCTGAAGCTAACGGTGGATCTGGGTACTGAACAACGGACCATTGTTTCGGGTATCGCCATGCATTTTCAACCCGGAGAGATCATCGGCAGGCAGGTCGTGGTCGTGGCGAACCTTGCGCCGAGGAAGATGCGAGGGATCGAGAGCAACGGGATGATCCTGATGGCGGAGGATGGCGGCAGGCTCTTCTTTGTCAATCCCGATGACAAGATCGCTCCGGGGTCGGGGGTAAGTTAGATCCGGGCGGAACTGCTGTTTCGAACAGGCGACAGCGTTACCATCCGGGGAACCCGCGCCGGCGGGTGGGCAAATGTCCTTCTTTTGCAATGTATTACAGAAAATTAACATGTGTAGTTATTGTACTACAACTGTTCTAAGTGCTTGTGACTATATTTTTGATTCCGAATACTTAGTGAATACTAATCTCGTTACTTTAGTGCTAACTTTCATGTCCAATTCCTGCCTTTTTGAAAGCTGATTGCCCCCTATGGAACTATGCGCCGCTAAAATTCAATATCAATTGTAACACACAATGCACTTGTGCTATGAAACAAACCCTTCAATACAGGATTCTGCCGTATAACCGCTACAGTTCCTTCTACCAGGAGAGAGAAAGTTTCTATCGTAGCTTTATCAATCAATACTATCTCGATTTTGCCCACCAGGTATTGTCGCAGGAGCATCATGAACCGTTCCTGACCAAGTCGCTGATCGCGCCGCATGATATCCAGTTCGGGTCGACTCCGCGCAGGGTGATCTGGAAGATCGGGATGCCTTCTTTCCAGGTAAAGGACATCAACGATTTCAAGGATCATAAGATCCTGTTCTACCGTACGAAGCTGCTGCGTCAGAAGGTGCTGATCCAGTTCCATTTCATCAACAACTTCTTCTATTACTCCCAGCTGTCGTTCCTTTCCTTTACGGAAAAGACGAACGACATCCTGTTCAACTCCATCAAGAGTAAGTACGAGTGTCCGAATGCGATGCAGCAGAACCGGGACCGGCTGGTGATGACCGATATCTGCAACAACAAGCTGATCATCGAAAAAGGCGTTTACCTGACCGTGAGCTATATTACCGGTGATAGCTATCCGCAAACGCTGATGGAAGCGCAGTTGAAGACGAAGCACGAGCTGGTGCATCGTGCGGATAATTACGAGATCGACCGACTTTCCAAAATCCTGTAGACGGTTTTCCAAAGCAAATTGTTGATTTTCAGCCTCGGGTGCGAGGCCGCCTGCAAGCGCTTATGATTGACCTTCGGTCAAGCCGCTTCCAGCGGCTTTTGCCTTCGCAGCCTATTCTTTTTTTTGTTACATTTGATAGATAGTTGTTTAACTAACTAATTCTTCCTTCATATGAACCGTATCATCAAAAAAGTGGCTGTATTGGGCAGCGGGGTCATGGGTTCGCGCATTGCTTGTCATTTTGCCGGCATCGGGGTACCGGTGCTTCTGTTGGATATCGCGCCGAAGGAGCTGACTGCGGCTGAGGCGGCGAAAAAGCTGACGCTGGAACATCCGGCGGTCCGGAACCGGATCGTGAACGATGCTCTTGCTGCGGCGCTCAAGTCCAATCCTTCGCCGGTGTATGCCAAAGACGTTGCGGCACGGATCAAGACCGGCAATTTTACGGACAATATGAAGGATATCGCGGGCTGCGACTGGGTGATCGAAGTGGTGGTAGAGCGGTTGGATGTCAAACAGCAGGTGTTTTCCGAGGTGGAGAAATACCGGAAGCCGGGGACGCTGGTGACTTCGAATACGTCGGGTATCCCGATCCACCTGATGGCGGAGGGCAGGAGCGAAGATTTCAAAAATCATTTTTGCGGGACACATTTCTTCAATCCGCCGCGCTATCTGCGGCTGCTGGAGATCATCCCGACGCCACATACAGATCCGGCGATGGTCGATTTCCTTCTCCATTATGGAGATCTATATCTCGGCAAGACGACCGTCCTGTGTAAAGACACCCCGGCCTTTATCGCCAACCGGGTGGGTGTGTACAGCGTGATGTCCGTCTTTCACCTACTCGATGAGCTGGGGCTGACCATCGATGAAGTGGAAGTCCTGACCGGTCCGTTGATCGGGCGGCCGAAGTCAGCTACCTTCCGGACCTCGGATGTGGTCGGTATCGATACGTTGGTGAAAGTGGCGAAGGGCATTGCCGACAACTGCCCGACTGACGAACAGCGCGGTGTATTCGCGATCCCCTCCTGGCTGGACAAAGTGGTTGCGAACAACTGGCTGGGGGATAAGACGGGTCAGGGGTTCTTCAAGAAGACGAAGGGGGCAGGTGGCGAAAAGGAAATTCTTACGCTGAATTTGCAAACGATGGAATATGGTCCGCGGCAAAAGCCGAGGTTTGCTTCTGTGGAAGCGGCAAAAGCCGTCGACGACCTTGCGACCCGGTTGAAGATGCTGATGCAGGGAACCGACAAGGCCGGCGAATTCTTCCGCCAATTCCACTATGGGCTTTTCTCTTATGTCGGTCATCGCATCCCGGAGATCTCCGATGAGCTGTACAGGGTGGATGACGCGATGAAGGCCGGGTTTGGCTGGGAGATTGGCGCATTCGAGAGTTGGGATGTACTGGGGGTGGAAGCGACGGTGAAGAAAATGAAGGAAGCCGGTTATACGGTAGCCGGCTGGGTAGACGAGATGCTGGCATCCGGGGCGAAGACCTTTTACAAGGTCGAGAACGGGAAACGCCTGTATTATGATATCGCCAAACGGCAGTATTCCGCGCTCCCCGGTGGAGACGCCTTCCTGGTGATGAAGAATTTTGCGGGGCAGACGGTTTGGAAGAACAGCGCCTGTCATGTCTATCACCTGGGCGACGACGTACTTGGACTGGAATGGAACACCAAACTGGGCACGATCGGCGGCGAGGTGCTGGAGGGCATGCAGCGGGGTATCGGGCTTGCGGAGGAACAATACAAGGGGCTTGTCATCGCCGGTGATGGGGCCAATTTCAGTGCCGGGGCCAATGTCGGGCTGATCTTCATGCTGGCTATCGAGCAGGATTTTGACGAGTTGGATATGGCGGTGCGACAGTTCCAGCAGACGATGATGCGGGTGCGGTATTCGGCGGTGCCGGTGGTGGTCGCCCCGCACGGGTTGACGCTGGGCGGCGCATGTGAGATGAGCCTGCATGCCGACAGGGTCGTACCGGCGGCGGAGTCCTATATCGGTTTGGTGGAGCTGGGTGTCGGGCTGATCCCCGGCGGCGGTGGATCGAAGGAATTTGCGTTGCGGGCCGCCGACGAGATGCACGACGGAGAACCGGAGACCGTCACGATGAAAAACAGATTTTTTACGATTGCCACCGCCAAAGTTTCCACGTCCGCCTACGAGGCCTTCGAGCTGGGTTACCTTCGAAAGGACCGGGATATCGTCAGTGTCAACCAGGGCCGGAGGATCGCCGAGGCCAAGACTGCGGTGATCGAGCTGTATGACGATGGATATACGATGCCGGTGCAGAGAAAGGACGTAAAGGTGCTGGGGCGTTCGGCCCTGGGCGCCTTATATTCCGGCATTCACGCGATGTGGCGGGGGCAGTATGCCACCGATCATGACGTGGTCGTCGCCAAAAAGCTGGCGTACGTCCTTTGCGGGGGGGATCTCAGCGAGCCGGCGGCGGTCAGCGAGCAGTATCTGCTGGATCTCGAAAGGGAGGCCTTCCTGAGTCTTTGCGGCGAAAAGAAGACGCTGGAGCGGATCCAGAGCGTGCTAAAAGGCGGCAAGCCGATACGAAATTAAAGTGCTATTTTAGGAGCATGAATCTTCTTTCTATTGCCTTTGTGGCATTGTTTGCCCCTACGGATAGCTCCTATACGCTGACCGGGACCATCGAAGGGTTAGATAAGGGCATGGCTTATCTTGTGCATGAGAATGTCAAGCCGCATTCGGATTCGGTCAGGATCGAGAAGGGGCATTTCCATTTTACCGGAAAGATCGAAGGCGCGGAGTTCTGCCGGCTGGATATTGTCGGGCCATCGGGGAATGTGTCGTATGGACCTGCCCTCTTTCTCGAGAGCGGCGTCTTCACGGTAAAAGGCAAGGCGGCGGATCTGCGGGCGGCCGAGGTCAGCGGCGGGCCGATGCAGAGCGATTTCAATAAATATACAGCAGCGGAAAAGACGATGAGTGACGATGCAAAGCAACGATCGGCGGCCAAGGCCTTCGTTGTTTCACACCCCACATCGCTTGTTTCTGCCTATGCGCTGCTCGAGCAGTACTCCTACAATCCCGATGCGGACGAGCTGGATAAGCTGTATCGTGCGCTGGATGGATCGATCCAGAGTTCCGCGCTGGGCTTGCAGGTGCAGGATGTCCTGCGGGGCGCGAAGCTGACGGCGGTCGGCAAGCCGGCTCCGGGCTTTACACAAGACGATGTGGACGGGAAGCCCGTGGCGCTTTCTTCGTTCCAGGGCAAATATGTGCTGGTAGATTTCTGGGCCAGCTGGTGCGGGCCCTGCCGGCAGGAGAATCCGAATGTGGTCAAGGCCTTTCAGCAGTATCATGCCAGGGGGTTCACGATCGTCGGCGTCAGTCTTGACGATGCCAAAGACCGGTGGGTGGCGGCGATCAAGAAGGACGGGCTTGCCTGGACGCAGGTGTCGGACCTGAAGGGATGGGAGAATCAGGTCGCCACATTGTACGGCATAAAAGGGATACCGATGAATTTTTTATTGGATAAGAACGGGAACATCGTCGCCAAGGGGCTTACGGGGGAAGAGCTGCAGAAGAAGCTGGCGGAACTATTACCTTGAAAATGGGCATCGCGGAACTAAATACCTCTGCACACGAATTGATAATCCGGTCGGTCCTCTACTTTTACGGCGGGGCGGCCGACCTGGCTCTTGCTATCCAGATCGCGGATGACATTGCTGCCGCCTGGAATGCGCCCAACGGGAGGGTGAAGATCAGGGGGGAATGGTATTCGGTGCGGTTTGTCATCGAGGGGCGTTACCAGGCCGATCTGAAGCCCGCGGCGGTGTGGCATAATACGGATCCCCAGTTGAACTTTTTCCGGGTGGAGGAATTCTCCCTGCATGATATCTCTTCTGTTGACGGGCTGGGCTGTAACACCGGCTACTTCAAGCTTGGCAACCTCCTGGATCATTCCACCACGGCCGCTCACGAATACGGACATACGCTTGGTCTGGACCATCCCAAGAACCTGGATATCCGGGGAAAGGGTCAGCCGGGCATCATGTATCCCCGGGGGACGCTTTGCGATCCGGAATTCCAGTATGATCCGGCCGCGGCGGCGGGTGGTCCGGGCGGCACGCTGAACCCGTTCAAGCGGAAGGTGCTGGAGAGCGATATTGCCGGGCTCCGGCTGTCGCGGCTTTCGTTCGACGATCCGCGACTTTCTATCCTGGGAGATTTTTCCTCCTTTTATCATCAGAAGCACGAAGCGGTCAACCGCGAGGAGTAGGGGATTGGCGGGGTGCACCCGGCGGTTAGCCGCGCAGATTAGCCAAAGCAGCGTCTATCGACGGATAGATGAACTGAAAGCCGGCGCTGCGGATCTTTTTCACGCTGACCGTTGTGCTCTTCAACACTTCCACGCTCATCTCACCCAGCAGCCATTTCAGCAGGAACGACGGCACATACACGGGCACGAAGTAGCGGCCCTTGAATTGTTTTGCCAGTGCGAGGATCAGGGTGCGATCGTCGACGGGATGGGGCGCCGCTGCATTATAGACGCCGCTCAGGTCATCCCGGTCGATGGCTTCCGCATAGAGGCGGCAGAGATCGTCAATATGGATCCAGCTAAAAACCTGTTTCCCACTGCCGAGGATCGGAGCTACGCCCATCCGGACGGGTTTGCGAAATTCCGCGAGCATGCCGCCCTTTGTGCTGAGGACCGGACCTACGCGAAAGATGACCAGTCTTTTCCCAAGACCGGTGACGGGAGTGATGGCGGCTTCCCACAGGCGACAGGTGTCGCCGAGAAAATCGCCGTCGGCGGGGTCGGTCTCTTCGAAGGGCTGCGGACTGGGGATCGAGGCATCGGGGCCGTACCAGCCGACGCCGGAGGTGCTGATCACGCTACGAACCTTATTGGGAATTTCCTTTAGGGCTTTTACCAGCAAGGCCGCGGTTTTTGTCCGGCTATCCACGATCTCCTGTTTTCTTTTGGCGCTCCAGCGTTTATCGGCCACGCCGGCACCCGCGAGGTGGATGATATGGTCCGCCTGGCGGATCGCTTCGGGGTCGATGGTCTCCTTGCGATAGTCCCACTGAAAGACGTCCGGATTGCCGGGAATGGTATGGCGGGAGAGGATGATGACGCGGTGGCCTTTTTCGCGCAGGAGGGGGGCGAGGGCCGTTCCGACGAGGCCGGTGCCCCCGGTAATGAGAATGGTCGGCATGTTAGTGAACGATTTGATCCAGCAATAATACCATCAATAATCCGACCACCGAAACCATGGTCTCCATGACCGTCCAGGTCGCGAAGGTCTGCCGGATGGTGAGGTTAAAATATTCTTTGAACAGCCAGAAGCCGCCGTCGTTGACATGGGAGAAGGTCATGCTTCCCGCGCCGACCACGAGCACCATCAGTTCGGGCTGTACGGTACTTTGTTGCAACAGAGGCAGCAGGGTGCCGACGGTTGTCAGTGCCGCCACGGTAGAGGAACCGGTGCAGATGCGGATCAGGGCGGCGATGGTCCAGCCGAGGATGAGGGGGGAGATGGCGGTGTGCTCCAGGCTTTTTGCGATGAATCCGTTGAGGCCGCCTTCGCTCATCACCTGCATGAAGGCGCCGGCACCGGCGATGATCAGCATAAAGGGGGCGACGCTTTTGAAGGCGTCTTCGAGCGAGCGCATGACCTCTTTTATTGGTCTCCGGCGGCGTATTCCAAGGAAGTAGATGGCTGCCAGGACGGAGATGAGCATAGCGATATTGGGATCGCCGATGAAGGCGATGACCTTTTGTGCGGGGGCCGGGACGGGAATGAATTTAAACACCGTGGTCGCCGAGAGGAGGATCAGGGGCATCAGGGCCGTGACCAGGCTGGTGATGAGGGAGGGCAGCCGGGCGGGTTCGAGGAATTTTACTGTTGCCAGGGCCGGGTTGGGCGCCGGCCGGTATTTTCGCAGGGTCTTGCCAAAGATGATGCCGGCCAGGACGATCGTCGGACCGGCGACGATGACCCCATAGAACAGGGTCTTGCCGATGTTGGCGTGGAGCTGGCCGGCGATGGCCGTGGGTGACGGATGGGGTGGCAGAAAGCCATGGGCGACGGACAGGGCCGCCAGCATGGGGACGCCGAGATACAGGATCGGCAGGCCCGTGGCTGCGGCAACGGAGAAGACGAGGGGCAGGAGGACCATGAAGCCCGCGGAATAGAACATGGGGATGCCGACGAGGAAGCCGGAGAGGGCCATTGCCCATTGGATGCGGCGAATCCCGGATATCCTTACGAGTGACCCGGTGATCTGTTGAGCCGCGCCGCTGTCGGCGATGAGCCGGCCCAGCATGGCACCGAACCCCAGTATGATCACCAGGGACCCCATTATGCTGCCGATGCCGCGCTGGATGGCGTCGGTGATGCGGTGGATGTCGAGGCCGGAGGCGAGGCCGATGGCGACGCTGACGATGACAAAGGAGATGAAGGTATCGAGCCTGCACCAGGTGATGAGGAGGATGAGTGCGATGATGCCGAGGAAAGAGAGCAGGAGGGGCATATCCCTAAAGATAGGGCAAAGCTCCGAGGCGCAAAAAAATCCCGCCGGAGAGCCGGCGGGAATAAAACAACTAAAAACAAACTATCATTTTACAGATCAGTCGGGTCTTTTTCCGTCGAGGAAAGTATTGATGGTACTGATCTCCGTGTTGTTGTTCTCGTCGGTCTTTACTTCGTAGTTGCTGTAAAAGTTCTCGACGTTGGAGATCGTGTTGTAAAGCTCCAAATTACGGCGGATGTAGGCCGGCACTGTTTCGAACTCATTATTCGGATCGGCAGCATTTACATTGAACGACAAGTTGCGCAACTTGTTGATCCTTTCCGCTGCTCTTCGCTTGAGATCATCCGCATCGTCCTGCGCGGCAGGCTCCTCTACGGGTGAGTTCGGCACCGAAATCGAGTGAGTCTGATGGGCCCCAGGCTCATCCGCCGCCGGCTCCGTATCCCTGAATACCAATTGCATGTCGGGTGAAGCGTCTTCTTCCTTCGACGGATCTGCGACAGAGGTGTTCAGGGTCGGCTCCTTCAGGGGTGTGTTGTTGTGTTCAGGGCTGGATTGTTTGTCGTTCCAGGGGTCTTCCGCATAGATATTGGATGGCCTTGCAAGGTATCCTCCCGACGCTGCAGACGCAGGAGAACTTTTTGAGGCGGTAGTCGCCTGGATCTTTGGTTGTGGAGCCGGTTCCGGTTCGGTGTTGAGGACCCACTCGATCCGGGTGGACCGTTCGTCGACGGGGGTCGTGGGTCTTGGCGGAACAATGGCTACGGAAGAAGCTAACGGCTTTTCTTCTCTAGCTACCGGCTTTTCTTCTCTGAGAAACGGCATGGAGTCGGGCTGGCTGGCCGACAAAGGAACAGGAGACGCCTCCTGTTCTTTTATCGGCGGGATAGGTTCCTTGACGTTCAGGGTTTCCCTTGGAGTTTCTACAGAGGGCAGAACAGGCCGTCGTTCGGCAGGTGTCTCTTCAACAGGTGGATTGAGTGGCATGAGGATCTTCTCTTCTTTCTTGGCGGAGACGACCTCCGCCTGCCGGATCGGGAACGGATCTTTATGTTCGAAGCCGGTTGCAATAAGAGTGATGCCCAGGCTCGAGCCCAGGGAGTTGTCGTAGCCGAGACCGAGGATGACGTCGGTATGTTCGCCTGCGCGGCCGAGCAGGTGATTCTGGATGATATCCACTTCGTCCATGGTGAACTCGTGTTCGCCTTCGCTGGAATTGATATTGATCAGGATCCATTTGGCGCCGCTGATATCGTTGTCATTGAGGAGCGGGGAGTTAAGCGCTTCTTCTATCGCTTTTTGCGCCCGGCTGTCGCCCTTGGCCGTTGCGTTACCGAGGATGGCGACGCCGCCATTGCGCATAACGGTGCAGACATCGGCAAAGTCGACGTTGATCTGGCCGGTACTGTTGATGACATCGGTGATACATTTGGCGGCCGTCGCCAGGACATTGTCCGCCTTGGCGAAGGCTTCCTTCATCTTCAGGTTGCCGAATTGATGGCGCAGCTTGTCGTTGCTGATGACCAGCAGGGTATCGACGTATTGCTTCATTATCCGGATGCCCTCTTCCGCCTGGAGCTGTCTTTTCTTGCCTTCATAGGAGAAGGGCGTGGTAATGATCCCCACGGTAAGGATGCCGAGATCCTTACATATCTTGGAGATGATCGGCGCGCCGCCGGTTCCGGTGCCGCCGCCCATGCCGGCCGTGATGAAGGCCATTTTTGTATTTACTTCGAGGATGCCTTTGATCTCCTCCAGACTCTCCTCCGTCGCTTGTCTGCCGATATCCGGATTCGCGCCGGCTCCCAGTCCCTGTGTCAGGTGGGGCCCCAGCTGCACCTTATTCGGAACGCGACTCTGGGCGATGGCCTGGGCATCGGTATTACAAATGATGAAATTCACTCCCTCTATGTTCTGGCTGAACATATGATTTACTGCATTGCTTCCACCGCCACCCACACCAATGACCTTGATGATCGATGACTTCTCCTTCGGTAGATCAAAATGGATCATAACAAAAAAATTTATAAGTGATGATCTTCTTCTTCTTTGAAGAGATCAATAATCCCGTCTTTAAACTTGCCCCAGAAATCCTTTACGCCTTTACGGTTGCGAACCCGCTCGCTTTGCAGCTGTTCTTCGGTGGGCAACGCGGACTGGGCCGACTGGGCTTCGGCCTTTTTGAGATTGTCGGGTACGTCCACCTTGCGGTATTCCTTCTCGAACGCTTTACGGTTGTGCTCATAGTCGCTGTATCCTTTCAGGATAAGGCCGATACAAGTGGAGTACGTGGGGCGGGCCAGCTCTTCGATATGCCCGGCTGCAAGGTGTTCCGTGGGAAACCCGATGCGGGCGTTGAGGCCGGTGATGTATTCCGTCAGCTGGATCAGGTGACGCAGCTGGGAGCCTCCACCGGTGAGAACGATGCCGCCGTTGAGCATCCGGCTGTCGAGCCCTACCTGCTTAAGGTGGTAGGTGACAAAATCCATGATCTCGCTCATCCGGGCCTGGATGATATTGGCCAGGTTCTTTACGCTGATCTCCTTGGCCGGCATGCCTCGCAGTCCGGGGATGGTGATATAGGCGTTGGCCTTTGCCTCGTTCGACAAAGCCGAGCCGAACTGGACCTTCATTTGTTCAGCCTGGGTCTTGAGGACGCCGAGGCCGGTCTTTATATCGTTGGTGATATTCTCGCCGCCGAAGGGGATCACGGCCGTATGTTTTAGGATGCCCTCATAGAACACGGCCAGGTCGGTGGTGCCGCCGCCGATGTCGACGATGGCTACGCCGGCCTCCAGGTCTTCCTGGCCCATGACGGCAGCGGCCGAGGCCAGCGGCTGCAGGACGAGGTCCTTTGTGAGGAGATTGCTCTTCTCGACGGCGCGGTTGATATTCCGGATGGCGTTCTTGTCGCCCGTAATGATATGGAAGTTAGCGCCGACCTTGACACCGCCATAGCCGATCGGGTTGGGGATGTTCTGGAAATTGTCGACGGTAAACTCCTGCGGGATCACGTCAATGATCTGGTCGCCCGCGGGGATATAGGTCTTATACTGGTCGGCGACGAGTTGATCGATCTCCCGGCGGGTGATCTCTTCGTCGGTATTCTGCCGGACGATGTCGCCTCGGGTTTGAAGGCTCTTTATATGATGACCGGCGATGCCGACATAGACTTCACTGATCTCGAGGTTCGGGTTGGAGGCGTAGCAATTCTCCAGCGCCATCTGGATGGCCTTTATCGTCTCATCGATATTGAGGACCTGGCCGTGCTTGACACCATTGGAGTTGGCGCGACCAAAGCCCAGTATCTCGAGCTTGCCGTACTCGTTCTTGCGACCTGCTATGGCAGCGATCTTGGTTGTCCCGATATCGAGTCCGACAATGATCGGTTGTTCCTGATTCATAGTTTAGTTTATTTATTATTAGTTGTTTTCTTACGGTTTTTGGGTGATAGTACAGCTTTGGGTTTTGGTGGGCCTGCGGCCGGGTGATCGGGTCTTGCGGTGCTGTCTGCTGCGCCCGGCAGGAGATCGAGTGTGTTCAGGTTTTGATCTGTCCCATTGTTGACCCCTTCCAACGGGCGGACATTCTGCTGACGGATGGTATCGGGTTGCAATTGCTGTGCCGATCGGATCATCTGCCGGATATTATTCATGCCCTGCACGGAATCGTAGCGGGTTTTCGTACTTCCTCTCTTTGTCGCGATGACCTGTCCCGCATAGGCCACATCGATACGTTCGTACTTGTCGGGGTCCGTTCTGCTCAGGACCTGCCGGTAGAAGATATCGAGCCGGTGGAATTTCGTTGCGATATCAGTGCCATCGCCGAAATGAATGCGCTGACTACCCTGCTCGGGTTCGAGCTCGAATTCGTTGCCGGGCAGAATGACGATTTGCGCGATCCGCGCCGCCCAGAAGCTGTCGCTGCGGATAAAGCCGGTGAGCCGGAGGATATCTCTTGTCAGCGCGCTGTCGGGGCCGTGTCCCATAATCTTTGCGGCGGGGTATCCGGTGAACACCGGCAGCTGGGCCGGGAGCTTGTCCGGGAGCGGCAGCTGTATCCCGCTGCTGTCTATATAACAGCTATTCCCTTCGCGGGTGAAGACCCGGGCGACGGGTTCGCGTTCGGTCACTTTTACCTGCAGGATGCCGTTGTTGTCAAAGAACAGCTGGGCCTCTTTTATCCAGATGTTCTTTCCGAGTGCTCCTTCGAGCTTTCTCAGGTCGAAGGCATGGATGGGTTTGTTCTGGCCTTTTGCTGCGCCGGCTGCAGTGAGAATTTCTGCGATGTCCTTTTTGTCGATGTAGGGGGACCGGCCTGCGATTTCTATTTTGAAGCCTTTACAGACGTTGCTGTTGCGATAGCGAATGGCCGCCACGAGCAATACCAGCACGCCGGTTCCGGCTACCGTCCAGAAGACGGCTGATACTACTTTTTTGATATTTATTTTTGCGGCCATTTTTTGTTTTCTTCCTTCGTTTGAGTTGGGCCCGCCCGACGGTCCAGCGGGCCGTCAGACGGGTACAACAAGTGTCCGGGCAGATGGTCCCGTCCACAATGGGCTACACTTCCAGCAGTTGCCGGATGGGTTCGATCAACAAATCGATGTCACCGGCGCCGGCGGTGATCAGCAATTGCGCCTGATCCCGGTTCCCGGCACGGTCCTTTATAATATCCAACACCTCTTTCTTATCGGCGAGGGTCCGTTTTGCCTTTTTCATCTTGCCGGCGATGAGCTCGCTTGTCACTCCTTCGATGGGCAGCTCGCGGGCCGGATAGATCGGCAGCAGGATCACTTCGTCGGCCATATCGAGGCTCTTTGCAAATCCATCCGCGAAGTCCCTTGTCCGCGTGAACAGATGCGGCTGGAAGATGACGGTGCACTGCATCGCCGGGTATAGTTCTTTTGCTCCGCTGATCAGCGCCCGCAGCTCTTCGGGGTGATGCGCATAATCGTCGATGTAGACCCGGTTGGGTTGTTTGACGATGTACTCGAAGCGTCTTTTCACTCCGCGGAAGGCGGCCACGGCTTCGACGATCTTATCGCCCGGGATGCCGAGGCGGTGAGCGACGGCGATCGCCGCTACGGCGTTCTCCACATTGTGTCTTCCGCCCATGGGCAGAACGACTTTGTCGATGCTCCAGTCGCTGCTCATCATCCGGAAAAGGTAGTCGCCCTGGTCGATGCGAATCTCCGTGGCATAGAAATCGGCTGTCGTTTCCAGACCATAGGTCAGGTGATGATCTCCTTTTAGCTCCGCTCCTTTTTCGAGGCCTTCCTTACTCAGGAGGACCCCGCCCGGCTTCAGACAACCCGAGAAATCGATAAAGGCCTGCTGTACCTCTGCCGCTGTTCCATAGATGTCGAGATGATCGGCATCCATGGCCGTGATGACGGCGATATCGGGGCTCAGGCGCAGGAAGCTGCGGTCGTACTCATCGGCCTCTACCACGCAGACGTTTCGCTGGTCCGACCAGTAGTTGCTGTTGTAGTTAACCGCGATCCCGCCCAGAAAGGCATTACAGCCATACCCGGTATGCCGGAGGATGTGCGCGATCATCGTCGTGATGGTTGTCTTGCCGTGGGTCCCGGCGACACAAATATTAAAAGAGCTACGGGTGATGAGTCCCAGCACTTCGCTGCGCTTCATCAGGGGGTGACCGTGTTGCTGGTAATACACCAGCTCTTTATGACCGGAAGGCACTGCCGGGGTATAGACCACCAGATGGGCATCGGTCATTATCCGGTTAAGATCTTCTTCATAGTGTACTGCGATGCCTTCGTCCTCCAGCTGCCGGGTCAGGGGTGTTGCCGTCTTGTCATACCCGCTGACCTCCTTTCCATGGAATTTAAAATACCTCGCCAACGCGCTCATACCTATTCCGCCGATACCTATGAAATAAACCTTCTTTATCGCTTTAAATTCCATCATGCTTTTATCGCTTTCAAGATCTCTGTCGCAATGCGGTCGCCTGCATCGGTGATGGCCAGCCGGCCGATATTCGAACTCAGCTCCGACTGTCTTCCCTTGTCCTTCGCCAGGGCGAGCACCGTATCCACCAGTTTCTCTTTCGCCTCGCTGTCCTTTACCATCAGGCCCGCGTGCTTATCAACAAGATGCCGGGCGTTGACGGTCTGGTGGTCTTCCGCCGCAAAGGGGAAGGGGACGAACACGACGGGCTTTTTGGCGACGCATAGTTCAGCGATCGACATTGCTCCGGAACGGGAGACCACGATGTCGGCTGCCGCGAAGGCGTACTCCATCTGTGGGATGAAATCCCGGGTCCACACCTTGTTCCTCCCAGCGCCGAGTGCGGCCGCCTGTTCGGCAAAGGGTTTGCCGGTCTGCCAGATGAGCTGCAAGTCATTCTTACCGAAGTCGTCGAGACGGGCGGCGATGGCTTCGTTGATCCCCTTTGCTCCCAGTGATCCCCCGGTGGACAGGACCGTGGGCAGTGCGGGATCCAGGCCGAAGAACCGGATTCCTTCTTCGCGGGTGAGCCGGCTTTGCACGATGACGCTGCGCACCGGGTTACCGACGACGCTGATGCGGCCGGCGGGGAAGAATTTTTCCATGCCGTCGCTGGCGACGAAGATGCGGGTGGCCTTCTTTCCCAATAATATATTGCTCTTCCCTGCGAAGGAATTGCTTTCATGGATGAACGTCGGGATCCCTTTGGCCTGTGCCGACCTCAGTACCGGGAAGCTGGAATACCCTCCCACTCCTATGACGGCATCGGGCATAAAGCGACGGAGTATATCGTTCACCTGGAAAAAGCTTCTGATCAACTTGTACGGCAGACCGATATTTTTTATCAAAGAGCTTCTGTTGAACCCGGCGATGTCTATTCCTTCGATCCGACAGCCCGCCTGCGGGATCTTTTCCATTTCCATCTTCCCTTTAGCGCCTACGAAGAGCAGCTCGATGGAAGGATCTTGTTGTTTCAGGGCGCCTGCGATGGCAACGGCGGGAAAGATATGGCCGCCGGTGCCCCCTCCCGCTATGATTATCTTCCTATTCATGCGCTACCTCCTCTTTGCCGGCGGACGCCATTGCATTCCCTTCCGCGGTTTCCGCGTTTCGCGCCACGCTCAGGATGATGCCGATCGCCAGGCAGGTGAACAGGAAGGAGCTACCGCCCATGCTTACCAGCGGCAGGGTTACCCCCGTCACCGGGAACAGATTCACGTTTACCGCCATATTGGCCAGCGCCTGGATGACCAGCGTAAAGCTGAGCCCCAGGGCGAGAAAGGCTCCAAAGGCAAATGGACAGCGCCGGAAGATGCGGATGCTCCGCAGCAGGAACACCAGGTAGATAAATACAATGAACAGTCCGCCCACCAGGCCGTATTCTTCGATGATGATCGCGTAAATGAAATCGGAGTACGGATGTGGCAGAAAATTCCGTTGCTGGCTATTGCCGGGTCCCAGTCCGAGGATGCCGCCTTTTGCGATGGCGATCTTGGCCTGGTTGGTCTGGTAATTGTTATCGCTGTTGTCCTCCTTGCCTCCATAGACAAAAGTCTCTACACGGCTGATCCAGGTCTCCATCCGGGTGGTGAGGCGACTGTGTCCTTCGGTCCTGGGCTTTTCCGTGGTTCCGCCGTTGGCCTTGTGGCGGATCATTGCGGCGCCGATAAGCAGCGTTATCGGGATGGCGGCCACGGCGATGGTGAGCAACAGGTGTTTGGCGCTGACTCTGCCGATGAACAGCAGCATCAGGCTGGTGGCGCCGATGAGCAGTGCAGTGGACAGGTTAGCGGGGGCGATCAACAAACAAATGATCGCTACCGGGGTGATGACGGGAAGGAAACCGGTACGGAAATCCTTGATGACATCCTGTTTTTTACTCAGCAGGCGGCTGAGGTACATGAACAGCGCCAGCTTCGCGAGGTCGGAGGTCTGGAAGGTCATGTTGATGATCGGCAGGCGGATCCAGCGGCTACCTTCGTTGAGCTTTACACCAAAGAAGAGCGTGTAGAACAGCAAGGGAATGGATAGAATAAAAAGGATGCGGGCCACCTTTGAATAGACCGTATAGTTCACCTGGTGGGCGAAATAAATGATCATCACGCCGACCATGATAAAGGCGAACTGCTTGAACAAGTAGATCTCCGTATTCCCCTTATACATTTTGTAGGCGAGAAGGCCGGTCGAGCTATAGACGACAAGCAGGGACACGACGGCGAGCAGGATCACGGCGGTCCATATCACCTTGTCGCCTTTTGTCCGCGAGCCGAGCCCGCCAAAAGCCGGTCTTTCTATCGTCGTGGAATTGCTCATAGATCGCGGACAGCCTCCTTGAACTGTCTCCCTCTATCTTCATAATTTTTAAACAGATCGAAGCTGGCGCAGGCCGGGCTCAGCAGCACGACATCCCCTTTTGTCGCAAAGTGAAAGGCTGCTTTTACGGCCTCTTCCGCGCTGGCGGTATTGACCATGAGGGGAACATCGTGCTGGAAGGCGTCGTGGATCTTGCGGTTGTCCACGCCCATACATACGATGGCCTTTACTTTTTCCTTTACCAGGTCGCGGATGAGTGAATAGTCATTGCCTTTGTCCACGCCGCCGAGGATGAGGATCGTCGGCTTTTCCATGCTCTCGAGAGCATACCAGGTGGAATTGACATTGGTCGCCTTGGAGTCATTGATGAACTCCACTCCTCGTACGGTGCTGACATACTCCATGCGGTGTTCCAGCGCCTCAAAACTCTGTATCGCTTCGCGGATCTTCTCCTTTCGGATGCCGACGGTAGCGGATGCGATGCCTGCTGCCATGGTGTTGTATTGATTGTGAATGCCTTTGAGGGCAAAATCGTAGATACTCATTTGTAGCTTCTCACTACCGGCGTTGACGTTCATTTGTCCGTTCCGAATAAATCCTCCTTTGTTGGTTTCCTGTTGCATACTGAATGGTAGTGGGTTAGAGTGAATTTTGAAATGTGCTAAGTTTTTTTTTATCACAGGGTCGTCTTCATTGTATATAAAGCTGTCTTTTTCCGACTGGTTCATTGTGATCCGGAACTTGCTTGCGATGTAGTTCTCGAATTTGTAGTCATAGCGGTCGAGGTGGTCTTCCGTGATATTGGTCAGGATGGCTACTTCGGGCCGGAACTCGTGGATATCATCCAGCTGGAAGCTGCTGATCTCGCAGACATACCAGGGTTTCGGGTCTTCGGCCACCTGCCGTGCAAAGGAATAGCCGATGTTGCCGACGAGGGCGCAGTCCAGGCCGCCATGGCGGCAGATATGGTACGTCAGCGCGGTGGTGGTGCTCTTGCCGTTGCTGCCGGTGATGCCGATGATCCCGCTGTCGCCCTTGTACCGGTATGCCAGCTCGATCTCGCTGATAACGGGGATGCCTTTATTGCGGATCGCCTTGACTATCGGTGTTTTGTCGGGGATGCCCGGGCTTTTCATGACCTCGTCGGCGGCGAGCACCTTTTCTTCGGTGTGACCGCCTTCTTCGAACGGGATATTGTGCTTTTGAAGATCATCCCGGTAGGTGGCTTTCATAGCTCCGCCATCTGAGACGAAGACTTCGTATCCCTGCTGTTTGGCAAGGATGGCCGCGCCGACGCCGCTTTCACCACCACCTAATATGACCATCTTTTTAGACATAACTTTCCCTTCCAAACGGATTATGGGGTTCTTCAAAAGCATAGGATCTACTGCACCACAATTCCTTTTCGCTGGGGTCGGGTTTGGTTTTTCAATGCCTTATCTAATCTTCAATGTTGCGATGGCAAAAGCCACACAGAGTATCGTCACGATCCAGAATCTTGTCACGATCTTGCTCTCATGGTAGCCCAGCTTTTGATAATGATGATGCAGGGGGCTCATGAGAAATACTCGTCTACCCTCACCGTATTTTTTCTTTGTATATCGGAAATAAGTCACTTGTATCGTCACACTTAATACTTCCACCAGGAATACGCCGCAGAAGATGGGGATGAGCCACTCCTTGCGGACGATGATCGCCAGTGCAGCGATGATGCCGCCAAGGGTAAGACTTCCGGTGTCACCCATGAAAACCTGTGCCGGATAGGCGTTGTACCAGAGGAAGCCCACGCAGGCCCCGATCAGCGCGCCGATGAAAATGGAGAGCTCGCCCAGGTTGGGGATGTACATGATATTGAGATACTCCGCGAAGCGGATATTACCGCTGGCATAGGCGAAGATGCCGAGACAGGCGCCCACGACCGCACTAACACCCGTTGCGAGACCGTCCAGGCCATCGGTCAGGTTGGCTCCATTGGATACCGCGGTGATGATGAAGATCACGATGATGATATAGAGTATCCAGGTGAGACCTCTTACCGCCTGCGGGAGTAGCTTGGAGTAGTTGAACTCATGGTTCTTGACAAAGGGGATCGTGGTGATCGGTTCTTTCGCTTCGATAAAATACTTCTTTTCCTTGTCCAGCGTCACGACCTTGATCCCTGTCGTGTCGGCCGGGAGCTTGGCGCCCACGTATTCGCGCCATACCTTGGTGTTGGCGTTAAAATACAGCGTATATCCCACGACCAGGCCAAGGACGACCTGGCCAAGGACCTTGAACCAGCCTGCCAGTCCATCCTTATCGCCTTTTTTGTACGGTACACCGGTCTCCCTGGCGATGCGCTTGGCGCGCAGCTTCAGGTAGTCGTCGATAAACCCGATGAGGCCGAGCCAGACGGTGCTGAACAGCATCAGGCGGATATAAGCTTTGTGCAGATCGGCCAGCAGCAGGGTCGGGATCAGGATCGCGAGGATGATGATAAAGCCGCCCATGGTCGGAGTACCTTTCTTCTGCTGTTCGCCGGCAAGGCCCAGGTCGCGAACTGTCTCGCCGATCTGTCTCTTTACGAGGTAGCGGATCAGTCTTTTGCCGAAGAGCATGCTGACGATCAGCGAGAACACGATGGCCAGCAACACCCGTGAGGTGATGAACTGGAACAGGGCGCTTCCAGGCACCTTTATCCCGTGTTGTCTGAACCATTCAAAAAGAGTATACAGCATGTTCTCGTCTATTTATCGAGTAGTTCGAAAAATTCTAACAATATCTGTTTATCGTCGAAGGGATGTTTCACCCCTTTTATTTCCTGGTATTTCTCGTGGCCTTTTCCCGCGATGAGCAGGATGTCCTCGGGGCCGGCGAGGTTAAGCGCGGTCCGGATAGCCTCTTTCCGATCGGCGATCGAGATGTATTTTCTTTTTGCCGCGGTGTTCAGGCCGGCCTCAATATCGCGAATGATGGCTTCCGGGTCTTCGCTGCGGGGATTGTCGGAGGTGATGATCACCTTGTCGCTGTATTCCGCGGCGGCGGCGCCCATCAGCGGGCGTTTTGTCTTGTCCCGGTCCCCGCCGGCGCCCATTACCGTGATGATCTTCTCGTGTCCCTTCCGCAACTTTTGAATGGTAGTCAGCACATTGATCAGCGCGTCCGGCGTATGGGCGTAGTCTACGATACCGATGATATTTTGCTTTGGCGAGACGATGTAGTCGAAGCGGCCTTCGGCGCCGCTGAGCGTGCTCAGGACTCTTAATATCTCGTTCCTGTCTTCGCCGAGGCAGATGGCGGCGCCGTAAACGGCCAGCAGATTGTACGCATTGAATTCGCCGATCAGCCGGAAATGCACTTCCTGGTCGTTGATGGTCATGACCAGGCCGGTGAGATTGTTCTCCAGGATGCGGCCCTTGAACTCGGCCAGCGTCCTCAGGCTATAGAAATATTTCTTTGCGTTGGTGTTCTGCAACATCACCGCGCCGCGTTTGTCATCGGCGTTGGAGATGGCAAAGGCATCGGAGGGTAAGGAGTCGAAGAAGGATTTCTTCACCCGGATATATTCTTCGAAGGTCTTGTGATAGTCGAGGTGATCCTGGGTGATATTGCTGAAGAGGCCCCCGGCGTACCGGAGTCCGGCGATGCGGTGCTGGTGAATGGCGTGAGAGCTGGTCTCCATAAAAACATGGGTGCAGCCTTCGTCGACCATTTGTTTGAGCAGGGCGTTAAGATGCAGCGCGTCGGGCGTGGTATGGGTAGCCGGGACGATGCGTTCGCCAATATGGTTCTGGACCGTGCTGAGCAGGCCGCATTTATATCCCAGACCTGCAAAGAGCTTATATAGTAAGGTCGCGATCGTTGTCTTTCCGTTGGTGCCGGTAACGCCGACCAGCTTCAGCTTTTCGGAAGGCTGGCCGTTGAAGTTATGGGCGATGATGCCGGCCGATGCGGCGCTGTCTTCCACCTGGATATAGGTGATGTCTTCTTTCCGTTCCGCAGGCAGGTCTTCGCAGACGATGGCGATGGCACCGGCGGCGATCACGGCGGGGATATATTGATGCCCGTCGGTATGGGTTCCCCTGAGGGCGATGAACAGGGTACCGGGTCCTGCCAGCCTTGAGTCGGTCTGGATATTGTCGATGGTCCTGTCCCGGGGGCCGAGAATGCTCCGGATGCTTACCTTATATAATATGTCCTGTATATTAGTCAAGTTGAATTAGTATAGTTTCACGTCTTTGCAATGGGCTTCCGGGTTCCAGGCTTTGGGATCGTACTCTTCCGCTGCCCCGTACCGCCACTTTCAGGTCCATGCTCTCAAGGGCATATAGTGCATCCTTTAACCCCATCCCTTTTACGTCAGGCACCGTTCTTTGTCCGGCGGCCTGGCGGTTGAATGTTGCTGCGGGAACGGATGCGATGAAGGCATTGGGGTTTATGGCCCCTGCCGAATCCGCGTAGTTCAGGCCCTGTTCCGCAGTGGCGCTCATCAGGTGGTCGGCCACTTCGCGGAAGACGGGACCTGCTACTTTGGCGCCCAGGTAATTCTTCGCAAAGGGTTTATTCTTGATCACCACGATGCAGGTGTATTTCGGCGCAGCGGCGGGGAAATAACCGACAAAGGAGGACTGATAGATATGATCGGCATAACCCCGGCCTTTGTTAGCGACGAGGGCGGTGCCTGTTTTGCCGGCCACTTTATAAAAGGCGTCCTTAAACATCTTTGCGGCGGTGCCTCCCTGCTCCTGGCAGACGCCATTGAGACAGTCCCTGAGTTGCCGGAGGGTCTCGTCGCTGCAGATCTTTTCCACGATGGCCGTGGGGTGGGTCTCTTTTATCCGGGTGCCGTTCTCCTGGATGGCACTCACGAGATAGGGCTTCATCATGCGGCCGTTGTTGGCGACGGCGTTGTAGAGAGTGAGCGTCTGGAGCGGCGAGATCAGCACCGAGTAGCCAAAAGCCATCCAGGGAAGGGCCGTGGCGCTCCAGGTGCGGGATCTTGGGGTAACGATCAGGGGGTTGGCTTCACCGGCGAGATCGATTCCTGTGGGGCGATCCAGATGAAGCTTTCGGAGATGGTCGATGAATTGCCCGGGATTATTGGAGTAGTGAGCAACGGCCAGCTTTGCCATACCGACGTTGGAGCTGATCTCAAAGGCTTGTTTTACCGTGAAGAGCCGGTTGTCATGGGGCTCGGCATCGTAAACGGTGCGGTTGGCGATCTTCCAGTGGCCGCCTTCCAGGTTCAGCGTTTCATCGAGGGAGACCTTTTTGTCTTCGAGCAGGGATAAGAGGGTTGCCAGCTTAAAGGTCGAGCCGGGTTCGGTCGCGCGGATGGCATAGTTGAGGTCTTCCCAGTAGCTGCCGTCGGACTGGCGGCCGAGGTTGGCGATGGCCTTGATCTTGCCCGTGGCCACTTCCATGACGATGCAGGTGCCGTGCTCGGCCTCATTTTCGATCAGCTCTTTTTGCAGGGCGTTCTCTACGATGTCCTGGATGTTGACGTCGATGGTGGTGACGATATCCTTACCGTTCTCGGATTCGATCTCATAGCCTTCGACGGGGATATAGGCGCCCCCGGCGATATAGCGGACGAGGCGGCGGCCGGTCTCACCCTTCAGCAGCGTGTCATAGGTGCGTTCGATGCCGACGTTCTGGGCATTCGCTCTTGCCAGGCCAATGGTACGATTGGCCAGCAAGCCGAACGGATTCAATCTTTTATTATTCACTTCCGCGATGAAGCCGCTTTTGTTCCGGCCCTGGCGGACAAGGGGAAAGTCACGAAGCCTTTGATACTTTTCAAAGGACACATTGGATTGCAGCTCGTAGTAGCGATCGACGGTCTTGTAGCCTTTCTGGAGGATCTTCTTATAAGCGGCGGCGGATGCGTCGCCGAACAGGGTGGCGAGGCAACCGGAGAGCGAGTCGAGGTTCTCGAAGAAGCGTTTGCCGTTCTTTTCGCGAAGACCGTCGGCGCCGAAGTCGATATAGATGTTGAAATAGGGGATGGACGTGCTGAGCATGCTGCTGTCTTCGCTGTAGATGGTGCCGCGTTCGGCATCCAGCTCGATGAATTTCTGGTGCAGGCTGTCGCTGAGTCCCTTCCAGTAGGAGCCCTGGACGCGTTGGATATACACGACTTTCCCCAGCACCACGAGCGACAGCGCTACGATGCCGAGAAAGCAGAGGTATACCCTCCATAATATATCGCGTTTGACTTCCATGCTCTTTTATTTCACGCTATCCTTTAGCACATAGGGAGGCCGGATCAGTTCTTTCAATCCAAAGGGTTCGACGGCTTTTGCGAGTTCGCTCTGCTTGCTACGGAACATCACTTCGCTCTTCAGGGTCTTGTATTCATATTGCAGCTCCTTCAGTTGTTTGTTGGTCCGGGTGATATCCCGGGATATTTTGTCGGCGTAGTGGCCGTTGTAGATGTATACGACTGCCAATGCGGCTAGGAAGAGGAAGAACCCGATGTTCCTCATGATCCAGCGGTAGCCCAGCAGGGATGGTTTCCATTTGCTCATGTCGTGTTCACGTTTTGTTCTATATGCGTTCGGCTACCCGCAGCTTGGCGCTACGGGATCTTGGGTTTTGGCGTAATTCTGATTCGCCGGGGACCACCGGTTTTTTGGTAATTACTTTTAATAGGGGAGGTGCCGTACTTTGTCCGAAGGGATCCGACAGGTCTTCGTCTTCGAACGATCCTTTTTTGAAGAAGTTCTTGACGATCCTGTCTTCCAGGGAATGAAAGGTGATGATCGCTGCGCGTCCGCCTATAGAGAGGAGGCCGGGCACCTGTTGCAACATTTCTTTTAATGCTCCCAACTCATCGTTTACCTCGATACGAAGGGCCTGAAATACCTGGGCAAAGTATTTATTGGGATTTCCTTTCACCACGCTATTCAGCGCCGATCTGAAGTTGGGGATGGTCTTTAGCGAGACGGTCTTTCGTACTCCGACGATGGTACGGGCCAGGGTTCTGGCATTGGTAACCTCGCCATACTGTTCGAACAGCTTATGCAGTTGCTGTTCGGACCAGGTATTGACGACGTCGTATGCCGTGAGTGTCTGGCGCTGATCCATTCGCATATCCATATCCCCTTCAAACCGGAAGGAGAAGCCGCGCTGCCCTTCGTCGAACTGGTGGCTGCTCACCCCCAGGTCGGCCAGGATGCCGTCGACGGGAATAGCTTCATGCAAGCGCAGGAAGCGACCCACGTGACGGAAGTTGTGCGGCAGGAAGGTGATGCGGGGGTCATCGGGCAGATTGCGGCGGGCATCGCTGTCCTGGTCAAAGGCGAATAGCCGGCCTTTTGGCCCCAGCCTTTGGAGGATGCCGCGGGAATGTCCGCCGCCGCCGAAGGTCAGATCGGCATAGACGCCGTCGGGCCTGATGGCAAGCGCGTCGAGCGTTTCCTTTAGAAGGACCGGCAGGTGGTAGGCGTTTTGGCCTTCTGTTGGGTCCTGGCTGTTCGGACTACTCATGACGTGAGCCCTCCGGGGTTCATCACCTGTTTTGCCAGGCTGCTGAATGCTTCCGGTGAAAAAGATTCAAAGAACTGTTGGTACTTACTTTTATCCCAGATTTCGATCTTGTCTACTCCTGCCGCCAGGACGATGTCCTTGTCCAGACCTGCGTATTCCTTCAGGTTTTGGGGGACCAACAACCGCCCGGCGGAATCCAGCTCAGCCATTGTCGCTCCATTCAGGAAATATCTCCTGAATTGCCGAACTTCGGGTTCAAAATCATTTAATTGGCTTACCCTGGCGAAGATGGGTTCCCAGCTTTTCATCGGATAGAGGCTCAGGCATTTTTCAAATCCACGATTGATGACAAACTGGGTGGGACCGTCTTCCGGCAGCTGCTTTTTGAAGCCGACTGGAAGCAGGAAGCGACCTTTCGAGTCCAAAGTAGCTTCGTATTCGCCCAGAAAACCAATCATTTATGCGGAGTTGAATCAACCTTTATTAAAACTAACACAAAATAACACTTTTTCCCACTTTTTTGAGGGAAATCGGAAAATTTAATTTTTCCACAATAGTGCATTGGGTCTCTGTGTGTTGTCTTGGATGGACTTAGATGCCGCTAACAAGAATTTTGGGCTTTTTAGCCTGTGCGCAGGCTGTGGATTGCAGTGGATAACCGGTGGAAAAGCCCTTTCCCGATGTGAACAAACCTGTTTACGATATGCCTGCTGCCGGTTATCCGGGGACACCCTTGTTGAAGAAATTAGGAATAAAGGCGGATTGGAAGATCCGGCTGATCGGTGCGCCGGCCGACTATTTCGACTGGCTGGAGGCAGACCTTTCGGGTCAGGTCTGCGGGGCGCGGGAGGTGCCGGATTTCATTCATCTGTTTGCGTCTTCTTTGAAGGAGTTTGAGAAGGGGATCGGGGTGGCTCTGGCGCTTGCCGCGAAGAACCCGCAGCTGGTGGTGTGGGTGTCGTGGTATAAGAGGAGCAGCGGCAAGGCGACCGATGTGACCGAGAATATCATTCGGGACCATGCGCTGGCCAATGGGCTGGTGGATGTTAAGGTTTGTGCGGTCAGCGAGGAATGGAGCGGGCTGAAACTGGTGGTGCCGATGGCGAAGCGATAGAGTTGTACCTTTGGGGTCTAAAACCGGCGGCAGTTAGCCGCTTTCGACATGCGACAACCACAGGATATTGTCATTGCGGATTACACCTACGATCTTCCTTCTGACAGAATAGCTTTTCATCCCCTTGCGGAGCGAGATGCCAGCCGGCTGCTGATCTATCGCGGCGGCGTCATCGATGAAGACATTTACAGGAATATCGCTGCGTACCTGCCCACGGAGAGTCTGCTGGTGTTTAACAATACAAAGGTCGTCGAGGCGCGGATCGAGTTTCGGAAGCCGACGGGTGCGCGGATAGAGATCTTTTGCCTGGAACCTCCGCCGGAATATGGGGGGGTTGCCAATGCGCTGGCCCAGGCGGGGCGGGTGAACTGGCGTTGCCTGATCGGCGGCGCCTCGAAGTGGAAACCGGGACAGGTGCTGCGAAAGGAGATGCCGGACGGACTTGTGCTGGAGGCCCGCTATATAGAGAAGGAGGGTGACAGCTTTCTCATTGCCTTGTCCTGGACGCCGGCGGAGCTGTCCTTTGCGGAACTGCTGCACCAGGCCGGCTTCATTCCTCTCCCACCCTATATTCATCGTCCCGCGGAGGCGGCCGACAGCCGGCGATATCAAACGATCTATGCGCAGCAGGACGGGTCGGTAGCCGCGCCGACGGCGGGGCTTCATTTCACCGAGGCGATCTTTCAGTCGCTGGCGGCGGCGAAGATCCATCACGACTTCGTTACGCTGCATGTCGGCGCAGGAACGTTCCTGCCGGTGAAATCGGCAACCCTCGGCGGTCACATCATGCACATCGAATTTATCGATGTGAGCCGGGAGTTGATCCTGCGGCTCCGCGACTCCCTTGCGGCCGGACGGCCGGTGATCGCGGTTGGGACGACATCGGCGAGAACACTGGAAAGCCTGTATTGGCTTGGGATCGGCGGTGAAGAACTTGTGGTCCGGCAGTGGGACGCATATGGTGGACAGGATCGCGGGATCACCGCAACGGAAGCGCTTGCGCGGCTGCTGGACAGGATGGAGAAAAACGGCGTCCAACGGCTGGTAACGACGACCCAATTGTTGATCAGTCCGGGATATGAATGGAAGATCGTGAGCGGTCTGGTGACGAACTTTCACCAGCCGGAATCGACGCTATTGCTGCTGATCGCCGCGTTGATCGGGGAGGACTGGCGGAGAGTGTATGCCCATGCGCTGGAACATGGATTCCGTTTCCTCAGTTATGGGGATGGTTGCCTGCTGTTCAATCGAGCTTCAGCGGGAGTTCGAGTGTAAAGCAGGTACCCCTGCCGACGGTGCTATCCACTTTTATACGGCCTTCGTGGGCTTCGACGATGGTCTTTACGTAACTAAGTCCCAACCCGAATCCCTTTACGTTGTGCAGATTGCCGGTGTGTGCGCGGTAGAATTTCTCGAAGATGCGGCGCTGGGTCTCCTTGCTCATCCCGATACCGTTGTCTTCGATACGGATCACCAGGTTCTTCGGTGTGCTATGGGTGGTGATCTTTATCAAAAGATTGTCCTTCGAATATTTTACGGCATTGTCGATCAGGTTGGTAATTATATTCGTGAAATGCACTTCATCGGCAAAGATCTGATCGTCTTTTGCATTGAGGTGCAGCTCCGACCTTCCTCCTTTCCCTTCCAGCTGCAGCTGGAAATTCTCCATGGCTTCCTGGATGATGACGTGCGCATGCAGGGATTTCCGGTTCAACTGTTGCTCCTGCCGGTCGAGCAGCGACGCCTGCAGGATGGTCTCCACCTGTTTGTTCATCCGCTTGTTCTCTTCCTTGATGATGCCCGTGAAATATTCGGACTTGTTACGGTCCTGCACTACTTTCTCATTGCGCAAGGCGTCCACGGCCAGGGAGATGGTAGCGAGCGGCGTCTTGAACTCATGGGTCATATTGTTGATGAAGTCGTTCTTTATCTCGCTGAGCTTTTTTTGCCGGACCAGGGCGTTCACCGTCACGTAGAATGCGGCGATGATCACAAAGGTGAAGAATATCGCGCCGGCGATCATTACCCGCATTTCGCCGAGCACGGTCTTTTTATAATCCGGTACTACGACGACGAGCAGCTCGTCCGGAAGCGTGCTGTTGCCGTCCGCGTTCTCGGGGGCCAGCAAGGGCATGATCACGGAAAAGTTATTGGAAGTATCGAGTATCTCCCTGAGGAAGTTCCGGGAACGCAGCTCCAACGGGTGTATGCTCAATGGGGAGCCGCCGGGATCGGACGAGACCGAGAACTCGAAGCGGGTGTTCTTCATGCCGACGAGGTTGAAGGCTTTTCGCATTTTATCGCCGATATCTTCCACCGTATAGCGTTCGGCGATGGTAGGCACCCGCATCATCTCGGTTGTAAATGGATCGGAGGGCCTGAAGAACCCCGGTTTCAGTCTCAATACTTTCCCCGCGGGTGAACTCCGCTGCGACACGAGCTCCTGCGCTACATAGTTCGTGGCATCCCGGAGCTTGTGCTTAAACTCTTCCTGTTTGTTTTCCAGCATCGTCAATATCCAGTTGATCTGGATATAGATGCTGCCGATCAGGGAGAGGGAGATCAATACAAAAATAACAGGGAAGATCTTTTTCAAACCCATGGTAGATTTTGGTCCATCTGTAAAATTATTCAAAAGGGTGGAGGCTGCCCGAATTCCTGTTTTAGTGGGGGACGATTTAACGAAGCTTTCACAAAGAAAAGGGATTTCAAGCGAAAAAACGGTATATTTAGTAGAGTAGAAGTTCTGAAATCCGCAGGATTTTTTAATTTAGACGATATGGAGAGCCCGGCACCTGGCATATTATTGATCGCTGATCCCTTTTTGAAAGACCCGAATTTCATGCGTACAGTGGTGTTCCTCTGCGAGCACCAGGATGAGGGGAGCTTTGGTTTTGTGTTGAATAAGAATTACGAATATACCCTTGACGAACTGGTCAGCGGACTGGACGATCTGAAGAAGATCCCGGTGTACCTGGGCGGTCCGGTTCAAATGGACACCATTCATTTCCTGCATCAATACCCGGACAAGATCACCGGCGGTTATGAGATCATCGATGGCGTGTTTTGGGGAGGCAACTTCGAAACTGCGATCGACCTGATCCGCAACGGAGAGATCGATATGACCAAGATCCGCTTCTATATCGGTTATTCCGGCTGGGGTAGCGGACAACTGGACGACGAGCTGAAAGAGAAATCCTGGCTAACGGTCCCTGCCAGCCGCCCGCTTGTCTTTCACAAGAAGCCCTCGGAGGTATGGAAGGATGCGCTGCGCCATCTAGGCGGAGAATATGAGATGATGGTCAACTTCCCGATCGATCCTCAACTGAACTAATGCAACGGGACGCTGATGCCCGCGTGCACGCCCCAATTGCTGAGATTCTTAAAGCCATATTCTTTGAACGGCGCATAATTGTAGCTGCCGCCGATGCGCAGCGCGGTAGTGCTATAATTGCTCAGCGGGATGAGTATTCCCAATTCCCCGCGAGCGGCCAGTTTGGTAAAGTTAACCGGGTTGTCAAATTCCCCAAGGTACTGGTCGAAGCTTATGAAGTTGATGCCGATGCCTGCACCGACGTATGGCCGGACAAACCCTTCCTTTAATATCGTGTAGTCGACGGTTGCCAACAGAGGCAATTGCTGAATGGAGTTGCTCAGTACGGCGGAGATGTCGGAGCCCGGTCCATTGGAATATACGTGCCGGGGATATTTCTGATAATAGTCGTTGTACCCGAAACTGACCCCAATGCGTAGCTGATCCATCACCGGCCAGGCGAAACCGGCGGTAAACCCTTTGTAGGCAGGCTTGTTGACCAGGTCCTTGAAGTCGGTGCTGGCTGGGAAGTTGATGTTATAGTTGAAATTGAACTCGAGGCTATGCTGTGCCATGGCTCCGGTGGCGGTGATCGCGACCAGGGTAAGAGCGAGCGTCAGTTTCCGTATCGATTGCATGGCTATTCAAATTATTTTTTAAGATAGGCGGATTGTGAGAACAACATGGATACCTCGCCGGAGGCATTGTTTGGACTGAAGACCTGCTCGCCTCTTGCCAACCCGGTCCAGATGCCCACCAGCTTGTTCCCATTGGCGGAGGCGTTCTTCAGGTCGAGCAGATCGATCTCCAGGCCGCCGTTGTTGACTGTATAGGCGCCGACGGCGTAGGGGTCGTAGTATCCATAACCGGGATAACCCCAGTAGTAGGGATCATAGTAGCTTCCGTAGTAATCCCAGTAATCGGTGTAGTTGAAGAGCACGGTCGAAGAAGAATATACACGGGAAATGTTGATGGCGAGGTCGGGGCTTGCCGACTTGTTCACCTGCTGGTAGCCGCGCTGGGTCATCGTCTGGGTCATTGCATTGATGAGGTTGGCGTCATAGGCATCATAGCTGCGACCGGCGAACTGGTTATCCTGGACGATGGTCACGCTGTCGGTAACGCTAAAAGTGGTGTAGGCGGAGAAATTCGCGGTGGTGTCGTAGTTGGTGACATAGATGCGGCTTTCCTCGTTCGTGAGATTGTTGAGCGGATCTTTCTTGCAGCTGTCGAACAGCAGCATCAGCAGTGGCGCCCCGATCAACAGCAAGCGCTTCAATCTGTCCATAAAAAGGGTATTTGAGAAAATCACTGCAAATCAAATGCCGCCCAAAAGAAAAACCCCGGCGGAAGCCAGGGTTTAACTAACATTTCGTCTTCTGAGGCTCGTCTGTGGTGCGTGTTATGATCTGCCTTCGACAGGTACTGCGCCTTCAACCAATACGGTTACCTTATTATGGATCACTTCCACGAATCCGCTTTGGATCGTGAAAAATGCCAGGTGATTGCTTTTATCTTTCAGGACCTTTACCTGGCCGGCCTTCAGCGCGCTCACCAACGGGGCGTGGCGATCGAGGACCTCGAACAGGCCGTCCACCCCGGGTAGCTGCACGCCGTAAACTTCGGCGCTGAACAGTTTCTTTTCGGGAGTTAATATCTCTAGGTTCATTTTTTCGGTTGGTTTAGCCTTGCGCTTTAGCCTTATCCTATCCGCGGGCCTGGGCGACGAGTTTCTTACCTTTTTCGATCGCATCGTCGATGGTTCCGACCAGGTTGAACGCTGCTTCGGGATACTCATCTACTTCGCCGTCCATGATCATGTTGAAGCCCCGGATGGTTTCGTCGATGGGAACCAGCACGCCCTTCAGACCGGTGAACTGTTCAGCCACGTGGAATGGCTGGGACAGGAAGCGCTGTACTTTACGTGCGCGCGCAACGGTCATCTTATCTTCGTCGCTCAGCTCGTCCAGACCGAGGATGGCGATGATATCCTGCAGTTCTTTATAACGCTGGAGGATCAGCTTCACGCGGTTGGCGGTGTTATAGTGCGAGTCACCGACGATCTTCGGGGTAAGAATCCGGGAAGTGGAGTCGAGGGGATCCACCGCAGGGTAGATACCCAGATCGGCGATCTTACGGCTCAATACCGTCGTCGCGTCGAGGTGGGCGAAGGTAGTAGCGGGCGCGGGGTCGGTCAAGTCATCCGCAGGCACGTATACGGCCTGAACGGAAGTGATGGAACCGTTCTTTGTAGAGGTGATCCGTTCCTGCATGAGACCCATTTCCGTTGCGAGAGTAGGTTGATAGCCCACGGCGGAGGGCATCCGGCCGAGCAGCGCCGATACTTCGGAGCCCGCCTGGGTGAAACGGAAGATGTTGTCGACGAAGAAGAGGATATCGCGACCCTGTCCTTTGCCGTCGCCGTCACGATAGTACTCGGCGATGGTGAGACCGCTGAGGGCCACGCGGGCGCGGGCGCCGGGAGGCTCGTTCATCTGGCCGAAGACAAAGGTCGCTTTGGATTCGGACAGCTCCTGCATGTTCACCTTGTTCAGGTCCCAGCCGCCATGCTCCATGCTATGCTTGAAGTCGTCGCCATATTTCATGATACCGGCTTCGATCATTTCACGCATCAGGTCGTTCCCTTCGCGGGTACGTTCCCCTACGCCGGCGAATACGGACAAACCGGAATAGGCCTTTGCGATGTTATTGATCAGTTCCTGGATGAGTACGGTCTTCCCAACGCCTGCGCCGCCGAACAGACCGATCTTACCGCCCTTGGCGTAGGGTTCGATCAGATCGATGACCTTGATCCCGGTGAACAGCACTTCGGTGCTGGTGCTCAGGTTCTCGAAGGCCGGGGGTTTGGCGTGGATGGGGCGGCCATTGACCTTGGAAACGGCGGGCAGACCGTCTATCGGATCACCCGTTACGTTAAACAGGCGGCCTTTGATCCCTTCACCTGTAGGCATGGCAATCGCGGCGCCGGTGTCGACAACATCGAGGCCGCGGATAAGACCTTCGGTACCGTCCATGGCGATGCAGCGTACGCTGTCTTCCCCGAGGTGCTGCTGAACTTCCAAAACGAGGGTTTCGCCGTTGGACTTTTTCAGTTCCAGTGCGTTATATATCTCAGGGAGTTTGCCTTCAAACTGCACATCGATAACCGCGCCGATGATTTGTTTGATCTTACCGTTACTTGCCATATTAGAAGATTGTTTATACACCAGGGATGTTTTATCCGAAAGGTACCCATCCCCGGTGTCTGGTCTTATGATGGGCCTTCGGCCGGCGAACCAGAGGTTCGCCTTAGAATTTTGCCGCAAAGGTAAGGGGACAGGAGGAAAGTTAAAAATACTATATTTGATGTTTTACGACCAACAGCAAGGCTATGCAACTGATAGAAGTGACCACTCCCGCACAAGCGAAGGAATTCATCCGGGTGAATGTGGAGCTGAACCGGACCGTTCCGGGTTATATTCGCCCTATCGACAAGGAAATCAACGAAGTATTCGACAAGAACATCAATAAAGCCTTCCGGCATGGGGAGGTCATCCGGTGGATCCTCAAGGATCAAGATGGCCGCCTCATCGGCCGGGTAGCGGCTTTTGTAAATAAGAAGTACAAAAATAAGGGGGATGATGTTCCCGTTGGAGGGATGGGCTTTTTTGATTGCATTGATAATCAAGAAGCTGCGGATATGTTGCTGGATGTTGCCCGGCATTGGCTGGCGCAGCGGGGGATGGAGGCGATGGACGGGCCGATCAATTTTGGGGAGCGGGACAAATGGTGGGGGCTATTGGTCGAGGGTTTCCGCGACCCGCTCTGGTCGATGAATTTCAATCCGCCTTATTATAAGGAGTTGCTGGAGAATTATGGTTTCAAGCCTTATTTCCACCAGCTGTGTTTCGGACTGGACCCTATGAAGCCGCTGACCGCAAAGATCAAGCAGCGGCATGACGCCGTGGCGGCGGACCCGCTTTACAGCGCGCGGAAGATCGAGAAGAACAATCTTGAAAAATATGCCGGCGATTTCGTCGAGATCTATAATGCGGCTTATGCCGGTCACGGAGGCCTCAAGGAAATGAAGAAGGACCAGGCCCTGCAGCTGTTCAAGAAGATGAAGCCGTTGATCGATGAGGACATCGCCCTGTTTGCTTACTATGGCGAGCGGCCGATCGCGCTCTTCCTGAATATCCCGGAGCTGAATCAATACTATAAACACTTCAATGGGAAGGTGGGCTTGCTGCAAATGCTGCAGTTTGTCTGGCTCAAGTGGCGGGGCGCCTGCCGGCATTTCACCGGTATCGTCTTCGCGCTGGTTCCCGACTTCCAGGGAAAGGGGGTAGATTCCTATATCATTCAAAAACTGGCAGATATAGTTCAGCCTTCGGGATTCTATGTTCACTACGAGATGCAGTGGATCGGGGACTTCAATGTGAAGATGGTCAATGTCGCGAAGTCGCTTGGGGAGACATATGTGAGCCGGAAGTTGACGACCTATCGGTATTTGTTCGACCGGAGCAAGGAGTTCAAGCGGCATCCGATGCTAGGCGTTTAATATAAAAAAAATCCCGGCTGGCGCCGGGTTTTTTTATGCGGTTGCGACGGCAAGAACCAGCGCGGGATCGGGTGTGATGCGCGGGGCGAGGAGCTTGTAAAGCACCGGCGTCACGACGCGGGTAAGGATGGTGGAGCTGAGCAGGCCGCCGATGATGACGAGGGCGAGCGGTGAATAGAGGGGATTGTTCTCTGCCACGAGGGGGATGAGGCCGCCGATGGCAGTGAGGGTGGTGAGGATGATGGGGACGAAGCGGGTTTCGCCGGCTTCCTGGATGGCTTCGTCGAGGCCCATCCCACCCTTTCGCAACTGATCGGTGTAATCTACGAGCAGGATCGAGTTTTTGACTTCTATGCCGACGAGGGCGATGAGGCCGATGACCGCCACGAAGGAGAAGGTGTTGCCGGTGGCCAGGAGCATCAGCACCGCGCCGATGATGCCCAGGGGCACGACGGAGAGCACGATGAGGGTGCCGCGGAACGTTTTGAACTCGAGGATGAGGATACCGAGGATGCCGAACACGGTGATGAGGATGATGGGGCCGAGCCCGCCGAAGCTCTCTTCCTTGCTTTCCACCTCGCCCGCGGCCTTGTAGCTGGCGCCTGCAGGAAAGCGCATGGTGTCAAGATCCTTTAGGATGCTTTCGGTCATCCGGGTCGTATTGTAGCCGCTGCGGACAAAGGCGGTGACGGTTGTATAACGATCCTTGTCATAATGCCGGATGGTGGTCGGGCTGCTTTGAAAGCCGATATCCGCAATATTGTTCAGGGGCACGGAGGCGCCGCTGGCGGTGTTGACATACACTTTATTCAGGGCATCAAAGGTTTGTCGATGGTCGCGCGGCAGACAAACATTGACATTATAGTCATCCCCTTTCTCTTCATCCTTGCGGAACTTGCCGATGTCCAATCCAGCGATCGCGAGTCGGACCGTCCGGTCGATATCGTTGACGGGAACGCCCAGCACACCCGCTTTGTCTTTGTTGACGCGTACTTTGATGTCTGTTTTTAGTGTCGTCAGCTCGTTATTGACATACATCGTTCCCTCCGTTGCTCTCAGCAGGTCTTCCACCCGGAAAGCCAGGCTGCGGAGGGTGTCGAGATTTTCGCTGAACAGGCGGATGGCGATCGGTGCTTCTATCGGTGGCCCCTGCTCGAAATCCTTGACCTCGATCTTTGCGCCGGGGTAATTGGAAAATCGCTGACGCAGACTGTCGATCATCCGGCGTTTCCGGACAGAGGACGTTTCATTCAACTGGACAAACAGCTGTGCATAGTTGCTCGCATCGTTTTGAGGGACGACATTATAATAGATGCGGGGGTTGCCGTGTCCTACGTTGGTAGCAAAGTTCTTCAGATCGGGCAGGTGGCCGATCTGGCCTTCCACCCAGCGCGCCACCGAGTCGGTGGCCGAAAGGCTGGTACCGAGGGGAGTATTGATGTTGATGAGGAACATCGGCTTCTCCGAGGGAGGAAAGACGCTGAAGCCCACACGGGGTATCAGGGCCAGGCAGCCCGCAAAGATGCCAGAGGCAATCGCCAGCGTAAGTACAGGCCGGGCGATAGCCGCGTGAAGCAGGCGGCGATAGCTGCCGTTGATGAAGCGTTTTAGACCGCGAAGAAAGAAATTACCTTCCGGGTGCTCGTGACCGCTAAGGATGCGGCTCGAAAGGAAGGGAACGATCGTCAACGACACGAACAGGGAAGCCAGTACGGTCGCCACCACGGCGGCAGGCAGGCTGCGGATGAAATCACCCGCCGCCTCCGGCAGGAACATCAGCGGCAGGAAGGCGAAGATCAGGGTTGCGGTACAACCCAATACCGCCAGGCCGATCTGTTGGGTGGCAGCGATGGCGGCCTCTTTTTTTGAATAGCCCATCCGGAGATAGCGTTCGATATTCTCTACTACAACGATGCTGTCGTCGACCAACAGCCCGAGCGCGACGACCATTCCTACGATACTCAATTGATTGATGGTAACATGGAACAGGTCGAGGAGGAACAGGCCGATCAGCAGCGATAGCGGGATGGAGACCATGACCACTATCGAGGCGCGGGGGCCTAGCGGCAAAAGGGTCAGCAGAACAAGGAAAATAGCGATGGCGAAATCCCTGGCGAAATGCCCGAGCCTTGTCCTGACGCTTTCGGCGTTGTTGAAGCTTTTCTCGAATACAATGCCCTGCGGCAACTCCTTTTTGAATTGTTCCAGTACCGGCTCCATCGATTTGTCCACCGCAAAAACATTGGTGCCCGCCTTGCGACTGGCGGTGACGAACACACCCCGCTTGCCGTTGAGCCGGCCGATATAGTTCTGCTCCTCATAATTAAAGGACACTTCGGCCAGGTCTTTGACGTAGATGACCTTGCCGCCGGTGCTGCTCACAATGGTGTTCTTTATCTCGTCGACGGTTTTATAGTCGCCGGTGGTCTTTACATTGAATTTCCGGGTACCCATATCGATGCTACCTGCGGGGATATTCACGTTCTCCCGCTGGATGGCCTGCAGGACGGCATTCAGCGGAATATGGTTCTGCGAGAGCTTTTCCAGGTTCAATGAGACCCTCACCTGCTGCTCGGGAAAGGCCCAGTTGTCGACGTTCTTGAGCGTCTTTATCTTTTCCAGTCTTTCCTTTAGTTTCTTGCTCCACTCTTTCAACTGGCTGTAGGGGGCCGTCTCGCTGAGCAGGCCGACCTGGAGGATATTGACGTCAGATGGACTGAAACGTTGGATCTCCGTGCTGAGGATATCGGCGGGCAGCTCGGGCCGTACGGCATCCAGCTCGCGGATCATGTCCTGGTATTTCTTATCGGGATCCGTCTGGTATTTGAATTCCAGCTGAATAACGGCCAGGCCATCGTCGATGGACGAGCGGATGCGTTTGACATCATCCATCTCATTGAATCGTTTCTCGATGGGATTGACCACCAGCTCTTCCATGTCCTTTGGGCTGGTGCCGGGATAGATCACGATCGCCGAAAAGGTCGGCGCCTCGAAATCCGGGTCTTCGCCACGGGGCATAGTGAACAGGGAACTCACCCCGATGAGCGCCAGCATCACGAACACGATGAGCGTGAACTGGTAGTTGCGAACGGAAAAACTCGTTATTTTCATGGCGCTTGGTTTATTTGGTCAGGGAATCCGAATGGCCGATGGGTCGCACCACCGACTTTTCCGTGAGAAAGCCGATCCCATCGGTGATCACCTCCCGAACTGTGTCGAGTCCGGCGGCGATGGCGATACGATCGCCTTGGAGCCAGGCGATGCGAACCGGGAGGCGTCGGACGGTGCGTTTGTCTGCATTGAGCGTATACACGAAGCCGGTGTTCCCGTCGCCTTCGGCGAGCGCCGAGGCGGGAATGAGTGTCAGGGATCGCTTGCCGGCCGGCTGCAGCTGCAGGGTACAGAAGAGGCCGGGGGCCAGCTTCCTGCCTGCGGCGGCAATGGTCACTTCGACGGCGTAAGTGCCGCCACTGGCATCCGCGCCTTCGGCCAGCTTTGTGATCACACCCGTGAACCGTTCGTCGGGATAGGCGTCGATGGTGATGGAAGCTTTGTCACCCTTGTGCAGGACGGCCCAGTCCTTGTCGGAGACCCCAAACCTCACCACCCAGTCGTTTTGCGCGGCGCCATTGAATACCAGTACTGCCGTTCCGGCGGAAGCATATTCCCCTTCGTTCATCAGTTTTTGAAGGATGGTCCCGCCGGCGGTGGCGCGGATCTGGGCGTACTGTTGGTTGAAACGGGCGATGCGGAGAGCTTCTGTCGAGACCGTCGTCTGGGTATGGGCGTTCTGCACCTGTTCGAGGGAGGCGACGGTGTCGCGGTAGAGGTTATTGGCGCGGGTCTCGTCGCGCTGTGCTTTCTCCAGGTTTTGCGAGGCTTGTTGCACCTGGGCGTTGATCTCCGTCAGATCGAGGGTGGCCAGCAGCTGGCCGGCGACGACGTGGTCGCCCTCTTTTACATAGATGCGGGAGATGATGCCGCCGATCTTGAACGAAAGACGGGCTTCGGAATTGGAGGCGATGAGTCCGGAATATTGAAGGATCTTGCCTTCGCCGGTGGTAGTCACCGACTGCAGCTTTACGGGGATCGGTTCGTCCGCGGGCGGTGTGGTGGCGGCGTGGTTCTCGCCGCACCGGACCAGGCTGAAGGCGATCAGCGCTGCGAGCGGAAAGCGGAGTGAAGAGAGAATTCGCGTATTCATAACGTTATTTTGGGATGTGGAAGAATAAGTGTCAGAATTTATATGTGGCATTGGCTCTTTCGAGGTCTGCGGCCCGGTTGAGCACCGCCAGGCGGCCGAGGGAATAGCGGATCTCGGCGTTGGTCATCTGGGTGCGGGCGTCGATCAGTTCCACCTGCAGGGCCTGGCCTTCATTGTATCTTCTTTCGGCCAGGCGGTAGGCTTCTCTTGCGCTCCCGGTCTCGTCCGCCAGCGCCCTGAGAGCCTGCAGGGCCGAGCGATAGTTGTTGGCGGCAGTTTGCTGTTCGAGCGTCAGCTGTTGGGTCAGCTGCCGGTATTGTTCGTCGACGGCATCGATATCGATCTGTGCCTGGCGGATCTTGTATTTGTTGTCGTTTGCTTTGAAGAGCGTCCAGTTGAGCTGGATGCCGCCCAATTGATAGAATTGCGTGGAGTTGAGATGGATGCCAAAGCCCTGGTAGCCGATGTCGTAAAAGGCGCTGAGCGTTGGGATGAGGTAGTTGCGATCCCATTTCAGGTTGGATTGAAGGATGCGTTGGTAACTTTTGAGGCGGCTGAGCTCTTCCCGGTTTGTGATGGCGCCTGAGGCAGGGCCGTTGGCTTGAGTGGGCTCATTGACCAGGGAGGAGTCGGTGTCGATGGGGTAATCGAGGCTTCGGTTGAGGAGGAAATTGAAATAAGCGGCGGCGTTGAGCCTGTCGTTCTCCGCTTCGATGAGCGAGGATTCCACCTGGCTTACCTGTGCCTGGCTGCGAAGGACGATCTCGCGGGTCGCGATGCGGTTCTCTACAAATTTTTCGCTGACGCGGCGGTTTTCCTTTACCAGCACCAGGGCCGCCGTATAGATCTCGACGGCTTTTCCTGCCTGCAGATATTGATAATAGGCCTGGCGGATGCTGCGGACGAGATCGCGGCGATAGACCTCATAGTCGGCCCGGCGAACGTTGACCGTGGCATCGGAGACCTCTTTGTTATGCAGCAGATCGGTGTTGAGGATGGGCAGGGAGACTTCCAGTTTGGTATCGTGGAAATCGTTTGGAAGGAACTGGATGGACTGGTTGCTCACCTGCGGGAACTTGTTGCTTGCCGTGAGCTGGTTGAGCGTCGAATAGACATTATTGAGCAGGTCGCCGACGGGTATCGCCTGGGTGCGGCCACCGTTCGCCAGGGTATACTGGGAGCTGAAGCCTGCCTGGGGATAGAAGAGCGACCTTGCGCGTTTGAGATCGAGCCCGGCACGTTGCCAGTCGAAGTTGCGTTGGTGAAGAGCGAGGTTGCTATCGAGGCCGATGCGGATGTATGCATCGAGAACGGTCTGTGCCGATACCCGGGTGGCGATGGCCGTCAGCAGCAGGAAGAAAATTCGTTTTGGCATGATGTTCTATTTGTTAATTATATAAATAAACTTAACATTGTTCATTTCGTCCGCAAAAAAAACGCCCGTTCGGGCTGCCGCGCCGGGTGTGCGGCTGATCTATTCTTTTGCGGCCTTATTACCGGCCTCAATATTATTGACAAACCAATTGAGACTCGCTCTCATCGTGGGCAGCAGCATTTCTTTCTGAAGTACGAACTTCTCGAGGCGGCAACGGATGGACAGGGACATCAGGCCATGGACAAAGCTCCAGATCGATAGGCTGACGACCAGCGGATCATCCTGTTGGAGATAGCCTTTTTCCATACATTCGACGACGGTGGCCTTTAGCCGGTTGATGGCGGTGTCGCCGGGTCTCCATTCGTCACAGCCTTCCTCGGCCAATTTGTCCATAGGTTCGGTATCAATGAACATCAGGCTGTAGTATTCGGGGTTCTCCATCCCGAACTGGAGGTAGTTCTCTCCCATCTTATGCAGGCGTAGCAGCGGGTTACGGATGGTATCGAGATCTTTGTTGAATTCCGCCATTTTCTGAAAACCGATATCATGCAGGGCGGCGAAGATCTCGTCCTTGTCCTTAAAATACAGGTAGACGGTGGTCGGGCTGTATTCGATGAGCTCGGCGATGCGCCGGATCGTGACGTTTTCAAACCCCTCTTCCACAAAGAGTTTCATGGACGCATCCAGGATCAGTGTCCTGATCTCCAGCTTTTGTTTCTCTTTGCTTTCCTGAATTCCCATGATCGATCTAATTACCGATACAAACTTACTTAACAACGTTAATAATCCAA
>Ga0157372_10000583_pt1 | contig 39824 bp, 22 predicted proteins | sample C55metaG_FD_115307 | JGI IMG/M metagenome (GOLD analysis project Ga0157372, IMG submission 115307) | Corn rhizosphere microbial communities from Kellogg Biological Station, Michigan, USA - C5-5 metaG | ecosystem: Host-associated > Plants > Roots > Rhizosphere > Soil | place: USA: Michigan...
CGATGCGGTTTGACTATGTCGTACCTTATGATTATTTCCGGGAGAGTTCAGGTTTTGCGGAGCGCTGGGGCGCCAACAATATGCAGACCTATGTGCGGTTGCGGCCGGGGGTGGGCTATGCCCAGGTGGAGCCACTGTTGCGGCAATTGGTTCAAAAATATGATCCGGCCGATTACCGGACGAACCAATACGAGGTCTTTTTGCATCCGATGAAGGACTGGCATTTGCGAAGCAAGTTTGTCGATGGAGTAGCGCGCGGGGGCTATATCGAGACGGTCCGGTTGTTTGCCATCATCGGTTTGCTGGTGCTGGTTATCGCGGGGATCAATTTTGTAAACCTGTCGACGGCCAGGAGTGAGAAGCGGGCGAGAGAGGTTGGGGTCCGGAAGGTGGTGGGGTCGTTGCGCAGGAATCTTGTGATGCAGTTTTTGGTGGAATCGCTTGTGCTGACGACGCTTGCTTTTGGGCTTTCACTGGTGCTGGTGCAGGCCGCCTTGCCGGTGTTCAATGCGCTGACGGGGAATATGATCGGGGTGCCGTATTCGAGCCCGGCCTTTTGGGCTGTGATGGCCGTGTATGTGCTGCTAACCGGAGTGCTTGCCGGGAGCCGGCCGGCGTTCTATTTGTCGGCGTTCCAGCCGGTGCGGGTGTTGAAGGGGAATCTGGGAGCGGGTCGTGCAGCGGCATGGCCGCGGCGGGTGCTGGTGGTGCTTCAGTTTGCGGCGTCGGTGGGCCTGATCGTTACAACGGTGATCATCTATCAACAAATCCAGTATGCCAAGGACCGGCCCCTGGGTTACGATCAGCAGCGGCTGATGATGTCGGATGTCAGCCCGGATGTGCAGAAGAATTACGTGGCGTTGAAGCAGGAGTTGTTGAACAGCAGGGTGGTAACGAGCGTTACGAAATCCAACTTCCGTGTCACCACCGATGGGGTTTATAACGATATCGATGCCTGGCCGGGGAAGGTTCCGGGTGAGACGTTGGGGATGCTGACGGCGGCCGTTTCGGATGCCGACTATTTCAAGACGATGGGGATGAGCCTAAGCTCCGGGAGCAATTTTTCCGGCGACCTGGGTAAGGACACTTCAGGAGTGATCCTGAATGAGGCTGCGGTAAAACGGATGAGGTTGAAGGAGCCGCTTGGGCAGACTATCACCTGGGCGCAGACAAGGCGGGTAAAGATCATCGGGGTTGTCAAGAATGCGGTGATGGGGTCTCCTTTTTTGCCGCCGATCCCGACGATGTTTATCTATGACCCGGGCTGGGCCTGGGTGATCACCTACCGGCTTGCCGACGGGGTACCGACGGCGAAGGCTATTGCTACACTGACTGCCATCTTTGATAAATATAATCCGTCGGAGCCTTATATGTATGGGTTTGTGGACAAGAGTTATGAATCCAAGTTCGGGCTGGAGACGTTGATCGGGCGGCTGGCGGGGATCTTTGCCGGACTGGCCATCTTTATCTCGTGCCTGGGACTTTTTGGGCTGGCGGCTTATGTGGCCGAACAGCGGACGAAGGAGATCGGGGTGAGGAAGGTATTGGGAGCATCGGTGGTGCAGGTGTGGATGTTGTTGTCAAAGGACTTTGTGTTGCTGGTATTGGTCGGGGTGGTGGTGGCCACGCCGGTGAGCCTGTATTTTTTGCGAGGGTGGTTGCAGCAGTATGATTACCGGATCGCGATCAGTCCCTGGGTGTTTGTGGGGGCGGGCGCGGCGGCGTTGGTGGTAACATTAGTGACGGTGAGTTTTCAGGCGGTGCGGGCGGCGTTGATGAATCCTGTTTCTGCTTTACGGAGCGAATGAGCCGCGCTGGGGGTGACTTTGGAGTGGGGAATTCTTTCCCCGGGAGCCTGCGCACGGCATTTGCCATTGTTTGGGTATGCTTGACGACGAGTTACACTGGTATAAAGACGCGGTTATTTACGAACTGCATATCAAGGCTTTTTGCGACGGCGACGCGGATGGGGTGGGGGATTTCCAGGGCTTGATGACCAAGCTGGATTACCTGCAGGACCTAGGCGTGACGGCTATCTGGCTATTGCCTTTTTATCCCTCGCCTTTGCGGGACGACGGGTATGATATTGCCGATTATTACACGATCAATCCCTCCTACGGGGATGTTTCCCGGTTCAAACATTTGTTAAAGGAAGCGCACCGGCGGAATCTGAAGGTCATCACCGAACTGGTGGTGAATCATACTTCGGATCAGCATGCCTGGTTCCAGCGGGCGCGCATGGCGCCAAAGGGATCGAAGGAGCGGAATTTCTATGTGTGGACCGACGATCCCGAGAAATACAAAGACGTGCGAATCATCTTCCAGGATTTCGAGAAAAGCAACTGGACCTGGGACCCGGTGGCGGAACAATATTACTGGCACCGGTTCTTTCATCATCAACCCGATCTTAACTACGACAATCCCGCGGTGCAGGATGAGGTGTTCCGTATCCTTGACTATTGGTGCCGGATGGGAGTGGATGGGTTCCGGCTGGATGCGGTGCCCTATCTGTTCGAACGGGAGGGTACCAATGGCGAGAATCTGCCGGAGACGCACGCCTTTTTAAAGCGGCTTCGTACCCACCTTGACGAGCATTTTCCCGGGACGGTGCTGCTTGCCGAGGCGAATATGTGGCCGGAAGATTCCGCCTCCTATTTCGGCAACGGCGACGAGTGTCATATGAACTATCATTTCCCGGTGATGCCGCGGATGTTCATGGCGTTGCAGATGGAGGACCGGTATCCGATCACCGATATTTTCGATCAGACGCCGGACATTCCGGAGAATTGCCAGTGGGCGATCTTTTTGCGCAACCACGACGAGTTGACACTGGAGATGGTGACGGACGAGGAGCGGGACTATATGTACAAGGTGTATGCCCGTGATCCCAAGGCGCGGATCAATCTCGGGATACGGCACCGGCTGGCGCCGTTGCTGGATAATAACCGGCGGAAGATCGAATTGCTCAACTCGTTGCTTTTTGCGTTACCGGGGACGCCGGTGATCTATTATGGGGACGAGATCGGGATGGGGGATAATTTCTACCTGGGCGACCGGGATGGAGTACGGACCCCGATGCAGTGGTCGCCGGACCGGAATGCGGGTTTTTCGACGGCCAATCCACAAAAGCTGTATCTGCCGTTGATACTCGACCCGGAATATCATTATGAGTCGGTCAATGTGGAAACGCAACGGGCGAATACCTCCTCGCTATTCTGGTTCATGAAGCGGCTTATTGCCGTGCGGAAGAAGTTCCGGACGTTCGGGCGGGGGAACCTGAAATTTGTCAATACGGAGAATCCGAAGGTGCTGACGTTCACCCGGACCTACGAGGAGGAGACGTTGCTGGTGGTGGTGAACCTTTCGAAGTTCTCGCAGGCGGCGGAGGTGGATCTGGCGACCTATAAGGGGTTTGTGCCGGTGGATGTATTCAGCAAGAACCGGTTCCCGGTGATCCGGGAAGACGGGCTGTATTTCTTTACGCTGGCGCCACATTCCTACCAGTGGTTCGTGCTGGAGAAGGCGCATCCGGAAATGGATGAGGACAAACCGTTGCCGCTGCTGCTGCTTCGTCACCGGGACGAAGTGTTGGAGCCGGCGGCCCGGCGGCAGATGGAGAATGTGATCCTGCCGCGGTACCTGGTGCGGGCAAAGTGGTTCATCCCGAAAGAGCGGAATACTTACCAGGTGGTGATCGCGGAGCATTCCGTGCTGGAGGTAGGGGACCGGAAGGTGTTTTGGTTGCTGCTCGAGATAACGGGGGACGATGGAATACCGGGGATGTACCAGTTGCCGGTGTGGGTCGTTGATGCGGAAAGGGGCCGGCGGCTTGGGGAGGGATATCCGGAGGCGTTGATCGCGACGGTGCGGTCGCAAGAGGGGGAGGGGATGCTGGTGGACGCTTTCTTCCGCTGTGAGTGGCAGATGGCGTTGTTGCAGCGGCTGGAGGGTGGGCATAAGAATGGGCATACCGGGCCGCTGGTGTTCGAGGGAAGTGCTAAGGTGAAGGAATTTTTGAAAGGGGCGGGGGATATCTGCGGGGCATCGCTGGCGAAGGTGCATGTGTCCGACTTTTATAATACGTCTATCGCCTATGACGGTGTGTTCTTCCTGAAGATGTACCGGAAGGTGGACCGGATGGTCAATTCCGACCAGGAGCTCACCCGTTACCTGAGCCGTGAGGCGCATTTTCCGTATGTGCCGGCGTTTATCGGGGGTATCGAGTGGCGGGATAAGAAGGGATGTATCGTGCTGGGACTTTTGCAGGAGATGATCGAGAATCACGGGGATGGATACGGATTCTTTCTCGAGCGGATGAACAATTATGTCGAGCGGATATTGGCGGCCGATCCGAATGCGCCGCTGCCGCAGGAGAAGTTGGGTACATTGGCGGCGGCGGCGCCTTTCGAGCGCCTGCCGGAGGATATGCAGAATTTGCTGGGTGCGCATGCGGCGGAGCAGATGCAATTGATCGGGGTGCGGACTGCGGAGCTGCACCTGGCGCTGGCGGCGGGGACGGGCAAGGATCTGAAGCCGGAACCTTTTTCGCTGCATTACCAGCGGAGCCTGTTTTCGGTGATGCAGTCGCTGGTGCGGGAGACGTACCAGAACCTGGCGAGACATGCGGCGGCGTTGCCGGCGGATATGCGGGAGCGGATGGACCGGATCGTGGCGTTCCGGGACGAGCTGCTGGCAACGTTACGGAAGGTCTATGCGAAGAAGATGGATACGCTGAAGATGCGTATTCATGGGAATCTTCATTTGGGGCAGATCCTATTGACGGGGAAGGATATTGCGATCAACGACTTCAGTGGTGATCCGTCGCTGTCGTACAGTGAGCGGCGGATCCGGCGGTCACCTTTTGTCGACCTGGCGTCGATGGTGATGAGCATTTATGATGTGGCGTTCATGGGGATATTGAATAATCAGCAACTGCATCCTGAGAATGTGCAGCGGCTTTTGCCGATGGCGGGGCTTTGGGCGCATTATATGAGTGGGTGGTTTGTGCTGGCCTATCGGCAGAGGATAGGGAATTCTGAACTGTTGCCGGCGGGGGATGCCGATTTTGCGACGCTGTTGAATTTTTACCTGGTGCAGGAGGCCATGGGCGTCTTCAATGTGTATTTGCGGCGGGACCCCAAGCGGTTACTTATTCCGCAGGCGATGTTGCGCAATGTGCTGAGGCCGGAGCCGGTCGTCAGCGTTGCGTGAATTCGTGGTCGAGCCATTCCTTCAGGACGATCACATGTGCGTGCTCTTCGTCCTTTGTCGCATACAGCAGGGTGAGGGTCTTTTCCTGCTGGTATTTTTCGATGAAGGCGTTAGCGGCTTCATTGTGTTTCAATTCTGCTTTATATCTTTTTTGGAATTCGGGCCAGCGGTCGGGGTCGTGGCCATACCATTCGCGGAGTTCGGTGGAGGGGGCGATGTCTTTGGCCCATTCGGCGAGGTGGGCGGCCTCCTTTTTTATTCCGCGTGGCCAGAGGCGGTCGACGAGGATGCGGACGCCGTCGGATTTGGCGGTGTCGGCGTAGATGCGTTTGATGTGGATGGTGGGATGCATAGTCGTACCTTTTAATTGTACCTGTTATTTAGTCCATTTATTGGGTCCATTTATTGGGTCCATTTATCTGGTCCAGTCCCAGAGGACGACATCCCATATCCCCTGTGGGTCATGGTGGGTGTCGATGACCTGGAATCCGACCTTTTGATGAGCTTTCAGGGAGCGGGGGTTCGAGATGGATATCTCGGTGAGGAGGAGGTCGAACTGGTGGTGATAGAAGCGGCGGTGGCCTTCATAGAGGGCGCCGACCAGACCCTGGCCGCGGTAGGCTTCGGCGACGCAGATCTGGCCCATGAGATAGAAGCGTTGCCGGCCCAGGGGGCGGCCATTGTGGATCAGCGTGGAGGCGTGCTCGTAAGTTGGGATGGCGGCCGGATAGGTGTCGAGGGAATCGGGTGTCAGGGTGATGGCGTAGCCGGCGAGGGTGTCGCCGTCCATGACGATGACGGAGGGGGCGACGGCGTGAAGGGTTTCGAGGATGGTTGGCGTGTATACCCAACTAACGAAGCCTTCCTTTGCTTTTGTTTCGGCGCTGATGTTGGCGGAGAGGTTCGCATTGGACAAGGCGGCGATCTGTTGTATTTCGTTGTCGGTGGAGACCAGTTTGGCGGCTAGCATGATGTTAGAATAATGAGATCTGGGTGACGACGGGCTTTTTGGGTTTTGTGGGGATAAGAGCCTTATGGCGTTTGCCTGCGGGGTTCCAGTCGGGGCCGGCGGCGCCGATGTAGGACCCGTCGATGGCATATACTTCGGATTCGTTGTGGCGGGAGGCGACGATGATCGTGGCGCCGCCGGCCTGCGTTTCGAAGAGCGCCTGTGCGAGCTCGGGCCGGTTATTGTCCTGAGAGAGATGGGCCAGCAGAAGATGGCTCATGAAGGGCGGGCGATAGGCGGTAAAGAGCTCAAGAGCCTGCCGGTTGGACAAATGGCCATGTCCCCCGCGAATGCGATGTTTCAAAGGCCAGGGGTAGCGGCCATTTTCGAGCATCTCCTCGTCGTAGTTGGTCTCGAGGAAGGCTGCATGGCATTGGGTAAAATGGGCGACCAGGTTGTCACAGACGACGCCGATATCGGTGAATACCCCGATGCGAACCGTGGGGGAGGAGACGACGAAGCTGTAGGGATCGGAGGCGTCGTGGGCCTTGGAGAAGGCCAGGACGCTGAGTCCGCCGATGGCGACCGCTTCGCCGGCCTGGAAGCTTTTGACCCTTTCCGGATCGGGGGGAAAGCGGCATTGCTCAAGGGTCGGGCCCGTGATGTAGACGGGCAACTGGTAGCGGCGGGAGAGGATCTCGAGGCCGCGGATATGATCGTCGTGCTCATGGGAGATAAAGATGGCTTTTACGCGATCGAGGGGCAGGCCCAGCCGGCGCATCCGCTTTTCGGTTTCCCGGCAGGAGAGGCCCGCGTCGATGAGGACGGCCTCCTGGTCGTTCCCGATGTAATAGCAGTTGCCGTTGCTGCCGGAATTAAGCGATGCAATGTAGAGCGTCATGGATGGGCAAATTTAATTGTAATATTTTGGTTAACCGGACGTTTTTGTAAAAGGGATATTTATATTTATATATGAAGAGAATTCTATATCTAGGGGTCGCCCTGATCCCGTTTTTGGGTAGGTCCCAGGATTATCATGAGCTTTACCGGCCGGCCTTTCACTTCTCGCCGAAGGAAAAATGGATGAACGATCCCAACGGGATGGTCAAGTTCGACGGGGTCTACCATCTTTTCTTCCAATATTATCCCAACGATATCGTGTGGGGGCCGATGCATTGGGGGCATGCGACGAGCAAGGACCTGGTACACTGGCAGCAACAGCCGATTGCGCTGTATCCCGACAGCCTGGGTTATATCTTTTCGGGGAGCGCAGTGGTGGATTCGGCCAATACGAGCGGTTTTGGCCAGCCCGGAAAGACGCCGTTGGTGGCCATTTTTACGCATCACGATCCCGTCGGCGAAAAGCAGCATACCAACACCTTTCAAAACCAGAGCCTCGCCTATAGTCTCGATAAGGGGGCGACGTGGAAAAAATACGAAGGCAATCCCGTGCTGAAGAACCCGGGGATCACGGATTTCCGGGACCCGAATGTCAGCTGGCATGTCAAGCAGAAGAAATGGATCATGACGCTGGCGACGAAAGACCGGATCAGCTTTTATTCCTCGCCGGACCTGAAGAGCTGGACCAAAGAGAGCGAGTTTGGGGAAGGCATCGGCGCGCATGGCGGGGTGTGGGAGTGTCCCGATCTTTTTTCCTTTACGCGCAAGGAGGGGGACAAGGAGCGGACCTACTGGATCCTGTTGGTGAGCAATAACCCCGGAGGGCCGAACGGCGGCTCGGGGACGCAATATTTTATCGGCGACTGGGATGGGCATGAGTTCAGGCCGCTCGACCGGTCGACGCGGTGGATAGATTATGGGCCGGATGACTATGCGGGCGTGCTTTGGAACAATGCTGGCCGGCGGCGCATTTTCCTGGGCTGGATGAGCAACTGGGATTATGCTACGCAGGTGCCTACGTCGACCTGGCGGAATGCGATGACGGTGCCGCGGAATGTGTTCCTGCTGGATGCGAATGGGAAGCCTTACCTGGCTTCGCTGCCGGCGCCCGAGGTGTTAAGCCTGGCCAAGCGGAAGATCACCATTCGCCGGATCGCGGTGGATAGCAGCAACGATGTTTCTTCGCTGCTGAAGGACGATGCGGGGCGGTATCTGCTGGATGTGCGGGGGGCTGCGGATCAGAGTGTGGCCTTTGTGTTCTATAATAAGGCGGGAGAGCAGATGGTATTTGGATATAACAATGTGAAGCAGGAATATTATATCGACCGCAGCGCGGCGGGGAAGACGGATTTTCATCCGGGCTTTGGGGGGATCTATACGGCACCCCGGATCAGTAAGGACAAGGAGCTGAACGTGCAGTTCGTGATGGACCGCAGTTCGCTGGAAGTATTTGCCGATGGAGGATTGACCGTAATGACGGCGGTATATTTTTCACAGCAGCCGTTGACGCGGGTGAAGGTCAATTCAACGGACCGGTGGATGATCCGTGAATTGACCTATGGGGCGATGCCTTCTATTTGGTAGGAGGTTTAGTTCGAGATGATCCCGCCCTGGCTGTTGGATCGTTTGCTTTCTTCATCGGCGGCGGACTTGCGGGTGCGGGCCGCCTTGACCTGGGAGTTCCCGAATTTATAGGTGAAATACAGTTTTAGCTGGCGGCTTTCATTATGGCCGGTCGCCCGGAGGTACTGACCGGCGAAATCGCTGGTGGCGGTGAAGTGCAGGGTCCTGAACACATCGCTCACGGACAGTTTTATCAATCCTTTTTTGTTCCAGATGGCTTTTTGCACACCGGCGTCGAGGTTGCCGATGGCATGGGTCTTGAACGTGCCCTGCCAGATGGAGGGGGACGAATAGAAGCCGGACAGATCGACGGTGTAGTCCTTGCCCAGGCGGAAGCTTTGTTGGGCGAAGACATTCACGGCAAATACGTCGAGGTCGACGGTGCGGCCCGTGCCGAAGTTGGCATTGTACTTCGAGTAGTAAGTGTTGACGTTGGCGAAGAGGCTATAGCGGCCGATGGACCAGGGATAGCTGATGTTCAGGCTTGTGATGTCCTGGGTCGCGAGATTCTTCTTTGTCAGGAAGGCCTTTGAGCGGCCCGTCGTATCTACCAGCTGGGTGAAGACATCGTTTACGTGGCTGTAGTTGAGGGTGGTGACCAGTTTGCCTTTGTACACGTGGGTGAGTCCGAAGCTGTTGGTGTATTGGGGGCGGAGATCGGTATTGCCCTTTATGTAGGTGTATTCGTCCAGCTTGAACTCGAAGGGATTGAGGTCCTGGTAGGCGGGGCGATCGATGCGGCGGCTGTAGCTGAGGGTGAACAGCTGCGTTTTGGTCATATTGTAGGTGACGGAGCCGCTGGGGAAGAGGCCGGTATAGTGGCGATCGAAGGTCGAGTCGAAGGGCTGATACCGGTCGGGTCCTTCACGATAGCCGGTGCTTGTTCCTTTTGCGTTGGTGTTCTCGACCCGGAGCCCGGCCTGCAAGGCCCAGCCTTTGAAGGGGCGGCTATAATTGGCGTATACGGCATTGACGTTCTCCTTATAGTTGAAATTGCTGCTGTTGAGGGTGTCGGGCCGTTTCGCGTTGGACACGACATCGTATTGGCGGAAGTCGTTGCCGCTGGTGACGTAGGATGTCTTTACGCCAAAGCCCAGGCGTCCTTTTTTGACCGGTTGTTCGTAGTCGGTCTTGAACGTATAGATATCGATATTGGTGGGTGCGACGATATCGAAGATATTGCTGTAAAGCAGGTTTGTTTGGGTGGGGTCGAGATAGATATTGGGCTGGTATTGATCGCTGCGGATGCGATAGATGCCGTAGTCGGCGTCCATGCTGAGGTCGCGGCCGAGGGAGTCGGTGTGGTGATAGTTGAGATCGAAATTGCCGTTGTTGCGATGTCCCTTGGCGTTGTTGTTGGCCTGCAGGATGCGGTTCAGCTGCAACTGGTCGGTCGTGCCGTCGGGCAGGAAATTGATACGGGTGCTGCTGTTGGTCGGGTTGGTGAAATTGGAGATCGAGCCGTCTACCATGACGCCGAGGGTGTTGTACTTATCCCAATAATAGTCGAGGCCGGTCTTGAAGGTGTGGCTGGAGATGTGGGGGGTGATGGCGGAATGCTGATCGAACAGGGTGTCGAGCTGGATGCGATAGAGGTTGATGTTGGTCGCATTGACCGTGTTGTTGTAGTCATAGTTACCAAACCAATTGAAGTGGGCGTCCCGGTGGTTGAGGGAGATGCCACCGTTGTAATTGGAGTGGGTGCCGGCATGATAGCCGCCGGTGATGGAGCCGTTGTTGCCGAATGACCGGTTCCTTTTGAGGCGGATATTGATGATGCCGGCATTGCCGGAGGCATCGTATTTGGCGGAGGGGTTGGAGATCAGTTCGATGGACTCGATCTGGGAGGATTGCAGCGTCTTCAGATAGTCGGCGAGGTCGGACCCGTTCAGGGGGACCTGGCGGCCGTCGACGTAAAGCTTTACGCCGTTCTTCCCACTGAGGCTGATATTATTATCCTTGTCGACCATGACGCCGGGGGATTTGCGCAGGAGTTCGAGGGCGTCCTGGCCGACGGAGTTGATGGTGCCTTCGACGTTGACGATGGTGCGATCGGCCTTTACTTCCACCGGCGGTTTGCGGCCGTTGACGGTGATGGCTTTGAGGCTGTCGGCTTTTTTTTCTGAAGAGAGGTGGCTGCCGCGGTCGGTGGCGTTGGCATTCTGGCCCCGGACGGTGATGGCTTTGAGGCTGTCGGCTTTTTTTTCTGAAGAGAGGTGGCTGCCGCGGTCGGTGGCGTTGGCATTCTGGCCCCGGACGGTGATGGGCTGCAGGATGCAGTTGAGAGCGAGCAGCAGGATGGTAATGGTGGTGATCAATTGTTGCATGCGATTAGCTTTTGTCCGGTAAAGCTAATGGCGCGTTTTGGCCAGTGTTAGGGTTATTCGCTGAGCGACGGGGATTTCGCTGAATGGTTTTGTTTGCTCGACGAATGACATTTTTCCGCGGCTTTTCTGCGATGGCTGCGTTGCTACTTTCCGAGTTTCCGGAAGACGTCGGGGCGGTTTTCCCGGGAGACTGGGATGAGTTTGCCGGCGATGTCGACGCAGTTGCCGTCGATGCCGTTTATTTTGTCGAGGGCGATGGTGTAACTGCGATGGACACGGGCGAAGTTGTCGGTGGGGAGCTTGTCGGTGATCTCGGTGAGGGATTGGTAGGTGATGTAGGCGCCGTCGCGGGTGTGGACGCGGACATAGTCTTTGAGACTTTCGATGTAGAGGATGTCCGCGATGAGGACTTTGATGAATTTTTTGTCGACTTTGAGGAAGAGATGGTCTTTGCCGGCGACGGGTGTTTCTTCTTCCTTTTGCGGTCGGCTCGTTTTCGCGATCTTTTCGAGTGCTTTCATGAACCGGGGGAAGGAGATGGGCTTTACGAGATAGTCGGTGACCTCCAGCTCGAAGCCTTCGACGGCGTAGTCGCGGTAGGCGGTGGTGATGATGATCGCCGGAGGCTCTTTGAGGGATTTGAGCAGGTCGAGCCCCGAGAGGAGGGGCATTTCGATGTCGAGGAAGATACAATCGATGGCCTTTTTTTGCAGGAGCTGGAAGGCTTCGACGGCGTTGCCGCAGCGGGTGATATGGGCGACTTCGAGGCGCTGGAGATAGTTCTCGATGACGTCGATCGCGAGGGGCTCGTCATCCACGATCATATAATGGAGATCTTTTAACATAGGGGCATTTTGAGGGTAACGATGAAGAGATGGTTCTCTTCGCGGATATCGAGGGTATGGCGATGGCCGTAGAGGAGGTCGAGGCGGCGGCGGACGTTTTTCAGGCCGATGCCCCTTGAATCGGCGATCTTTTCTTCTTCGGGGGCGGGGTTTTCGACGTGGAAGAAGAGGTAGTCGGCTTCGACCTTGAGGCGGATGGTCAGGAGGATGTCGCTGATATTGTTCTTTACGCCGTGTTTGAAGCTGTTCTCGAGGAAGAGGATGAGAATCATCGGGGGGATCTGGACGCATGAAGTATCGCCTTCGATGGTGAAAGAGATGGTGAGACGGCTGCCGAAGCGGAGCTGCTCGACGTCGAGATAGTTGCGGAGATAATCGATCTCCTTTGCCAGGGGTACGAGCGGCGCGGTGGATTCGTAGAGCATGTAGCTCATGAGGTCGGAGAGCTTGAGGACGATCTCGGGCGCCTGGTCGGATTTTTTGAGGGTGAGAGAATAGATATTGTTGAGGGTGTTAAAGAAGAAATGCGGTTGGATCTGGGCGCGGAGGAATTTCAGTTCGGTTTCGAGGTAGTGTTTTTCCCGTTCTTTCTGGAGGTGCTGATTGATGAGGGTGTCCTTTGCAAATTTTACCCCGGTGGCGAGGCCGATGGCGTAGATGCAGATGATGACCTCGACGATCCAGTTACCCATGGAGAACCATTTTATCGTCTTCATCCGGACGGGGTCTGCCCAATGGCCGTAGAGGAACTGGAAGCTTGTGACGACGAACGGGCAGATCATCAACAGGAGGGTGAGGGCCAGGGCATACCAGCCGTATTTGCGGGTAAAGAGCAGCCTGGGGATGAGGAAGTAGGTGTTGATACAGAAGAAGCCGGCCTGGATGGCGACCATGATGGCGGTGGTGGCGAAGGTGCCTGCCTTGATGGGTTCATGGAGACCGCTATAGAGGGCGATCGTCATGCTGTAATAGAGGAGCCAATACAGGAAATGGTAGAGCCAGCGGATCTTCAGCAGGCGGGTGTTGCGGACGTCGGAGGCGAGTTGCGACGAGACTTCCGCGGGGATGGTATGCAGGGTTGTGTCAGCCACTTGGATAAAGATAGGGTTTTTGGGTTTGGGCCGGCTGGTTCTTCGCTGTTTGGTAGATTTTGCGCGATGAATAGCATGCCGCCGCGCCTAGAAGGCGCGGGTTGCCGGATTGGCGCCGGTGGCGGATGGGTGCTTTACGTACTTTTCCAGCCAGGCATTTTCTTCGTACAGCAGGTGGAGGAGATTCTCCCGGCCGCGGTAGCCATGGGCTTCGTAGGGAAGGACGATGTAGCGTACCGTTCCGCCGTGGCCTTTTATTGCGTTATAGAGCCGTTCGCTTTGAATGGGGAAGGTGCCGCTGTTGTCGTCCATTTCGCCGTGGACCATGAGCAGGGGTGTGGTGATCTTGTCGGCGAAGTTGAAGGGGCTCATGTCGTAGTAGAGTTGCGGATCCTGCCAGTAGGTGCGATCTTCATTCTGGAAGCCGAAGGGGGTGAGGGTACGGTTGTAGGCGCCGCTGCGGGCGATGCCGGCTTTGAAGAGTTTTGTGTGGGCGAGGAGATTGACGGTCATGAAGGCGCCATAGCTATGGCCGCCCACGGCGATGCGGTTGCTATCGCCGACACCCATGGCGGCGAGCTTTTGGATGGCCGCGCGGGCGTTGAGTGTGAGCTGGTTGATAAAGTCGTCGTTGGGCTTCTTCGAGCTGTCGGTGGAGACGATGGGCATCTCGGCGTTGTCGAGGATGGCGTAGCCCTGGGTCACCCAGAAGATGGGGGAGCCCCAGCCGACCGTCGTGAAATGGTTCTGGCTGCCGCGCACCTGGCCGGCGTCGGCGGCGGAGTTGAATTCGCGGGGATAGGCCCAGATGAAGACCGGCAGGGGGCCGTCCTTTTTAGGGTCGTAGCCCTTTGGCAGGTAGAGATCGCCGGTGAGGTCAACGCCGTCGGCGCGTTTATAGCTGATCTTTTCCCGGGTGATGCCGTCCAGCTGTGGATATGGATCCTTGAAGGCTGTGACGGGCTTGTCGTTGCCGGAGCCGAGTGTCTTTATATAAAAATTTGGCGGATCTTTTTGCGTCTCGCGGCGGCTTAGGAGGATGCCTTTATCGGCGTCGATGACCTCGCTGATGAATTCGAAGGAACCTTCGGGGCAACGCCAGATGATGTCGTTGTGTTTTGTGGCGAGCGAGAACTTAGCCAGGAAGGGGAGATCGCCTTTTGGCGAGCTGCCGGTGGGGTTGTTGAGGAGTAATTCGGTTCCGTTATCGGTCATGGTGAGGACGGGTTCGTCGTATTTGTTGCGGGTGAGAACGGGGAAGCCGGGATCGCTGTAGGCGTCGGTGGTATTGCGTTGGATCAGGAGAGTGGTGGCGCCGGTGGCGGGATTGAGACGAAGCAGGTGTTGGGTTTGTTTGCTGCGCAGGACCTCCGTGATGAGCGCGGTGCTGTCGTTGCCCCAGATGACGTTGTTGAAACGCAGTTTTGTGCGGAAGAGTTCTTTCGGTGTGGCGGTGAAGGGGGCAGGCAGTTCGTACACCGCGTCGTGGAATTCCTGTCGTTTGCGCATCATGCCGCTGTCGAGGGGCATGCACCAGGTGAGGGTGGCGGGCTGATCGTTGCGCCAGTCGTAGTCGCGTGGGGCGTTTTGCGTATTGTCGAATCCGCGGGGCCGGGATTCGCCGGAGGGCAGATCGGCGATGTTTTTGGCTTCGCCGGTGGCTGTGGTGAGGATGCCGATGGTGGATGGGAATTGAAAGGCCGGGACGAGATAGGAGAAGGGATGGCGGGCCGTTCTCAACAAGATGTATTTTTTGTCGGGTGAGGGTTCGACGGAGAGATAGATGGCGGGTTTGCCGAGGGGCGTTTCGATGCCGCCGGTGTTGGTTACGAGCTGGGACTGGCCATAGAAGGCGAAGAGGGCCTCGTCGTAAGGAGACTTTATCAGATCTTCAAAGGTGGCGCTGGGGGCGGCTTTGCCGAGGTTCTCCTGGATGGTGGGGCCTTCGGGCGTGAGCTGTTTGGGTGGGGCTGCTGTTGCGGGTTTGAGGATGATCTTATAGAGCAGGGTCTTGTCGTCGAGCCAGCGATAGGCGCCGCCCGTGAGGGTGTTTAGCGGGGTCTTGTTGATTCGGCTGGCATTTTTTGTCTTTATATTGATGATATAGAGATCGACCTGGTTGTTTGTCGTATTGGTGAAGGCGATGTAGTCTTCCTTTGGGCTCCAGCTGATATTGCCGGCGCGCAAAGGTGTGGGTAGGCCGGTGATGGGATATTCTTTGCCGGTTGGCAGGGACTTTATGGAGAAGGCGTTGATGAAGTTCTGGCGGCTGAGGGCGAAGTTGCCGGGGTTGAAGCGGAGGCCGGCGATGCGGAGTTCGGGTTGGGCGAGTTCTTCGACGGCGGGATAGGAGCTGCGGCTGCTGAGGAGTAGCCATTCGCCTTTGCGGTCGATGCTGACGGCGGGGGTGGGGGGTGCGAGGAGCAGGTCGGCGAGGTCTTTGGGGGGCAGTTGATAGCCGCCTTGCTTTTCGGGGACTTGCTTTGCCTCGGGTTGCTTTGAGGCGACACTTGGTTGGGCGAATGCATTGATGGCGGCCAGGGCCGCCATGAGGATAAGAATTTGTTTTCTCATGAACCTAAACTACGAAATTTTTACCGGCTTGAGGCTGCCGATGACGTAGCAGGGGTGCATTTTTCCGATGCCGGGGGCGGGTTTGGGCATGACCACGGCGATGGGGGGTGGGGTGGTGAGGCGGCAGGTGGGTGGGGGTTCGGGGGTGATGATGGTGGTATCGCGGGGAAGGATGGTTACCGGTTTGTATTTTTTTTCGGGTGCTGTTGCGACGGCGACTTCGGCCACCTGCGGTTGCGGTTGGTAGCGGGCGTGTTGGGGTTGTGGTTGTTGCGGCTGTGGTTGTGGTTGGGCGGCGAGGACCTCATTTATTGTGGGAGAGATCAACGTGCCGGTGTTGGAGACGACGGAAGCAGATAGCGGCTGCGGATCCGATGCGGCGGGTTGGGGTTGTTCGATGGGGGTTGCGGTGCGCCGGTTGAGGATGAAGATGCCGAGCGCTGTGGTGAGCAGCATGACCACCGATCCATGGAGGTGGATCAGGCCTCCGGATGGATAGGGGAGGATGAGATCGGCGCGAATCCCGAAGGAGTCGATGCCATTGCTGACGGATCTGGGCAGATAGTCCTGGGCGAGATGGAAGCAACCGCCGCCGGCGAGAAGGAGGACGAGCAGGGTCCACCAGCCGGTGAGGGCTTTCCAGACCCTTGCGCCGCTGGAGATCGACGGGTGTTCGCGGCTGAGACCGGCCGAGGGGGCGATCTGATAGAACAGCGCGAAGAGGATGCTGGCCGGGACCAGGTCGATCGCCGGCAGTTCGAGGGGGATATCGAGGAATACGATCATCGGCCGGATGCTGCCGAAATTTCCCAACCAGGGAAAAATCGGTGCGATGAAGAATTGTTCCAATAAAATGGAAATGGCTATTAATAGGGTTATGAGCAGGAGGTTGCTTCTCCGACCGACGGGGATAGACATAAAATAGGTTTTACGAATGAAAGTGGGCTATTTGGTCGGGTAGAAAGAAATCATTTATTGCGGGAAGCTTGCGAATGTAAGAACGGAAATCTTATGGAAAGTTATATATCCTAATTGCCAAAGAAGAGTTAAAAGAGGAGGAAGCGGGATGTGTAATTTCCGGAGCCGGTGCATCTCTTTAAAAAAAAGTTATGCTTAGCCGAATATTCTGCTGCTTTTCTTTTCTGCTAACGGCGCTTGCCGGATTTGCGCAGATGCCGTCGCTGAAGACGGACGGGAAGGAATCTTCCAATGTGTATTTACAGAAGCTGGACGTGGACGTGTCGATCAACGGGGTGCTGGCGACGACCGTGTGGACGATGACCTTCCGGAATTCCAGCGGGCGAACGCTAGAGGGAGAGTTGAACTTTCCCCTGCCGCAGGGTGTAAGCGTGTCGCGTTATGCACTGGACATCAATGGGAAGATGCGGGAAGCCGTACCGGTGCAAAAAGAGAAGGCCACGGAGGTGTTCGAACTTACCGAGCGGCGGAAGATAGATCCGGGGTTGCTGGAGAAGGTAGATGGAAATACCTTCCGTACGCGGATCTATCCCCTGCTTGCGGGCGGAGTGAGAACGGTGCGGATCGGGTACGAGCAGGAGCTGTCGTGGGAAGGGCAATCGGACCTGCGTTACCGGCTGCCGATGGCTTTCCAACGTAATCTCGAATCTTTCTCCATTCATATCCAGGTGGCGGGAGCGGCTACGAAGCCGGCGTTCGATGAGAATCCGGACGATGCGCTGCGATTCGAGGAATGGAAGAACAACTGGTCGGCGAAAAAGGAGTGGACCCATTTCCGGGCCGACGAACCTATTGCGATCCGTATTCCGCAGCTGCCGGGGATGGGCACGGTGCGGGTGCAGGCGGCGGGAAATCATTATTTTTTTACGGCGAGTGTTTTTCCTGTCGCCAAAAGGCTGGAAAAGCCGCTGCCGCGCCAGGTGGGGCTCATCTGGGATGCTTCGCTGAGCGGGCTTCACCGCGACCATGCGAAGGAGCTGCAATTGCTGGACGCGTATTTTTCGCGGCTGGGGAATGTGGAGGTGAACCTTGTGAAGTTCAGTAATACGGCGAGTGCCGTTTCGAAATACGAGGTGCGGAGCGGAAATTGGAAAGCGTTGCGGGAGGAGCTGGAAAGAACGGTGTATGATGGCGGGACGCAATTTGGCGCGTTGAACCTGGCGCGTTATCCGGTGGATGAGTTCCTGCTGGTAAGCGACGGGCATTCGAATTTTGGGAGCGACAAACCGGGGCTTGGCGATAAGCCGGTGTATCCGATCGTCGCGGCGGCGGGCGCCGACTTTCCCTTCCTGCAGGGGATCGCGAGGAGCAGCGGCGGGGAGCTGATCGATCTGATGAGCCTGACGGTGGACCGGGCGAAGGACCTGTTGTGTTGGGAGCCGCTGCGTTTTTTGGGAGTGGCGGGGGCGACGGACTGTTACCCTTCGCTGCCGACCATCGTAACAGGCGCGTTGACGGTGGCGGGAATGGTGGATCAGGCGGCGAAGACGGTGGTGTTGAAGTTCGGGTATGGAAAGAAAGTCACGATGCAGATGCCGGTGGCGCTTGACCTGGCGCGGCAGGGTGCGACGGGTGTCGATGTGGCGCGGGTATGGGCACAGAAGAAGATCGCGGAGCTGGATGAGCGGTACGAGGACAACCAGGTGGAGATCCGGCATTTGGGTCGCAGCTATGGTATCGTCACGCGAAACACTTCGCTGATGGTACTGGAGAATATCCAGGATTATGTGGCGTATGAGATCGAGCCGCCGCTGGAATTGCGGGAGGAGTATGACCGGTTGTTGAAGGGGCGGCAGGAGCAGGACCGGTGGAGGCGGAGGCAGGTGGCGGGCCAGGCGGAGCCTTATTTCAAGGAGTTGTTCGAGTGGTGGAATGGCCGGGGGGCTGTGGATAAACAAAAAAATACGGAGTTGCGAATGGTTGAGGATCGGGAGGTGATGGCGCAGGAAGCGCCGCCGCGGCAGGATGGGTTTGCTGATACGCATGTCAGGGCGGCGGCTTCGCCACCACCAAGTGCGGCGAAGGATATGGATGAGGTGGTAGTGGTTGGTTATGGCACGGCGAGGAAGAGGGATATGACTGCTTCGGTAACGACGGTGAGAAAGAGTGAAGAGCCGGTGACGGGCGGTTTTACGGTGCTGAAGGCGGAGACGAGCACGCGTTACCTGGATGAGCTGAGAAAGGCGCGCCCCGAAGAGAGATATACGCTGTATCTCAACCTGAGGAAGGAATATGGCGAGACGCCAGTGTTCTTTTTCCATGTCGCGGAATTGTTCCTTGGTGCAGGCGAGAGATCCCTTGGAGTGCGTATCCTCTCCAATATTGCCGAACTGGATGCGGAGAATTACGAACTGTATAAGATGATGGCCTATAAATTAAAGGAGGCCGGCGAGACGGGCACGGCCTGTGCGGCCTTCCGGAAGATACTGGAATGGCGGCCGTTCGAGCCGCAGAGCTATCGGGATTATGGGTTGGCGCTGGAGGATGCGGGGCTGTATCAGAACGCGCTGGACACCTTGTACCTGGCGATGACGAAGAACTATGATGTTTCGGTGAGCGGATTGTATCCGGGGATCGAAGAAACGTTGTTGCCGGAGATAAACGAGCTGATCGCCCGGCATGCCGGTAAGCTGAATACGGAGCGGATCCCGAAGAAGCTGGTGGCGCAGCTGCCGGTGGATATGCGGGTCGTGTTGAACTGGAATCGCGCCAGCACGGACATCGATCTTTGGGTCACCGATCCGGACAATGAACGGTGTTATTACGGTCATCGGACCACGGCGATGGGTGGTCGCATCTCGCATGATCTTACGCAGGGGCTGGGGCCGGAGCAGTTCCTGTTAAAGAAGGCCGAGAAGGGTCGTTATAAGGTGGAAGTGAACTACTATGGCGACGCCCAGGTGCGACTGGCGGGGGAGACGACCTTGTTGGTCGAAGTGTATACGCATTATGGGACGCCACAGCAGCAACGCAGCCTGGTGACGCTGCAGATGAAACCCGGTTCGAAGGGGGCGGTGTATGTGGGGGATTTCGAGTTTTGAGTGGGCCGTTTGTGTTATTTTTGGCCGGAACCTATGGCAATGAAATCGATAAAGGGCATGAACCGGACGGCGTCCGGGTGGTTGGGCGTCGTCCTTCTTATTATGACGGTCGAGTGGATCGGGTTCAAATGCCTGTATCCTTTTGCCGACTATTTCACCGATTCCTACAGCTATATCCAGGCGGCGGTGCAGCAGGAGGCGATCAGCTACCGGCCGATCGGGTATTCCGTGTTCCTGCGGCTGGTACATGCGATCGCCGCGTCCGATACGCTGGTGGTGAGCTTACAATATTTGGTGGTGCAGGGGGCCAGTCTTTGGATGGTGTTGTGGCTGCGGCGATGGTGTGGGCTCCGGGACCGGACGGTAGCGATCCTGATGGCATTTCTTGTGTTGAACCCGCTGGTTCCGTATCTGTGTAACTATATTTCCAGCGACGCCTTGTTTGTCGGGCTTACACTTGTGTGGCTGACGGTGTTGATGGGATGGCTTCGGGATCCGGGATGGTGGCGGCTGGGACTGCAGCTGGTGCTGTTGTTCGTCATCTTCAACCTGCGATATACGGCGTTGTTCTACCCGGCGGTGGCGGCGCTGACGGTGTTGCTTGCGAGGCGGGGCTGGGTAATGAGTATTGTGGGTGTAATGGCGAGTGTCGGGGTGGTGATAGCCGGGATGATCTGGATCAAGACGATCACTAAGCGGGAGACGGGGGCCGATCTGTTCTCGGCCTTCAGCGGCTGGCAGATGGCAAATAATGCGCTGAACCTGTACACGCATCTTCCTGTTGATACGGTGGGGCTGCCCACCGTGGAGACCCGGGAGCTGGCGGGGTATGTGCGGAATTATTTCAGCGGGGAGAAGCAAACGGCATTGAACGACACCGGCACATGGAAGGCGGGGGATGCGGAAAAGCGGAAGGCGCCGGGTGTGACGACGGCTTATATGTGGGAGTATTCGAGTCCGCTGCACCGGTATCTGTTGGGATACAAGCAACGGAACAGGCTGGATTATTTCAGGGCCTGGAACCAGGTGGGCGCAGTGTTCTCGCAATATGGCTACTGGGTCGCGCGCAGGCATCCCGGGGCCTATCTTTATTATTATGGCTGGCCCAGCACAAAAACCTTTTTCCTGCCGGACCTGGATGTTTTTGCGGTGTACAATGGGGGCAATCGGGAGTTCGATGCGCTGGCGATGGGCTGGTTCCACTACCTGTCGAAAAGAGTAAAGGTGTACTCGGCGACGATGCAAGCGAACCTGATGGCGCCGTTCCCGTCGTTGTATCTATTGATGAACATAGCGTTTATTGGGGTGGCCTTGTCGTTCCTGCCGTTTGCGGCGGTGCGGGAGCGGAATCGCTTGTTTACGGGGTGTTTCCGGCTGGCCTCGGCTTTTCTGCTGGCGAATGCTTTTTTTAGCATTTTTGCATCGCCGAGCGTTTTGCGGTACGAGGTGCTGCCGATGATCATTCTTTTTGTGTTTGGGGTATGCACTGCTTCGAAAAGTCGACTTTTTGTCGTAAATTGATGCTAAAATCTGCTATAATGGAACCGCTCAATTCAGCCGAAAAGAATCCGTTATCCTCGCTCGATGTGTGGGAGGACGACGTGTTGGAACGTTATCCCGATCCGGAGTCGATTGCCAAAGGAAAGACGACGGAGGAGTATCGAAATTATGAGACGCCGGGCCGTGATACGGTGCGGGAGTTCTACCGGTTGAACCATACTTATCAGACGTACGATTTCGTCCAGCAGAAGAAGGCGGAGTTCCTGGGGTTTGACAAGAAAGAGATGTCGGTTTGGGACGCGTTCGATTTTTTGAATCAACTGGTTGACGATAGCGATCCCGATACCGATCTGGATCAGAAGCAGCATTTATTACAGACTTCCGAGGCGATCCGCCGGGATGGCCATCCCGACTGGATGGTGCTGGCGGGGTTATTCCATGATATGGGCAAGGTGCTGTGTCTTTTTGGCGAGGCGCAATGGGCCGTTGTCGGCGATACGTTCCCGGTAGGCTGTGCCTGGTCGGAGAAGATCGTTTACCCCGAGTACTTCCAGCTGAATCCGGACAAGGATAACGAGCAATATCAAACGAAATACGGGGTCTACAGCCCTAATTGCGGGTTGCGCAACGTCCACCTCTCGTGGGGGCATGACGAATATGTCTATCACATGTTGAAGGACTATCTGCCGGAGCCCGCGTTGTACATGTTGCGCTATCACTCCTTTTATTCGCAGCATCGGGAACATGCGTATGATCACCTGATGGACGATCATGACCACGAGATGTTCAAGTGGGTGAATCTTTTCAATCCTTACGATCTTTATTCCAAAAACCCGACGCCGCCGAACTGGGCTGAGCTGCGGCCTTATTACGAGGATCTCGTGGCAAAGTATCTGCCGGCAAAGATCAAGTTTTAATGTTTAGGGGTGTCCGTTGGCCAGTGAGACGCGCACTTTTTTCACTTCTTCCGTCAGTATGGGGTTATTGTCCTTATTTAAGCTCCTTTTCACAAAGGTGAGGATCGAGGCGATCGCATGATCGTCGAGGAAGGGGCCGTGCGCGGGCATGACGCCATTGAAAGTCTTTCCACTCACTTTTATTTCGCCCTGCAGGCCGTTGAGCAGGACCTTGATGAGACGGTCATGCGGGCCGGCGACCCAGTCGGAGCCGACGAGGGGCGGATACCGATTGTTATCCCCCATGCCGTTGCGCTGGTGGCAGCTGACGCAGTAGGAGCCGTAGAGGATATGGCCGGCCATATCGCCGCCCCTGCCCGAATTATCTTTTGCCGAATCGGGAGCCTTGACATAGGTGCGGGTGGCTGCGAGGGTATCCATCCGTGCGAGGTCGGCATCGCGGAAGGTATTGGGATCGCCTTTATACATGACGCGCCAGATCTTTCCTTTGTTGGATTCGCAGATATAGAGCGAACCATCGGGGCCTTCCGCCAGACCCATCGGGCGATAGACGGCATCACTGGTGTTGTATACCGTGTCGACAACGGCGAAGCCGTCTGCGAAGAGCTCGTATTTGCTGGTGAATTTGCCGTTTTCGAAGGGAATGAAGCAGACGACATAGCCGGCCTGCGGATAGGGGGAGCGATCGGTGGAACCGTGGAAGGCGACAAAGGCGCCTTTCTTATACCGGGCGGGGAATTGGTTGCCCTGGTAGAAGAGCAGGTCCATGGGGGCCCAGTGACCGGGGAAGGCCATGATCGGTTTATCGAATTTTTCGGCGCGACCGGTGATCTTTCCATCGCCGCCATAGGCCGGCGAAAGGATGTTCTTGTCCTGCATCTGGTCGTAATACGCGTAGGGCCAGCCGTAATCGGAGCCTTTTGTGACCTTTACGAAGGCTTCGCCGGGGAGCACGGCGGCCTGCCAGTCCGTGTAGATGTTGGGGTAGCGGGTGTGGAAGTTATCCATGCCGTTCACGACTGAATAGAGGGTGTTGTCTTCGGGGTTCCAACTGATGCCGAGGACGCTGCGGAGGCCGGTGGCATATTTGACACCGTCCTTTTGCGTTTGACCGGGTTTCGATGCGTCGAACTGCCAGATGCCGGCGTGCCATTCGAGGTCGGGGGAGGGATCGAGGCCTTTGCCGCCGGGCATGCCCGCGGGGCCGACCGTCTTCATGTCCTGACCGCCGTCATCTGGGGCGCCGAAGGGGATATACATATGGCCGGCATTGTCGAAGGCGAGAGGCTTCTGGCTGTGCCAGTGGCGGAAGAGGCCGCTGTCGGTGTCGATGAAGATGGTATCCGTTTTAGTATCCGGCAGGAGCTGCCCGGGGACGAGCTTATTCCGGATGACATATTTTACCGTGGACGTATACAGGTAGCCGTCATGGATGGACATGCCGGCGGGGAGGCCGCCTTCGTCTTTGTTGGCGCCGAAGTAGGCGATGATATCGGCTTTGCCGTCGCCGGATTCGTCGCGGAGGGCGACGGTGCCTCCTTTTCCGTGCATGGTCTCGTTATAGGTGAGCTTGACGTAGATATCTCCGTTGTCATTGACGGCGAGGTGGCGCGCCCGGCCGAGGCTGTCGGCGACGGCAACGGCTTCGAAGCCGCCGGGCAGGATGAGGCCGGCGTTGTTCTTGTCGCCATCGGGAAGCGATTTTTGCTGACCGGATTCTTTTGCCGGCGCATTACATTGGGATAGGGCGGCTGCAAGGACCAGGGGAAGGAGACGGGAGGGGGCAGTCAATCTTTTCAAGCAAAACAGTTTGTGATGTTGCTAATAATTTGCAAATGAAAGATAGGGAAATTCTCCCTTTCTCTCCTCAATTGGTGGAGTAATCGTCGGTTGTAGTGGTAATGTAGGGTTAAAGCCGGAGTTTGACCAGGCAGACCTGGCGGCCTTTCTGGCAGGGAATGACGAGCTCATCGGCGCCGATCTGCTCGGCGAGCCGGGGATAGTAAGTGTAGTCATCGTTTTGGCCATTGAGTGGATGGTCTTCCTTGAAACGGGTGTCCGGGTTGAGCACGCCCCCGGCGTCGATACACTGGCCGCTGAGGAATTGCTTGTTCCGGATGGTCTCGTTGTAGATGAAATAGAGCCGGTCGCCGGCTACGATGCTGGTGTAGCCGATGCGATCGTGATGGATGTCCTGTTGGGGGATCGTGATCCTGTTAAACCATTGGACGATGCCGGTGGGGTCGAAGCGGGCGACGAGGCCGGCACTGCTGCCAAAACTGTGCCTGTTGTAATTGAAGCCTGGCAAATCGACCAATCGCCAGTCGTCCCAGGGAAAATAAACGTCCTTTTCCCGGGCGTCGTTCATGAGATGGCTGGAGCCTTCCCGTTGGACGCCATGATATTCAAGGTAGCTCCAACGATTGTAATAGGTTGGCTCGGGACTTTGGATCAACTCCTGGGATTCGATCGTGAAGCTACCGTCGGCTAACAGGTGTATACCCTGCAGGTAATAATTGTTAAAGACCTTGCTCAGTCTTCCACGGGGGCGGACCGCGTGGCGGAGGCTATCGGAGAGAATGGTGAAGACGGTCCTGGCGGGGCGTCTTCCGGCGGCATCGCGGATTTGGATAAAGATGCCTTCGACATCACCCTGAGCGGCCGGCGCGTAGAAAGAGCTCAGGATATAGCGGCTCCTGGTATTGTCGATCAGGAGATGGATATTATCCAGGTAAACCTTCCCAGACAGGAAATAGCCATAGCCGAGGCTGTCATTGTCCGGCTTCAATGTGAAGAGGATCGCTTTTTCGGGTTTGTCGCGGAAAAGGGAGTGAGAGAGACCGACGAACAGGAAATTTCCCTGGTTATCGAGTTGGAATTCCGACAGAAATTCTGCCACCGGCATATCAAAGCCGGAACGCGTGCGGTGGAGTTCATGGAGCCGGCTGTCGAACAGGGCCGCGCTGAGGATCGTGCCGGTGGAGGGGCTCCCGTTCAATTTGTAGACCATGATCTTTTGCTTGTCCTCGCTACTGACGACCGAATAGATCCGGGTTTGGTTAGTGAACTCGGTATTGCGGGTAGAATCCAGGCAGACGGGCGGGGCCAGGAATTGGCCAGTGAAGTCCACCTTAACCGCCATGCAACAGACGAAATGGTCACGCAGGCATTGATAAATAAGGTAGAAGAAATCGTCGTAGACGATGAAGTCGACGCCGGAGATCTCTTTTGGGAGGGGGAGGCGGGTTTCGGAGGTTTGGCCCATGAGGCTATCGTAAATAGAGATATCACTTTCGATGATCGCGCCACCGGGGGCGGAGTGAAGAAGCAGCGGGCCGGCGCCGAGCGTGGAGTTGAAAGACACCGATTTGTAAATCACGAGCCGGTTGTCCTTCCGGGTGATGATGTGGAAGCGAAAACGGTCAAAGTCTGTCGTTTCGGGCCGGGAGTGAAGAAGGGTTTGTCCTGCTGCCTGTAGGACAAGGAAGGTCAGCGCGAGGATGAGGGATTGTTTCATGAACCATGATTAGTATATTAAATATAAAAAATTTTAAGGTAAATTGGACTCGAACAATTTGAAAGGAGACTTAAAATACAACTTTAGATGAAGCGATTTTTCTTTATTGCGGCCTTGCTGCCGCTCGGCGTTCTTGGACAACGGATCAATTTCGACGAGGGATGGAAGTTTCATTTGGGGCATGCGGCGGATGCGCACCGGGACTTTAATTACGGCATTGGGAATATCCTTGCGAAGACCGGGGATGCGGCCAATACCTGTATCAAGATGGAGTACGACGACCGGGACTGGGCGGATGTGCGGCTGCCGCATGACTGGGCGGTGGGGTTGCCGTTTGCCCATGTGAAGAATGGGGATGTGGATGCGCATGGGTATCGTGCGGTGGGGGCGTTGTTCCCCGAGAACAGTATCGGCTGGTACCGGAAGAGCTTTGCGATCGATCGGGCCGACTCGGGGAAGCGGTTTGTGCTGCGGTTCGACGGTGTATTCCGGGACAGCAAGGTTTGGGTAAACAACTGTTATATGGGCGGGCATTTTAGCGGATATAGCGGGTCTTTGTATGATATCACCGATTTTTTGCATTATGGGAAGAAGAATGTGGTGGTGGTGCGTGTGGATGCGAGCCAGTATGAGGGATGGTTCTATGAGGGGGCGGGGATCTACCGGCATGCGTGGATGGATGTGGTGGAGCCTACGCACTTTGCGTTGAATGGAGGGGTGTTTGTGCATACGCAGGATGGGGCGGTGACGATCGAAACGAAGGTGGAGAGCGGGGCTGGGGGTGCAGGGAATGGGATGGTGTCGGCGGCGATCGTGGATCGGAGCGGGGCCGTTGTGGCACGAGGGGAGGGGAATGCGGGAGGAACCGGATTGGTGCTGAGGGTCGATAAGCCGGTGTTGTGGTCGCTGGATAATCCGTATTTGTATAGGGCCGTGGTGCTTTTGCGGAGTGGGGAGCGGGTGGTGGATAGCGTGAATGTGCGGTTTGGGATCCGGACGGTGACGATCGATAAGGACAAGGGACTTTTTTTGAACGGCGTGCCGGTGAAGATCCATGGGGTTTGTTGCCACCAGGATCATGCGGGGGTGGGGAGTGCATTGCCGGACTACCTGCAATACTACCGGATCGGGTTGTTGAAGGAGATGGGGGTGAATGCTTACCGGAGCAGTCATAATGCGCCGACGCCGGAGCTGTTGGACGCCTGTGACAGCCTGGGGATGCTGGTGCTGGATGAGACGAGGCTGCTGAACAGCGGCGAGGAATATGGGGCGGACTTCGAGCGGCAGATCCTGCGGGACCGGAACCATCCTTCGGTGTTTATGTGGAGCATCGGCAACGAGGAATGGATGATCCAGACCTCGACGACGGGGAAGCTCATTGCGCAGCACCAGGTCGAACGGCAGAAGTGGCTCGATCCGACGCGGACCTGCACTTATGCGGCCAATGTCGGCAATGTGTGGCACGGGGTGAACGAGGTGATCCCGGTGCGGGGATTCAACTATAATCTTGGCGGGCTGGATGGATACCGGCGGGATCATCCCGATCAGCCGATCATGGGCACCGAAGTGGCCAGTACGGTGTCGACGCGGGGAATCTATGTAAAAGATACCGTCAACGCCTATGTTCCGGATTACGACAGCGTGGCGCCGCCGTGGGCGAGTACGGCGGAGTACTGGTGGAAGATGGCGGCGGACCGGGAGTGGTTCATGGGCGGGTTTGCGTGGACGGGTTTTGACTACCGGGGCGAACCGACGCCTTTTCAGTGGCCGGATATCAATTCGCATTTCGGTATCATGGATATGTGCGGGTTCCCCAAGACGGTGTATTATTATTACCAGAGCTGGTGGACGGATAAAGATGTGCTGCATATTGCGCCCAACTGGAACCCGGGTGGCGGGAAGGAGGTGGGCAAGCCGGTGGCGGTATGGGTCAACAGCAATGCCGATAATGTGGAGTTGTTTTTGAATGGGCATTCTTTGGGGCGGAAGGACATGCCGCGGAACGGGCACCTGGAGTGGATGGTGAATTATGCGCCGGGGAAGCTGGAGGCGGTAGGGTATAAGAAGGGGAGGAAGATCACGGCCTTTGTGGAGACGACGGGTGAGCCCTACCGGGTCGTGGTGAAGCCGTCCAGCGGCGATGGGGTGGTGGTGTATAATTGCAGCGTTGTGGATAAGCAGGGGAGGGAGGTGCCGGATGCGACGAACCTGTTGCATTTTTCGGTGAGCGGGAATGCGAGGGTGATTGGGGTGGGTAATGGGGATCCGAGCAGTCATGAATCGGACAAGGAACCGCAACGGCATCTTTTTGGCGGGAAGTGCCAGGTGATTGTTCAAGGGAAGGGACCTATTGAGTTTTTGGCAAATGGAGCGGGGCTTTTGGGTGTGCAGGAAAAGATATCGATGTAATGAAGATACGGAAACAGATAGCGGTGGCGATGTATTGCTCGCTGGCCGTCAGTGTGCTGACGACCACACCGGTCTTTATGCTGACGGGGGTCTCGTTTATCTTTTATCCGTGGGCGTTGCTCTTTACGGTCCTGATGGCACTGGGAATGTGGGCGATCAACATTGCGTTGTTCTATTTTTCGAGGGGCCGGCATGTGTTGCGGTATTTGCTCAGTTATTTTATGTCCCTGGTGTTGGCGGTGGGGATGGTGCATGGGTTGGCTTTTCCGAGAACGGGTGGGTTTGGCGGGGACCGGAATGGCTTTTATTTCCACCTGATCCTTTTCTTTTCGGTGGATACGGTATTGCTGATCGTGCAGGACCTGGTGGTGATCCGCGAGCAGAATGCGGAGCTAAGGATGCGGAATGTCGAGGCCGCGAATTTGTTGCTGAAGCAGCAGGTGCAGCCGCATTTTTTATTCAATTCGCTGAGTACCCTGAAGTCGCTGATCCGGTTCTCGCCGGCCGACGCGGAGGTATACGTGGTGAAGCTGTCCAATTTCTTACGGAGCTCGATGGCGGCCTATTCGTCGACGCTGGTGACGGTGGAAGAGGAGCTGGGGATGTGCAGGGATTACCTGGATATGCAGCGGATAAGATTTGGGGAAGCATTGCGATTCCTGATCGCGGTGGAGGAGAAGGGCTTTCTTCCGGTGCTGGCCTTGCAGGGGCTGATCGAGAATGCGATCAAGCACAATGTGCTGACGAAGGAGCGGCCGCTGTGGATACGGATCGAGGGACGCGGGGGGCGGATCGGGGTGGTGAATAATTTGCAGCCGCGGGATGGGGTGGAGGCGGGAGGTCTAGGGTTGACGAACTTGCGGGAACGATACCAGGCGTTGGGGGGAGATGAGGTGATGGTGGAGAAGACGGAGATCGATTTTTCAGTTGAAATACCTGTTTTGCATGAGAATCGTGATCATCGAGGATGAGCCGTTGACGGCGAAGGACCTCGCGTCGTGCGTGCTGGCGGCGGAGCCGGCGGCGGAGATAGTGGCGACGCTGGGTTCCGTGGGCGAGGCGAATGCCTGGTTTCGGGGTAATGCGCTACCGGATGTCATTTTCAGCGACATCCAGCTGGGAGACGGGAAGAGTTTTGCCGTGTTTGAGAAGCTGATGAGGACGGTGCCGGTGATCTTTTGTACGGCGCATGATGAATTTGCGCTGGAGGCGTTCGGGGCGGCGGGGATCGATTATCTTTTGAAGCCGTTCACGGAGAAGACGGTGAGGGGAGCGATCGAGAAATATAAGGCGTTGAAGGCGGCGCCGAAGGCCGCGGCGGCGGGAGCAATATTGGTGTATCATAAGGAGAAGATCCTGCCGGTGAAGATCCCGGATATTGGGTTGTTCTATTTGGAGAGAGAGGTGGTGCGGCTGGTAGGTTTTGATGGGAAGACGTATATCGTCAATAAGTCGCTGGAGGAATTGGAGGGGCTGGCGGGGCCGGGGTTCTTTCGGGTTAACCGGCAGTATTTGGTGAACCGGAAGGCGATCAGGGATGTCTCGCAATATTTCGGGCGGAAGCTGTTGTTGAATTTAGTGTTGCCGATGGAAGAGAAGATCACGGTGGGCAGACTGAAGGTGGCTATCTTTTTGGACTGGCTGGCCGGCAGTTGAGGGCGGCGGCCGGTCATTTCCCCTGCTATTTTGATCTCTTCGGGAGGCTTGTGGTTGTCTGCGCGTGTGCGGGCGGGTATTTTCGTGCCGATAGGATGCTTATTTTTCACCTAAAATCTGACGAACATGAGCTCCAAGTTTGCTATTGTTGGCGTCGTGTCCGTGTTGGGTGCGGGCGTTGCCATGCATCATGCGCGGTTCTGCCCGTTGCACGAGATGATGGTGGCGCTGCATCACAAGGATGCGAAGACGGTGGTTGTGAAAGCCCCGCCGGCCGCACCGGCCAGCGCCAAAGCGGTAAATGCCGCTGTTGCGATGAAGTAAGCGATAGCCCCCCTAACGGGGGGTTATTTTTATCAGCACCACGCCGTGGCGGCGGACGTCGGCGGTGAACTCCCCGTCGAAGAGGCCGAGGTCTTTCTGGCGCCACAGGTCGCGGACGGTGTGGGGGCCGGTGATGCCCAGGTCGGACCAGCGGACGGTGACCCGTTGAGTGGCGGTGCTGTCGCCGGGGTAGAAGAGGCCTACAGCTTTGCTGCCGTCTTCGAGATCTTTGGCCATTACGCCGGCGTCCCCCTGGAGGGAGATGACGGTGGCCTGCTTTCCGAGGGCGTCCTGGTTGAGGGCGAGCACCTCGTCGTTGGTGAGCAGGCTTGTGGTGAACGAGTCGAGCTTTGTGAGGTCGTTGCCGAGGAGCAGGGGTACGGACATCAGGCACCAGGCGCTGACATGGGTGTATTGTTCGTCGGGCCACAACAGGGTAGGGCGGGGACCTTTGCCCCAGCCAACCCAGCCGACGATCATCATATCGGGGTCGTTCCAATGTCCCGGTCCGCCGTATGGCGCCCATTTGTCCTGTGTGAAGAGCCGGCTTTTGAGGCTTTTCCAGTTGTCGCGGATGTCGCCGCCGGTGCGCCAGCAGTTGGACCATTGTGCCCAATCAGCGACACCGGCGAAGGGCGCGCTGTTGGAGAGGCTGAGGACCACATCGCGGCTGCTGTTGCGCAGCGCCACGTACATGGCTTTGACCTCGGGGAGTTCGATCGGGTTCCAATCGTATTTCAGATAGTCGATGCCCCAGGCGGCGTATTGCTTTACGTCGTTGTCGAGGAAGGAATACTGGCCGATGGCATAAGGAAGCTGCTTCTTGTTTCGGGGGATATTCTCTTTTGTGCGTTCGAAGAGGCCTTCGGGGTTTGTGGCCGAGCCGCCGATGTGGTGGCCGTATGTTTCCACCCACGGCGTGGAGTAGATGCCGATCTTCAGCCCGAGATCGTGGACTTGTTTGCAGAGGGTGGTTATATCAGGGAAGATGGTGGAGTCGGGGAGGATGCCATGATATGTTCCGCCGCGGGCGCCCTGCCAGCAGTCGTCGATGTTCATATAGTTCCAGCCATGGTCGATGAGTCCGCTTGTCACCATGGCTTTTGCGTTGGCGGCGACAAGGTCCTGGGTGATCTTTGTGGCGTAGATGTTCCAGCTGTTCCAGCCCATGGGTGGGGTGAGGGCGATCTTTTCGCCGACGATCAGTTTGAACGGGCAGCTGGTGTGACCGGCTTTGTTCTTTGCGCGGAAGGTGATAGCATATTCGCCGGGTTTGTCTACCGCGCCGCTGAGGCGGCCGGTGGAGGCGTCCAGGTGGACGCCTTTGGGGAGGTGGTCAGCGGAGAATTGGATGGGTCGGGCGCCGGTGGTGGGGATGGTGAAGAGGATGGGGTGGTGGGGGCGGACGCCGAAGACCTTTGGTCCGTTGATGCGGGGGGTGGGGCCGGGAGCGGGGGTGAGGATATAGGGTGTCGTGGTGTCGCCGGGAGCGGGCATTTGCGCGTTCACGGAGGTTGTGATAGTGAGGAGCAGAATTACGAGGATGCGGGTTGGCATGGCGATCGGGAATTTGAAGGGTAAAAATAGGGGGATCGGTGCCTTGCGGGGCCGGGATGGTAAGATTAGGGAGTAGATGGGTAATCGGGGATAGTGCTTTTTGGGCTAAAATTCTTTTATTGCATTGTGAATCATTTTCTTCGCTTTTGCCTTTTTGCCCTTTTTGCAGTGGTCGCGAGTGGCGCCCGGGCGCAGGAATCCAGACGTTTGACCGATGGTTGGGAGTTTATCCGCCAGGACCTGGGAGGGGTTTGGGAGGTAGTCAGACCTGTGCCTAAAGGGGGGCCCGAGAGTGTGCCCACATGGGAGCGGGTTCGTTTGCCGCATTGCGTGAATGCGCGCGATGGGGTGGACCCGGACGGCAACTATTACCAGGGGCCAGCCTGGTACCGGACCCGGCTGGCGGTGCGGCAGCCGTATCGCGGTGGGAGGGTGTTGTTGCGTTTCGAGGGGGCGGGGCAGGCGACGGATGTCTATGTCTATACGACGAAGGTGGGAAGCCATGTGGGCGGATACGACGAGTGGACGGTGGATATCACGGATGCGGTGGCGGCCTGTGAACGGGATACTTCCTGTATGCGACGTTTTGGAGGGGCGATCCCGGTGGAGGTGCGGACGGACAATAGCCGGGATCTGGAGCGGATCCCTTCGGCGATGTCGGATTTTTCTATTTACGGCGGTCTTTATCGATATGTGGATCTTGTTTATGTTCCGCCGGTGTCGTTTGCGGGGCTGTTTGCGGATGTGCGGGTACAGGGGAAGGATGGATTTGTTGGGGTCCGGGCTGAACTGTACCGGCCAACCGGCGAGGCGGTTGCGGGGTATTCGGTGGTGTTGAAAGATGCGGAGGGAAATGTGGTGAGTGAACTGAAGGAGTTGGGGACGTTGACCGTGAAGGCGCCCCGGTTGTGGTCGCCGGACCGGCCGGTACTGTATAGACTTTTTGTGACGGTGAATGGGGCTAACGGTGGAGTGTGTACGGATTCGACGGATATCGGGTTCAGGAGTTATTCCTTCGTGGATCATGGGCCTTTTTTGTTCAACGGTTCGCGCCTGCTGATCCGTGGGACGAGCCGGCATGAGGATGCGGCGGGGGAGGGCGCGGCGATGACGGAGGAGGAGATGCGACGAGAGATGGTGTCGATGAAGGAGATGGGAGTAAATTTCGTTCGGCTGGCGCATTACCAGCAGTCGCGGATCATCCTGCATCTCTGCGATAGCCTGGGTATCCTGGTATGGGAGGAGATTCCCTGGTGCCGGGGTGGACTTGGCGGAGACCGGTATAAGGAGCAGGCGCGGCGGATGATGCGCAATATGATCAGCCAGCATTATAACCATCCGGCGGTGATCCTTTGGGGACTGGGGAATGAGAATGACTGGCCGGGGGATTTCCCGGCGTTCGATACGGCGGCAATCCGGGGATTCATGACGGAGTTGAACGGGATCGCGCACCGGCTCGATCCGGGGCGGAAGACGGCGATCCGGCGTTGTGATTTTTGCAAGGATATCCCCGATGTTTATTCCCCGTCGATCTGGGCGGGATGGTACCGGGGGATCTATACCGAATATGCCGCTTCGACGGAGGCGGAATTCAAAAAGGTGCCGCATTTTATCCATATGGAGTGGGGCGGGGACAGCCATGCGGGGAGGCATTCGGAGAATCCCGACAGGGCGCTGCTTGCCGTGCGAGGCGGGCAGGGGACGGATGAGCGGGCGGGGGACGCTTCTTTGTATGGCGGAGCGGCGAGAGTGTCGAAGGATGGCGACTGGAGCGAGACCTATATCTGCAATCTTTTTGACTGGACGCTGAAGGAGCAGGAGACGATGCCGTGGCTGACGGGGTCGGCGCAATGGGTCTTCAAGGATTTTTCGACACCGTTGCGGCCGGAGAACCCCGTGCCGTACGTCAATCAGAAAGGCGTTGTGGAACGGGATGGGACGCCGAAGGAGGGATATTATGTGTTTCAATCGTACTGGGCGACGGCGCTGATGGCGCATATCTACGGGCATAGCTGGCCGGTGCGATGGGGGGCAGAGGGGGAGGCGAGGATGGTGAAGGTGTATTCGAACGCGGCCGAGGCGGAGTTGTTTGTCAACGGTGTGAGTGCGGGGGTACGGCATCGGAATTCAGCGGATTTTCCGGCGGCGGGGTTGCGGTGGCCGGTGAAATTTCATCGGGGAAGCAATCACCTGACGGTGATCGCCCGGAGGGGTGGAGCGGTTGTAAGGGATTCGCTGGATCTTACGTATCAGACGGAGAAATGGGGGAAACCGGCCCGATTGGAGATGGATATAGAGGAACAGCGGGGAGATACGGCGCTGGTGCGGGTACGATTGCTGGATGGCCAGGGTGTGCCTTGCCTAGGTGCGGCTAATACTGTGCATTGGGGACTGGCGGGGGATGGGCGGCTTGTGGATGACCTGGGGACTTCGAGGGGATCGAGGGTGGTGCAGGCATTCAACGGCGTGTCGATGATCCGGGTGGCGATGAGGGGTGGGACGAGTGTGGTGAGTGTTTCGGCGGAGGGGATGCCGACGACGTTTTTGGATGTGAAGGCGCAGGACCCGGATATTGTAGAGACCTTGCGGCCCTTTGTGCTGAAGGAGGCTGCGGCGGCGATGAAAGAGAAGCCGCTAACGGTGACGGCCAGTCACTCGCCGCGGAGTGCGGGCGGGCGGCATGATTTCTTTTCGGAAGCCGACTATTTCTGGCCGAACCCGGTATCGCCGGACAGCCCCTATATCAACCGGGATGGGCAGACGAATCCGGGGAATTTCAACGATCATCGACGGGCGATGATCCGGCTCAGCCGGATCGTAGGGGCACTGGCGTCGGCCTGGAGGCTTACGCATGACGACCGTTATGTCCGGCAGGCGTTGTTGCACTGCCGGGCCTGGTTTGTGGATACGGCAACGATGATGAACCCCGATCTGCAATTTTCGCAGGCCATCAAGGGGCGGGTAACGGGAAGGAATTTTGGTATCATCGATTCGATCCATTTTATGGAAGTGGTGGAGGGACTGGAGACGATGGAGGCGTCTGGGGCAATGGATGCGGGGGTGTTGGCGAAGATCAAGGATTGGTTTGCCCGATACCTGCGATGGCTGACGACGCATCCTTATGGTGTGCAGGAGATGAATACGCTGAACAACCATTCTACGTGCTGGGTGATGCAGGTGGCGGCCTTTGCCCGATTTACGGGGAATGATTCGTTGATGGAATTTTGCCGGGAGCGGTACAAGAATGTTTTGTTGCCGAACCAGATGGCGGCGGATGGCAGTTTTCCTTTGGAGCTGAAGCGGACGAAACCCTATGGGTATTCTTTGTTCAACCTGGATGCGATGGCGACGATCTGTCAATTGCTGTCGACGCCGGGGGATGATCTGTGGAGGTTTGCGACGCCGGATGGGCGAGGGATCGAAAAGGGGATCGAATTCATGTACCCGTTTATTGCCGATAAGGGCCGGTGGCCCTTTGCGCATGATGTGATGTATTGGGAAGAGTGGCCGGTGGCGCAGCCGGCGTTGGTGTTTGGGGCAGAGGCGTTTGGACGTAAGGATTGGCTGGAGACGTGGGCAAGGTTGGATCATCAGCCCGAGAATGCAGAGGTGATAAGGAATTTGCCGGTGCGGCATCCGTTGATCTGGATCAATAGACTGAACGTGATGGAGGATGTGGAGAAGCAGACGCGGGTGATGCTGGCGACGATCGACTCGGTGAAACCGGCGGATAATGCGGGGACCGAGCCGGGGAGCCTGCCTTTTTCGCCGCGGACGATCGAGAATGGGAAGCTGAAGCTGGTGGCATCGCGGGATTGGACGAGCGGATATTTTCCGGGGGAGCTGTGGATGCTGTACCATTATACGGGCAGCGAGGAGTGGAATCGGCTGGCGCGGCAGTTTACGGCGCCGATGGAGCGGGAGAAGACGAATGGGGCGACGCATGATATGGGTCTCAAGATCAATTGCAGCTTTGGGCTGGGGTACCGATATACGAAGGACCCGGCGTATCGGCAGGTGATGATCGATGGGGCCCGGGTGTTGTCGACGCGGTGGAACCCAAAGATCGGATGTATCCGGAGCTGGGATCATCACCGGGAATTATGGCAGTACCCGGTGATCATCGACAATATGATGAACCTGGAATTATTGTTCGAGGCGACGCGGTTGACGGGGGATTCTTCCTTTTACCGGATCGCGGTGAGTCATGCGAATACGACGATGAAGAATCATTTCCGGAAGGATTACAGCAGCTATCATGTGGTGGAGTATGATACGGTGACGGGGCGGGTGCGGCGGAAGATGACCTGGCAGGGGTATAGCGATTCTTCTGCGTGGGCGCGCGGGCAGTCGTGGGGACTATATGGTTATACTATGTGTTATAGGTACACCCGTGATCCGCGGTATTTGCGGCAGGCGGAGCATATTGCGGCGTTTATTTTGCATCATCCGCGGTTGCCTGCGGATAAGGTTCCTTATTGGGACTATGATGCGCCGGGGGACGATCAGCCGAGGGATGCTTCGGCGGCGGCGGTGCTGGCGTCGGGACTTTATGAACTGGCGCGGTACAGTGGGTTCGGGCGTTGGTACCGGGCGACGGCGGATACGATCTTGTCCAACCTGACGAAATATTACCGGGCGCCGGTAGCGACGAATAAGGGGTTTATTCTTTTGCATAGTACGGGTGGGAAGCCGACGAATACGGAGGTGGACGTGCCGTTGAACTATGCGGATTATTATTATCTGGAAGCTTTACTTAGGAGTGTGTCAAAAAATTGATCTTCATATGAAAAAACTTTTGTTTGTCGGATGTTTTTTAGTGGTGGTGACGAGTGGGTTCTCGCAGCAGTTGACGCGGGATGAGCGGATGGCGTGGTGGCGGGAGGCGCGGTTCGGGATGTTCATTCACTGGGGCGTGTACGCCGTGCTGGCGGGGGAATATGATGGGCATACGATCGGGAAGGCGGCGGAGTGGATCATGAACCGGGGGAAGATCCCGGTTGCGGAATATCAGAAAACGGCGAAGCGGTTCAACCCGGTGAAATACGATGCGGACGCGTGGGTCCGGACGGCCCGGGATGCGGGGATGAAATATATCGTCATCACGGCCAAGCATCACGATGGATTTGCGTTGTTTGGCAGCAAGGCCAGCCGATGGAATGTCGTCGATGCGACGCCCTATGGCAAGGACCTGCTGAAGCCGTTGGCGGCGGCCTGCAAGAAGTATGGGATCCGGCTTGGGTTCTATTATTCGCAGGCGCAGGACTGGAACAATCCGGGCGGTGCGGCTTCGCGCAAGGTGACTTCGGAGGGTTGGGCCAATCCCGATTCGGCGGCGATCGATGCTTATACCGCGGCGCATAGTGGACACTGGGATCCGGCGCAGACAACGGATTCGATGGGCGATTATATCGACAAGGTCGCGGTGCCGCAGGTGAAAGAGTTGCTGACCAACTACGGCGATGTTGCGGTGCTGTGGTGGGATACGCCGACGGGGATGACGGATGCGTATGCGGAAAAACTGCAGGCTTTGTTAAGGCTGCAACCCAAAATAATTACAAACGATCGGCTGAAGCGGCCCGATTTTCCGGGCGACTATAAGACCCCCGAGCAGAAGATACCCAATCTCAGCGAGTTGGATGGGAAGGATTGGGAGACCTGTATGACGATGAATGGGACCTGGGGGTTCAAGGCTTCGGATCATAATTGGAAGACGCCGGCGACCCTCGTGCATAATCTTGTCGATATCGCTTCCAAGGGCGGCAATTACCTGTTGAACGTGGGTCCTACGGCGGAGGGGGAGATCCCACAGCCGAGCATCGATGCGTTGAAGGCGATCGGGGTGTGGATGAAGGTGAATGGGGAGGCGATCTACGGAACGCAGAAGAGCCCATTGCAACCTTTGCCCTGGGGACGTTGCACGGTGAAGGGTAGTGTGTATTACTTACATGTTTTTGATTGGCCGGCGGATGGGAAGCTGGTAGTGCCGGGTGTTACCGGGGCCGTGAAGAGGGCGAGCCTGCTGGCCGGCGGCGTTGTGCTGAAGACGGAGAGCGGCGTCGGTGGATTGCTCATTCATGTTCCCGCTACGGCGCCTGATGCGATGGCGACGGTGATCAGGGTCGAGCTGCCAAAATAGTTGAGTAAAAAGCAATTTGTGCGAAAGCAACGATGCTGAAATATCGCTTAGTTGCAGGAGTAACGGATTGCTTTTTTTCAATTAAAACTGCTCGTATGAAGCCTCTCAGGACTGCTGCCGTGTTTACACTCACGGTGTTTTTTTCCCTTTCCCTTTTTGCGCAGACTCCTTTAGTCACGGTTCATGGAACGGTCACCGCTGCTTCGGGTGCGGCGTTGGCGGGGGTCTCCGTTGTCATTAGGGGAACCAACCGGGGCACGACGACGGGAGCCGATGGCAGTTTTCAACTGCAAGTTTCCCCCAACGGGGTGTTGGTAGTCTCGCACACGGGTTATAAAACCCGGGAGATGAAGGTCGGGGCGGTGGATCTGCCGATGTTGGCCATCCGGCTGGAGGAGAGCCGCAATGATCTGGACCAGGTCATCGTCGTCGGGTATGGGACCCGGCGAAAATCGGAAGTGACTGGATCGATCGCTTCGGTGAGTGAGAAATCCATCCAGGATGTCCCTTCGGCTAATCTCTCGCAGGCGATCCAGGGGCAGGCGGCGGGGATCGACATCCAGAAGAGTAAGGGGAACAGCCATCCGGGGCAATCGCCGTCGATACTTGTCCGGGGAACGCGTTCGGTCAAGGCTGGGAACGATCCGCTGTTCGTCGTCGACGGCATTCCTTTCCAGGGGAGTATCGACGACATCAATCAAGACGACGTTGCGTCGGTGGAGGTATTGAAAGACGCTTCGTCTACGGCCATTTATGGTTCACGCGGCGCCAATGGGGTCATTCTTGTGACCACGAAGAGAGGCCGGGCGGGCGAGAAGCCGCGGGTCAGCTACAGCGGCTATGCCGGTTTCACCAAATGGCTTGGCGAGTTCCCGATGATGAACGGGGCGCAGTATCTGCAACTGAAGAAGTGGGCCACTTTTATCGGGAACCCGGGGGTGTATACGGGCCCGGATGATCCGAACCTGATCAATGGTTCGCTGATCGCGCTGGCGCCCGAAGAAAGACAGGGCATTGCGCTTGGCCGGAGCACCGACTGGCAGAAGCTGGTTTACCGAACGGGGATCAGCACCAATCATCAATTGGGTGTGTCGGGCGGAACGGACAATACGCAGTATGCGCTTGGGGCCGGTTACTATGACGAGAAGGGCGTCTATCCGGGTCAGGAGTTTATCCGGTATTCGCTGAAGCTGAGCGTGGATCAGCGGCTCGGGAATTTTTTCAAGATTGGCCTTAGTTCGCTCAACACGTATACCATCACCAGGGGCGAAAGCGTCAACCCGATGGGGCAGGCGTTGCGCGCCAGTCCGTTGGTGACTCCCTATGACAGTACAGGAAAGCTGATCAACAGTTTCCTGCCGGGGAGCGCCAACCAGGTGTGGAATCCGCTGGCGGACTTCCTGCCCGGGAATTCCGTCGAGAACCGGAACCGGCTGGGCACCTTTTCGACGGTGTATGTGGAGTTCAGTCCCATCAAGGACCTGAAGTACCGGTTTAATGGAGGTGCGGAGGTAAGGAACGATGTCTATGGGAATTTTTATGGACGGTATACTACCAACAACCTGGGCGTTCAATCGTCGGCGGAGAATGCGACGACCTTGACTACGAGCTATACGCTGGAGAACTTGCTCATCTATGATAAGACCATCGCGAAGCTGCACCGGATCAATTTTACCGGGTTATACAGTTTTCAGAAATACAGTATCCAGAACAATACTTTCGATTACACCGGCGTGCTTTCAGACCTGGCGCAATATTACAACCCCGCGCTTGGCGCGAATTTCCAGGCCACCAACAGTACGAGCGACGCCAATAAGAACAATCTAAATCCATGGGCATTGATATCCTATATGGGCCGCCTCAACTATACCTTCAACGACAAGTATCTCGTGACGCTGACCATGCGGTCGGATGGCTCGTCCAAGCTGGCGCCCGGCAACAAATACCATGTTTTTCCTTCGGCGGCCGTGGCCTGGAATGCGATCAAAGAGAACTTCCTGATGAGCCAGACCGTGCTCAGCAATTTACGGCTGCGGGCGAGCTATGGGGAGGTGGGTAACCCGGCCATCAATCCTTACCAGACGCTGGGTTCGCTGACGGCACAGACGTATAACTATGGTTCCACCAATACCACGGGGCTGTATCCGAATGCCGCGCCCAATCCCAATTTGAACTGGGAATATACGGCGACGGCGAATGCGGGGGTGGACTTCGGATTTTTTCAGAACCGGCTAACAGGATCGATCGACCTGTATCATTCCTATAC
>Ga0157372_10000584_pt1 | contig 39808 bp, 45 predicted proteins | sample C55metaG_FD_115307 | JGI IMG/M metagenome (GOLD analysis project Ga0157372, IMG submission 115307) | Corn rhizosphere microbial communities from Kellogg Biological Station, Michigan, USA - C5-5 metaG | ecosystem: Host-associated > Plants > Roots > Rhizosphere > Soil | place: USA: Michigan...
ATGACCAATGAACTTAGAGTGTACCTAAGAGGCTTGCAATTATGGAGACTATAAGCGATGATGAATATCGAGCGTTAGTCTCCGAGTGCCGCATTAATCAACGCAACCGAGTACAGCGCACACCAGAGTTTCCAGTTGACTGAGGTCACCATTAAGCTGTGTAGCACCAAAGGCACCAGCAAGCAATAACAGAAAGCGCCATGTAACACGACTACGAAGAAGTTTCTTTAGGGTAGCCATGCTACGTCCCTCCTATGGTTTACAGTGAGTTATGGTGATATTGTCATAATAACAATCACCTCTTAATGGATATACTTATAGGCACTCAAAGTGAATAGAGTGCACATAAGGTTATTCATTCAGTGTCTCTATAGTGCTCTTAGGGGTCTCTCTCCCAATAGTGAGTCGTAATTGAAATCCCAATGAAAACAGTAGGTTACCTCCGAGGGACTATCCGTGTCCCTATGCTTACTTATGCAATCCTTGTGCATATACATTCATTACTACCATCCCATGAAGTTCTCTGACCCAGAGTCGTCTTCATAGTAGATATCGATACCACCGACAGCCATGACCATCAGGGACTCTCCACCTACCACTTCACGCTCCATATGGGCCTCTAAGAACTCAGCGACCATCTCAGATTCACCCTGTGCGCTATCTAGCTGCATCCCTGCACGAAGGAACTCAACGCCCAACGCTAACGCATCTAAGCGGTCGTCGTGACGTACAGCGCCCTTCTCGCGGGTCATACGGGTCATCTGGTAGAACAGTGAGTAAACCACTGAGTGCTTGCCGTCTTTGTCTCGGGCAGTCTGGTAGTCTTCTCTTACGACCTCATCACGAACAATCAAGCGGTGCGTAGATAGCACTGGCTCAAGAGTATCGCAGATGCGTAGCTCCTTCATGCCTCTGGCACGGATTTCTTCAAGGGCAGCTTTGTGCCACTTAAGGAGAATAGGCTGGAAGACTTTACCGAACATACCGTCACCGAAGTTACTCTCGAAGACAACAGTCTGCACGTCCCAATACTTCGCTTTCTTAGCGAGCTTCTCTAGGGTCGGCTCGGAGTATCCATCAAGGAAACCTCCTGTGTCCATCAAGTAGATATAACCATTCAGTGTGTACAATACGACAAACGTAGTTTCATCTGCACCACGACCAGAAGGGTCAATGACCATAATCTTCTGTTGGTACGCTCCAGTGCGCTCTGAGGCTGTATGGTAACTGTGGATATCATCTCCTTTCAGTCCCACGTTAGGTAAGCTCTCATTGCGGTTCTGGCGGTTTGGCAGCCACTGGTAACTCAAGGCACCACGCGCTGTATCAATAGCAGCAACGATGAGGTCCTTAAGGCGCAGTGGGTACTTCTCGGCATCGGACAGGTTAGGGTTGAGCATGAACTGCAACGTATAACCAGCCTTACCGTACTCAAGCTCACGCTCCCGTAGGTCATCTGAATCGAATCGCACCGGGTCTGTGGGCTGTCCTGCAAGTACATCAGTTTCCTCCGCGTACTCCTGCCGTAACATGGGCGCGAGGCGGTCACCGTAGTACAAGTCTTCTTGCGTGTTTCGAGGATACTGCGCAGGCCAGATGATAGTGGTGTACCCACGGTTATCTTCCAGTTCCTTATACAGCGTCATCTCGGTCTGAGGGGTCCCCAGATAGATTACACGGCTTGTTGGTAGAGGCTTAAGCAGAGCAGCGAACTCTTGCACAAGGCCCCATAGCTTCTCACGAGCGCCCTGTGTGGCACTGTTAGACGGAATCTCAACGTCATCTGCAATGATGATATCCGCACGAGAACCAGTAAGCTGTCCAGTGATACCCACGGATTTAACCGAAGGTGAGTGGTCGGGCTTGGCTGGTCCTACGTCGAAGCTAATCACTGAGTCACGCTGGTCCGGTCCCGGCTTAAGTTCAGCGAGGAAAGGCAGCAGACCAATGATGTTCTTGATGAAGATGGAGTTCGCATCGGCACGTTCTTTCGAAGCGGACACGATGAGTATCTTCAACTGTGGGTCTTTCCATAAGGTCCACACTACGAACGCACAGGTAATAAAGGATTTACCAATACCACGGAACGCTTGCAGAATGAATTTCTTATTGTTCCCGTTAGCGAGACATTTAGCCATATCAATCTGGCATCGAGTTGGTGGCGGCAGGTTAAGAGCCTTCCATAAGACGAACAGGAAGGCCACGAAGTCACCCTTAAGCTGTGCCACAATCAGCGCATTACGCGCCTCCTGTGATTGTTTCATAGTGCGGTACTCCTATTAGGATGCCATAATCTTGGCGGTTGTCAGAGAGTCAATCAGGCCGTTAGCCGCAGTGTAAGCGGAGCCAGCAGTAGAGCGGACAGTGTTCAGTGTGTCCACCGCGAGGTTGAACGCAGTAATCACCTGAGCGAGAGTCGCATCGGTAGCCACCTTGTTGACCACGTTGGATGAACTGGCAGAAGCCTTACTCACCTTAGCGGCAGAGTTCAGGTCAACCTTGGTTTCACCCAGAGCTTGCAGCTTGGCGTCTGCCTGAGTCTTAGTGTACACGTTCGTTGCGTCTGCCTTACGGTTGACCGCAGTGTTCACGTCACTAACCATCTTGTCCACTTCGTCCTTCGTGTAGGCATCGATATCACCGCCCTCAGAGTCCTTAGTGGTGTACAGCGCATCAATCTGATAGATACCCTCAATGTCCACTTCGGTCGAGCCAGAGGAGACCTTATAGGCCACCAGCGTCGAGGTCGAAATGTCATCCATCAGGGCCACTGTGACAGCGCCTACAGCAGCACCATCAAGGTTCGTTGCGGTCGCCTCAGTACCACGAGAGCCACGCAGGGTTAGCTGCTTAGGTTCACGGTGTTCCAGTGAGAAACGGTCAACGTAGATTACACCATCCAGCAGACCACGAAGCGAGTCGATATGCCACTGACCGCCGATGAGGGCGCTGTTTACGTTCCATAGGGTTTTAGTTGTTACAGCCATGATACTACTCCTTGCTTTTGGATTGTGCTTCTTTGAGTTTACCCTGTAACGCGAGCACGGTACGTTGCAGAGATTCTATCCACACGTCACCCTTCTGGGTCACTTGGATAATTCGCTTAGCAGTGTTGTCGTCAAGTTCGGCTTCACCATCAAACTGGCATCGACCGCGACTGTCGAGTTGTCCGGTAAGGGCTTTGACCCTGACGCGCAACCGCTTGTTATCGCTGTGAACATCATCAAGAGTCCTAGCAGCATTAGTTTCAGCGGCTTTGAGCTTGGCTTGGTAATCAGCGGAAATGTCGGATAGGACGGCCTGTGTTGCTGCACGGGCATCGTCTTTCTTGATGTACTCATTGTGTACCTCCTGCTTCCACTTGGCGTCAGCCTTATCGTAACCCACGTTGTAACCAACGGTCAGAATCACGAAAGCTAAGCACCACGGGATAGCTGCTTTTAAAAGTTTGAGCATGGTAGCCCTCCTGTTTCGCCAGAATTGACGTAGCGTTGTCTCTGCGTAGTGTTAGACAATCATAAAGGACACTATATGTAGTATCCTTGAGTTTATCTATCAGTGTGCATACTTTTCCTCATCGGTGAGACCATCGGTTCCCACTAGTGAGTTGTAATTCTCCAGACCCTCTGCGAGACCTCCGAGGATGTTCTCATCAGGTTGGAGCTTGGCAATCTGGAACTTGTGGCGCTCCAGTAGTTTGCCGATAGCATTGTAGAGCTGTGGAGTACGGCGCTCATCGTCTTGCAGGTCTTTCAGCATACGTTGGGCCATCTCTGTGTCCAGCATCTCTAGGAATTTGATAAGAGATTTATCACTCATGGCTTTGTCCCCTGTTTGTATTTGATGATTGTATCCACTACCTTGGCACCAATTTGAGCCACTGTGTAGGCGATAGCTGCAACGTAGAACCACTCATTAAGTGATAACCCGAAGAAGTACCGGGTCACACCATCAGCGGCAGCAGCCCCCGCAATGGGAGCCGCCTTGATTACCTCGTTGTTGAAGTCGAAACTTAACATTTAATTATCCTCGCTGAACCGCTGAACCATCCTTAGCGCGGCACCATTTGAGACCATCAGAGAACAGGAGTTCAAACTGAGTAGCCGCACCTGAGCCAGCACCTGAATCAGTACACAGGATTACACCGTAAGCGTTCTCACCATCAGCAGCCGGAAGGGTCGCCTTGGAGTAACGGTTAACACGAGTGGATTCCATTGTGGTCTGAACAGGGATGTAGCGGTCCTGATAGTTGTTCTTGATGTGGAGATAGCGACCAGCAGCGTTGCCCTCTTCTGGTGAAGCAAGCAGCAGCGTACCGGACTCAAGGTCCATACCGAGACCTGTGTTGTTCTGACCATCTCCAGCGGTGCCACCGTTGATGGACCATGCTTTCTTGGCAGACTTACGGTTGGCGATAGAGTTGATATCTACCGGGTCATTGCTTCCATACTTAACGTAGAAAGGTTTACCGGATGCCAGACGACCTACACCATCGGAACGAATGAACGCACCCATAGTACGGTTGAACGCACCAACACGGACGTAGATAGCGAATGACTGCCATGCGTGCACATACTGTACCTCTTTGACAGGACAAGCGCCCTCACCGTGCCACGTCACCTGAATACCATCAGTGGTCGCTTGGTTGTACTTCAACTGACCGCGAATGACCGCACGTCCACCACCGAAACCTGTAGCGCCCGGATGGGTCGTTGAGGTTCCCGCATTGTCGTAACCGTTCGCGCCTTGTAGTTCCAGCTCGAAGGTTGCACCTAATGTGTCGTTCTGGATAATCTCGCAGACCTTAATCCACTTCTCATTACCCGAACTGTTGGTGAATCGCATCTCAGCCAGAGGGTAGTCGAACGCCTTAGCGAGACCGGACTTCATGGTTGTACCTGTTGGTTGGATAGTGGTACGACCTTGGTCCATTGCGTTCGTCACCCATGTAGGTGGCTTACCGCTCGGGTCCCATGAAGGGTCATAACCGGAATCCGTATCAGACAGGCCAGCACCCTGACCGTCACCGAAGCGACACTGAATCTGACTCAGCTTGGTGTACTGGATAGCAGAAGGATACACGGAGTTCTCCTGTGTAACGTTCTTGAGTACCCAGCCGCCCTGAGAGATATCGAAGCCACGCTCGTTACGGTCGAACCAGACGTTGTTCATCTCGGACTGACCCGCACGGATAGCGGAGACCGCGTATTCACCTGTATGGCTCTCAAAGTTACTGTTGGAGATTTCGATTGCAGTAGGATGGTCCCATGCACCCGGAGACTCATTCGACCAATCTGTACGGAAGAACGCAGCCTTACCGCGAGAAGAGTAGCACTGGTCCAGCAGTGTATCGAGTGTATCGAACAGGTGGAAGCATCGACCACTCAGGTCACGGGCCTGCACACGAGCAATACGCGCATAGTCACCACGAGTAACGGTATTCTCCATGAAACCACACTTGGAACCCAGACCGTTGATGTAGATATTCTCTACAACCATACGACGAGCCTTGAAGCGGAACATGTAGTTCAGCGTAGTCTTGTTCGTAGGGATAATCTGAACGCTCGGTAGGCGACCGTAAGACACGGAAGGGCCAATCAGTTTGAACGCAGGAATCTCAGCGTCACCCCAATCGTATGTACCCAGGCCAATCTTACCAGCAGGTAGAACCACACCGGGTCCGAAGGTTGGGTCAAAGGTGCGAGACCACGCGTGCATCTTAACGACTGCCTGCATGTCATCCGTAACACCATCCATCAGTGCACCGAAGTGAGTCACGTTGATATCAGAGATGTTATACACACGTTTCCAGTGGTGTGAGGGACCAGCAGCGACCATACCACCATCGTCGGTAGCAGTCGTAAGGTGTCCAACGAACTCACCGCCACCCAGATGTTTACCTTCGTAGTACGACTCAAGGCGAACTCGCTGTCCTTCATACTGAGGCTTAGAGAGGCGCAATGCGTCAAACGAGATGTAACCACCAATGGCAGAGAAACCAGCCGGGGTCGCTAAGTAGCCCAGAGTGCCCTTATCACCAGCAGCTTGGATTGAGTCAAGGATACCATCCCAGATTTTCTGAGTGGAGTTACGGTAGGTCAGACTCTCAGCGGCACTAGCGGCAGATGCCTGAGCGAAACGCTGTGCATCAGCAGTGGCCTCACGAATCTCAGTGGTAATCTCGAAGCGGCCTTCTTCTGCAATGTGGATTGCTTGGAGCTGTGAGATGTTCAGAGAGTTCGCAGTCAGGACCGAACCGTCCCGGAAGTCTACCAGACGGGTAGCCGGGGTGTGTCGCTTAACTTCCAGACGGTCACCGAATCCCGAGTAGTCACCATTAAGTGTGACCTCAGTGAGACCAGTGAATCGATAGTCATCGGTCAGTTTCAGGACCTTCTCGAAAGTCACATCATCCTCACGCTTGATAGTCAGAACAACCGCAGAGCGGGTCAGATAGTCAAACGGGATAGTGACGGCTCGTGTAGAGGACGTTAAGGGAATCTCTACGATAGTTGATTGGTCAGCCATATTGTTAATCCTTTAGTTATAAGAAAGGGAAACCGGAAGTGGTCTCCCATTAGTGAGTCTTAATTAGCTCGCGGGGTGCTCTTAAGGTCCACACCTTCCTGACGGAAAATCTGGTAGAGCATCTGTTGAGTCAGTGGGTCATTCGGTACAAGCTCTTTCATCGCAGTGAATGCAGCCGTTGTGTGGTCCTGTTGGCGGTAGCCGCTAGACATAGCTGCTTGTGACAGACTGTATCCAGCGTAACCTAAGTTAGCCGCAAAGCCTACAGCCGGGACCTGCTCAAGCGCACCAGTTGCGAACTTCTGGAACGCATCACTACGGGTAACACCTCCTTTGTAAATCTTGTTGTTATCGTACTGTGCCGCATCAGGCTTCGGTAGGATTGATGTACGCACCTGTTTAGCCATATCGAACCCAGCCGGGGCCGCTACCATGTTGAACACACTCAGTGGAGCACCGAGGCTGGTTGAACGGGAGAACGCAGCGTAAGCCACAACGCCCGGACGCAGAGAGTTCTGCAAGTAGTCCTTCTGTTGCTCCTCTGGCAGACCCATAGTCTTAAGTCGAGCCTGAATCACGTACAGTGCACCAGCCAGACCTGTGGACAGAATCATGTTCATAGCAGCATCGACTCGACGGTCACCCGGCCCAACGAGGTTGTACACGTCACGCATAAAGCGACCGTTGAGTGAACGCAGTGTGAAGTTCTTAAACTGCATCACCATCTTGATTCCAGCACTTACTGCCTTGGTGTCCTGAGAGGAAACCTTGTGTGGACGTAGGATGGTCTCATCGGCAACCTTATCAGCCAGACGGTACAGGTCCATTGAGCGAGGGTCAGCAGCGAAAGCACGCTTGTTGTTAATCACGAAAGAGCCATCTTCCTTAACGGTCGCATGGTCACGGAATAACTGTAGCATACCTTCATACTGTTCCTTGGAGACAGCCGCAGAGTTCAGGAAGTTATCCTTACCCCACTTCGTCTTACCGTCACCCTTGAGTGCCGCATGAGCGATATCACCCAGCACACCCTGACGACCCGCATCAGTGATAACGTTGGTAGTCGCATTGAGGAACTTAGTGAACGGTGAGCGTGCTGCCAGTTCACCAGTGGCCCACTTAATGCTGCCAGCAATCTTAGCGGAACCCGGCGATGTGTTCGAGGACTCACGCAGGCGCTGTACGATATCCTGACGGCTAGGGCGAATGAGGTCATCCATCTCGCGACCAAAGATGAAGCTGTGGAGTTCCTGTACTTCGTTAGCCTTGAGTGCCCGATTGTGATTCATCAGGTCTCGCAGCACAGGGACACCGTTAGTCAACGCGCGGACGTTACCCTTACCAATCATCGACGCAATCTCTCCGAGGTTCTGTAAGCCCATATAGGCGTTCTTAGCCACGAAGCCCATGTCTGTCATTGAGCGGGTCAGGGTCTCCATCGCACTGTCTGGGTCACGACGACCACGACCAGTAAGAATCTTGACGGTATCCTTGAGGGCATTCACGTCACGCTGTAGCTTACCGTTCTTCTCGGCCTTCTTGTCCAACGCTAGGATTTCGTCCTTGAGTTCAGCAGTCGTCTTACCGCTGCCACCCATGATTGCAATGTCACCGTTAACACGGCGGTTGTATGCAGGCATCAGGTCACGCAGGTCGAAGTTACGCAGGTCATTCACTGAGAAGTCAGCACCGTCCGGCCCAACGATTTTCACATCGCTGTCGAACAGGTTACGCGCTTCAAGGAAACTATTGTTCTCAATACCAGTGATACTGTTCTGAGTGGTCGCATCGTCAATCAGCGAGGAACTCGTGAAGTTATCTTCATGTGAGATACCATAGGCTTTCTTGTTAGCGTAATTCTCAACGTCTGCCATCGTAGGTGCACGGCCTAGCTCCTCAGTGAGAGACTCATCAACACGCGCTTTGACCTCTGGTCGTCCCAGATAGCTCGCCATCCATGATTTGCTGATTGCCTGTTGGAGTCCTTCTGGACCTCCGAAGCGTTCAGTGTGCATCAGTTTGGCTGCTCGGTCGTAGACGTGTGGCACGTATGTACCCTTATGGCGGGACTCTGGGAAGAAGTTGGTTGCGCGGCTATCACCGAACTGACCGGGATTCTCCATCATCTCACGCTTCCTGTCGAAGTTATCCTTGACGATATCCATAACCTTACGTTCAGCATCAGTCAACTTCTCGGTTCCGGGACGTTCAATCTCACGGATAACCTTTGCGCTAATCTCTTGACGGACACCAGCAGCATTCGTCTTGAACATGCCGACTGAGTGCTGAGGGTCATCCATAGCGACCTTCATCGCATCATAGAAGTCACGATAGGTCTTCTGGTCCCCAAAGTGCAGGCGCTCGTGGATATCACTTGCTGTCGCACCGAACTTACCGTTAGAGCCATCAGCCATCATGGTAGCAGGCCGCACAAGGTCAGAGCCAATGGAACGCACAGCGTCATCAGGTGACCGTAGGATTGTCTGACCAATCTCAGCGAAGCTACGCAGCAGTCTCTCAGAACCAGCAAGAGCACGTACAGGTGCAGCACTCTCTGGGTTCAGTGGGTTACCGTCAGACAGGATTGAGCCATCACGTAGGATAGCTGCACCCTCTTCGGTCGGATGTGGAACATGGAGAGCATCCTCTGGGAAATCGAAGTTCTCTGGTGGCAGTCGAGACAGGTCAGCACCATCGGTGTTACGCGCAGTCTCTCGGGCCTCCATACGAATCATCGTAGCCGCATAATCATTCTTAGGAGCACCACGGCCCAACGCTTTGCCAACACCATCAGCCAGCGCGGACATTCCCGCACCGAACACGAAGCCACCTAAAGCGGCCCCTTGATAGTCAGCATCGCCACCAGCCACAGAGGTACGCAGGGCTTCCCCAACAACACCAGCAGCGGCAGATTGTGCACCAATTGACATTGCTTTGTTCACCAGCTTGAATCCCTTAGCGGCCTGTCCAGCAATCGGAATGTAGGTCGTAGGGTCAAACGCTGCGCCAATAACTCCAGCGGACAGCTTCGCACCCAGACCAGCATCAGATGCCTTAAGGTCGGCCTCATAGTTCTCGTTAGCCAGCTTGATGAGTCCCGGAAGAGTCTCAGAGTCTGCACCGAGTACCGCGTTGATGTACCGAGGGTCTTTAACCTCACGGCGAATCTGTTCGATTTCCTCTGGTGTAAACTCGTGAGAGTTCCATGCTTTAGGCTTCATGGCATCCAATACCATATCGAAACCTTTATCCTCACGAGAGGCACGGAAAGCTACACCCATAGTGCTGGTGGAGACAGCCGCTTCCGCAGCATTCTTAAAGCCGAAGAAAGTCGAACGACTCTCCGCGTCTTCCAGTGTCTCACCGTGTGCTTCCCAATACGACTTACCGAAAGGTTCGTTAGGCGCTTCCTGCTCCTTCCCTTTGATAGAGATACCTTGAGGTGTCGGAAGGTCCTCACTCGCAGTAGAAACGCTCGGCTTCTGCCCGATACCCGCGAACGCCTCCGAAGCGGAAACGCCGTTAGCCTTTGGGACGAAAGACTCAATGTCACCCTTGCGAGGACTCTGTGCCACGTCCAGCAGCTTCTTCATATAGTTCACACCCTCAGAACTAATAGAGGTGAAATCACCCTTATCATATGCCTGAATCTGTGCACCACCAGTACGTCCCTCGCCTTGGTTATACGCTAGGGCAGCTTTGAGTTCATCACCGCCATACTTACGCACAAGGTCAGACAGGTGGCGAGCACCCGCATCGATTGCACGTTCAGGGTTCAGACGGTCATCGTCATCACCATCGGTGGCATTGAGTCCCAGACCTTTGGCGGTCGCTCGGGTGAACTGCATGATACCACGAGGGCCAGTCGGTGACTGAGCTTTCGGGTTGAACGAACTTTCATTGAACGATAGTTTACGCAGTAAGTCATAAGAGACACCATGAGTGTCAGCAGCTTTGCGGTACAGCGCATCGTAGGCGCTTGGTACTGTTTTATCATATTGAGCCATCATGGGCCTCCTATTGGATTGGTTGATTGTTATTTGATACCTCGTGACTCACGGAACTCCTGAGCACGCTGTGCGAGACCCTTACGCTTGCCTGACTTAATCTCCGCAGAGACTTGGTTCACAGCCGCGATAGGTGCACGCTTATTGGCGTTTGCCAGTGCTTCGTCTGCCGTAGCTTGCGCTTTGGCCTGAGCCGCTTGGTTCAGCTTGTCCTGATTGTCTTTGTACATACGCTTCAACAGGTCTGTATCATAGGTCAGGTTAATGGTCCCGGTCGTATCCATAACGCGAATGGTTTTACCCACAGCGGTCACAGAAAGTTGACGGTTGGTAATCCACGGGTTCTGAGCAATGTGTGCCTTAACGGTCGCATCAAGAATGTCCTTGCCCTGCTTCCAGCTTGCCGGGTCAGAGGTGACCTGTAGGGCTGAACGCGGGAGAACACCATAGGTGTGACCATCGAGGTCGTCACTGTCCATCGTCGTGGTTGACTCCTTGAGGAACTTCGTTACCTGCTCCATCGCGCCATCGTTGTTACCAGTTGCATATGAGAACGCATCGAACACCGCACGAGCGGAGTCACGAAGGTCAGCAGGCATACGGGCAATCTCTTCGGCAGCACTGGAGTTCAGCGTAGCGGTCCACGCCTTGTCAGCTTCAATCTGTTGGTCCTTAGTCATGCGCTGCTTGTTACGCTCGGAGTCAATCAGAATCTGGGGTTTGATTCCCATCTTATCCATGAGGTCCATCCTAGCGAACATTCCAGCTTGCTGCGGATACAGTGAAGCGAACAGGCCGGGGTCTTCGTTACGGATGCGGCGCAGAGAGTCCATCGCTGGAGTCTTCTCTGGCATCTCACCGTTGACAACAGCAGCATTCCATTCACCCTGAGCATCGGTAATCATCGTCCCAAACTGAGTACGGAATGGTCCGTTCTCGGCATCGGCTCGGAGATACTGGAGTTTCTTCTGGTCTTTCTGCTCATCGGTCAGGTCCATCTGCTCAATATCTGCGAGCTTCTTAGCGGCATAATTGGTCGCATCACTAGGCTTGAACTCGCCAGTGTTCTCGTTGGACGGCATGTCTTTGTAATCAGTCGAGACATACTCACCTGCCATTCGCTTATCGAACGCAGCATCTAACACGGCGTTCTTATTGTACGCCTGACGTGCCTTGTCGGTAGCCTTAGCGGTAGCCGCTGCTTCCACCTTGAAGCGTTCAGCCATTTGTGCACGGGCAGATACCAGTTGCTGACGCTCCGGGGTCATGAGGTTACCCGGTTGTACAGCGTTAAGCATGGCTTCCTGCTCATTCAGCATGTTCCACCCAGCGGTCGTATCCGACTGATTCACCGCAGATGCTAAACCCAGATTGAACTTCTCGAACGCTTGAGAGTTGTTCATGAACTCTGCATGCTGCGACTTGACCACCATCGAGTTGAACTGTTCGTCACCTAAGACTTCCTTAAAGGTCGCCTCTTTGCCGTGTAACGTAATCTTCTTATCAGCCAGACCTTGAAGCATTGTAGAGCCACCGGGCTGTTGAACGATATCGTTTAGGCTCCGAGAGATTAACGCCTCGGCATCACCATCGCTGGCAATTGTCCCATCGGTTAAACCTTTGGTGATATAGTTGGTGAAGAACGCTGGTCCCTGCGGGGAACGGAGAACATCTGGGTCACTCAATGCACCTTTGAGTTCTACCGTTGAGTTGAGTAACGCCCCCTTCTTGGCCCGTTCACTGAGGAACGTGTCATGTGCACCATAGATATGGATGTTACGCTCAGTAATGTTACTGGAGAAACCTCGCTGAAAGTCTTCGTCCTCTGCATTAAAGCCAAACTGGTTCGCGTACTCTTGGCGACCATCGGTCAACCGTTTGTGACGGAACTCATCTAACTCCTGTCGAGTCTTGAACTCACCGCGCTGCACCTTCTGGGAAATCTCATCGTCCAACTGAAACGCAGCGTTGCGTCCGGTCTTCTCTTTGAGGAGCTTCATTGCGTACTTGTCATCCTGATAGAGTAACGTTCCGTTCTGACGGGCTTCCTTAAGTTGCTCCGGGGTCAGCTTAGTGAGAATCTCATTGGACCTCTCGTCTGCCTTGGCCTGAGACTTAGCGTCAGCCTGCATGTACATATCGGCACCATACTGTGCCAGCTTACCTACTGTTCCCAGCAGTTGACTCTTAGAGGCGTATGACGGGTCTACACCCGCCTGTGCCACTGTTGCTTGTGATTGAGTGACGCCACGTAACCGCTCAATACCCGGCTGTGGGATGTTGCTCAATGCGCCTAATAGCTTACTCATTAGTTACCTCCCGCTTTCGCTGAGTCTTTGTTAAGGGTCTTACGGGCTTTGTCACCGTACAGCTTCTGTCCACCAATGTCGGTGAGACCATACAGCTTAGACACGCCGATACCCAATGGGTCCACAATCTGTTCCAGAGCACCTTTGACCTTACCTTCCGACTTCTGCATCTGCTCGACCTGACCCAGAGTGTTCGTCTGGTTGCCTAGCTGTTGCGCGAAGATGGACGCATAGTCTCGTGTGTAGTTCTCACGGACACCGTTAGCAGCACGAATCTGGTCACCCTCAGTAATCCGAGAGATGCGGTCCATTGAGTTACCCTCAAGGTTGCCCTCACCGATTGCTGCACGTACCGTACCCATTGCCTGCACTTTCTGCATCGACTTAAGGGATAGGTCCTGTGACGCTTGGTCCAGTTTGTCCTGATTCTCCAGAGAGAGTCCGGCGTTATTGTAGGCCATTGTGTTGACCATGTTGATTGCTTGGCGACGACTCTGGTCATTCTGAGCGGCTACTGCTTGGTTGCTTTGAGCACCACTCATCATCTGTTGACCCACAGCCATCGCGATAGGGATAGCCACCATCCAGCACATAGTTATTTCCTCTTGATTGTGAATAATTGAAATTGCTTACTCTCATCAGAGAACTCATCGTGGAACACAGCGCCTATCGATTTGAGGAACCTAACGTGGTCAGTGTTGCCGACCCATACGAAGTTCCACAGTACCGGATAGGTCTGTAAGAGTTTATCACGATGTTCCATGATGAGCTTTCTAAATTGCATACGCTCCGTTAATGAGCACTGTTTCAACAGCATCGATGTGACGAACCAACACTGGTCCCCATCGTTACCACCGACTGCCATAGCGTGTCCATGATGTTCTACCATAACGCACTGATTGGCTGGTGGAAAGGCTGGCTCAATGCCATACGCTCGGGCTTCGTCAAGGTCTTGCCGTGACGGAGTGAACCACCTTAAGTGTTTTTCTGTAGCTGTTCTGAGTATCATGCTTTAAGTCCTCTCTTAGTGTTGGTCTCCCATTAGTGAGTCGTAATTGACCCACCAACAGGATTCCTAATTAAATGCCCGTACTGCGGCGAATGTAGTTACCCTCCCAGCCACACCCAATGATGTTAAGCGGAGTAGTGTAGTCACTCGTCAGGGACACGATATTGTAATTGGCGTTACCGACCAGAGGGAAGCGGAACTGTCCAGACTCCACAGCCACCTCTCCTAGTGCGGTCTCACCGACCTGCTTGCCACTCATGGTGTACGTGTAGGCTCGCGTCTGGTTCGTCACGTTGACATAGAATGCCCCGGACTCCTCATAGTTAACCCACGCTCTGCGGTGCTGCAAACGGCCCACATCCTCTGTGCTGAACCCTCCGGTCTCATCTTGTTTCTTGATGAGCAACTTAGAGAACACATAGCGGAAGCCGATAGCGAACCCGATGAACACCAATTGTCCAGACATATCGCCAGTGATTCGCAGGTACGGGTCCGACTCCCATCCACCAGCAGGCGGCAGGTACTCACGGACTTCACCAACGGTGTCACTCACCACAATCTTTCCGGTCTGCCAGCGGGTCCCTTGGAACACGTTAGTCAGAGCCACTGTGGTTTGATAGGTGTCGTTATTGAACGCATCCTGTGGAATCGTATAGGGAACCTTCGCGTCCATGTAGAGGCGGTATGGCTCGCCCTGATAGTCCAGAGTGCGCTTCGTGAAACTCACCGTACCCATGAACACATCGTAGCCATTCTGAATCACCATGTGCATGTGTGACCCGATAGAACTCGCAGCTAGAATCTTCACGTTATCCCCGAAGTCCCAATGAGACCACGACTGTTGCTGTAGCTGCTCATCAATATAAAGGAACTTATACATGAACACCTTGCCCGGTGCACCACTGGTCAGCACGCTCGCGAAGTTCTCCGTAGAGGAACCCGCAATGCTGAACACTCCGTTAGGAATGTAGCTCGGTACGTGCATCGTCATGTCCTCTGCGTTCTTCACGGCACTCACATCCTGCACCGCATAGTAACGGTTGATGGACGTAAAGGTTGCACGAGGACTCGCAAAGTAGATACCTCGCCCGATACCGTAAGGACGCGCACCGTCTGACACATCGAACTCAGTCGTAAGGTTCAACTCCACGGACTTCGCAGAGAGCACGCCGGACGCATTGAGCACGAACTGTGCCTCATCAGCCCACAGTAAGAGTTCCTCAGAGAACGGCACAGCGTACTTCAAGAGGCTCACACGGTTATGGCTCACCGCTACATCGATAGGGTCATCGTCGGATAGCACAGCGACACTCGCAGGGTACATGTTGAAGTAACGAGCGGTGCGAGATAACACGATGTTCTCACCAGCCAGCATCCCCAGACGGTTCCGATAGAAGAACACATCGGTAATCGCTTGGCCCACAAAGGACGGATGAGGGTTGGTATCATCGTCACCAGCCATACGGTCCACCCACGTATTCACCTTGAAGTCGAACTGACCATCAGCAGCGCGGACCAGTGACCACGGCATAGTGGCATCGTTGAGGCCCACTTGCTGATTCCAGCCCACGGTCTCCTCCCACAGCTTACGCGTGTAGTTGTAGCGCACATAATACTTATCGGCGTTACGTGAGGTATCCCCTACGATTTTCACCATGTAACCATCTGGTGCGTTCTGTGGTAACTTCGAGAACGTCTGAGCATAGTGGGTCACCGGGCTAATCAACTGGTCGGCATAGCCATCCTTAGTCGATAGGTCGCGCACTGTATCGTTGTTGGCGATAATGTGGATGAACCCTGTGCCTACGTTGAAGGTCCAGTTAGGAACGCTTAGGCGCATCTGACGGGCTAACTCCTCGGCAATGTACTGTGCATCGACCTTCTTGACCATCTCAGCCACAGCGCCAGCATCGCCCACACCAGAAGGTAACTCAAGGCTGGCACGCTCGGCCCCGTTGAAGAACACCTTAAGTGTGCGCCCATACTGACCACCACGAACGTTAATGAGGGCATCAGCTTGGTCATTGAACTGACCGTTGTTGGTCAACGTAGTGTCAGCCTGAACGATTCTCTGCTTGTTCACAACGAACGTGTAGTCCGCTACGGTCACCGCTCGGATGTTGTCACGAGGGTTCGCTACGTTCACGTATGAGGTGTCACCGCGTACCTGATACTCAGTCCCATCGAGACCGAACACCTTGATGCCACTACCAGTGAACGCAACGTAATACTGCTCGCTTTCGTCTCGGTTGATTAGGTGCATCAGTGGGGCCTCTCCCAGATAACCAGCAGGACCCAACTTGCGGTTGAACACCAAAGGGGGCCGCTTCTGGAGACCTTCTGTCTCAGAGGACCAGCCGTTCACCTGCTCTTTCCCTTGGTCCGGGAACCGTAGGATATCAGGTTGCTGGCTAATGCCGCCCTTTAGGTTTTTGATTGATTGACTTACCAGACCCATAACGGCCTCCTTTAGTTTAGTTATTAACGACCTACCACACCCTGTACGAATGCGTCACCGTCAATCATGTTGAATCGACCGTAGTCCATCTCATACTCGTTGCACTGCATCAGCGCCTCAGCTTCTTCCTCACCGAGAATCTGCTCAATGTTCACATCACCAAAGTAACGCATATTGAACTGGCGGGAAGCCTTGGTCACGATGTAAGAGCGGAAGCACTGAGGCATCTCACTGTACTCGCGCAGGCGGGTCATATCGACCGTAATGGACCCTTGAAATACATCGGTCTGGTTAGCTGTATCGTACACGTAACCTTGTCGGTTGATGTAGGTGTTAGCCGACCCAGAGCCTTGCACTCGCAGGTAAGACGGAAGGTAGGGGATTAACCCTGTGTTCACATCCGGGACCAGTGTGGCACCCTCTTCGATGTTGAACGTCCAGCCTTTCGATTGGACCATGCGGTTAACCTTGTTGAGAATCTGTTGAGCGTTCGACACGTCAACGTTTGATGAGTCACCCAGAGTCAACACAGGGGCCTCACCGATTGCTGAGAGGATATCGTTGATAGCATCAAGCTCATCAGCCGGGTTTAAGAATGAATCAGCCATATGGCCTCCTAAAGCAAAAAACCCCTCGCCGCCCAATTAAGGACCCGAGGGGTATCATTATGTTATCGTTTAAGCAGACTCACCGCTTTCCGCAGCCAGTTTAGCCGCTTTGTTAGCAGCACGAGTACGGGCAGCTTTCTGCGCAGGAGTTAACTCATCCTCAGTGACCTCCGAAGAGGCCAAAGAGAATGCACGAGATGTTACTCCGCTGCCGCCTTTACCAGTGCACCAGCAGCTTCTGGACGCAGACCACCGTGACCCATCGCGTACTTAGCGATAATCTGGTCAGCCTGATAGTTTGCACGACGAGCACGCTCAAGCGCAAGGTCTTTCAGCTTCACAGTACCAACAGCAGAACGGTGCTGGAACAGGCCCACAACGTTAGCCAGATTGACTTTACCACCAGTTGCCGGGAAGCTGTGCTTCTGGTTCTCTGGGGCAGTGCCCTCTTCTGGACGGTCATCACCAGCACCACCAGCGGTCAGGTGTGGAACCTCAACAACCTCGAAGCCCATCACGTTACGGATAGAACCCTTCTCTGGGTCAATCAGAGCCGCGTAGTTCGCTGCGTTAGGCATCAGAGCCGCCAGAATCGCAGAGTAGTTGTCTGGAGTGGTGTAGAAGGTACGGTCACTTGCAGGAACGTAGTTCTTAGTCAGACCAGCACGGGCCTTAGTCAGACCAGCGATGATTGCTTTACCCAGCTCAACTTGGTCGTCGGAAGCGGTAACTTCGATAACCTGAGCTTTACCCAGACCAGCGATGTTCTCGTTGTTCGCATCCGGCAGGTTAACCAGACCAGCCAGTTCAGCCAGTACAGCACCATCAGCAGCCATTGCCAGAGATTCACCCAACTGAGCGGTATACTCTGAACGCACATCGTAGTGGTTCATTGCGTCTTCGATATCGTAAATCAGAACGTCAGCAGTCAGCAGGCCATCAATGTTAATGGTCTTCTCAGTGTGCTTAATGTCCTTACGCTTATCATCGAGGTTCTCACCCGCTTGCAGGTAAGCAGCTTTGGTACGACCAATCACAGGGAACTGTGCGGACTTACCGGACGCGATTGAACGCATCATGTGACGTGAAGTGGTCACAGAGGTACGAGCAAATGCCGTAATGACCTCACCACCGAATACTTTCAGGAACAGAGCCAGTTTATCCGCTGCGCTCTGGCCTTTACCTTGGTTAGTACCAATCTGCTGTCCACCATTCATGTTCGCCATGTTATATACCTTCTAAATTAGATTATGAGATTAAGTTGAGTTGGTCCGTTCGTGGACCAGTCGTGAAACGAAATGGGAACATGTGGTCTCCCATTAGTGAGTCGTAATTAAAAGTTCGAGGCGTAGACACGTTGTTCTACTTCCTGACGGAACTTAGCGTCAGTGCGATAGCGGGAATCACTCATCGCTTTAACCATCTCGTCACGAGAGGCGAACCCTTCGGAACGCTTCGGAGTCTGTGGTTTAGCTTGAGTGGCCTGCTTCGTGATTGACCGAGTGGCTTTCGTGCCGAACTTACGGTTGTAAGAACTGGACGCCAGATTCAGGATAGCCTTAACGGTGGACAGGTCGCGGGTCTCAAGGGCTTTCAGCAGAGACTCAGAGGCTTCCTTGTTGGAAACTTCGAGGTGCTTCTGTACCGCTTGGAACTTTTCGGGACCACCAGCGTAGGACATAACCTGATTGACGTACTGCTCAACCAATGCTTCCTGACCTTTGATGTAACTATCGACGAAACCTTTCGAGTAACCAGCAGCAGCCAGTGCCTCATAGGAACCATCGGAGATGCCATCATTTTCATACTCTGAGCGAATCTGAGCGACCATCTCTGGGGTCAGACCACGTTCAGTTGCTTGCTCAACCATCTCGTTGAAGCCAGCTTCATGCTCACCAATCAGGTCAGCACTTGAGGTTAAGTCATCAGGGATATCGCCTACAGGCTCAATCTCTGAGTCACCTTCTGTTTCACCGTCCGAAAGCTCTTGGCCCTCGTTGGTAATTTCTACTTCTGGTTCTTCCAGAGTATCTTCCGAATTACCTTCGGTGTCGATGCGGACCTGCATACGGCCTTCATCTTCTTCGCCTTCTTCGGCAAACGGGTCGCGGTCCTGACCGTAAGGGTCATCGTTGTCTACGAGAGAGATTTGGTCATCCCCATCGCGGGTCTCAACGTCAAGGGCCAGCATGTTCTGCTCGTGCTCCTCAATGGTCGAGCCACCGACAACTGCGTTCTGTACACCGAATGACGCATAAACGTCAGCATTTGATTCACCAGACATAATAGTCTCCTGATTGAAATGAACTAAGTGGGAAACTCTTTGGTCTCCCATTAGTGAGTCTTAATTAAAACTAGCCGCCTACTTCCATCCCAGCGTTGCTTGCCGCAGCCTGCATTGCTTCGGGACTTTCTGTAGCCATAGCGCCTGCTCCTGCACCAGCCTGTTGAGCCGCTGCTTGAGTTGCCGTTGCGGTAGCATCCTGTGCCATCATTGCTTGCTTCTGCTCGGCAGTCAGTAGGATACCAGAAGTATCGATACCAATTGCGTTCGCGATGCGTAGCTTGATGGTTGCCAGATTGATATCCGGGTCCTGAGCCATAGGAGCAAGTTGCGCCCACGCTGCGATACAACGTTCCAGCTTGTCGAGGTCCTGACCGCGCCCGATAGCATCCAGACCAGTAGAGATTGTCGGCTCGACTGCCTCTTTAGGTAGCTCTGGGATTTGCTGCGTTGCCTGTAGTTGGGTCAGCAATACGCGCACCAGTGGAAGCTGTAACTCTTGTGACAGAATCGAGTAGACACCACCGAGGGTATCTTCGAGTTCCGAGGCCACATACCGAATCTCTTCGGCAGTCACGCGTTCACCGCTGCGTTGTACCGCACTGTTCAACATAAAGGCATACGACAGGCGACCCTCAATGGCAGATGCCACTGACTGAGCAACCGAGAAGTCTGCTTGTTTCTCTAACTGTAGGAAATCGATATCTTCACGACGACCGGGAACGAAGTCACCTGTCTGCGCTTTGGTTAATCTACGAGGCTGCGTAATGCCAGCCGGGTTCACCAGACCGATTACCTTGGATGATACCATAGCCATCTTCACGATAGCCTCTTGGAGGTTCTCTAAGGACTTGAGGTCACCCAGATACTCCTCAACGTATGAACGTCCATAGGACTCACCGTCGATTCGAACCATGCGCACAGGCACGTAAGGACAAGCCTCTCGTGGGTACGATGCGTCTGACCCTGCAACTTCCTCTCCTTCCACTTCCTCATACTTGAGGTAGTCTCCAGAGTCTTCGTCGAGGTAGACGTGAGTGTACACATCGATTAACTCATCGGGCTTCTTCTCGCCACCTGCCGATTCCACTTGGGACCTAACGTCATCCGGTAGTGCACCGAAAGCAATCTGGTCACGGGTCACAGTCTGTAGCATATTGCCGTAAGCATCTCGCTGGACAACATAGGCCGACAGTCGGTAGACCTTGAGTGGGGTGTACCCTTCCGGGTCCGGTAGGTGAAGCAGAACGTTACCCGCTACGCACAACTGCTTGAGGGCCTCAAAGAGAGACACACGGTAGCTGTTCGATTCGATGTAGTTCATGATGATACGTTCGACCATCGATAGACCTTCGTCTACCTTAGCGAGACCATCCGGGTCAGAGACCAACTGTTTCGCTTCGAACTCTGAGATGGTCAGCTTCATCCACGTTTGCATAGGGAACAACGCGAGCATCAACTTGGACGCTAGGTTGTTTAACCCTCGGGCACCTACTGCTTGCCACGGAGTCGTGTAATCGGTTGACGAGTTATCTGAGTCCTTCGGGAACAATGACGGAATCGTATAGGTCGCACAGTTTTCTGCGCGGGTCGTGTAAGGATTTCGGTCATTCACTAAGCGGTCATACACAGCCTTAGCGCCTTCCTCTGCGAATCCTTCACGAGTCTGTGAGGTTGCCATAGGTTAGCTCCTTAGATGTTAATGCCAGCTCCGCTATTACGCGCTACTGACAGTGACCGTTTGCCGCCTGACCGGGCCTTCTTCTTGTCGCTCGCGGTATCCGCTCCTGATTCCTCATCAGTCACTTCCTTCGCTGGTTCGACTTCTGGTGCCGCTACGTCCGCTGGTGGAGCCTGAGTGGTCTCCGGTTTGTCATCCAGACCCGCAGCATGTGCCAGAGCCTTGACGGGCGCGTTAGTGATTTTCTTAACGGCCTTTTTGATTTTCTTAAACAGTCCCATAATTGGCTCCTGTGAATTTATTACGAATGGATGTGGATGGTGATTGCACCTTGTCCACCTTTAGACTCGAACGGTTGCCCTTGACCACATCGTTACCTGTAGTCGCCGCAGTCTCATCATCACCGAACTCTACGCTAGTAGGTTCCGCTGTGAGTGGAGCTGGGTCTGGGGCTTTCGTGTCCACCTTTGGTGTCTTTACTTTCGCTGAGAAGCACATAGAGATTACTCCCGGTTGGCTTCCTTACGTAGTTCCATTTCGTCCAACAGTGCCGATGCGAACCCGAGACCCTCAATGAATCCCAGAATGTGGGAATCAGAGTAGCCTGCTTGCTGCATCTTCTTGAGGACTCCGGTCTCACGCAAGTAAGCATGGTTAAACGAAGATTGTAAATACTCCTTGGTTGCACGAGGCACGTCAGGAATATCGTTAGGATTGTCTACCAGATGTTTAATTGGCTTTAACATAAGAGTACCTCTTAGAGTGTTTAACTTAAAGTTATATTAATTAGGTCTCTCCCATTAGTGAGTCGTAATAGAAGGGACCTAGCGAATTAACCTTTACCGAACAGCTTTTTGTACTCGCTGATTTGAACGCCAGCGGCAGCAAGGGACCATAAGCCCCGAGCTACCAGACCGACTGTCAGCACGATAAGAACGTACTTGTAGGGTTCCACAGGTGAATCTCCTTGGTATCAATGTTGTAATCCTCAGCACGCAAGATGCGAGCCATACGAGCCTGAGCAATCAACTGGTCCTCAGTCATACCAGCTTTCGCAGCGATGGACACCATGCACTCCCATAAGGTTTTACCCTCACGGTCACGCTTGACCCACTGAACTTTCTCCTGACCCTTGTTCTTACCAGACTTGAGGATAGTCACCTCTTGTTCAGTGAAGAACGGAGCCTCAAGGAAGTCCGCAGCGGTCTCGCCCCAGCCCGGTATGCCACCATAGCCATCGGTGATATCACCCTTGATGGTCTGGAACATGTGCCAGTAATCTGCATCAGTCAGGTCGTGAGACAGGATGTTGCCAGTTGTGCACCACAGGAAGTCACAATAAGGGATGGTCTTGAAGTCCTTGTCACAGGAGACCAGCACGGCTTTCTTCGCGTTGAACACCATTGGTTCGGACCCGATGATTCCCATCACGTCATCACCCTCTAGGTTATCTTCACGAACGCTTAACCATTCCTCATGCTCGAAGACGCGCTCAAGGAACGCCCGGTAGCCTACAGGTTTGCGAGAAGCCTTTCGGTTCTCCTTGTAGGTCGGGTCAACCAGCACCTTGCGCCAGTTCACCGTATCGGTAAAAGCCAGCACGATAGGCGCAGTTTGCCACGCTTTCTTGCGAGAAGCATACGAGTTGATGGAATCACAGAAGATGCCCCACGCTTTCGCATGGTCACATTCCAGTGTCCAGTGGTCATCGCCCCAATCAGTCTCGACCTCTGAGGCGCTCATAGCTTGAAACACCAGCCAGTCGCCATCAAGAACCAGCACACCTTTGTTAAGCGGCCCTTCACTAAGAGCCTCGCGTAGTGACGCTAAAGTATGTAACTTGCTCATGCCACTTCCTCCAGTTTAGAAATCATAGGGAAGTGACGCTGTGCGAACTCAAGGGCCAGAGAGTTTTCCTCTGCGTTGAGATGCGACAGTACGTTGAAGTAATCCTTACGGACCTGTGGTTCAGCCTGAACGCGGCGGTAAACCTTAATGTCATCATAGGAATCCCACCCGTAGTTATACGAGATGGTCCCTTCCTGACGCACTACGCAGCCCTTATAGGCGCTCATAGCCGGGAACAGTGTAATCACCTCATCGGTAACCTCAAGGCTTCTGGATGCGAAACAGGAGTCATGCTTGTGGAAGTCTCCACGCTCAACGTCAGACACGTCATCGAAGTAGGACGCGAAGTCCTCTGGTAGTTTGATAGTCATACGATTGCTCCATGTTCTGAGAGGAATGCTGTGCCAGCCGCTGTGATTTCCCACGCTCCAGCGTTACGACCCGCACCAGTGAGGCACGAGATGTGACCGCGACTAGCGGCCTCAGCGATTAACGCAGCGTTGTTACGCACGTAGTTCGATTGGAAACTCTTAGGACACGACTTGATGCCTAAGAGCACTTTCAGATAATCGCTCATACTCGCACCGCCACATTACCAACGGAGAGACCAGCTTCGGTCACCTCAGATTTAACGAGCTTCTGCAAGCCTTGCTTAAGGTTCAGGCGCATCATACCATCGAGTCCACCTTCGAGACCCGCCTTGACGAGAGCAACAGTGATACCGTCAACACGCTCATCACCAGAAGCGACACGCTTGGTCAACTCTAGGGCCTGCTTCATCATCTCTGCCTCATCTTCCGAGGACAGAACGAACGAGAAGTCAAACGATACTTTACCTTTAAATGTCATAGCCATGATAGGCTCCTTATTGATTAGTGGCATACGGCCCAATTGGGACCAATCTTACCTTCCGTATCCAACTGACACCGGAAGTTCCAATGCTCGCCTACCCAGCGCATAGCCTCTTGAGCAATCTCTCGGACTCTCTCAGCAATCTCTGGGGTCCGGCAAGCGACCTGAATCTCATCGTGAATCCAGCCCATGTACGCAAAGTCACCATCCCAGCCATGCTTGAAGCCAGCTTCGATGAGTAACTTCTCGGTCTGAACCACCCACAGTTTGCAGATGAGAGCACCCGCAGATTGCAGCAATGAGTTCAAAGCTGCGTGTGGGGACCGAATGTGAATCCTACGACCATCAAGGCCCTTAATCCATCGGCGCTTCCACGTCACTCGCTGCTCTCCACCAATCCACTTGGAGTCCTTAACGAGACTCTCTTGGATACCTTCACGCAACGCTGAGATAGCTGGGGTGTTCTCTAAGAATTTCTTCTTGAGTTCCTTACCCCGCTCCTTACCTGCACCAACAATCTGACCAATCTTCTCATCACCAGCCCCGTATAGGAAACCGTAAATGAACGTCTTGGCGTTGTCTCGTGTAGGTAACTCAGCAGCGTGCTGGTTCACCGTGTGGATATCACCGTTGAGAATCACATCAGCATACTCACCGTTGTCATAACGGGCCATGAAGTGTGCGAGACACCGCAGTTCGAGACCACTGGCATCGATACCTGCTTGCACCCACGGTTGCCCTGTGAGTCCATCAAGATGATACTCGGCACCAAAGGATGAGCGGCACTCTTCACCATAAGGTGAGCGCACTCCGGGGACCTGCCCCATGTTAGGGAACGAGTGAGTCGCACGACCAGTGACCGCACCGTTAGGATTAATCGAGCCATGAATCTTACCGTCCTCTGCAATGTAACGAAGCCACGCTTTGTCGCCCTCTGCCACCTGACCGATTCGCTTCTGCACCATAAGGTACTCTTTAATCAAGTCGATACAAGCCTGCTTCTCAGGGTCATCAACGCGAACATGCTCAAGCACCTCATCGTCAATCTTCGGTGCACCCTTGTCGGTGAACTCAGTGGGAACCCAGCCAGCTTCTTGTAGCTTCAACTGGATGTGGTCACGAGATGATGGGTTGAACACGACGAACTCAACTGGTGTGAACGGAGCGCCCTCAATGTAATCGCGGGTGTCCAACTCACAAGGTTCCAGACCGAGACGCTGTGCTTTGTTCTTTGGTTTCTTATAGACACCACCCTGCTTCGGCACCTTAATCAAAGGGTACTTCGCTAGTGGCTTACCAGTGCGAGGATGAAGGAACGGAGTGTTACCACCCTTGGCCCTGTACCACGTACCGAATGTGTCACTCAGTCTCTGTTTGAGTTCTGAACGGCGTGCTGATAGTTGCACGTAAAGGTCTTGTAGCGCCTGCTCGTTTACAGGGAAACCATTACGCTCCATCTTAGCGAGCACCCACGCAGCCTCGTGTTCCAATAACACGGACTCGCCACAGTTAGCCCAGAACTCAGTTGCAGAAACATCGAGCCACGACTTGCCTATCTCTGGGAAGTAGTGCTTCTGAGACAGACACGCTTCCAGTAACGCACGAGTGACCACAACGTCTTGGTCGTTATACTCCATCATGGGTTCATTGAAGTTCGCCCACTCATCACCGTCCGTGTACTCTTCGCCTTGCTCCTCAAGCATACGCTTAAAGATATCGGTGTACTCGCCCTTCATGTGACCGAGGCGATAACCCCATGCCTCCAGAGCGTGTGACCCAAAGCGGCGACCGGGTAACTTACCGGACTTCAACAAGGCAACGTCAGAGTCCTTGATGTTCGCAAACAGTAATCGGACCAGTACCAACGTATCGATACAGTTGCGCATCGGTAAGTGGAACTCACGGTCCAGCACCAGCTTCGCCAGTTTGGTCAGCGCCGGGGCATCATACTTGTGTCCGTTGTGGAACACGATAAGTTCATCACGTTCGACCGCAGCCTCAAGCGCATCGAGGTACGCTGAGAAATCGTTGGGTCGGAACCAATCGTTCGGGGTATCGAATGTTGTGTTATCGATAACTCCGCAGTGAAACTTGGTGACTTTCTCTAACAGGTTGTTAGCTTCGATATCGGTAATCAACATTGTCAATACCTCCAGTTATAAATGATAATCATAAAGGCCCTCGAAAGGACCTTGAGTCTATCACTCAGCCAGTGAACTAGCAGCGAACAGTGCGTCCATGTAGTTCTTGCGGCGTGCTTCATCGTCACCAATGGCGTGACTCGCAGCTTTACCCAGCGCCATCGACAGGCGTGCAACCTGTGCATCATCGAGGGTCATGCGTTGAGTGTGGTCACGACCGTCCGCTCGGGACTTCCAGCGATAGACCATAGTGGTCTTACCGTTACGCACGTTGATGTGAATACGGCGGGTCCACTGGTCAGCAGTGTCGGGCATACGAAGAGTTGTAGTGTGCTTAGGCATGATGTGCTCCTTACAGGAAGAATTTAGACAGGGCTTGTGCATCGGTCGCAACCTTCGCGGCCTTGTTTGTAGCGTCGATACTTGCTTCTTTAGCTCGGACGTGGGCCACAGCCATCTTAGAGGCCAGCTTGTCTTCGGCCTTAGCCAGTTTGACCAGAGCTTTTGCTTCACGCTGATACGCTTTAACAACCAGTTTGCCGATGAATTTAATGAAGTTAAACATGATGTGTTCCTTGAGTTTAATTGAGAGGGAACGGAGTGTTCCCATTAGTGAGTTGTAATTAGTGTTTGTTGATAACGCTTCGGTTAGTAGTCGTCGTTCCAGCCAGCTTCCGCGCTATCCTCTCCTCCGCTAGAACCAGCGAAGCTAATCGGCATGAGCCAGCCCGTGACTTTGTTGTATTCCATGTGTCCAGCCACGCCAGTATCGCCAGTAAACCGACACTTGAGTAGCCTAAGCTGAACAACATTAGGGCTATCACCTTGCTGGTCACGCTCCAATGCGATAATAGTATCAGACAACTGACGCAATGCGCCACTCCCACGTAAGTCAGTAATGCTAACAGGACGCCCTTCTTCATGTGCCTTTCCTTTCTCTGGGTTCTTGAGGTGACAAATGACAACCACAACGCAGCCTTTCGATTTCGCGAAGGACTTCAACTTGGTCATCAGTCTGTCAATCATTTTGCGTTCATCAGATTCCTCTGAGCCGGACACCACGATTGAGATGTGGTCCAGTAAGATAACCTTACAGCCCAGACCATCCACCATGTATGCCATCTTAGCGAACAACCTGTCCTCCTGTGACTCCGCAAAGGAATCATAAAGGTGGAACATGTCGCTCTCGAACAGTGCATCATACCACGAGTCGAACCGACCATCGGCTAGAATCTGCTCGCGTAACTCTTTGTTCTGGCGCAGTCGCACGTCATTGTCCAGACCCATCAGGTCCTCTACGGTTTCCTCGACGGACTCCTCCAGTGCACACAGTCCGACCTTGATACCCTCACGGCCCCACTGTAACATCTGTTGACGAGCGAACGTAGATTTACCCATACCGGACCCAGACGTAATCATAATGACTTCACCTAAGCGAGCACCCAGAGTCAGGTCATTCAGCGCGGGATTCCCGGTGAACAATAGCCCGACCTCTTTGGCTGTCTGCATGGCTTCCCTTACGCGGTCCTTGAGACTGAGCGCAGAGACAACACCATCAGGCACCCACGGTGCAGCGTTCCAGATTTGGTCCATCAATGCCTTTTGGTTACCGTTGAGTAAACACTCATTGGCATCCTTGTCGGGCAGTACAGCCACTCGGACTTTACCACTTGGAAGAACAGGAGCGCACTCCTCCACCGCCTCACGCCCCGCATCATCCATATCGAACATCAGAATAATCTGGTCGAACTGGTCGAAGTAATCATAGTTGGCGGCGCAGGTTTTCTTTGCGGCTTTCGCACCGTGACCCAATGACACCACAGGATACTTACAGTCCTGCAATTCCATCACGGTCAGCATGTCGATTTCACCTTCGGTCACAACGATTTTCTTACCGCCATTCCAGAGGTGCTTACCAAAGAGTGCATCAGGTTTATGAGCACCTGTGGTCTTAAAGTTCTTATCTTTATCGCGAATCTTTTGAGACACGATAGAGCCATTCTGGTCTCGGTAGTCTGCCACTTGGTGCATCTGACCGTCAACCTTAGCAAGCCAATAACCAGCTTTACGGCAGGTCTCCTCAGAGATGCCTCGCTTAGTCAGGGCAGTGTATCGCCCGTTGCTATCACCAAAGTTCCACACGTTACTGCTCATCGGTTTACCTCCTGACGCTGTGCGTCCTCTTGATAGTTTCTCTTTCTTCTGCTCATCACCGGGCTTCCAGTTCTCACACACATAGCAGAACTCGTGGCCATCAGAGAACAGTGAGTTACCATCAGACGACCCACAGTTCTCGCACGGTATGTGATACAGAAAGATTGAGTCCTGTTGGTCTTCGCTTGAATCACCATAGCTCATTGTCTATTCCTTAATCATTAAGTGCAAACACAGAGAGACCGAAGTGGTCTCCCATTAGTGAGTTGTTATTGCTTACTCGTGGTCAGAGGTGACCAGTTCGTTAGTGTCCAGCCAACGCTTTACGTTGAATGAAGGGCAAGCCTTAGCTGCGAACTCGTGGTGACCATGAACGGTAACACCGGGGAACTCAGCCTTTAGACCATCCAGCAGGCCCCGCAGGGCGCTCATCTGAGCTGGCGTAAAGTTAGCCTGTGGCTTCATCTTGTCATCAACACCACCCACAAGGCAGATGCCTACGGAGTTATAGTTGTGACCTTCGACGTGTGCACCTACAGCATTAACGTCACGACCGTCTTCAATGGTCCCATCACGTTTGATGATGAAGTGGTAGCCTACGTCAAGCCAGCCGCGCTCTTTGTGCCACTGACGAATCTCACGGACACTGATGTTCATGCTCGGCTTGGTTGCTGAACAGTGAACGATAAGCATCTCAGTGGATGCACGAGGTTTGAATTGTACCTTAGCCATTATCTTTTACCTTTCGCTTTGAACTTGTCGAACGGGACAGGACGCTTCGGTTCCTTGAGCCACTCAACGGGGATTAATTTATCGGCAAACTTGATGCCGTTCTTTTCGCACCACTCACCGTAACTGGTCGGTGACCCTTTGTAAATCTTTGAGCGTGACGAACTGAACACGATACGGATATCAATGTCAGGGTACTGCTCGCGAATCAACAGATGTTTCTTACGGTCATCACTATCCCACAGACCCTTGGTCTCAATGAAGATTCCATTAGGTAGCAGGAAGTCGGGTGTGTACTTGTGGTTTGACGCCGGGATAACATAAGGGATGGACCACTGCTCATAGTCAAATGGAACTCCCTTACTCTCAAGCTGCTTTGAAACTTTATCCTCAAGGCCGGAACGAAATGCTCCGACCTTACGTACACCACGCGCAGCGTAGCGACTAGACATTAGAAGTCTTCATCATCGTCTGGTTCAGACTCATTGCGGCTCATGTCGTTCTGGTCCCATGATTGCTCATCGGCCTGACGCTGAGTTGTTTGTTCGGTGCTCGCGCGGTAACCACCCTGCTCGGTCTCATCGCCCCAATCATCAGAGCCACCAGCGCCGAACTCAACGAGGTCAACCAGCATCACACCTTCAAGCTGGAGCTTAACGCTCGCGCCTGCAACCTGAGACCAGCCATAAGGAATCATGCTGTATTTCAGTTTCAGTGTGGAACCACCAGAGATTGCTGGGACCTGACGGATGCGCTTGCCTGCACTATCAACGACAGCCAGTTCAATCGCTTTGGTCTCCTGAGTTTTCTTATCGATGAACGAACCGTAGCACTTAAACTTAAAGGTCACAGTACCGTCACCATTATCGAAGAACGGCAGGTCGCCCTGATACGGCAGCAGTGGTTTCTTACCGCGAGCCACCTGTGGTGGATTCTCGTTGTAGTCTGCCTCACGCTGTGCGTAATCTTCATCAGCCAGCTTGGTGATATCGTTCATCATCTGGACTGCGCGAGGGTCATCAATCGGACACGTCAGGTCCACCTTGTAGACACCGCGTTCGTTCTTGAATGAGCCGTGACCGTAGTCAGGTTTCTGTAGGTAGCAGTAAGGCTCGGCAGTACCCAGAGCTGACACGAGGATTTTCTTTTTGTTAAACGCCATGATATGTACCTTCTTGGTTATGAAATTTTGATTGAACAGAGAGACCGAAGTGGTCTCCCATTAGTGAGTTTTAATTAGCGAGCGGGACGGACGCGGGTGACAGTGAAGCCAGCCTCATCGTACATCGCCTCTGCTTGGTCATGCGCATCTTCCAGTGTCTCCGCATACACAGGGACCTCGAAGGAATGGAGCGCCGACTCTACGGTTACAGCATACTCTTTCATTTCGCTTTATCCTTCCAGAGTTTAATGAGTTCCAGATAGTCACGAGCCGATTCAATATCGTAATCAGCAAGTGCATCCTCCAGTTTCTTAATGCACCAGTCAAGTGGAATCATCGGGCCAATCATGAGGAGCCTAACTTAGACTGCTCAACCAGACGCTTACCGAAGAACTCAACTTTCTCTGCATCGTACAGACCATCATCTTTAGCGCCAGCCTTGCGCTTACCCAGAGTTCTCTGAGCGGCTCGACGCCACAGCGCCTTGAACGCATTACCTTCCGCGAAGTTCATACCCAGAGCCTCGATGATATCGTTGCACTCGGCAGTGTACGGGAGAGCGTAGGGTGTGGTCGTACTGACAATCTTCACGGTGTAGTAGCTGGAGGAACCACCAGTGTAGATAGGGTCATCCACCTTTGGTGCTGTCTCACACTGGCAACGGCTCACCGGAACGTAGCACTTCTGACAGGTAGATTCGAAGCTATGTTCGCTAGGCTGAATCATGGCAGCATCTCCTTGAAACGTTGAACATACAGTCGAACACGAGGCCACTTGGTGACCACTACTGGTACTTCGGGACGCTTGCCCTTCTGTGCCTTCAGCATCAGACCGCGAGTGACCAGCGCGTGAACGTTGGGCGATAACTCGAATGGGTCAATACCAATCAGAGGCAGCTTGCGATACTCGGAACGCTTACCAGTTGCCGCCAGAGTTGAGCGGTCGATACGGCGAACAGAAAAGATGCCGTTACTCTTATTGAAATGTAGACGAAGCATAATGTGTTACTCCTTATGAGCGCCAGCAGTGGGACCGCTAGGCCAGTTGTCGTCGAGCCAGATGAACACCCATGAGGCGACGAATACAATAACGATTAACCATAAAGGATTCATAAAGTGTTACCTCATAGTGTTGTGAGAGTGGGATACTTCCGAAGCCATGCTCAATGATGGTCAAGAGCGGAAGTGTGTTCCCATTAGTGAGTCTTAATTAAATGTCGTCAGTGTCGTGGCAGACCAGACAGCCTATCGCTAGGCCAGCAAGGAACGAAACGAGACACCAGAACAGGGTGAACCACATTGATACCTCTTCCATCAGTACCACTCCTTCGCGTTGTTGTCACACAGGTATTCATGTTGAGTCACCGGGACCACAGTCACGATGGTTGTGTCACCGCTCGGGATAGTCATGGGCTGCAAGTAGGTGGACGTTCGCCCGGTCTTCTCGCAGTGGAACTCTCGGATGTGCTTGACCTGCTCTTTAGCAGCGAAGATGCACAGGATACTCAGCGCCAACACAGCAGCGCCACAAAGTCCAATAAACCATTTCATAATGTCAATCCTCTTGAACGCAGAAAGGCCCACCCGTTAAGGTGAGCCAGTGGGTTTACATCTTAGTGAACGGGTCAGCCTCGGTGCCTCGGAACTTCTCGAAGCTAGGGTGACGCAGTGAGCCATCAGGTGTCTCTTCCATGTACTTAATCTGCACAGCGTATCCCATGTAGAAGTCAACGTCTTTCTGCACGTTCGCTGTAAATTCTTCCATCAGGTCCTGAGAGATGTTCGTGGCGTTGACCACTCGACCGGACTCAAGGAGAACCTCGAAGCCAATCACCTTGCCCTCGTTAGCGAGACCCTCAGTTCCCCAGACCAGACCAACTACCTCGCCGTCAGCCTCATCCTCTGGCTTCATCTTCCACCAGCCGGACTTCTTACCGCGCTTGTAGTTGCACAGTGGGTCCTTGATGATGAGACCTTCCTCGCCAGCTTCACGAGCCTTGATGAACATCGGGGCCAGAGCATCGAAGTCGAACACGTCTTCACTCTTGGTCATCTTCCAGTCGATGTTCGGGTAGTGCTGGCGCAGGATAGCCACCATGTTAGCGGTATGATACTGCATCAGAGCGGAGTCAACCGGGTACTCATCAGGTGAGCGCACGGCATCCATCGGAAGGACAGCAATCACTCGGGCCTCAATGCGCTCCGGGTCCATCTGGAAGGGAACCTTGCGGGACTTCTTCGTGGACTCCTCAGCCTCTGGGTTGCAGTTGAACCGGAAGTTCTTCGTGTCACTCTGTGCAGTACGCAGCAGACCACTGCCAGTGTTGAAGTCTACACCCTTGACCATCAGTTCACAGTCAATCATGAAGCCTTGAGCGAACGGGTTACGGTCATCCTTGAGTAGACGCAGAGTGGACAGAGGTTGGTCATCCAGCCACGCCAGCGCCGGGATAGACTTACCGACACGAGACAGGAACTTGATGCCCGACTCTTGGAACAGGATGTTACCGCGCACACCATCGTACTTGCTCTCAACGATGAGTGACCCGGCGTTTGCCAGTGCTTTCTTGATTGCATTCTCGTTGAAGTTCACAGCTTTAAACGGATTGGTTTTCATGGTGTATACCTTTTAATCAGAATTTGAATGAACAGAGAGGGAACGTTGTGTTCCCATTAGTGAGTTATTATTACTTCCAGTGCTGCAAGTCGCTGTGTACCTTGCGGAGCCATGCAGTCTGCGCATTGATTTGCACATCGCTATCAGAATGCTCGAACGTGCGGGACGCAACCGGATGCCCGGAGCGAGTGAACACACGGAGGACCTCACCGCACACGGTACGCAGTCTTGCCGGGTCAGCATAGCGGAACGTCTCACGCTCTACGTTCACATCGTGGTCCTCTTTGAGTCGCTCCAGTGCATCGCGGTAATCGTTCAGGTTGCCAGAGTAAATCATGGTGCGTTCCTCTCGTTGTTAAATGATAATCATAAAGGCCACCTCTCGGGCGACCTTGAGTCTATCACTTGCGGTGCATCATCATGCGGTTCCTGCGTTCCCACGCTTGACGCTGGCGCACTCGCTCAATGTAGAACGTGTTAGGCTGCACGTTGACAACCTCATAGCACTCCTGCACCCGTCCGATGATATCACCATCCCGGTACGTGAATACTTTCTTTGACCCGTCAGTGTGCCACTGCGTAATCTCGAAGGTCTCACTGGTCCGCTTGAGTTCCAACTGCTCGACTGTCTTACCGCAGCGACCGGGACCCAACACAAAGTCAGTCTCTTTGCTAGTACCGTCTGGCATGAACGCGATGAACTTGATGCGGGTAAGTGCCTTGACCGGGATGACTCCGCTGAGGCGCTCAATGTCTTCCATCAGGTTCTTGTTGAACCCTCGCAGTGTTCCATTGCTGGCGTTAAGTGTCTTGACTGTTGCCTCAAGTTCCGCGATGCGTGCTTCGAGAAGTTCTTCGTTACGGTTACGGCGAATGAAGTTGAACATAATGTGCACTCTCTTTAAGTTAATCATTAAGTTATAAAGAATCTCTTTGGGTTTAACTTAGAGTCTCTTAAGGTTATCTCTAAGTGTTTCCCATTAGTGAGTCGTAATTAAATCAGACGTTATGCGAACGCAAAGTCAGACTTGAGAATCTCTTGCAGGTCAAGGTCACCCATCGCTGGAATCGGTGGCATCTTGTCCAGTTGGGTCTCGTGTAGCTGGTCCATGAATTGCTCACGGAAGTCCTCAAGCACATTGTTGTTCTCATAGGTCTCAACCAGTGTCTCCCTGACCGCTTTAAATAGGTTGCCTGCGTCTGCCGGGATGGTCCCAAAGCTATCGTGAATCAGAGCGAACGACTTGATGCCGTACTTCTTGGACGCATGGACCACAGTCTTGCGCAGGTGTGACCCGTCCTGTGAGTGCACAAAGTTAGGTGCGATGCCTGACTCCTGCTTATGCGCATCAATGCCCGAGTCCTTATGCGTGTTGATGGTTGGCTGCATACGGAACTCACCGAGGAACATCAGGTTAAGGCGAGTCTGCACCGGGATGCGATACTCCTGCCACACCGGGAAGCCGTCTGGTGTCACCCAATGAACGCCACCGCGACCGCGCAGCACGTTTCCGTCCTTGTCCTTGACCTCAGCAGCCAGCAGTTTCGCAGCAGACTTGAGCCAGTTCATTGCCTCCACCGCTGCAACTACCGTATCACTCACACATTCCCAGATGAGTTTCGCCATGTACCCAGCGGCCTGATTAGGGTTCACGAACATATCACCACGACCATTGTCAATCGCTGGTTGAATCGTATCCTGCAACACTTGGTCACGGAAGCCGAACTCTTTCGAGCCATACGCCAGAGTCATAACGGAACGCTTAGTTACTGAGCGGTTAACGCCGTGCTGTTTCCACCAGCCAGCCATGACCTTGGTCCCGTAACGTGTGCGCTCGGTAATCTCCCCGGTCTTCTTGTCGGTCTTGGTCTCCTGCATGGTGTCCGTACCGTTGATGATATCCTGCAAGATGCGCTCGTTAACTTTGTCGGCAACAATCTTGTAGATATCCTGCACGTAACTGGACGGTAACAGGTTGACCGCACGACCGCCTACAGTATCGCGGAGCATCGCAGAGAAGTGCTGAATACCTGAACATGAACCATCGAACGCGAGCGGTAGGCTAGACACGTATGATTTACCGTGGCGAATCACACCAGCGTACTCGAAGCAGAACGCGAGGAAACAGAAAGGTGAATCCTGTTCGGCCCACCATGTGTGTTCGGTAGGGTTAGCCGCTGAGTCCATAATGTTCTCGTGGTTCGCCTCAATGAATGCGATACGCTCACCAAACGGGACCTTATCGACACCAGCACAGTTAGCGCCGTGTATTTTCATCCAGTAGAAACCCTCATCGCCCACTGGTTTTCCTTGCGCCAGAGTCAGTAGCCCTTTCGTTAAGTCGTTGCCCTGTGGGTTGAACATCGGGACCGCGTAGACACGCCCACGGTAATCCATGTTCATCGGGAACCAGATAGCCTTGAACCGTGCGAACTTCTCAGCCTGCTCCAGTGTGAAAATCATTGAGAGCCTGCGAGATTGGCGAGCCGTGTCCTTACGGTACACAGTGGACGCCTCTTTCTTCCAGCGCTTGAGAGCCTCCGGGTTGGTGTCGATATCGTCCGGCTTGATTGGCATCTCATCGCGCTCTTTGGCTGGGATATCAGCAACCGGGCAATGCTTCCACTCGGTAATCTCTTTGGCTACCTCAAGCACGCGCTTGTTAATCTTCCACGCTGTATTCTGCGCGATGTTTACTGCCTCATACACCTCTGGCATATGCACATCGTTGTAACGCTCAAGTCCTTTGCGTGTACCTGTACGGACCAGCGTCAACGGCTTACGACCAGCAGCCCAATAGCCACCGCCTACAGGAGAAGTCCACGGTTTAGGTGGAACAACACAAGGCTGGAACAGTGGAGAGAAGCCAGCCAGTGCACCCGCACGCTTCGCTAACAGGTCGCGATACTCATCGGCAAGCTGCAAGGTCTCAGTGTCTGACCCTACGTTCCCCGCGTTGAGGCGCTCCACTTTGACGAGACCCGTAGTCTCTGCCAGCAGTTCAATCATACGGATACCCACGTTGATTGTTTCCTCTTTGGTCCACTTGGTCCACGCGTAGTCCGCGCTGAGGTGACCTTGCTGAATCATCTTGTCCTCGACCACGTTCATAAACGCTTTCTTGAACAGTTGGCCCTTGCGCTTATTGAGAGCCTCTTGCACGCGCTCCTTGAAATACTTCTGCTCCTCATCACGGATGCGGCCGAATCGAATCTCATCCTCAATGTTGATACCGATATCATTCGCCACCTTCACGACAGGAACATCCGGCATCTTAGCGAGCAACGCCAGCGACACTTTGAGTGTGATTGCTGCCACCGCATCGGCCCCGATACCCTGCACCTTGTTGTACGCTACAGGCTTGCGGCCCTTGCCCTTGGTGCGCACAGTTTCCATCCAATCGTTGAAGCCATGCACCATGCGAGGATGTAACGTGGTCAACAGTGGTTTGGCTACTGCATTATCCCCGAACTCACCATGCTCAATCTGACGATTCATCTGTTTGATGAAACGCTTCTCACCTTCCGTGTACGCCTCGTGCTCAAGCTGCAACTGCGTGGCGGCGATTGACTCACCGTAAGCGTCTGCCAATACGTTGAATGGGATTGCTGCGTGCTCAATCTCTGAGAAGTCTTGCTTTGGTGCGTTGATTACGTTAGTCATTTGGTGCCTCTTGTGTGATTAAAGTTTATCTATAGGTGACACCGATTGATGCCACCGAACATAAACCTAACAGATTCTTATCGGCCTTTCAATACCATCATGCGAGCCGGACGCTTCCACGTTAAGTGGTTCTGTAGGATGCACCCTTCTGGCTGCTCATTGCGTGGTCGCTCCGGCTTTAGCTGTTCAATGAGTAGCGCATCGTGGACCAGTAAGTGTGCGTGCGCTTTCAGACCGCGCAGACCACAGTCAATCATCTTTGGGTTGCCTCCGAAGTTATGGGCGAACATCATCACTTTCATATCCTGAGCGTGCGCCGTATTGATTCCCACACCGCGCTTGATGCGTGGATGTTCAAAGCGTACACCTTTGTTGTCGAACACCGGACCAGTTAACATCGGGTCATTCAGCATCGCTGCCAACTGACGCGCTTTGCGTTTAGCGTGACGACGACGAGCCTTTACCTTACGTTTACGCAGGCGGCGAACCTCAGTGCTTGGGTGCTTCTTGTGCCACTTAGCGAGGCGACCTTGCGCCCACTCCTTGAGCCTCAGCGCGGCTATCTCATCCATGATAGAATCGAAGTCACACTCTTTCAGTGCCTCATCGTTACTGTATGACACCGGGTCAGTGATAACCAGTGCGCCACTCTGAGTCATCATTACGTTCCCTGTGTGCAGGTCGAACGATGCCACACCATCAAAGAACTTACGGATATCTCTTGCGGTCTCAGCCAGTGCGTGCTGGTAGTCCGTCAAGACACCTTGAGTCACCTCAGTGTACCCGGTCTTATAGCTGATAACCTCGTGCACGATTGAGTAACTACCTACCACGCTGTCTGGCATGGTGCGCTCAAGGCTGATTAGTTCATCCAACACAACGCTATAGCATGACTTGTGGCGAGCCAGTGCGTGAATGGTAGGCAGACCCACAGCGCCAGCGTTTGCACGGCAGTAAGCAGCGTAAGCGGCCCCGCTATCCTCTTTCTTAAAGCCAATCTTAATCACCTTGCCCGGTAACATCTCGTGCTTGAACGCAGCGGAGAAGTGACCCGCCCCGAGGAACTCAAAGCCTGCGCCTTTAGCGTACTCCTTGAGCGACTGCCAATACTTTTGCGACTGCACACCGCCATAACTGTGGGTCATCTTGCCGTTGTCGGTCTCGTGGTCCACCAGCATGACCAGCAAGTCTACCAGCATGGGCTGGCGCAGTTCCAACTGACAGATAGGCAGTGCTTTAATTGCGTTGATACGGTTAACGATGCGCATTGCAATAGTGTTGTTCACAGATTGAATCCTCAGATTGATTTCACAGATGGTTAGAGTTTGATGGTCTCAGTGACCGTGCGTGTCAGGGTGATACCGCCCAGCTTTTCTACTGCGTACTTCTTGCACTCCTCAATGGAACCAAAGGATTGCCCGTCGATTACATACTGTTCCACTGGCTCAGGTTTAACAGGTGGCACACTGCGTACAGCCACAGCGTTGGACAGCGTGAGGATTCCTGCATCGTGTTGCTCTTTCCAGCGATACAGTGACTTGCGAGCCGCGCCAATGTCCTCAGCGATAACTTGCGGTGACTCACCGTTAATCATCCTGCGCACTGCATCGATGCGCTCCGCTACAGTGAACACGTTGCGACGAGATACAGTTTCGTTCTCCTTGCGGTACACATTCAACTGATTGTAGGTGACCTGCATAACCTCCGCTGCTTCCTTCATGGTCACGCCACGGTCTACCAGTTTGCTTGCGGCTGCGATGCGTTGCTTTAAGTTGTTGTTGTTCATTGCTCAGTGATTCCCTTTAATCTAGTAAGTTGCTACGTGCCAGAATGATACCTTGTTGCGCTTGAAGCGTCCATTACGTTCACGCACTGTGAACCGTGGGAAGAAGCCCCACTGCCAGTAAGCCAGCGTTGCTTTGTGTACCTTAACGCCCTTGCGGAAGTCCCTTGCGATGTACGCAAAGATGAATGCGTAGACCAGAGCTATCAATATGACCACGTTTAGTGCTCCATTGGGTAGAGATAGGCGACCACTACAGCCGCCAGTAAGAATGCGTTAAGCACGGGTTAGCGAACTTCCCAGACCTGACCGAACTTATCGACAGACCAGCACTCGCCAGTTGCTTCACGTACAGGCATCAGTGTACCAATCTCAGTGCGGCTGCGAGTAATCTCACCGTGCACACCTTCACGCTTATAACTAACGAGGGTCGCTGTGTGCAACTGTGAGCGCACTTCAAGTACAGCGTCCTGCATGTAACGGTCGCACGCTAAGAACGCTACGTTGTCCGCTTCAATCTCATTGCGGCAACGAATACGCAAGGTGCGCTCAGTGGTCGCTACGTCACTGCCTGCTTCACGGAAAGAACCCGCTACGAACTCATCCTCAATGACACCATAGAGACCCGGAAACTTGCGAATCTCAGCAATCATACCTTTCAGCATCTTCTCGTTCACTGCCTGTGACTCATAGCCACGATAAGCGGTAGCGTACACATAGAACTGGTTAGCTGGCTGGTTAGTCTGAATCATTACGTTCACCTCTTTAGGCTATGCACTGCTCATCAGTACATTTCACAAAGAGCCTACCTTGTGGTAGCACACCTTTCGGCAATCCATATTGTTAAAGAGCGGTACATCGTGTTGCTTATTGAGGTCACATCGTATCACTGTTTGTTTCGCCGTGTCAAGCTCAAGTTGACTAGAAGACGCTGTGTGTTACGTTGTGTGCCTCAGAGACTGCATCCTACCGTGTTGCTTACTGCTTGTCAATACCTGTTGTTCATACGACTTATCAGGCTGTCTACTTAACCGTTTGACCCGGTATCAATCAGCTATCCGGTTTCCCCTATCGCTGTTGACGGAAGCTATTAAGCCATAGCCAACTTAAAGAGTCAATAGGTTATTATCAAATAGTTTAATCTTTATGTTTCCCTCTTATAGTATGTCTTATCGTATTCCCATTAGTGAGTTGTAATTAGGCTATTGACAATGACCACCACTTATAGGATACTCCTTATCGCACCACCAATAAGCCCTGAGAGATAGCGACTCTCTGATAACACGCTAAGAAGTGAAACCCTATGTCTCCTCCTCTCAGAGACTGCTAAACGATTGGAACGTGGTGTGCTGGTCATTAGGTGTCTATCGATTCACATTAGGATAGAGAGGCATTAGGTGTCACATTAGGTTGGACGCTAAGAGACTCAAGGAGCCTATACAGATAGGGACGCATTGAGGCCCACATATAGTGTCACTAGGTCCCACACACCACTAGATGTAGTCATAAGGGTCACTCTCAGTCACATTAGGTCACTCAATGGTTGACGATAGGCCCATAAGGTGACACAATAGGTGCTCATTAGGTCAACACTAAGAGGGGACCCCACCAAAGGTGGAACGTTGAGAGGGCCTACGGGGGGAACTCTGGGAGTTTACTCTATGAGATACTGACAGGAATTTTTGTGGTATATTCTTAAAGGGTCTCATTAGGACCCACGTAAGGTTAGCCACCTCATTAGGTGCACCCGAAGACACTGGACGTAGCTACGCTACTCTTGATGACCAATGAACTTAGAGTGTACCTAAGAGGCTTGCAATTATGGAGACTATAAGCGATGATGAATATCGAGCGTTAGTCTCCATAATTGCAAGCCTCTTAGGTACACTCTAAGTTCATTGGTCATCAAGAGTAGCGTAGCTACGTCCAGTGTCTTCGGGTGCACCTAATGAGGTGGCTAACCTTACGTGGGTCC